>Ga0210003_1000333_pt1 | contig 42305 bp, 33 predicted proteins | sample LantaG_FD_182804 | JGI IMG/M metagenome (GOLD analysis project Ga0210003, IMG submission 182804) | Deep subsurface microbial communities from Baltic Sea to uncover new lineages of life (NeLLi) - Landsort_02402 metaG (SPAdes) (version 2) | ecosystem: Environmental > Aquatic > Marine > Oceanic >...
GGTTGGTAGATGGTCTAATGCAAGAGGGTTATAAGCTACACCTTGCTCATCCTCCGGCATGTATTCAATACAGTGGGTTAAAATACAGTAATGACAAACAGGATGCTTTTTTTCTTGCAAGACTTCTTTAAATTTTTCATAATTTTTCTTTTTTTGTGAATCGGACCGATGCCTCCATTGTAGAGCATTTTCAAATTTTTCAAATTTTTTCTTTTTTTGTGAACCGGACTGATGCCACATCAGACCCGTGGTCTTGTCAATTACCACTTTATCCCCGTTAATCGTTCTAGCTCTGTATTGATTATTAAAATCACCTGATTTATTCAACTTCGAATCAAAAAATCCTTTTTTTTTCATCATTGATTTAACTTCATCTTTACTTAATGTTTTATAACTCGACCTTAGCTTTATCTCTTCATTAATCTCTTCTTTAGAAGCACCACAATTATTTAACAAAAAAATTAAAACAGTACAGAAAAAAACAAAGAATTTCCTCATAATAAATAACTGATAGTCCAATCGTTTTTCGTCATATCTCATAATAATAAACTCCTTTGAATAATTTGTGAAAAAAACTACAATATTTGTGAAAATCATGTGCAAAACTTTCCCGAATTGATAATAATTAAAATATTTTATAAACACGTTTGATACTATCATAAAAAAAATTAATTATAAATAAAATTCCTATAAATTACCCGTCTTCTTTATTTTTTTCTTTTAAAAGGGAGTTTTTTTAATGCTGCCTGAAAAAGTCTTGACAAAACCTATCGTCACCCTTCCCACATCAAGAGAAGAAATAATGGGTGAACAAGAATCAATACTTCAAAAGACCGCATATGTTAAGACTTATTATATGAAAAAAATATTCATTTTTTATATAATAGAGACGAAATGGGAGCAGGTGCAGACTCTAAAAGCCGTGTCAATTTTTGACTTGGGACGAATGTCACCCTGCTTACTGCTTATGGGGCAAAATTAAACTGAATATCAATAGGGGTTATTTGTCGCTGATTTTGCCATCAAAGAGGTGGATGGATCGTTCAGAGTATTCTGCAATTCGGGTATCATGGGTCACCATAACAATGGTTCTCCCTTCCTTCCATAGGCGGGATAATAACTCCATGATTTCAATTCCGCTCTGAGAATCCAGGTTACCTGTCGGTTCATCAGCCAGGATTATGGGGGGATCGTTGGCCAGGGCCCGTGCCAGCGCAACACGCTGCTGCTGACCACCGGATAATTCCGAAGGTTTGTGATCCCGCCAGTCATACAAACCAATGGCGTTGAATAATTCTACTAGGCGTTCCTTTCGTTTCCTGGTATTTTTACCGTTATATAACATGGGTAATTCAATGTTCTCCCAGGCAGTAGCATAGGGCAGGAGGTTGAAATTCTGGAAAACAAACCCAATTTTACGGTTGCGGATGGCAGCAAGCTGGTCAAAGGTTAATCCTCCCACTTCTTCTTGATCCAGAAGATAATCCCCCTCTGATGGAGTATCCAGACAGCCAACAATATTCATTAAAGTGGATTTACCCGATCCTGATGGCCCCATGATAGAAACAAACTCCCCTTTTTTTATTTTCAGTTTGATCCCACCAAGAGCTTCAAGTGATTGACTGCCTGTCTGATATATTTTTTTTATTTTACTAAGTTCTATCATTTTATACCTCTTATTCGTAACGCAGAGATGCAATCGGATTCATTTTGGAGGCCCGAAGTGCAGGAAAAATACCTGAGAGAAATACCAGAGAGCCTACAATAATTAAATAGACGAAAAAGATTTGTAGTGAAAAAACCGGCCTAAGAAGATAGGATTCGATGCCGAAGTTCTCATAACTAATGGGAATAAGGCGGATCAGGTTCACCAGGTTAAATGCTGATACAAATCCCCAAAAGGTGCCTTTGGTAAAAATAAAGAGTGTTTCAAGGAAAAATTGCATAACAATATTGCGTCGTCTGGCTCCCAGAGCCATTTTTATGCCGACCTCCTGGGTTCTCTCCTTAACAATAGCATACATCAGATTGGTGACTCCAACAGCTCCGATCAACAGGGTGAGTGCACCAATGATTCCGAGGAAAATTTCAATCCCTTTGAAAATAGCCACTGCATCTTTTGAATTTTCAATGGTATTCCAGATGTAGATGGCATAGCGATCGTTTTTATTAAAACGGTACTTACGGCCCAATAATGTCCGGACCCGTTCTTCAATTAGAGGTGATTGTTCAATTGTATAGGGCTGAATATGGATACGGTCAATGTGATACTGACTGTCGATCTGAGAGAAGGCTGAGAAGGGGAGGTAAATTTGTTCCGCATCGGGGCCGTTGTACATAGAGTCTTGGAGCTTTTTTTTTAAAACACCAATGACAGTAAACGGGACCCGCTGAATAATAATTGTATTTCCCAGAGGGTTGGTGTTGCCAAAAAGGTCTTTGGCCACATTCCAACCGATAAATGCCACCTTGCGACCGTATTTTACATCATCAGGATTGATGAACCGCCCGCCCAGTTGTGGAATTTGTGAACGCATCTTGGCAAAATCAGCAGTGGTACCGTGGACCACCCGGTTGATCTCTTTGCCGTTGGCTGAAACCTGCCTGTTGTTCCAGGACTCGGGGGCGATTGTTTTAATTTCCGGGATTCGCTCGCGGAGGTAGCTGATGTCTGTGGGGTACATCCGGATCCGGCGTCCTTTAGGCAATCCCTGGTGGGTTTTTGAGGTTTGACCGCCGCTGATCATGATCAGATTCTGCCCCAATCCGCTAAAGCTAACCTGGAACTGTGTGGTCATTCCCTGTCCAAAGGAGAGGAGAAGGAGGATGGACATGGTCCCCCAGAAAAGAGCAAAGGTAATGAGGGCCGCTTTTTTTCGTCTTTTGCGGAATTCACTGAGAAAAAACCGTGTTAACGTTAAATTCATGTTATTTCCTCAATGCAGTAATGGGATTGGTTGACGCCGCATTCCGGGCTGGAATTAAACCAGATATTGTACCAATAACCAGAATAATTAGAATCGTGGAAATAGTTACCACCGGGCTTAGGGTGGGAACCCCCACAAAATTGGCAAAATCGCTCCCCTGCATCCCCTGAACTGCACGAATAACAAGAGCAGATAATCCGAATCCTATAAATCCGCCCATCAGCATTATGGTAATGGATTCACTAAAAAATTGTATTAATATGGTTCTGCGGCGAGCCCCAACAGCCAGTTTAACGCCGATTTCCCGGGTTCTCTCCTCCACCACCACCATCATAATAGAGGCAACACCAACGCCTCCCACCAGAAGGGTAAAAGATCCGATGACCCCTAAGAAAATGGTAAAGGCAAGGAAAAAGGTAGTAAAGGATTTTTCAAACTCCAGTGTATCCCAGATGGCAATTGCATCTGGGTCTTTTGGGTCAAAGCCGATTATTTTGCCCAGATGGGTTTTGATTCGCTGCGTTAAGTCTGCACTGGTTTTAAGATCTATGGGGCGGTAAATAAAATTTGAAATGTACTTGGTGCCGTATAGAGCGGAAAAAGTGGTCCAGGGTATAAATGCGCACCGTTCATCCCGCTGCCCATTGTAATTGGAGTTTTGGGATTTTTCTTTCATCACCCCTACCACTTTAAATGGCACCCTTTCAAAAAAAAGGGTTTTGCCGACTACCGGTTCATCTTGAAAAAGATCCTTGGCCAGCACATTTCCTATAAAGCAAACCCGCTTTCGTTCTGCCATATCTTCGGGGTTGATAAACCTTCCGTGAAGGGGGATGGTATTTCTCATCCGTTCGAATACTGGATTGATGCCCCGCACCGTATTAAGATATTCTTTGCGCTTGAAGCGGATTCTTCGACTGATGACAAATTCAGGGCTGATGACATCAATACCAGGTACCTTCTCGGACATTGCTTCTATCATCTCCGGTGTAACTCGCACGGGCTTGCCTTTTTGGAATCCTTGCCAGGGTAAGGTAGTACGGGAGGGAAATGCCAGAACAATCCCCTGCCCCATGCCATGAAACCGCTTGAATTGTGCTCTTGACACCGAGTCACCAAATGCAATCAGTAAAACCACAGAGAAGGTTCCCCAAACTACCCCCGACAATGTCAGAATGGTTCTCAGGGGTTGTTGTGATAAGTCGCGGAACAGGTTGCGAAAAAAAATGGCTATCATGTAATTTCCCTGGGCGGTCTCTCAATGACCTTATCGCCCTCCTTTAACCCTGAAACTACTTCCATATTTAACCCATCAGACAAGCCGGTCTGGATTTCAATTTTTTTTGTTTTTTTTCCTGCGGGAATTTCTACATACTTCTTCTCTTTTTCAAATAACACCAGCCGTTCAGGGATTAAAAGAACCTGTTTCTGTTCTCTAATCTTAATACTGGCAGTTGCTGAGTATCCGGCACGAAGCTGATGGTTCTGGGCCTTAATGATGAGGATTTCAATATCGAACAGAGTCGCATTCCCTTCCTTTTTGGCTTTGGGGTAAATGCGGATGACCTGACCTTCAATTTTTATATCAGGGATGGCGCCGATCTGAATCTCAGCTTTCATGTTTGTCATGATTTTGCCCACATCGATCTCATCAACGGTGCCTTTAAAATGGATCTTTTCCATGTCCGCCAGGGAGCACATTTCTGTGCCAGGTTGGAAATTGGTCAGCGGTACGATGGGATCTCCCCGGTTAACACTCTTGGAAAGAACAATGCCATCAATGGGTGCATTAATGATGGAATTGATGTCTTTATTCGCAATACGAATTCGCCCTTTCTGAATTAATTCCAACCGCTCAAGCGCCATCTTGTGTTGAAGATTGGCTCCTTTATATGAGGATTGTATCTCCTCTAAATCAGATTGGGAAATCATTTGGGATTTAAATAATTTTATTTTTCTGTCAAGATCCTTCTTTAATTGTGCCCGGGTCACCTCTGCAACTTCGATATTCCGCTGGGCTTCCACATATTCCAGGGGTGTGGGGTTGGGGGAGATTTTAAACAATGGTTTCCCCGCTTCTATCTTATCGCCAACCTTGAAAAACACTTCAGCCACGATTCCCGGGATGGTGGATTTAACTTTTATCTCCTTCTCCGGTTCAATCGTCCCCACAGCCAGGGCTTTTTCTTCAATATTTCCCTTTTTGATGGTGATCTGCTTCAGGGGCTTTTCTTTTTCACCTGGAGCAAAGATAAAATACAGGAAGAGAAGGACAAATAAAACAGCAAGTACTCGTACAATCCATTTTTTCATGTTATACCTCGATTTTTATATACTTTTAAACGAAAAAAATTTGAAAAAGTTCATAAAAACATGAATATTTTTTTCCCCAACCTTTCATAATTAGTAAAACTATTCGATGGCATCAAGCACCTCAAAATTTCGGTTTTTCCCTAAGTGTTGGGGTGACGGTGCTTGACATTTTGACAATTTCATTTCTTACTTAACCTTAATTTTTAAAATGGAGTTTTTTTAATGCTACCTAAAAAAATCTTGACAAAACCTATCGTCCCCTTTTTTCCTTATCAATATTATAATATATCTTATATATATTCTTATTAAGGTTTGTAAATTTTCAGCTCCGGTATCATAAAAAAATAGTTTATTAACCTAAAAAGTGTTACAATAAGTGGAGCAAGAAGGGAAATGTGAATAAAGATGCTAAATAATTTTCAACTAGCAGTTATCATTATCTTAATATTTTCATTGTATGAAATAATAAAAAGATTGCTTTCACCAAAACCATTTAAGGAAAAATTAAAATATAAATTCTCGCCAATTAAGAGACAATTAAAAAAAATATTTGGCCGTGATAATAAATTCATTATTGAATCAACTCCCATCAATACAAATACATTATATCCAGAGGCGATTAAACCGGAGATCGTACAGTTTTACCCGTTAAAAGAAAAGGACAATTACCTTACAGTTTTCCTAACAAAAATATATTCATGGTATGAAAAAACTATCAATATAATAAATATTGATGTAACATACAGATTAAATCTAAAAAAAGAGGAAAGCATAAATCAAAAACAATTATCAGTAATCCCGCTTTCACATTTCATGAATGAGGACGATTATTTAATGTCTAAAAGAATTCGAGCCAGATACAATCCCAGGCATAAACACTGGCGGAAAGGAAAACCGTTGTATATGGGGAGAGAGCATGATAGATATGAAAACCAAAGAATATATAATATGTACAGACCGCCTAACCTTAGAGAATATATAAAATCGGCTGTATATTATAAATCTTGGGAATATTACAGAGTTGAATTTATTTTGAATAACGTAAAATATAATTTATTATGTGAAGACAATGATTATCGTTATTATTATAAAACAATTAATTTAATAATTAATTATAGAAAAGATGGAAATGATGAAATAAAATGCGACAAATTAAAGGGTTGTATTTATTATCGTGAAAAAATATCAATAAAGCCAGAAATAAATGATAAATAATAGTAATGAAGAAATTCATTGCTTAGACTGACTAAAAATTGATGGTTTTCGATTTTATCATATGAAATTATTAATGAAGTAGAGAGGCTGGGCATGAAGTCCAGAATCAAATTAAGAATGAACCACCATAAGAAATTCCTTTTTTCATCTCAATGAAATATTAAAGAAATTATTGTTAATTGTCAATAGATGGATTGGCTCATTAAAAATCTTGTACAAATCCTTATGAATAGATAGTTTTTACTATCACTTTTCTTAACTCAAAACTTAGAACTCAAAACTAAACACTTTCTACTTTTTACTTTTACCTTTTGCCTTTGGGTTTGATAAATCAAACCCCTACCCATTCACTCATCTACCCATCTACTCTTTACTGGACTAATTGTTAAATAGTTGACTGGTTGAATGGTTTATTTTAACTTAAAACTCAAAACTCTTTTTGCTGATTGCTGAATGCTGAAAGCTGAATGCTTCTTACACCAAATCCCAGTCCCCAAATCCCAGATCCTATTTACTTGTTACTCGTCACTTCTAAATTGTGTCAAGTTTACAATAATACATGCACCGTTGCCCTTTCCATATTAACACTTAAAACTGTTTTTGCTGAATGCTTCTTCCATAAACTCAAGAACTCAAGCACCGTACCCTTTCCTATTCTGAATAATTTGTGAAAAAAACTACTATGCTCGGGGTCAGGTCATTCATTTTAGCATTTTTTGTTAAAAGATAAATGAATAAACTCAAGAACTCAAGCACCGTACCCTTTACTTCTTCTGACACCATACTTCAAAAGTCATTCGTGGACTTGACCCCTTTATTCTTTACAGGCCAAAGCTTCCTGATCTTCTAATTTTTCCACTGCTGTTTCACGTACATATTCTTTTTCATCATGCTTTGAAATATCTGCTATTGTATTTTGATCTTCTAATCTTTTTACTGCCTCCATGCGGACCAAGTCAACTACATCATTTTTTGCAATGTTTTTCAATAATCCCTGATCTTCTATTTTTTTTACTGCTTCTTTGCGGACATCAGGATCACTATGTTTCCACTTTGGTTTGAATAATCCCATTTGATTACCTCCTAAAAAAGGATGAATTCTTATTAGAATTTACTAATTTATTTTATCAGAAGGGAATTATTTTTTCAACTTGGATCAGCGGGAGCGAATGAACAACATAGGAAATTCCTTTTTTAATCATATTGAAATATTAAAGAAATTATGATTGATTGTCAAGTAGCCGAATTGACTTATTAAAAATTTTGTACAAATCTTTATGAATAGATAGTTTTTAGTGTCGCTTTTTCTTAACTTTTTCCTTACACTTGCACTTACACTTGGTTGACTGGACTAATAGTTGACTGGTTGAATGGTTTATTTTAACTTAAAACTCAAAACTTAACACTCAAAACTCAAAACTAACGCTAAAATGAAAACCCTGATCCCTATTTTTTATTAATGCTGCCTAAAAAAGTCTTGACAAAACCTATCGTCCCCGTTTTCCTTTCGCTTTTCCAAATATATTACTTATATATTTTACTAATATAGTCATATAGCAAACTTAATTCGCTTTTAATCTTCTTGATTTTCTCTTCGCTTTTTATAATTCTCTCTGAATGAACTTCTGAAATTACTTTAGTTTGAAATTCAAGAAGTAAGTTTAGAAGCTCGTCCAGTTCTTCAATCCTATTTAGAATATTATCCCACCATTCGTTAATAGTATCTTTTTTAAATGCAATTCTTAAATTTATACGAATTCTCTGGAAATTGGAAAAAAAATTATCATAAGCATCATTATAGGCTTCATTTGCTTTTATAATTTGATTGTTGTCTGATATAGCTTCTGAATGAAGTTGAATTATTATTTTTGCCTTTGAAAGAATCTCACCTGTATATGAGAAAATATCACCAATGACTTCTCTTGACAGATCATATTTAGCTTTTAATCTTTCAGCAGCCCTCTCATTACATTGCTGGTATTTAAAAATCAATATTCCGCTCAATAAAGAACCTACAAATAAGACAATTAAAGGATGCTTTAAAATTACCCATATGCTTTTTTCTCTTTTAATTGAAATTTCCTTGAAAACATTGTAGATAAGTTTAGTAGTATCAAGAACTTTTTTCTTATCCTTTTCATTTAGGGTGGGCTTTTGCTCTTTACTCATTTTTTAATGCTAAATATAATTCAATTTCTATTTTGTCTATCCATTTTTTCAATATTCGTATAATAATATGTCCTCCCTCTTTTTCACCTAGCCTAATAGAGTAAACGCATTCTTTTTCAACCTTGATTCCATATTTAATATAATCTTCATCATTAAATGGAATTTTTGTTATTCTATTAAGCTTTTTCTTAATAAACCCGATCTTAGCAATTCCATGTTTAGCAAATATTTTACCTTGTGAGTAATAGAAAGAACTAAGTGAGCCTTTTTCAATTTGATCTATATCTTTAGATATTTTTATTATTTCCGAATCTTTTGCAATTATTGATTTTAAAATTCCAGTAACCGGATTTGGTTTAATTGTTCTAGTGCTATTACCATTTGTTTCACTAGTTCCCCCTTTTCTAGGAACGATCTTAACAATTATTTCATTACCATATCCTTCACCGTTAGGAAAAATATTAGTTCCTCCACCTATGGAAACTGCACATTTGGTTAGTAGAATCATAGATAAAATCAAACTTGAAAAACAAATAAATATAATTAAATGATTTCTCTTTCTCATCCTCTCATCCCCTATAACTATATCTTCTAGTGTTTATATTTTAAATGATTAATAGTAAAAAGTCAAAGGAGGTATCAAAAATTAAAAAAGTTTTCAAGATTTCAAGTACCATCCCCCCTATCTCGTACAGAAAACATGTCCTTTTTATATAAAAAATAAATTACCTGTCTTCTTCATTTTTTTCTTTTAAAAGGGAGTTTTTTTTATGCTGCCTAAAAAAGTCTTGACAAAACCTATCGCCCCTTTTATATCTCAATTGGGAGTTTAAAAAATAAAGTGTAGAGGTTATTTAATGGATGAAAGTCATGGGGATCCTTTATAAACCGTTCTATATCAATTCCAAAAGTTCTGCATTTTTTTATTAATTTGTTAAGAAATACTGATTCCATTGAAATTATGAATAAGACATTTGGCTCATGAATTACTGCATCAATTAAGACATCCAAATTCTTGGGATTAACATTATTAATCATAATAATATCCGGTGAAAAACCAAGTGCGGCATGAAGGGTGATAGGCCAAGAAAAAATGTTGGGCAAATGTGAGACATGTGATACATTTGCAACCTTCTGTAAATCATTGTCCTTATTGTTTTCGTCAATGCTGATTATCCTGAGATCTGAATCTGCTATGAGATTCATTAGAAAGTAATAGATGTGATTTATGATTTTGATGTATTGTCCAGCTGTAACAATTAAACCACTTTTCCTGTTTAGGTAATCTTTAATGAGATTTTGCGTTTCCTTAGGTATATCAATTTCTGTCAATTCAATACCATAATCTATATGTATAATTGCGTTTTCACCAAATACAGTTGGCAAAGTTAAAATATATGCTTTACAAAGGTGATTACTGTTTTTTATCCTCAGATAGTAGGGTTCATATCTCTGAGGCAAACGATCTTCAACAACATCTAAACCAAAAATTAATTTTAAACGAAATATAATTGGCTGATATTTTTCTAACAAATTTTCAGAAGATAATATTCCTTTATTTTCATATCGATATATCGCTTTTTCTTTGAAACATTCAAAATATATTTTATCAACCTTATTTATAATTGATTCCTTTAATATATTATCAACAAGCTCTATAGATTTTAGGTCTTGACCATATTTAGGCCATACATGCCGTTCCCAGTCCTCTTTATCACCAACGATATAGTTATGCTCTAAATCAGTCGAAAGATCATTCAAAAATTCTAATACTTCTTCATATTCATTAGAATCCGGCATTTTTAAACTCCATTTTTTCATAGATATAAAAGTGTTTTATTCTGGTAAAATTAATCATTTTAATCTTTTAAAATTTTTTCAATAAAATCTCAATATTAAGCAAAATAAAAATATTTTTTTCCCTCTTTTATCAATTTTATTTTTATCCTTTAAGATTTAAATGTCAAGTTTCATAAGTTTAAAAAAGTTTTCAAGATTTCAACCACCGTCCCCCTATCTTTTTTAAAAAAGTTTTCAAGATTACAAGCTTACGTTTTACGTTTGAATCAATTACTTCTATCTAATAATAGAAATCTTTAAATAAGTTTATGGAAATTGTATAATATAGCCTTCAGAAATCAAAGGAGAATTTATGAATCAGAAAAAAACATGTAAACATGAATATTGCGATCGAGAAACATTTAATAAAAATGATGATTATTGTATTTTTCACTCAAAGGATATTGAAGGAAAAAAGAATCAATTTAATGAAGCTTTTGATAAAGAGTTTAAACTACAGCATCAAAAGGAAGAGGATTTTTATTTTATTTACTTCATTTTTCCAAATGATTTTGATTATTTTAAAAAAAATACAATAAAAAAAAATATATGTTTCTGTTATACAACATTCAAAGGAGAGGCTGATTTTAGGGAAGCAAAATTTAAAGGAGATGCTAGTTTTGCGGGAGTAACATTTGAAAGAAAGGCTAATTTTGCGGGAGTAACATTTGAAGGAGATGCTGATTTTAGGGGAGCAATATTTAAAGGAGAGGATTATTTTGGAGTAGTAAATATTAATTATAATAAACTGGATCTTGGTGATACATTTTTTTATGATTCACATGATTTACTAAATCAAGTAGAAAAAGAAATTAAAAACAACAAGCTCGATAATATTTATTATGTAAATAAATTTAAAAAAATAAACAATAATAAGATTTTAAGCAAATTAAAAAATTGGTTTATAAACAGGTTTAAAATAACTAAGTTTGCAACCAATGAAATTTTTCCTATATTAGGAGAAAGAAGCACTAAAAGATATCCTATTATTGCAAGAACGATAAATGATGATGATTATTTGATGAAATTTAAAAAAAAACATCCAAAATTGTTTTTCTTTTGGTGGATTTCAGCAGATTGCGGACGTAGTATTTTCAGGTGGGCTTTCTGGTCAATGATCTTTGCTGTTTTTTTTGGTTTAATCTATTCAAATATTACAGTACCTGGGTGGCTTCCAGATTTGATACAAAATTTTTTACTTAATATTAATCCAAAATTAACATTCACATCACCTCCAAATGTATTTACTCCATTTTATTATAGTATAGTTACTTTCACTACTCTTGGTTTTGGAGATGTGACACCAACCAATTTTTGGGGTGAATTCTGGGTAACTTTAGAAGTTATATTAGGATATGTAATGTTAGGTGGATTGATTAGTATTTTTGCTAATAAAATAGCCAGAAGAAGTTGAACTTACAGAAAAAACTCATTAATAGCTTTATTAATTATTTTTAATTTTATTTTTATCCTTTGAAAATAAAAAGTCAAGTTTTTTTAATGCTGCCTAAAAAAGTCTAGACAAAGCCTCTCGTCCCCCCTTCCTTTCTCTAAATTTATTTTACTTAAATAGTTTGCTATATTCTTTCCGATAATTTTTGAGATTAATTCTGGTTGTATTTTTAATGTTCGACAACAAAAATACCAAAAACAAAACCTTCCTCTTATTAAGAATGTACCGCCTATCAATGAAAAATTTGCAACAAAAAATAAAAGTACAGTAATAGATAGTAAAACTATCCTGATATAAGGATTAGATAAGCCACTCATCTGTATTGAAAAAAATACCAAAAATGTAATTGTAATTAATAGTAAGTTTGATATCGTATAAGGTATTAAAAACATAGATAAAATTCTCCTAACCTTAGACTTATGACATCTTATTGAAAATAAATATAACATTTGTGATACACTACTTTTAATCATGATTTTTTTTAAAATATTTTTGGGATTATTTAAAACAATTAAATTAAATAACTTCCTCGGCAACTCATCAATTTTAGTAGATGTATAATTTTGCAGGTAGTCTGTGGTTAGTTCAGCGAAGAAAGCCACCGATTCTGTATGTCCCCATATGTCAAGCATAATAAATTCAGCAGATTTTATAATTGCACTATTCATCTCTAAGTGATCTTCCTCAAGAAATTCTTTTACCATTCTTTTTGCTAATACTTCAGCAAAAAGATATTCCATAAAAGATTTATGTGCAAATTTAAATGAGCCCGATTTTGTAGGATCTGCTACAAGTAATCCGCAAGCTCTAACATCTGTTTTAATATGTTCCATAGCATGCTCATCATCCTCTATTCTATTTCTCAATGGCTTTGATACTTCACCAGACATTGCATCTATCTTTGATACACTATCTGGCATGTTTTTATATAGCTTTGAAACTATATCATGTAATTTTTCTTTTGATATCTGATTAGGAAGATAATTTATAGCCATAAAAGTCGCAATTCCGCTCATAAAATATTCTCTCTCACGAGCATTAAGTGCCATGAAATTAACGCCATCTTTAATTTTTACGCCCTGTCTTCTATAACTATTTTTTATAAATAAATTCATTACAAAGGCCGAATTAATCTTAAGTTTATATTTTGATAGATTTTCCTTTTTCCATAATAAACCAACTATAAATAGTAAAGAAGGACGAGAAGTTATTTCTTTGAATTTAGTATCTTTCTTATATAATTCGATTATTTCATTTTTAATATTTGGATCTATGCTTCTCAATGAATGTTCAATTTGACCTATATTAAAAGGCTCTAAATGTATCGCTTGACAATAAGGTTTCCCAGCAACGGGCTCTCTTATTCCAAGAGCTGCTTTCATCTCAAGATCATCAAGAAAAAAATTGGGTCTTCCAGTTATTAATAATTTTGATTTTGGATAACAAAACTGCCATAAGGTTTTAAAATGATTTAAACGCATTTCACTATTACCAATTAGTGCCATTTCATCGAAACCTTCAAGAATAAGTAGAAGCCTCCCCGCTATTAATAGTTTCATTAATGAATTCGGATTTATATTATAGCGAGCGGCCCAAGTTGCCATTAAATCAATTGGAGTCATATCACGGGGACTTTTCCCTCTTAACTCTAACAAGATTGGAATACGTTGCTTTTTCGTTGATAAATCAAATAATAAATGATAAGTATATAATAAAGCACAAGTACTTTTCCCCTGACCATACTCTCCCAGTAAAGCCAATTGCCTTTGTGTTGGCTCTTTCATCCATTTATTGAGAAAGTTTTCAATATTATCATTACCCTTCTCACCATTCTCTAGTCTAAAATTTGAAGGGACGTAAATATCCTTTAAACAAAGATTCGAATCGGGTAACTTTTCTTTTTCAACACGATATTTGATATCAATTAAATATTCACTAAAATCTACTAACCCATCAAGCAATGTATTTTCTGATTCAATTTTTATAGTAAATCCTTCAACTTCAATCTCTTTAGATTCAAATTTTGGCTTAACCGCTATAAAAAGTTCAACATCTTCTTTATCATGATTGTATTTTTTCAATAAGATATTTACATAATTTATAAATCTTCTAATATTTTTCTTTTCAGGTGCTTCAGTTATGCAATTTAATATTACAATTCCTTTTGTTTTCTTGTTTTCCCCGACCCAACATAAATGTTGATCATGCCAGTTTTCAGAATCAAAATAATAGCTTTTGCTTTTTTGCATTTTCAATTCACGAGCTTGAAGATGCCATGAAATAGAATCTTCTGGCGAGTCTAATGTAATTTTCAAATCAGAAATGTCTAATGGGATGTGTTTTTCTGGTGGTGGAAATCTATTTATAATTCGTTTTAATTCAATTAAACCTTCATAAGAAATGGAGCTAGGTTCATTTCTATTTTCACGTTTATAAGCATTAACAGAAATGGGACCATTCCAATTAGTATGTATTTTCATTATAGTTTGAGTTGAAATGTAAAATATTAATAAAAGAAATAAATAATCTACTACCGATGGTAATGATGGAACGTATTCAAAGCCAAAAAATTTTGATATAATAAAAGTTAAACTTTGCCAAGGCGTTTCTTTAGCACAAATGCTAATTAAAAATGTTAAAGCAAATGTGGAAATAGCAGAAAGAGCTGCAAAAGCAAATCTTTCTCTTGTATATTTTTTACGTCTTAACCAAATTAATAAAGAGAATATTATCGCAATAATAACAATTACAGCAGACAGGAATACTGTTAAAGAATTAACCATTATACGCCTCCGATTTTGTATAATATATTTTTATTCCTTCTTCTGGAACTATTAATTCAAATATTATTCTATTAGATATCAAATTTGTCATAATACTCCTCTATCTTTATTTTCGCCTTCAACAATCTTAATCTCTTCCGGGGTGAGGTCGTAGAGTTTGTAAACCATCTGGTCGATTATTCTTAATCTCCAATTTTCCTTGAAGAGGATATCTCAAATTTTCAGGAAACCAAAAATCAATTTGATTTTTTTTTAAAAACATAATTTTACTTTGCTTATCTCTAATTGATTTCGCTTTTTTTAAAACATCTTTAATAAATATTTTATTTTCAAATGCTCTAGAATAGAAACTTACATTTTGTCTTACACATATATTTTGCTCTCTTACATTTTTTCGAAATTGTTTTATTAATAAATCTGTCCATTCCATTTTTTTATGAATATAATAATCACTATTTGTTTGATTTTTTTTAAAAGGATTATAATTATCATAAAGTTGATTTAATTGGCGATATCTACAATCAGAAATTTGAACTTTCCACTTCCAACATTCAATCCTCTTCATTTCCATTTCTTTGAATGGAATTTCCCAATTATATAACATGAAAATAAAAATATCTTTAGATTTGTATCCATTCTTAATAAGTATATCAATTTGATGTTTTATTTCAATATGTTGGTTGTATCCCCAATCCCAAGCTATTCTTGGATAACGAAATCCTGTTTTTTTTAACATTTCTGCCAAATATGGTTTTTGAATTAAAATTCTTCCATCAAAACCTGACTGGCTCTCACACCAAATTATTTTTTTATCTTTTTTTAACTCAATCAATTCATTTAGTATTTTTACGATATGTGGATTCATAAGAAAATTGTTATCATAAAAAACTAGTTTTTTAAATTTAATTTCATTTCTTATACTTTCCTTTGCGTAAAATTTTGGCTCAATTTTCCAAGTACCACAAAAATCACAGTGCCTGTTGCAACCACGTGAAGTATGAATTATTTGATAATCAATCTTGTGAGGATTTGAATTCTCAATAAGATCATATGCAGGAAAATAATCTTCGGCCTTATGGAAAACACCTTGAAAAACTTTATCACATCCTGTGTATTTTTTTACTTCCTTCTTTGAAAGTAAAGATGCATAAATACCTCCAATTACGATTTTTGCACATGGAAAGATTTTTTTATATACTTGAACTGAGTCTCTTACATATTTTGCCCAGTATGTAAATAATGATGTAATCCAAATTTCTTCTGGTTGGAACTCCTTTATTTCATCCTTTTTAAATATATCTTTAGGAGTTCCTCTTACTAATCTTACTTGATTTTTATTTTCTATTAAATAAGATGCAATCTTTAATAGACCTATTGGTAGAAAATTCTTATGATTTCTACTCTTATTCGGGATTGGAAAATCGGGTTCTACTAATAGGATTTTTTTCATCTTTTTATCTTTATTTTATCATAAAGATCAAAAAGTTCTTTTTCTAACCTTTTAGAGAATGATTCAAATTGAGTAGATTTAACTTTATCACAAAGGATTTTTATCCCCACGTGCGCATACTCTTCGATAATTTTAAAGATGTCGATTTCATTTAATAACACTTCTTCTGTTTTCTGTTTATATAATGCAATTGCATTAAAAAGCATTCGGTCTTCAGGTTGCAAGTCTCTTGTATTGAACCAACCTTCTTTAGTTTCAAGTGGAATAGATAAATTATTATCAAATCCAATAGCCAAAGCAAAAATAAATTGTTCTTTTCTTGTTCTTCCTCTTTCACCTTTAAAACGTAGTAAATTAACCTGATCAAGTTTATTATATAGCATTCGATCTTTTTTATCGATATATATACGATCTGGAACTTTTATCATTTTCAGACCTCCTGTAATTTTACTTCTTTCTCATCACTCGATAGTTTAAGTATAAATTTATTGTTTGAGCATTTATCTAAGACTTCACTAATATCACTAGAATATTCTGACGGTGTAAACATCAAAATGACTTGTTTTAAAGCACTTACTTCTAAGAAGATTTTCCCAAGGTTTGCTCTATGTTCATCAGAAACCCTAGCAACAGGTGTATCGATTAATATTGGAGCATCAAATCCTGAAATTGAATGTAATGCTAATGTAAAAGATAAAGCTAGAAGTTCTCTTTCTGCTGCACTAATTGAACCAAGACAAGGATATCCCATGATATGTGTTAAATTAATATCAAAATCTTCAGAAATTGAAATATCTTTAAAGGTTTCTTTTTTCCATATTAGTTTGAAAAAATTTTTCTTTGTCTCTTTTTGAATTTTTGTCCTTGTTTCATTCATGATCTGTATCTTTGTCGCTTTAATTACATTAAGTGCAGATCCGCAAAAATTTAGTTGATTTGATAGTTCTTTTGTTTTTTTTTCTTTTTTAATTTCGTCTTGAAATTGTTTTTCAAAAGTTAACATATCTTCATTTAATTTATTTTCCCTTTCAATAAAAACACCTTTTTTTTGTTGATTCATTGCTAAAGCATTTTCATATTTTTTTCTTTGTTCTACCCATTCATTAATTTTTTTTATGTTATATCCGGATTGTAATTTGTCAATCTGATTAATTCTTTTTTCAATTTTTTCTAAATCTATATTGTACGAATTTATTTCATCATCAATTTTTTTAAATATTTTTTTAAATTGATATATTCTCTCTGAAAAAGGTAAGATCTGGATTTCCATTTTACTTAATTCAGAGGAGATCGAAGAAGATATTTTCATCTGATCTAAGAACTTACTCACTTTTCCCCTTATTTTATCATCTAAAGGTTGGCCACAAATAATGCATGTGCCGGTTTCTAATGATTTATGTAGGATTTGTGGGCTAGCTGGAGGAGGTATCTCATTTTTTATTCTTTTTTCTTTAAGTAGTTCTGAAGAATATTTTATGGCTGGCCAAAACATTATGATTTTACTAAATTCGAAAATTAGGTCTTCATATTCAGATTTTTTTTCATCTAGAAATTTTTTTTTGTGTTTTCTACTCGCTTTAAGCTCAAATCTTTCTTTTTCATACCTTTCCAAATCAGGAATTGCTTCTAATTTTTTATTGAGTTCTCTAAGTTCATCTTCTGCCATATTGATTTCAGCTTGACATTCTATAATATTGTTTTCAAAAAGTGATAGTTGAGATTTAGCATCCTCTAATAAATTTCGTTTTTCTTCAATATGTGGATTATTACTTCCGGCTTCTCTTCGTATTTCTTTTTGTATTTCAGAAAGTCGGTATTCTAATCTATTTTCTAGTAAGTCAATTTGTGAAATAACGAAAATTGCATGGCGAATATTTTGAGCAGTTGCCTTTCTAAAATAATTATCCAATCTTTCCCCATCAAAAAAGAAAAACTCTTTTATTGAGTTTGGCACAAATCGATCAGCTAAAGAATCAGCTAATTCTTCATTAAGTATTTCTGTATTTCCTTTATTATCAATTATTCTAGCTTCAAATTGAACGTTTTGCGATTTTGGGTTTTTATCATTTTGGTATGTTCTAAAAGTTGCATTTCTTAAAAAAGAAATATTAGAATTATTTTCTGATGTGAAACGAACTTCAACACAACAATTTATGTCTTGGTTATCATTAGATTGTTGAATAGAATTAAGGTTCAAAAGTGGTAATTTTTGTGATTGTTGTGATAAATGAGGTTCTTCATTATATAAACACCAGTTTATTGCATTTAATAAATTAGTTTTCCCTGTACCATTCTTTCCAACTATAATATGGATATCTTCATTGAGTTTTTTCACAAAATCAATCTCTATAAACCGAAATTGACGATAATTTGTAAGGATGATTTTATTTAATCTCATTTTTATTACTCCATATATCAGAATAATTTTTTATTTTTTTCCTATAGGTGTCTTTCCACCACCATTGATTTGCATGTTCCACCTCTTCACATATTAGCTCGATAAGGAACTTTTCAACTTCTTCATCACCTCTGCAATTTTCTCTAATAGATTTTAAAATTTGGTCATTTAAATTTGATGATTTCATTTTACCCTTCCATTATATTATTTTTAATTTCATACAATTTTTTAAGTACTTCAACATTGTTTTTTGATACCCTTGAAATTTCAAGGTATCGATTAATCTCTTTTTCGAAGATTTTTTCTTCAATTCTCCTAAGACATTCATCTAAAATATTGATGTTTGGTGTAACAACAATATCATAAATTACCGATTCGGTTTTATTTTTATATCTTCTGATAACTCTTCCAATTCTTTGAATATATTCTCTGGGGTTGCCACTACTAGCCAAAAAAATCGCTTGTTTTGCTGGTGGTATATCAACACCTTCATCTAAACATTTCATGGCTACAAGTACTTGGTATTTTTCTTCTGCGAAATTTTTTAAAATGAATTCTCTTTCTGATAAGTTTCCAAATTTTTCTTTTTTTACAACACCTTCATCCATAGTAAATCTATGAGCTACAATTCCTTTTCTATTTAATAGTTCCATTACTTTGCTTATTTGAAATGGAGTACAATATATGATTGTATGGTTGATGGAGTGTAAATTTTTATCTAATAATTCATCCAACACTTTAAATTTTTCTTTGGCATTTTTTATAATATTTGCTCTTTTAAATATTAGGTTTTCAATTAGACATGATTCCTCATCTAAATTTTTTATTTTATTTATATTAAATAAAATTTGTTTTGTAATTCTATTATATTGTTCTATTTCAGATTTTACTAGTTTTATAAATGAAGGATGATATAGATATGGTGTTAAATATGTTTGTCCTGTTAAAGGATTTATCGTGTTAATAGCATCTTCGAGTGTAAATTCATATACTGTATCACCAAAATAATCGAAAATCTTTTTAGTACCCTCGTCATCAAACCATCTTCTTGGGGTAGCACTTAAACCTAATCTTTTATCATAAAAATCCTGCAGTGATCGACTGATTTTGTATGCACCTAAACCGTGAACTTCATCTCCAATCAATAAAAATGAGGATTTATTGTTTTTATCTTTCATGATTTCAATAAATGTTTCTGACGAAAAGGTTGAATTAGTTGTTAAAATAAACATTTTATCTAAATGTCCCAAATAATGGTCAATCATCTTATTAGCCAGATCGTTTTTCCAATTAGAGTTTGAACTATCGGCTATGATTAATTTATAAGTGCCTAATCCGAATTTATGTATTTCATTTTTCCATTGCTGTAAAAGATGGCCATAAGGACAAGTAATAATAACGACTAATTTTTCTTGAGTTTCAAATAAAAAATTTACACAACCTAAAGCTGTGAATGTTTTACCAGTTCCAGTTGCCATTTCAAAAATACCACTGCATTTATTTTCTTTCCACATATTTATTGCATCTTTTTGATATTGAAAAAGTTTAATTGATTTGGCCATTTTTATAGATTCTTTGTACCACCTTGATAATGAAATTGATGATTTGTTTTTTGGAGATATTTGAATTAGTTTTTTCCGAACTGCTTCGGGGATATCATATGTTGTGGTTTTCGAGTATCTATTCTCCCAAAAATCATCAAATTTTTTAATATCTGCTTCTACATATTGCTTTTCTCCCACTTCCCAATTGCAAAAAACCTTAAATTCTTCAACATTTTCAAGCCATCCTGATGCAGTTTCATTTATGGACCCACTAAAAGTAATTATATTGCCCTCAATATCTTTTAAAATTCCCACTTTTTGATGAAAGATTCCATAGCTTTTAAAATTATCAATGTTTCCATTTTGATTTTGGAGTATTGCTACCTTCATATTCAGTTTATTATTTGCAATCATCCATCCAAGTGCATGAACATGATCTCGAATGCATTCATCTACAAAAACATCAATCTCACTTAACATTTTAGTTTCAATATATTTTCTAGGTTCAATTTTAGCTTTTTTTATTGCTTCAAGATCATCAGAATTTAATTGTGGAGATATGATCATTTTCATATTTCCATTATTTTTTATTAGACCATAAATACCTTTGGCTGCTATTGCAAAACTAGTTGATGAAAAAAAACCTGAGAGACGACAATAGTCAACTGAATTTTCAAGAACTGGTATATAAAAATCATTTAAAATATCATCCTTATCTGATGAGTAAGCTTTTTTCAAACTTAATTGATTAAATAGTTTCATTAATTTAAAATTTTATTTTTTCTGTGTTTTCAAGAGCTTTGTATAATTTATGAAAGCCGCTTGTGTAAAAATATCCAACAAGAACATCAAAAAAACTTGTATCTTTTATTAATACATTGAACCTTTCTAAAAGATTCCTTCCTTCTTCATTTGTAATAAAAGTTAAGTCACTGTTCATTTTTTTATTCTTTTTAAATATAAATGTCTCCTTATCATCATATTGATCTATAAAGAAATCATAGATGCAAAATATTTTTTTGTCAACAGGAAAAGTAAGTTGAAGAGTTGAAGAGTCGAAAAGTTGAAGTGTTGAAGTGTTTTTTTAACTCAAAACTGCCTCTGGGCAGTGATAAACACAGCCCCTACACCTCTAACCCCTAAACCACTTGCCTCTAACCAAAATTTTGTTCTTTTTACTTTTACCTTAAAACTTCCCAGTGTCCGCCTTTATCTGGACCTACTCGCTCCAATATTCCTTTAGTTTTAAAGTATTCTATATGTTTTTGAATCGCGGAAGAATTTATACCTATTTTTTTAGAAAGTTGGTCTCGTGTAATCTGGGGATTTTTTAATATTTCTTTTAAAATTTTTTGTCTTTTTTCAGAAAGTTCTGACCACTTTTCTGACCACTTTTCTGACCACTTTTCTGGGACATTTTCTGCATAGCCAAAACCCTTGCCATCAATAACCCGTTTCCTATAGCTGTTTATCTGCAAGTTTGGTCTCTGAAAAGTTACCTCAAACAATCTCTTTGAGAAATATATATTAATCATAGGTAGTTCATATTTTTCCATTGCCTTTTTTATTCTTAAAAATCCTGAACCTGCTTTTTCAACTAGATCAATGCGCTCTAAGTTACTGAACAAAAACATATTATGAGGATAACTACCTTTCATCAAATCATCCACAGTCAGTGATAAATCCATAATAACTGGATTGAGGAATTTGACGCTTTCTATATTAATATTAATCAAAATCGGAGCAGTAGAAAAATAATCCCTATGAACCATTGAGTTAATTAAAGCCTCTCTCAAAGCCTCTTCTGGAAGTTCTAAATATTCTTCTCTATATGTACTTTTTATTACATATTCGGTATTTAATTTGCTTTTTATATAATTTATAGCGTTTTCAAAATTACTAAGTAAATCTCTTGAAAATTCTTTTTTATCAATTATTGTGCTGCTTATTCCCTGGTATAATACACATTGAATTGTTGCATTCCTCAAATACTTTGTTATATCCTTTGAAAACAATAAAATTCCTGAATAATTCAATTTGTTGTTTCTAAAAAACCCAAGATTTGATAATAACTGTTTATAATCCAAATGCTTATCAATTTTTGCCTTTTCCAAAAATTTATTATATGCTTCAACTGAAAAATATTTAAAGTCAAAATCTATGAATTTCTCATCAAAAACAACTCCTCCACTTTCCTGGAAAAATTTTTTTATCTCATCTCTCCTTAATTTTTGCGAATTTGAGCCCACTCTTACGAAAAATCCTTGCGAGCAAGCATATGGTTTATTTTTACCTTCCGGAACATAAATAACTGCTAAATCTTCAACTTGTTCAACCTCAACAGAAAAAGCTGGATCCATATTTCTTGCAACATCTTGAATGCTAGAAATCTCTCTATTTGTTAATTTATAACCAAGAACTTCCAAATTGTCCTTTACTCCAAGAATTATCCTTCCTCCGGAGGCATTGGCAAAAGCGCATATCTCTTTTACTATTGAGTTATTTAATGTTTCTTTAAATTCTAAGTTATATCCTTCTGATGTTTTAATCAACTCGGTTAACTCTTTTTTATTCATTATAACTCATCCTTTAAAAGTTTCTGAATCTCAGTAGTAATTCTTTTTAAATAAAAATGTCTAATTATCATCATATTGATCTATAAAGAAATCATAGATGCAAATTATTTTTTTGTCAAGGAAAAGTAAGCCGAAATGTTGAAGAGTTGAAGTGTTTTTTTAACTCAAAACTTAAAACTATTTTTGCTGATAGCTGAAAGCTGAAGGCTGATAGCTGATAGCTGATAGCTGAAAGCTGAATGCTTCTTCCTCATTCACCCATTTACTTTTTACTTTTACCTTTTTACTTATTACTGCCTCTGGGCAAGGTTGTCTTGTGTCCCCCCATATCTAAATATCACTGGGATTTTAATGCCGATTCTCCTAAACTGCGTGGGAGCTTAGAAACCAAAATACGGGGAGTTTTACCAACTCTGGATTCCCATCCTCCCCTGGATGTAAGAAAATAATATGTAACCTTCCCTCTACCTAACGAATATTTGTCGGGAGTTTTGATAAGTAGTTTCTCAATGGGTCGTATACGTTTTAGCGGCTTTATTGTTATAATTTTGCGGTAATTATAGTCGTTATATGTTTTATCAATATGATCGAAGTCGTACCAGCCGTTATTTCTACCCATAAGCCCCATATTGATATGGATGATAAATCGCTGGCCAATATAACCGGCGCCGTCTACCACCACTGCATGCCAGGCCCTTTTTTCACCCACCTTCACACTGCGCATGTGCATCATCAGAGGACGGGCATTTATAATTTCCTCATGAATGATCTGCTTAATCTCACCTAAAGAGTCTTTATTTTCTTCTGTACTGTACAAATGGGCAATGGTATTATAATGGGTAGAAACAGCATTCGCTCGTTTCAAATGCGTTAATTTATAAGATCCTGTTCCGAAATCTTTTTCAACCACTACTGCTGTATAATAACAGTAACGAGCTACCTCCTCTCTTTTATTTTCTGGAGTATTGCGTCCGATTTCATCTACAAATTTTTTCCAATCAAAATCATCATCCTGGAGAGGTTGATAGATTTTACAAAACTTTTTGTCAGTACAACTTCGACTGGTAATATAACGGACAGTACCAAAGGGTTTTAAACGCTGATAATAAAGAATCTGAGCTAACGCTGTAGACCAACAGCCCAGCCTGAATCTCTCATTTGATCCGGTTTTTTTTGGGGGAGCAAACCTGGCATATTCTCCTCTTTGTCCCCATTTAGTTTCTAGCAGAGGGCCGATTAATCTATTTTTTAAAACCTTTAATCGTTTAATCCCGTGAGCCGTCCGAACAGTGCGTATCTTTTTAATCTTTCTTATCTGCGGACTTTGTTTACCCGGCATATTCACCGAACCAATGGATACCATTATCAACAATACTGAGAATAATAGAACACTTTTTATTTGTTTCATAAATGCCTCCCTAATCCTTTTTTCACTTTAATGAAATATTAGGGGAATTATTATTCATTGTCAATAGACGAATTGACTCATTAAAAATCTTGTACAAATCCTTGCCCGTTTCGATGTTGTTGTTGTTATTTCTGATATTATTTTTAATCGGGCGATTACCATTCACCTCTGCCCTCTTGCCTCTAACCCCTAAACCTCTGACCTCTGTCCTGTTTCGACATTTCAACGTTTCAACTTTTTAATCCAAAACTGTTTTTGCTGAACGCTGAATGCTTCTTCCGCATCTACTCATCCACCCATTTACACATCTACTCTTTACTGGACTAATTGTTAAATAGTTGACTGGTTGAATGGTTTATTTTAACTTAGAACTTTCTACTTTTTTCTTTTCACTTTTTACTTTGGGTTTGATAAATCAAACCCCTACTCATCCACTCATCTACCCATTCACTCATTTACTCTTCACTATTTTTGCTGATAGCTGAAAGCTGAATGCTGATAATTGGTTGATTGGACTAATAGTTAAATGGTTAAATAGTTGAAGTGTCGAAGAGTCGAAGAGTTGAAATGTCGAAGAGTCGAAAAGTTTTTTTTTAACTCAAAACTTAGAACTTAACACTCAAAACTTAAAACTATTTTTGCTGAACGCTGAATGCTTCTTCCGCATCTACTCATCCACCCATTTACTCATCAACTTAACACTCAAAACTGCCTCTGGGCTATTGTTCTATATTTCCAAAATCATTAGAACAAAGAGAATCAAACCAATTATTCAATTTATCTTCGTCATTTAAAAAATCAGCAAAAAAATCTGATAGAACCGACTTTGCATAAACATATTCTGATATATAAATTTTTGATTTATTTTTTAGAGCAATTGCAATAGCATCAGAAGGTCTTGAATCAACAACAATAACATCATCATTTTTCTTTAAATACAATTCAGCATAATATGTATTTTCAATAATATCTGTAATAACTACTTTTTCTACACCAGAATCAAAATTAACCAATATGCTTTTTATTAAGTCATGAGTCATAGGACGAGGTGCAGAAATAGATTCAAGCTCCATTGTAATAGCATTTGCTTCAGCTCTTCCTATCCAGATTGGAATTATTTTTTCATCATCTACTGGTTTTAAAACCACAACAGGTGTTTTTGAAACAGGGTCCAAAATTAAACCAACTAATTTTACTTCGATTAATTCTCTCATCGTTCACTATATAATATCAAAATTACTATTTGTCAATTTTTATTTTAAAAAATTTAAGAAATCATAAATTAATCTTACTCCAAAACCTGTTGCACCCTCAGATGAGTAAAATTTATTCTGTTTTGAAAGAAATGCAGTTCCTGCAATATCAATATGAGCAAAAGGAATGTTTGCAGTAAATTCATTTAAGAATAAACCTGCTTTTATAGATGATGCACCCCTATAATTTGCATTTTTTAAATCTGCTATTTTTGATTTTATACTCTCTCTATAATCTTCAAACATGGGCATTTCCCACAAATACTCACCCGTTCTTTTACCTGATTTGACAAGATTTGTGATAAGTTTTTTATTATTACTTATCAATCCAGCAAAACTATCACCCAATGCAACGATTATAGCACCTGTTAAAGTTGATAACTCAATTATATAATCAGGTTTTTCCTCTGCTGCTGAAATTAATGCATCAGCAATAACAAGCCTCCCCTCTGCATCAGTATTAATAACTTCAACCGTCTTTTTATTTCTATAAGTTATTATATCTCCAGGTTTATATGCTTTTCTCCCGGGCATATTTTCTGCAATAGCTGCATATCCATATACTTTTACCGGAAGTTTGAGATCTGAAACAGATTTAAGGATTCCCAGAACAGCGGCTGCACCTGCCATATCTGATTTCATTTCAAGCATAGAATTTCCTGTTTTTATATTCAGGCCTCCTGAATCAAAAGTAATCCCCTTGCCTACTATGGCTACACTTTTTTTATACTTTTCGGGTATATAATTTAACTGAATGAGAGCTGGTTCATAAGGAGAACCCTGACCAACCGATGCTAAACCATTAAATCCCTTTTGATTTAATTCTTTCTCTCTCATTATTGAAATCTCTAAATTATTTTTATCTGAAACCTGTTTAAATAAATCTATCATATAATCGGGGTTTACTTTAGATGGGATCTCATTTACCAGATCTCGCACAAGCCTAACACTTTTATCAATTACACTTCTATTCTCAATTATATTGTTTGTTAAATCATTCTTAAATTCAAAAAAGATATTAACATTATTCAATTTTTTCGCTTCTTTGTAATCTTTTTTATAGAGATCAAAACAATAATTGTTTATATATAAATAATCAATGAAATTTACTAAATGGTCAAGACTCGATTCTATATTCTGTATAAATTGAATCAATACATTCTTAATTCTATTTTCCTTTAAGATCCTTATAATATTTTTTGCAAACTTTCTTGCATCTATTAATGATCTATAATCTCCAGCTCCAGCAACAATTATTAACATTTTATGCTTAACCGAGTTAAATATAATTTCTTCACCAATTTTACCTTTGAATTTATGCTCCTTAATGAAAAACTCAACCTCAGGATATTTTTTGATAATTCTTTCAAAACTTCTGTTTTTAAACACAGGGATAACAATTCCATTTATGCCCTTCAAATTAAATTTACTCTTCTTTTCAATTCTCATAATACCCTCCAGTATTCAAATCATAACAAAATATAACATATTCTTCAAATATATTGGTTTTAATATTAAGTTACACGAAACCTCAAAAAAAATTTATCTTCAATATTTTTTTCATAAACAGAAACAAAATCTTATTGCGTTTCGTATTTATATAGTAACACAAAATAATTAAGAATGGAGTGAAATATAATGGAAAAAGCAAAAAGAAAAAAATCAAAAAAGAAAATTATAATACTGAGTATTATTGGTTTTATAATTCTTTTGATAATCCTATCAAATATTTTTAAAGGAAATAAAGAACCAGTTATAACTGTTCAGACTGAGAAGGTTGAAAAACGGGACATTACACAGATTGTATCAGCAACGGGTAAAATAAATCCTGAATATAAAGTTATTATTACACCGGAGGTTACAGGAGAAATCGTTGAACTTCCTGTAAAAGAAGGAGACTCAGTAAAAAAGGGTCAACTTTTAATAAAGATAAAACCAAACACATATATTGCTCAGAAAGATAGAGCAAGGGCAAATTTAGAATCAGCTAAAGCTACCTTAAATATGAAAATAGCCCAACTGGACCTGGTTAAAATCGATTATAAAAGAACAGAAAAACTTTTTAAAAGTGGAATCTCCAATAAACAGGAAATGGATAATATCAAATCCAATCTAGCTTCATATAAAGCTCAATTGAATGCTCAAAAAGCAATTGTCTCACAAGCAAAAGCATCTTTAAAAGAAGCTGAAGAGAGCTTATACAAAACAACAATTTATTCACCTATGAATGGTACTATAAGCCAGCTTAATGTAGAACTGGGAGAAAGAGTTCTGGGAAGTGGTTTTACACAGGGAACTGATATAATGACAGTAGCTGATTTATCAAAAATGGAAGCTGAGGTTGAAGTTGATGAAAATGATGTTGTATTAGTTTCTATTGGAGACAAGACCAAGATAACATTAGATGCATTTAATAACAAAGTATTTACAGGTTTTGTAAAACAAATCGCAAATAGTGCTAAAACAAGAGGATTGGGAACTCAAGAAGAGGTGGTTAATTTTGATATAAAGATAATATTGAAAGATTTTGATAAAAAAATCCGGCCTGGTATGTCATGCAATGCAGATATAGAAACTGAGACAAAAAACAATGTACTTGCTGTTCCGATTCAGAGCGTTACTGCAAGATCTAAAAAACAGGAACAAGAAGAAGATAAGAAAAAAGATGAAAACTTTGGAACAAAAAGAGTCAAGAAAAAAAAGAGTAAACCAAAAGAGGTTGTTTTTATTATTGAAAATAATGTTGCAAAGATGAGGGAAGTGAAAATTGGAATAAGTGATGATACATATCTTGAGATCAAGAAGGGCATTAAAAAAGGAGAAAAAGTTGTAATAGGTCCATACAGGGCAATCTCAAAAGAACTTAAACATGATTCCAAAATCATCGTAAAAAAAAAGGAAAAGCCTTTTAAAAAGGAAAAATAATTTTTTTGGAAAAAATAATTATGAACATTATAAATTTAGAAAATATAACAAGAATCTATCAACTTGGTTCAGAAGAAGTCCGGGCTTTAGATGGTATTTCTCTTAGAATTGATAAAAATGAGTATGTTGCTATTATGGGACCTTCAGGATCCGGTAAATCAACACTTATGAATATCTTGGGGTGTCTTGACACACCTACATCAGGTAAATATGATTTCAAAGGCATTAATGTTAGTAATATGAGCGATAATGAGTTAGCTGAAATAAGAAACAGAGAAATAGGATTTGTTTTTCAAACATTTAATTTATTACCTCGTTCGAATGCTTTTCATAATGTTGAACTTCCTCTTATTTACTCAGGTATGCATTCGTTAAAAAGAAAGGAAATAGCAAAAGAAACTCTTGCAAGTGTTGGTTTGGAAGATAGATTACATCATAAACCAGGTGAACTCTCAGGTGGTCAAAGACAGAGAGTTGCAATTGCAAGGGCTTTAGTTACAACGCCTTCAATCATCTTAGCTGATGAGCCAACAGGGAATCTGGATTCTAAGACTGGTGAAGATATAATGTTATTGTTCAATGCTATTCATAAACAAGGTAATACTATTATCCTGGTCACCCATGAAGAACATATTGCCAAGCATGCAAAACGTGTTATTAGACTGCTGGATGGCAAAATAGAGAGAGACGAGTAAAAAAAAAATGAGCAATTACCTATTCGAGCTTAAAGAGGGGTTAATTATTGCTTTTAAAGCAATAAGAGCCAATAAAGCACGTGCTATTCTAACCACTTTAGGGGTTGTTATTGGGATTTGTGCAGTTGCACTGATGTCAACGACAATCAAGGGAATGGATATTGCTTTTGAAGAAGGAATCAGCTCTTTAGGTTCAGACAATCTATATATTGACAAATGGGCATGGTTTTCAAATGAAGAATTCTGGAAAATGCGAAACAGGAAAAATTTGAAATTATCAGACTATGAAAAATTCAAAAACCTGGCTCAACTCCCTATTGCAGTTGCACCCACATTATGGATTGTAAAAAAAGTAGAGCATGAGGACAATTACGTAGAAGGAACTCTAATAACTGGTTCTACAAATGAATATTTGAAAACAACAAATTTTGATTTTGACGAGGGTAGATTCTTTTCAGCAATTGAGAGTAAAAGCTCAAGGAATGTAGTGGTTTTAGGTAAAGAAATTGCTGATCATTTATTTGAGTCTGAAAATGCCTCAGAAAAATATATAAAAATAAGTGGTATTAAATTCAAGGTTGTGGGTGTTCTCAAAAAACAGGGTAGTAATCTATTGGGTAATTTCAACCCTGACAAGCAGGTTTACATGCCAATTGGTGCTGTTTTTAAACATTTCGAAAGAGCTTCAAAAAGAAGTATTGCAATTATTATAAGGGCACAAAACACATCAATGGTTGAAAAAACAAAAGAGGAAGCTGAAGAGATAATGCGTAGAGTTCGGGGCTTAATGTATGATGAAGAAAATAATTTTTCAATAAATCAGCAAGAAGGTTTAACACAAAATTATGACAAAACTGTTGGTGTTATAAAGATTGCCGGGCTTTTTATTACAGGTTTATCTTTACTGGTAGGTGCTATTGGTATTATGAATATTATGTTTGTATCTGTAAAAGAGAGAACAAGGGAAATAGGAATTCGTAAGGCAATTGGTGCTAAAAAAAGAGCCATCTTAACACAGTTTATCGCAGAAGCCTCAACTATCTGCCTAATTGGGGGATTAATTGGCCTTATACTTGCTGTTTTATTAAGTATGGCAATTAATAAATTTTTACCAACAAGCATTCAATTTGATACAGTTATCCTTGCAATAGTAATTTCATTAATCACTGGTATATTAGCCGGGTTTGCTCCTGCATATACAGCAGCAAAGATGGACCCTGTTGAAGCATTAAGGTATGAATAATGAGATTCTGGGAAACAGTAAAAGTAGCTTTAAGTTCTTTAAAGGCGAATAAACTGCGATCATCATTAACGGTTTTAGGTATAGTTATAGGAATTTTTTCTATTATTTCAATAAGTACAGTTATTTCAATGATGCAGAATTCAATTGAAGAAGGACTTTCCGCTCTTGGGAAAAATACATTTCAAATTCAAAAATTCCCTGCAATGAGGTTTGGTAGACTGAGCGATAAAATCAGGAATAGAAAGAATATTACAATCGAAGATTACAATAGATTAAAAAATATTTTAAATGAAGCAAAATCAGTTGGTGCAGAACAATGGCAATTTGGAAAAATGATTAAATCAAAATATGAATCAACAAATCCTAATGTTCAAATAGTAGGTGTCACTCCCGAAGCGCTCCCAAATAATCAATGGATAGTAACAGATGGCAGAACTATAAATAATAATGACCTTTTAAGATATAAAAGGGTATGTATTCTTGGGGCTGATGTTTCAAAAAAAATATTTAAATTTATCCATCCAATCGGACAGGAGATAAAAGTAGATGGATTAAGATTAAAGATTATTGGTGTGTTTGAACCTCAGGGACAGGCGTTTGGACAGAGCAGGGACAACTTCATTGCTACACCTTTGACAACATTTCAAAATAAATATGGGAAATATAGCCGTAGCGTTAATATTACTGTAATGGCATACTCTAAGGAAATCTACAATAATACAATTGAAACTTCAATAGGTTATATGCGCACTATAAGAAAAGTGCCGCCTGGCGAGGATAATGATTTTGATATATTTTCAAATGAATCTTTAATCATGCAAGTGGGTAATATAACTCAATATATAGAATTGGGTGCAATAATTATAGCATTTATTGCTTTACTTGCTGCAGGTATAGGAATTATGAATATTATGTTGGTTTCAGTTACAGAAAGAACCAGGGAAATCGGAATTCGCAAAGCGATTGGTGCTAAAAAAAGAAATATTCTTTTCCAGTTTTTAATCGAGGCAATTACATTATGCCAGTTTGGAGGAATTATAGGTATAATCCTGGGCGTGGGAGTGGGCAACTTAGCTGGCTCATTTTTAAATGCACGACCTACTTTACCTATGGATTGGATAATAATCGGGGTTAGCCTCTGTGTTCTTATTGGAATAACTTTTGGTACATACCCTGCTTATAAAGCAGCAAAAATGGACCCTGTTGAAGCATTAAGATAGGAATAGTTTTGATGATCATTAATTAAAAAAGTTTTCTATAAAAATCTCCATTCCTTGACACATAAGAGGATTTATGTTAATTATTTTTATTATAAAATGTTTATAAGCCATTAAATTATAAGGTAATAAATAAAGGAGATAAAAAATGAGTATCAAAAAATCAACAATTGATGGAAACACAGCTGCAGCCCATGTAGCATACGCATTTAGCGAAGTTGCTGCCATATATCCTATTACACCATCTTCATCAATGGGAGAATTGGCTGATGAATGGTCAGCTCATGGAAGAAAAAATATTTTCGGACAACAAGTCGATGTAATAGAAATGCAATCTGAGGGAGGTGCTTCAGGTGCTGTTCACGGTGCTTTATCCGCTGGTTCTATGACAACAACCTTTACAGCTTCTCAGGGTTTATTACTTATGATTCCAAATTTGCATAAAATCGCAGGTGAAATGCTTCCAGCTGTATTCCATGTGGCAGCAAGATCTTTAGCTGCTCAGGCCCTTTCGATCTTTGGAGATCACTCAGATGTAATGTCAGTTAGAAATACAGGATGGGCATTAATGGGTGCAGCATCCATTCAAGAAACAATGGACCTCGGTATTGTATCTCACCTTTCAACTCTTGAGGCAAGGGTGCCATTTGTAAATTTCTTTGATGGTTTCAGAACTTCACATGAAATACAAAAAGTCGAAATGATTGATTATGAGACAATGAAATCTATGCTTGATATGAAATTTGTTGAAAATTTCCGTAAATTGGCTTTAAATCCAGATAAACCATTTATGAAAGTTGGAGCACAAAATCCCGATGTCTACTTCCAGGGTAGAGAAACCGTAAATAAATATTATGAAAAAACCCCTGCTATTGTTCAAAAATATATGGATCTTTTAGGTGAAAAAATTGGGAGACATTACCATCTATTTGATTATGTTGGCGCGCCTGATGCAGAAAATATAATTATTGCTATGGGCTCTGGGTGTGACACAATCGAAGAAACAGTAAATTTCCTTTGTAAAAAGGGTAAAAGGGTTGGAGCAATAAAAGTAAGACTTTACAGACCCTTTTCAGTTGAAGCATTTATAAAATCTATTCCCTATACTGTTAAAAAAATTGCAGTACTTGATAGAACAAAAGAACCTGGTTCAATAGGAGAGCCATTGTATCTTGATACAGTAGTAGCACTTTCAGAAAAAAATATAAAAATTATTGGCGGTAGATACGGTTTAAGTTCAAAAGAATTTACTCCATCAATGGTAAATGCTGTATTTGATCATCTTGATGGTCCAGGTTTTCATAACTTTACAGTTGGGATAAATGACGATATTACAAATTTATCAATAAAAATCAAAGAAGAAATTGATACTGAATCAGAAGATATAAAAAGATGTATTTTCTGGGGGCTTGGCTCAGATGGAACAGTTGGAGCAAATAAAAACTCAATTAAGATAATTGGTGATAATACTGATATGAACGCTCAGGGATATTTCTCATATGATTCAAAAAAATCGGGTGGAATTACAATCTCTCACCTAAGGTTTGGAAAAAGCAAAATTCAATCCCCGTACCTGATAAAGACAGCTGATTTTATAGCTCTTCATAATCCAGCTTATATTGGTAGATATGACATTTTAGAAGGAATTAAACATGGAGGAATTTTCCTGCTTAATTCAGAATGGTCAAATGATGAAGTTTTTGATCATTTAACAAGAGATATGCAGGAAACAATAATAGAGAAAAAGATTAAATTCTATAACATTAATGCCATAAAAATAGCAAAAGATTTAGGTTTGCGAGGTAGAATTAATACTGTTATGCAAGCTGCATTTTTTAAAGTTTCAGGTATTTTAAAAGAAGATGAAGCAATAAAATTGATAAAAGATAGTATTAAAAAGAGCTATATGAGTAAAGGTGAAAGTATTGTAAAAAAGAACTGGGATGCAGTTGACAGAACAAGTGCAGCATTACAGGAGATAAAATACCCGGAAAGCATCGATAAAATACAAAAAAGCTTTGAACCTAAAAAACTTATTCCTGATAATGCATCTAAATTTGCAAAAAATATAATAGAAAAAATAATGCATTTAAAAGGGGATGAAATACCCGTTTCTAATATGCCTTTAGATGGAGCAGTTCCAACAGGAACCATGAAACTTGAAAAAAGAGGAGTAGCTCCAATGGTTCCTCACTGGCTATCAGAAAAATGTATCCAGTGTACTATGTGTTCATTTATATGCCCACATTCAGCAATCAGACCAAAACAGATTGAACCTGATAAATTGAAAAATGCTCCTTCAACATTTAAAACAATAAAATCAAAAACTAAGAATGATAAAGACCTTCTATATAAAATACAGGTTTATATTGAGGATTGCACTGGATGTATGAACTGTGTAAATGTCTGTCCTGTCAAAGCTCTTGAAATTAGGCCTATTGAAGAGGAAAGAAAATCAGGAGAAAATGAAAATGAATTATTCTTTGAAAACCTTCCAGATAATATTACAGATGGTGCTTCAGTAAATTCAATAAAAGGTTCTCAATTTAGAACTCCTCTCTTTGAATTTTCAGGTGCATGTGCAGGATGCGGAGAAACGCCTTATGTTAAATTAGCAACTCAATTATTTGGTGATAGAATGCTTATAGCTAATGCAACGGGATGTTCATCGATTTATGGCGGTACTTTCCCAACTATGCCATATACAAAGACAAAACAAGGAAAAGGTCCGGCCTGGGCAAATTCATTATTTGAAGATAATGCAGAGTATGGATTCGGTATGAGACTTGCCGTTGATTCAAACAGGAAACAATTGAAAAACAATATTAAAGAACTTCTTAAAGCTGAAGTAAATAATGAACTCAAACAAGCATTAAATAAAAGCCTTGAATTATGGGAAAAAACAGATAAAGATTCACAATCAGCAGCACAAAAGGTGAAGGATCTTCTTCCAGATGCTTTAAAAACATCCAATGAACAATCAAAACCTATAATACTGAAGATCATAGAATTACAGGATTATATTGTTGATAGATCAGTTTGGTGTTTTGGTGGAGATGGATGGGCTTATGATATCGGATATGGTGGACTTGACCATGTCCTTGCAGCAAATAAAAATATAAATGTGCTTGTACTTGATACTGAAGTCTATTCAAATACAGGAGGCCAGGCATCTAAAGCAACTCCTATTGCATCTGTTGCAAAATTTGCATCTGCAGGTAAAAGAACAGGTAAAAAGGATCTTGGACTTATGAGCATGTGTTACGGATATATATATGTTGCTTCTATAAGTCTGGGTGCAAACCCAAATCAGACTATTAAGGCATTTTTAGAGGCTGAAGCTTATGAAGGACCATCTCTTATAATTGCTTACTCTCCATGTATTGCACACGGGTTTGATATGACAAGAACATATGAGGAAGAGAAAAATGCTGTACTCTCAGGATACTGGCCAATTTATAGATACAATCCTGAATTGACCAAAGAGGGTAAGCATCCATTTATATATGAAACAAAAGATCCTAAATCAGATATGATCGATTTTCTAATGAATGAAGCTCGTTATAGTGTTTTAAAAATGCAATTTCCCGAAATTGCTGATAATCTCTATAAACAGGCTATAGAGTTTAAGAAGAACAAACACGAATTTTATAAGAAATTCAGCCAGATTTAAATATTAGATCATTAAGAGTTCTCTTTGGAACATGATGAACCTGATTCTCATCCCTCCAATATTTTATGTCATTATCTTTAACATCTTCTAAAACAATCTTTTCTTTAGGTTTTCCAATAGCAATTACACATAAAATATCGTAATGTTCAGGAATCTTAAATATATCTCTTATATTATCTTTATTAAAAGATACAATTGTACATCCACCATAGCCCATTTCAACTGCACTTAAAAGTATTGTCTGAAGAGCTATACCAAAATCCAGATCAATGTATGAACTTATTTCCTTATTTCCCAATACAATAATATAGGATGCAGGCCTCTCACCCCTGTCAGGACCATTCCAATCTTTGAGATAACCTGCCCATTTTAAATTTTTAAAAATGGCATTATTTAATGTTTCATCATTCACCAGTATAAATTCCAGAGGCTGAAGATTTGCAGCAGATGGAATAAACCTGACATTCGAAATCATATCTTTTAAATCTTGCATGTCAATTTTCTCTTCCTGATAAAATCTTCTATAACTGCGATTTTTTATTAATAATTCTTTTAGTTTCAATTCTACCTCCTGTACTTTCATTAAAATTATATCATAACTACATTTTTAATTCATTAAAGATGTTCATTTTACTAATAAGCTTTTCTATTATATAATACTAAATAAATAACAGAGGCAAAAAATGAAAAGAGCTCCAAAAGCATACAAAGATATTGATTTCTTAAAATCAAGAGAAGCAAGAACAATACGAATTCTTGCAGAATATCTTGAACCTGAAAAGAGATTTACTGAACACAATGTAAAACACACAGTGGTTTTTTTTGGTTCAGCAAGAGTCAAACCTTATAGAGAAGATAAATATGATACAAAAAGATATTACTGGGCTGCAGAAGAATTTGCTTTTAAACTTGCAACCTGGGCAAAAGGCCTTCCTGACAATGGTAACAGCTTCAAAATCTGTACTGGTGGAGGCCCGGGCATTATGGAAGCAGCTAATAGAGGTGCAAAAAAAGCAAATAGTAAAACAATTGGTTTAAATATATCTTTACCCCATGAACAGGAACCAAACAATTTCATAACTCCTGAACTTAATTTCGAATTTCATTACTTTTTTATGAGAAAACTATGGTTCATGTATTATGCTAAAGCTCTAATATGCTTTCCAGGAGGATACGGGACATTGGATGAACTCTTTGAAGCTTTAACCCTTATTCAAACAAATAAATTGGAAAAAACTTATCTACCCATACTTTTGTATGATAAAGCATTCTGGGAAGATCTAATTAATTTTAATAAATTAGTTAAAATGAAATTAATTTCTCCTCATGATGCCAAATTATTTCACTTTTTTAATACTCCTGTAGAGGGAATGGAATATTTAAAACCTCGCCTTGAAAAGATAATAAAAAATTTCCATGAACCTAAATAAGACTCTCATATAAATTCAAATAAATTTTTTGTTAAAACCTTACTAATATTGACATAATTATCGTTTTATGATAAATTTCATAATTAAATGGTCCCTTAGCTCAGCTGGCAGAGCAATTGACTCTTAATCAATAGGTCGAAGGTTCGAACCCTTCAGGGATCATTTTTTCTATTCAAACGAACTTTTATAAACCTTGATATCAAAAAATATAAATTTTATTGTATAATAATCGTATGGTGGATAATTCTAATATATTAAAGGGTAAATGGCTTATTAAATACAATCCAGACAAATTCAATTATACAGATATACTTGAATTTCTATGTGATATTAATGAATGGATAAAAAAAAACAATTTAAAAACTAAATATAAATATATCTTATTTGATAAAGAGATTAAAGAAAATACATTTTATATAAATAGAAATGATGCTTCTCAAAACAAATCCTCTATTTTTATAAATTTTAAAAATAATATACTTGAAAATCTAAAAAAAATTGATGCTACAAATCATAAAAAATTAAATTTCAAAAAAAAGAGAAATATAAAAAATATCCTTCTTATATACCCTGCTTTAATAACAGACAAAAGATGGGATACAATAGATTTAACAGCTTCATCACTCTTTCTCGGTTCATCATTAAAAAATAAAGAATTCAATATTAATATAAAAAAACAGATCCTTCCCTGTTCAAACATTAATAAAGAATTATTTAATTTTGATCTTATAGGTTTCACTCTATTTGAAGATACTCTTATAGAGATAAAAAAATTCCTTTCAAACTTAAATAAAAACTTTAAAGGATTGATTGCAGCAGGAGGTCCTTTAATAACATTAAATCCCCTGCATACAGCTTTACACCTTTCTGAAATAAATTTAATTGTAAGGGGTGAATCTGAATTGATCATAACTGACATATTAAATTCAATAAACAAGAATATACTTAATGAATTGTTTAAATTTAAGGGTTTATTTTTCAAAGATTCAGGGATCATATTAATTTCAGATATTAATAAAATAAATAAACCAGAAAATTTCAATGATTTTAGATTTAATATCGATTTTTTAAAAAAAGAACACCTTAAAAATGGGCTTGAAATAAATCTTTCAAGAGGATGCAATAGAAGCTGCATATTTTGCTCAAAGGTTCAGGGTAAAATATTAAGAAAATTACCTGAAGAAAAATTTGAATATCTTATAAAAGAATTTGAAAATAAAATCAAAAAATTTGAATTAACATCCCCTTTATCAAGAACCATAAATATAAATGATGATGACATATTACAGGATATTGATTATGCAAAAAATATTTTTTCTTTAATAAAAAGATTTAATTTCAAATTGTGGGGAATCCAAACATCCATCAATTCTTTTTTTAACAAAAAAAATCAAATAGAAAAAAATGTAATCAATATGACCAATGATAAAGATCTATTTGTAAACAATCAACCCTTAATATGGTTGGGAACTGATACTTTTCTAAGAAAAAGAGGCGTAAGATTGGGTAAATTGATTCCTCGTAAAAACCAGATAAAAGATTTGATATATGAGTTTGAAAAAAGGGAAATAAAAAACTACCACTTTTGGATAAGCAGTGATCATAACTCAGATTGGCAGGAATTCATTGATGAATTTATTTTTATATATAATTTGAAGAAAAAATTCAGAACATTTGAAATCCTTGCACACTCTCCATTCCTGATCCCCTACTCTACAACACCTTTATACAAATTGTTAATTAAATCAAACAATTTAAGTCAACAGATCAGGTATAAAAAAATCCTTAAATCAAAAAAGGATATTTTAACATTCCCTTTAATAGAAAGATTGGAAACAAGATATATTTACTTAAACAGGCTATTGAAAAATGAAGCTATTATAGATAATAATGGTTTTTTTACATATCTAAAAAAGAAGGATTTTCTGAATGCATTTTTAACAGCTTACAATTTTTTAAAAAAGGAAAGGATATATTTTGAATCTTCAAACATTTTAAAGGAATCACCCATATTAATAAAGATTGAAAATAAACTTGAACACATGATTTCAAAAATGATCTAGCTTTAAAGGGCTAAATTTTTACATAAAATATAATTTTATATATCAAAAGGAATTTTTTACAAAAATACTTAAAATACTTGAAACTTTGTTCCCCTACACAATATTCCCTTTATTTTTTTGATTTTTTCTTTGGTTCAGTTAGTTGATATGCTGTCCATATATACTCATACTCCTGCCACACTCGCACCTTATTCCTGTGTTTTCCCGCTTTATGGAATGCTGCAAATGGAACTGAAAAAACAACTGAACGAGGTATTGATATATCTCGAGGGAAATCAATAACCTTATAATGTCCGGTTTTTTTATCCTTATACTGTTTTCTTTCAATAATTGTTTTCTTTTCATAAACCGTATGTTTCCCATTCATATGAACCTGAACATTCTTATTGATAAATGGCGACCATGTTGGAAAAGGGTGTGTTTCCTTTTTATAATTTACTTCATATTGAACATATAGATTTTTATCACCCTCATATACATCTCCATCCATTGATAAATTCAGCATGCCATTAATAATCTGTCCCCTGATTTTGAATTTTCTGCTCTCAGGACCATTTTTAAGACCTTTATAATAATACTGCACCTGCGTCACACCCGGAATTGAAAGAATAAGTCCTGTTGGCATAGATTTGCCCAGTGCAATATCAAAAATAAGCGCTTTTGCAACTTCAGGTCCAAATTGAGTAAGTAACTCTTCAACTGTAGAAGGACCTATTTTTGTACCTGCAGCTATTGTGGGAATTCCAGCTGCATACAGACATAATAACTCCTCTTTTTTTGCCTGTTTGTTCAGATTATCGAAAATCATGCCCACTGTTTTGTTGATTTCATCAAGCAACTGACCCCTTATTTGTTCAAGAGCAAATTTTCCAAGACTTTTCAATTCTGATGCAACAGGTATATTACGGAACAATGAAAGATCCACACCATTTGCAAGCTTGTATCCTCCTTGTTGAACCCTGTTCCACAAAACAGCCTTAGCAAGAGCAATTGCATCAGGTTCTCCTGAAGATTGCATCAGTTTAGTTATCATCATTTTTTTATCACCACCTCTTAGAAGATCTGATGCAGAGATTTTAGAAAACATTCCCATATTGCGAGCCAGTTTTGCCTCTTGTTCCAAAAATACACGATTAAATGATTGAACTGCCTGTTTCCCTATCTCGCTGCCAAGTTTAAATACAAAAATGATCTTATCCATCATATTAATAGCTGAATTAACCTGTTTTGTGAGTGATGCAACCCCAACAAGATTTGGTATCAAACCATATGTTATAGCACCTTCCCCTGTTACCATTCCATTCTCATCAACCTGAAAATGAAATGTAGTGTTGTGTTCAACCAAAAGCGTCATGATGATCTTATCTTTATCAAAAGGAAGTTCATGTCTTTTTCCTCTAAACTGAGACACAAAATTTCCTGAAGTCTGTTTAAATCTAACTTCCCAGCCCCAACCTGTTCCTATCCAATCTCCCTGAAATTTAGAAATTCGATCATCCCCAAAACAATTAATACTTAAAACCATGAAAAATAATAACCCAAATATCATATTCTTTTTCATAAAGCCCTCTTTTTAAACAATTTTTACAAACTAAATAAATTTTGTCAAACGAAGCAGAAGTGTTGCAAACTAAAGTTTTTCCAAAACTGAATAGTTTCCATAATATAATTTGACAATAAAATTGTTTTGAATTAGAATTTTTAATATTATTATGCTTATAAAAAGCCCTATGTTAATTGTATTTGAAGGAATTGATGGTTCCGGGAAAACCTGTATATCAAAAATGCTCTTTTCATATTTAAAAAAGAAAAAATATAATACAGTTTGGTTTAGAGAACCTTCTGATTCAAAATGGGGTAAAAAAATAAGAGATCTTGCGCAATTAAAAAATTCAATACCTTTAGAACAAGAGTTGAATTATTTTATTGAAGATAGAAAGATAAATGTAAAATTGAATATTAAACCAGCTCTTAATAAAAATAAAATTGTGATTCTTGATAGATACTATTTTTCAACAGCATGTTATCAGGGAGCAAGAGGAATGGATATAGAAAAAATCATTAAAATTAATAGAGAATTTGCACCTGAACCGGATATAATATTTATCATTGATGTTAATGTTAAAACTGCATTAGAAAGGATAAAAAAAAACAGGCGATCAAAAGCAAAACTATTTGAAAAGAAAGATTTTTTAGAAAAAGTAAGAAAAAACTACTTAAACCTGAATATCAATAACATTAAAATAATAAATGGAAACAATGACCTGGATACTGTTTTTAATGATATAAAAAAGTTTATATTGATCAAATCCTAAAGATGTTTATCCTTTTTTTATTTAAAAATCTTTTAACTTCTGAATAAATACTCTCTGAATTTAAATTATATTTCTCAAGAAGCTCCTCTCTTGAAGCTACTTCAATAATTCCATCAAAAACACCCAGAGATAATATGTCACTTCTTTTAATGTTCTCAGAAATAACTATATCCTGAATAATTGAGCTAAATCCACCTTTCAAAATACCATCTTCTATTGTTATAACCCTTTTTTTCTTTTTTATATAATTTAATATTAATTCTTTATCAAGAGGTTTAATAAACCTTACATTTATTACACTTAATTCAATTTTATCATTTTTAGAGAGTTTTTCTGCTGCATCTTTTGCCTCATACACAAGGGGCCCAAAAGCGAAAATCACCCCATCCTTACCCTCTCTTAATACCTCACTTTTTCCTAAAGGTATTTCTTTAAAATCATCATCAAGATTTACTCCCTTTCCAGGTTCCTTTGGGTATCTGACAAATACTGTTTTATTTGATTTAACGCCTGTATAAACCATATGTTGCAATTCATTTTCATCTTTTGGTGATGCAACAACTATATCTGGAATGGAGCAAAGAATAGCAATATCAAAAATCCCCTGATGAGTTGCTCCATCTCCACCAACAAGACCTGCCCTATCAATGCCTACTACAATTGGAAGTTTCATTAAAGTTAAGTCATGAATAATTTGATCAATCGCTCTTTGCAAAAATGTTGAATAAATTGCAATTACAGGCTTCATACCACTTATTGAGAGACCACCAGCAAAATCAAACATATACTGCTCAGCAATGCCAACATCATAAAAATTTTCAGGATATTTTTTCTGAACAATTTCAAGTCCAGTTCCTTCAGGCATTGCAGCAGTTAAAGCAATAACTCTCTTATCCTTTTTAATTAATTTTAATACTGTTTGACCAAATATTTTTGAATAAGATGGAAGTTTGCTGGATCTAATAAATTTACCATCATGAATATCAAATGGGGCTGATGAGTGGTATGAACTTGGGTTTTGCATTGCTGGTTTATAGCCAAAACCCTTTTCAGTAACAACATGTAATAAAACAGGAAAATCATATTTTTTTGACTCTTCAAACTCCTTTATCATCTCTTTAATATTATGCCCATGAATTGGTCCTATATACTTAACTCCCAATTCATCAAACAATGAGCCAGGTACCATCATTGTCCTTATAAGTACTTCGATTTTTCTTGCTATATCCACCATTGATTTTCCTATGGCAGGGATTAATCTTAATATAGATTGAATAACCTCTTTTAGCCTTATATAAGGTCTTCCAGAAACAAGATAATTCAAATGTTTGGAAATTCCTCCAACATTTGGGGAAATAGACATTTTATTGTCATTAAGAATTATGATCAATCTCTGTTTTATCTGTCCTATATTAT
>Ga0210003_1000335_pt1 | contig 42075 bp, 41 predicted proteins | sample LantaG_FD_182804 | JGI IMG/M metagenome (GOLD analysis project Ga0210003, IMG submission 182804) | Deep subsurface microbial communities from Baltic Sea to uncover new lineages of life (NeLLi) - Landsort_02402 metaG (SPAdes) (version 2) | ecosystem: Environmental > Aquatic > Marine > Oceanic >...
TTCCAGCTGGCGGCGAAACCGGGGTGCAACTGCAGCGTGGTCACTTTCTCCAGCGCCACCCAACTCAGTGCGGTGCTCTCCTGGTTGCGAACGGTGGGCAGTTGTTCGGCGGCGTCGGCCACCACGGTGGTGTAGGTCCAGTGCACACCGCCGGGACCGCGGACCTCGGCAGTGATGACACTGAACCTGACCCGCAGATGTTCGGCGGGCAGGCCGGCCTCCTCATGGGCTTCCCGAAGCGCGGCTTCCTCGGGCGTCTCATGGCTGTCCCGGGCTCCACCGGGCAACCCCCAGGTGTCGCCCTGATGGCTCCACGGCGCCCGGTGCTGCAGCAGCACCCCCGCAGTGCCGTCGACGGACGGAGCCCGCAGCAGCAGTCCGGCGGCCCCGTGCCGACCCCAATGCTGGGTACCCTCATTTGATACCACCCAGCCGTCACCATCGCCTCGCACCGCACCAGGATATGCGCGCCACGCCGGGTTCGGATCAGCGATCGGGCCTCATCCGCGACGACTGCTCTTAGACTTTACTCAGGCAGTCCGGAACGCCTCAGCCCAGAGAGTGCTCGGGGAGTCCGGAACACCGCCGAAGGGAGCGAGGTCCGCGCAGGTGACCGTCGAACTGGCGCACCCGTCGAGCGAGCCGTTGGCCCAACCCACGCCGACCGAACCCGCACGCCCAAGGTGGTGGTTCCTCAAGACCACACCCGGCCGGATTCTCGCGCTCGGCACCGTCCTGGCCATGCTCGGGGTCCTCAGCGCGTTCGCCATCTCGACGACGATCGACGAACGGCAACAACAGCTGACCGACGTCCTCGACCACACCGAACCACTGGCCTTCGCGGCCGGGCAGCTCTACACCACGCTGTCGGTGGCTGATGCGGCCGCGGCGACGGCTTTCATCTCCGGGGCCGAGCCACCGGCCGTGCGGGAACGCTACGAGCAGGCGATCACCGAAGCCGGTGTCGCAGTCACCCGGGCATCCAGCGGGCTTACCGATCCGGTGCTGATCGAACTACTCGGCCGGACAAACGCCCAGTTGGCCGTCTACACCGGGTTGATCGAGACGGCGCGGACCAACAACCGAATGGGCAACCCGGTCGGATCGTCGTATCTGTCAGAAGCCTCGGCGCTCATGCAGCAGACGATGCTGCCCGCGGCCCAGCGCCTCTACGACGCGACCTCAGCGCGGGTGGACGCCGAGACGAGTGCCTCGACCAAAATTCCGGCCCCGGTGATCATCGTGGTCGCCGTCACCCTTTTGTTCGGAGCCTTCGTTCACCGCTGGCTCGCCCGCCACACCAAGCGACGGGTGAACGTGGGTCTGGTCGTCGGCGGACTGGCGATCGCGATCATGATCATCTGGGTCGGCACGGCGCTGGCCATCTCCACGGCCGGCAGTCGCGCCGCGAAGAACACCGCGGCCGAGTCACTGCGCACGGTGACCAGCCTGGCCATCACCGCGCAGCAGGCCCGCGCCGATGAGACCCTGGCGTTGATCCGCCGCGGCGACGAGGATGTCCGCAAGCGCTCCTACTACCAACGGGTGGACACCATGCGCGCCGAACTTCGCGACTATCTGGCGCGCCCCGACACGGTGGATGACAGCGGCCTGGCCCAGGCCGATCAGTACCTGGAACGTTGGCGGCGGGCTGATGAGCGGATCAACGGCTACATCGAGGTAGGCGACTACCGGGCCGCCACCGAGGTGGCACTGGGCACCGGCGAGGACGCCTCCACCCCGGCGTTCGACAAGCTCAACGAGGCGCTCTCCGACGGTATCGAACAGAGCCGCACGCAGTTGCGCAATGACATCTCCTCGGCCCGGCGGGTGCTGTCGGGCACCACCGTGGGCGGGGCGATGTTATCGGTGGGAGCCGCGCTGGCGGTAGCACTCGGGCTGTGGCCCCGACTCAGCGAGTACCGATGAGTGCTCTGCGGAAGTGGGCAACGGCCACCGTGGCGGCACTGGCGGTAATCACCGGTTGCGCGCAACCCGCCGATCCGGCAATGCCGGCGGTGCCGACCCTGGCGCCTCCGACCCCCGCCGGTATGGAAGTGCTGCCACTCGAACCGCCGCGGCCGCCGGATTCGGCGGCCAAGACCTGCGACCGCACGGCCAGCCTGCGGCCCTTCTCCGGTAGAGCCGCGGCCGACGCCGCAGTGGCATCCATCCGAAAACGTGGCCGGTTGCTGGTGGGACTCGACATCGGCAGCAATCTGTTCTCCTTCCGCGACCCCGTTACCAGTGAGATCACCGGCTTCGACGTGGACATCGCCGGGGAGGTCGCCCGAGACATCTTCGGCAAATCCTCGGCGGTGGAATACCGCATCCTGTCGTCGGCGGATCGGATCACCGCCCTGCAGACCAACGCGGTGGACATCGTGGTGAAGACCATGACGATCACCTGTGAACGTCGCGAAAAGGTCAATTTCTCAACGCCCTATTTCGTCGCCTACCAACGAATTTTGGCTCCACGCACTTCGGACATCGCCGGACCGCAGGACCTGTCGGGCAAGCGGGTCTGCGTTGCGCGCGGAACCACATCACTGCAGAAGGTTCAGCAGATCGACCCACCACCGACAATCGTGACCGTGGTGACCTGGGCGGACTGCCTGGTGGCTTTGCAACAGCACGACGTCGACGCAATCAGCACCGACGACGCGATCCTGGCCGGCCTGGTGGCCCAGGATCCATACCTGCACATCGTCGGCCCAAATCTGGCCGAGGAGCCGTACGGCATCGGAATCAACCTCACCAATACACCGCTGGTTCGATTCGTCAACGCCACCTTGGATCGCATTCGCAACGACGGGACCTGGGACACCCTGTACCGCCGCTGGTTGACGGTGCTCGGTCCGGCACCGGGACCGCCGACACCGCGGTATCTCGACCGATGAACCCACCCGAATCGCCCGACCTTGACGTCGGCACGCAGCCCGCCGCCTTCGAAGACCTCGATATGGACCGCGATATGGATTCGGTGTCGACAATTCGCCCGATGTCCACGCAGGCGATCTTCCGGCCCCAACGCGATGACGAGATCACCGTCGACAGTGCGCCGATCGAAACCGACGAGAACCAGGTGACCGTGGCACGAACCCTGGCCACCCGGCGTCGCCTCGGCGGCGGACTCGTGGAGATTCCACGGGTCCCGGAGATCGACCCACTTGCGGCCCTGATGGTCGATCCCGTGGTCGCGGAATCGAAGAGGTTCTGCTGGAACTGCAATCGTCCGGTCGGCCGCTCGACGGACACGAGCGCGGGTCAATCGGAGGGCTACTGCCCAAACTGTGGCAGCGCCTACTCGTTTGTTCCCCAACTGGGCCCCGGCGACATGGTTGCCGATCAGTACCAGATCAAGGGTTGCGTCGCCCACGGCGGACTCGGCTGGGTGTACCTGGCCGTTGATCACAACGTCAACGAACGTCCGGTGGTGCTCAAGGGTCTGGTTCACGCCGGTGACGCCGAAGCCCAGGCCATCGCGATGGCCGAGCGGCAGTTCCTGGCCGAAGTGGGACACCCGTCGATCGTCAAGATCTTCAATTTCGTCGAGCACCCCGATTCCCGCGGCGAGCCGGTTGGCTACATCGTGATGGAATACGTTGGCGGCAAGTCGCTGAAACCGGTTCGCAGAGAAAGACTTTCGGTTGCTGAGGCAATTGCCTACATGCTCGAGATTCTGCCCGCGCTCGGGTACCTGCACTCCATCGGCCTGTGTTACAACGACCTCAAGCCGGAGAACGTGATGGTCACCGAGGAGCAACTCAAGCTGATCGACCTCGGGGCGGTGTCACCGATGAACTCTTTCGGCTATCTCTACGGCACACCCGGCTACCAAGCGCCTGAGATCGTTCGATCCGGACCGACGGTGGCGACCGACATCTACACCGTCGGACGGACCCTGGCCGCGCTCACGCTGGGGTTGCGGACCCGCAACGGCCGTTACGTCGACGGCCTGCCCGAAGACGATCCGGTGCTAATGAAGTACGCCTCGTTCGGCCGACTGCTGCGCCGCGCCGTCGACCCCGATCCGCGTCGGCGTTTCGTAAGCACCGAGGAGATGTCCGCGCAGTTGCTCGGTGTGCTGCGCGAGGTGGTCGCCGCCGACACCGGCGTGCCGCGACCGGGACTGTCCACCGTGTTCACCCGAACCCGATCAACCTTCGGTGTGGAACTTCTCGTCGCGCATACCGACGTCTACCTCGACGGCCTGCTGCACACCGAGAAACTCACCGCACCCGAGATCGTGACCGCTCTACCGGTTCCACTGGTGAATCCGGCCGACGTCGCCGCGACGGTGCTCTCAGCGACGGTGCTGTCCCAACCGGTGCAGACCCTGGATTCGCTGCGTGCGGCCCGCCACGACAGCCTGGACTCCGACGGCGTCGACCTCACCGACTCTCTGGAACTACCACTGATGGAGATCCGCGCGCTGCTCGACCTCGGCGATGTGGCCAAAGCCAACCGCAAACTTGAGGATCTGGCCGAGCGGGTGGGTTGGCGCTGGCGGCTGGTGTGGTTCAAAGGCGTCTCGGACCTGCTTACCAGTGATTATGACTCGGCGGCAAAGCATTTCACCGAGGTGCTGGATACCTTTCCCGGCGAGTTGGCACCCAAGCTGGCACTGGCGGCCACCGCCGAACTGGCCGGTAATTCCGACGAGCGGGCCTTCTATGAGACGGTCTGGCACACCGACAACAACATCATCTCGGCAGGATTCGGCCTCGCCCGCGCGCAGTCTGTCGAAGGCGATCGCGACGGGTCGGTAACCACACTCGACGAAGTGCCCGTCGGCTCCAGACACTTCACCACCGCACGCCTTACCAGTTCGGTGACGTTGATCTCCGGACGTTCGACGCACGAACTCACCGAGGAGCAGATCCGCGACGCCGCCCGCCGGGTCGAGGCACTGCCCGATACCGAACCACGCGTGCTGCAGATCCGGGCGCTGGTACTTGGCACCGCACTGGATTGGATCGCCGAACACGAACCACGCCCGAATCCGATCCTGGGTTTTCCCTTCACCGACCGCGGCCTGCGCCTGGGCGTCGAAGCCTCGCTGCGCAACCTGGCCCGGGTGGCAACCAGCCAGTCACACCGTTACGCGCTGATCGACATGGCCAACGACGTGCGCCCGATGACGACGTTCTGAGGGTCGCTCTCGCGGTTAGGACAGGACCGTCAGCGCGGCGCGGGCGATCGCCAACTCCTCGTCGGTGGGGATTACCAGCACCGCGGTTGGGGAGGACTGCGCCGATATCCGACGCGGGCCGCGCACCGGATCATCGTTGAGGTGCTCGTCGAGTTCGATGCCGAGACTCGCCAGGCCGGCCAGTGCATCCCGACGAACCCTGGCGTCGTTCTCGCCGACGCCGGCGGTGAAGGTGATGACGTCGGTGCGTCCCAGGACCGCAAGATACCCGCCGATGTACTTGCGCAAACGGTGGATGTAGACGTCATAGGCCAGTTTGGCGGACTCATCACCGGCTTCGATGCGGGCATGCACGGCGCGAAAGTCCGTCTCACCGCTCAGTCCGAGCATGCCGGAGCGCCGATTGAGCATCGTCTCGATCTCGTCGATGCCCATCTGGGCCTCCCGCCACAGGTAGCCGATGATGCCGGCGTCGATATCGCCGGAGCGACTGCCCATCACCAGCCCCTCCAGTGGCGTCATGCCCATCGAGGTATCGACCGGGCGGCCGCCGGCGATCGCCGAGGCCGACGCGCCATTTCCCAGATGCAGCACGATCTGGTTCAGCGAATCGAGGGGGACTCCGAGGAACTCGGCGGCCTGTTCGCTCACGAACTGATGCGAGGTGCCGTGAAAGCCGTACCGGCGGATCTTCCAGCGCGTCGCGACGTCGCGGTCGATCGCGTAAGTCGCCGCGGAGGAGGGCAGGTGGTGGAAGAACGCGGTGTCGAAGACGGCGACGTGCGGCAGATCCGGGAGTACCCGAAGGGCCACCTCGATACCCAGCACCGCCGACGGGTTGTGCAGCGGCGCCAGCGGGGCGAGTTCGCGTAGTTCGCTGACCAGTGCGTCGTCGATGACGGTCGGTCGGTACAGATCGGGCCCGCCGTGCACCACCCGGTGGCCGACCGCCACCAGTCCCAGATCCGACATATCCTGATCACCCGGAGCGAGCACCTCGAACGCCGCTCGCAGTGCCGCCTCGTGATCGGCAACCCCACCGTCCTCCCCGATTCGTTCGACGATGCCGTCGACCAACGACTCACCCGTATCAGGCTGCACCAGGGAGTACTTCAGCGACGAGGACCCGGAGTTGAGAACCAGGACCGTGGCGGCCATCAGATCCCCTGCGCCTGGATCGCGGTGATCGCGACGGTGTAGACGATGTCCTCCACTAGCGCTCCGCGGGAGAGATCATTGACCGGCTTATTGAGTCCCTGCAGGACCGGGCCGATCGCGATGGCGCCCGCACTGCGCTGCACCGCCTTATAGGTGTTGTTGCCGGTGTTGAGGTCGGGGAAGATCAGCACGGTGGCCCGGCCGGCTACGGCCGAGTCCGGCATCTTGGCCGCCGCCACGACCGGGTCGACGGCGGCATCGTATTGGATCGGACCCTCTACGAGCAGTTGGGGATCGCGCTGTCGCACCAGTTCGGTTGCGGCCCTGACCTTGTCGACACCGGCGCCGCTGCCCGACTCGCCGGTCGAGTAGGAGAGCATGGCCACCCGGGGGTCGATGCCGAACTGGGAGGCGGTCAGCGCCGAACTGATCGCGATGTCTGCGAGTTCCTCCGCGGTCGGGTCGGGCACGATCGCGCAGTCACCGTAGGCCAACACCCGGTCGGCCAGACACATCAGGAAGATGCTGGACACCGTGGAGACGCCGGGCAAGGTCTTGATGATCTCGAAGGAGGGTTTCACGGTGTGCGCGGTGGTGTGCGCAGCGCCCGAGACCATACCGTCGACGATGTCGTTGTGCACCAGCATGGTGCCGAAGTAGGACACGTCGCAAATGGTCTCCCGGGCCTGTTCCAGCGTGACACCCCTGTGCTTGCGGAGTTCGGCGTACTGCGCGGCGAACTTCTCGCACAGTTCACTGGTGCGCGGATTGATCACCGCGGCAGCACCAAGATCGACGCCGAGTTCCGCGGCGCGGGAACGCACCTCGGGTTCGTCCCCGAGGATCGTGAGGTCTGCCAGGCCGCGGCGCAGAATACGACCGGCCGCCTGCAGGATTCGGTCATCGTCACCCTCGGGCAGCACGATGCGCTGACGGTCGGCGCGGGCACGTTCCATGAGTTGATAGGCGAACATCTGCGGCGTGGTCACCGTGGGGATGGGGATCGCCAGCCGGGCAAGCAGATCCGCGACGTCGACGTGGCGCTCCATCAGTTCGATCGCGGTATCTATCTTGATCTGCGAGTCCGCCGTCACCCGCCCGCGGGTGTTGGCTACCGCACTGGCTGTGGCGAAAGTATCCAGATCGGTCGCGATGACCGGCAGGCGCAGGCCCAGGCCGGTGACCAACCGGGCGACCTCTCGGTGCAGTGGTAGCCCGCCGTTGAGGATGATGGCCGACATCGACGGAAACCCCTCTGCAGCATGGGCACTGGCCACCGCGAGCACAACGTCGGACCGGTCACCCGGGGTGATCACGGCGGCACCCTCGCTGAGTCGCTCCAGAACGTGGTCGGCGGTCATGCCGGCCACCATCACATCCATCACCTCGCGTGCCATCAAGGAGGCGTCGCCGTGAACCACCGTGCCGGCGACCGCCGAACACAGTTCAGCGACGGTCGGGGCCACCAGCAGTGGCTCCTCCGGAAGCACGTACACCTGCGGTCCCAGATCCGCGCAGGCCCGGGCCACGGCTGCCATCTGGTCGGGATCGCAGCGGTTGGCGACCACGGCCGCGGTGTGGGCGTGCTGGGCGCCCAACTCGGTCAGACACAGTTCGATCGCTCCGGCGATCTCCTCCGGAGTCCGCCCGAACCCGCGCACCGACAGCACCACCGGTGCGCCGAGGTTGACGGCAATGCGGGCGTTGACGCTCAGTTCGGTGGGGGTGGCCACATCGGTGTAGTCCGAGCCGACGATCACCACGGCATCACACCGGTCGGCGACGTGGTGGTACCGGTCGACGATGTCGGCGATCGCGGCGTCGGTGTCGGAATGCAGGCGCTGATAGCTCACCCCGACGCAGTCGTCGTAGGCCAGTCCGGCGGTACTGGAGGCCAGCAGCAACTCGAGGATGTAATCGGTGTTCTCGCGCCGGGCAATCGGCCGGAACACCCCAACCCTGGGCACCATCGCCGCCAGTCGGTGCACGATCCCCAGCGCGATGGTGGATTTGCCGGTCTCACCCTCCGGGGAGGCGACGTAGATCGAGATGGGCCCGTCCGGGCTGGGATCTGAGGACACGAGGGGATCTGAAGACACGGGACGATCTGAAGACACGACTTCGAGCATTCCCTACTCCGATGCGCTAGAGGTCTGATTCAGTACCACGCTCCGACGGTAGCTAACCGGACGTTAACCGGAAGAAACCCCATCAGGTTGGTAGCGGGACTGGGAGGACCGGTGTTCGCGGCGCCAGGCCCGGACGGCCGGGAACGCTATCGCGTCAACCGGTTGGACGAGCCGTCGGTCGAGCGACCGGAGGAGGACGAGTAGCCGACTGGCCCGCAGATCAGCCCAGTTTGCGCAGCCGCGGCAGCAGATCGCGCTCGAAGAGTTCCAGGAATCGGCGCTGATCGTGGCCGGGGGCGTGGAATACCAGGTGATTGAGGCCGTACTTCACGTAGTCGGCCACTTTCTCGACGGCCTCGTCCGGGTCACTGGAAACGATCCAGCGACGGGCCACCTGCTCGATGGGTAGCTCGTCGGCGAGACGCTCCATCTCCATCGGATCTGACACGCTGTGCTTCTGCTCGGCCGTCAGTGACAGCGGCGCCCAGAACCGGCAGTTGTTCAGCGCGGCGTCGGGGTCGGTGTCGTAGGAGATCTTGATCTCGATCATCTTGTCGATCGCGTCGAGGTCGCGGTCACCCGCCATGGCACCCTCACGGACGGCTGGCATCAGCTTCTCGGTGTAGAGGTCCTCGCCCTTGCCGGAGGTGCAGATGAAGCCGTCGCCGGCCCGACCGGCGTACTTGGCCACCACCGGGCCGCCGGCGGCGATGTAAACCGGCACACCCTCGGGGGGAACGTCGTAGAGGGTGGCGCCCTTGAGGTGGTAGTACTCGCCGTCGAAATCCGCTCGTTCGCCGCGCCATAGTTCTCGCATCAGGCGCACCGATTCGCGAAGTCGGGCGAATCGTTCCTTGAAGTCCGGCCACTCACCGGTGAACCCGGTGGCGATCTCGTTGAGCGCCTCTCCGGTACCCACGCCGAGGAACACCCGGCCCGGGTAGAGACAGCCCATGGTCGCGAACGCCTGGGCCATCACGGCAGGGTTGTAGCGGAACGTCGGCGTCAGCACCGAGGTGCCGAGGGTGATCCGCTTGGTGCGCTCCCCGACCGCCGTCAGCCACGACAGCGCAAACGGTGCGTGCCCGCCCTCGTGGCGCCACGGCTGGAAGTGATCGCTGACCGACGCACTGTCCATGCCGTGCGCCTCGGCCAGCACACCCAACTCAACCAACTCGCGCGGGGCGAACTGCTCCGCCGACGCCTTGTATCCCAACCTCAGTTCAACCACACCATTGTTTCTACCCCAGACCTACCTACACTGCGGACATGGCCCCGGTGTTGACCACCGTTACCGCCACCGTTCATCTGGTGCGGACCGACCTGGTCAACTGGACGATCGTGGCCGACGGTTCGGGAGTATTGCTGATCGACGCCGGCTTTCCAGGCAGTCGTGACGATGTGCTGACATCCCTGCGCAGCCTTGGCTTCACACCGGGGGACGTAACTGCGATCCTGCTGACCCACGCCCACATCGACCACCTCGGGGCCGCGATCTGGTTCGCCGGGACTCACGCCACACCGGTGTACTGCCACCCGCGCGAGGTCGGCCACGCCAGGCGTGAGTGCCTCGAACAGGTGTCCCCCATTGCGTTGCTGACGCAAGCCTGGCGGCCACGCTGGCTGCGGTGGTCGCTGGCGGTCACAGCCAGAGGCGCCCTGGTGCGCGACGGCATTCCCGGCGCCCGCGCGCTGACGGCCGAGATCGCCGCGACCCTGCCCGGGCGGCCGAGATCGCTGCCCACACCCGGACACACCAGCGGGCATTGTTCCTTCGTGGTCGACGGCGTTCTGGTGGCCGGCGACGCACTGATCACCGGCCACCCGTTGGCCCGGCGGACTGGCCCGCAACTGCCGCCGTCGATGTTCAACCACAGCGATGCCAACTGCGTGCGCAGCCTCTCGGTGTTGGCCACCGCCGGCACCGACGTGCTGATACCGGGCCACGGCGCAGTGTGGAAAGGCCCGATCGCCGAAGCAGTGCACCTGGCCGGGGGCTAGACCCCCCACCGCCGAGCGTGCGTGTCGGTCCGCCAACACGCCGTGCGGGCCGTACATTTCGCGCACCGTCGTCATCCACAGGGATGACTTTCCGCCCGCGGCGGGGTTGGACACCATCACCTCGTGCATGCAGAACTCGCAGCTCTCTTCAACAACCAGCACGGCGTGGCGACGACAGCTCAGATTATCGCCGTGACAAACAGGCGTCACCTCGACATGCTGCTGGATTGCACTGCAGTGGAACGCATCTGGCACGGTGTCTACAGCCTCGGACCCGCAGACACCGAGCGCAGGATCCGCGGGCTCGACCTCTCCTGTGGTGAAGAGATAGCCGTCTGCCTGGACACCGCTGCACTGTTCTACGGGTTCGACACCGAGGGTCGTGCCGACCTCCATGTACTTAACCCATCCGGCCACCAGCTTCGTCCCGCACCCGGCCTGGTCGTTCACCGCCGAACGGGCGTCCCATTGGCGTCGGCCTCGGGACGGCCGGCGAGCGCGCCTGCCTGGACCGCCGTCGAAGTCGCACGCACCCGAACGCGGCCGAGAGCCCTGGCCACTCTCGACGCCGCGTTGCGATCGGGCCGATGTGACCCGGCGGCACTGAGCGCCGCGATTTTCGCACAGGCAGGGCGGCGCGGCGTCGTCAACGTTCGCCAACTTCTTCCGCTCGCCGACGGCAGGGCAGAGTCGCCGATGGAGAGCGAGGCCCGACTGGTGATGATCGACGGCGGACTACCAACTCCGGTCTTGCAACATGAGGTAGTCGACGCCCGAGGTCGGCTGCGTCGTCTCGACTTTGCCTGGCCGGAGCAGTGGGTGGCTGCCGAGTACGACAGCGACGAATGGCATGCCGGGGCTGATGCGCTGCGGCGCGACCGGGAAAAGCTGGCCGCATTACAGGACCTCGGGTGGATGGTGGTGCCAATCGTGGCCGACGACGTACGGCGCCGGCCGCAGCTACTGGTGAACCGCATCGGCAGCCACCTCAGCCGGGCCCGAGTGTCGTGAGAGTGCGCCAACTGCCCACTGTGGGCGGCGTGTCGGCGCGCCGACACGCACGCTCGCGGGGAAGGGGGCTCTAACTCAGCGCACGGTCGAGGTCGGCAATCAGGTCCTCGGTACCTTCCAGGCCGACCGAGATCCGCACCACACCGTCACCGAGGCCGATAGCGGCGCGACCCTCGGGACCCATCGCGCGGTGGGTGGTGGTTGCCGGGTGGGTGATCAAGGATTTGGAGTCGCCGAGGTTGTTGGAGATGTCGATCAGCGAAAGCTTGTCCAGCACCTCGAAGGCGCGTTGCTTACCCGCACCCTCAGGTGCCTCGAGTTCGAAGGTGACGACTGTGCCACCGCCGCTCATCTGGCGCTTGGCCAGATCATGTTGGGGGTGCGACGGCAGGAACGGATAGCGCACCCAGCGCACAGCCGGGTGGTCCTCCAGGAATTCAGCGACCCGCAGGGCTGAGGCATTGCTGTAATTGACCCGAACCGACAGTGTTTCAAGGCCTTTGAGTAAGACCCAGGCGTTGAAAGGGCTCAGAGCAGGACCGGTGTGGCGCATCAGCGTCTGCACCGGGCCGTCGATGTACTCCTTGTCTCCCAGAATCGCTCCGCCGAGCACTCGACCCTGGCCGTCGATGTGCTTGGTGCCCGAGTAGATCACGACGTCCACCCCCAGAGGGAGGCCCTGCTGTAGCAGTGGAGTGGCGAAGATGTTGTCCAACACCACTTTCGCTCCGGCGGCATGGGCCATCTCGCAGACCGCGGCGATGTCGACCAGGGACTGCATCGGATTCGACGGCGTCTCGAAGAAGACCGCCTGGGTGGGGGTGCTCAGGGCCTGCTCCCACTGATCGAGGTCGGTGCCGTCGACGAAGACGGTCTCCACACCCCAGCGCGGCAGGATCTCGTTGCACACCACGAAGCACGACCCGAACAGGCTGCGGCCGGCGACCAACCGATCGCCGGCACCCAGCAGCGCACCCAGTCCGGTGAATACCGCGGCCATTCCCGACGATGTGGCGAACGCCGCGGGCGCACCCTCAATGAGTCGGAGTCGTTCCTCGAACATCGCGATGGTCGGGTTCCCATAGCGGGAGTAGACGAACCGGTCGATCTCGCCGGTGAATGCCTTCTCCGCGGAAGCCGCCGAGTCATAGACGTACCCCGACGTCAGAAACAACCCTTCGGAGGTCTCATCGAATTCCGAGCGCAGCAGGCCACCGCGAACGCCGATGGTGGCCTGGCTGACCCCGTCCGGCAGTGGGGCCGGGATCCGTACCGACGGGACCTCATCGGCGGTCATGACTGCTTCCAGGGGAGGCCCTCGGCGCGCCAGCCTGTTACACCGCGGTGGCCGTTCGCGTCGAGTTGCCCCTCAAAACCCTCCAGCATGTTGTAGGCCGGCGCGATGCCGGCGGCGGTGGCGGCCTGCGCGGCCGGTATCGACCGGTTGCCGGATCGGCATAGGAAGATCACCGGGCGCTCACCCGGGGTGACGCCGGCGGCGATCAGATCGGCGACGAAGTTCTGGTTGCGTCCCGCGGCAGTCATCCACTGCACGGATACGACGTCGCGGCCGAGACTGGACAGGTCGGGTACCCCAACCCACGTCCACTCTGCGTCGGTGCGAACATCAACGAGAACCGCGTCAACGTTGTCGTTGAGCAGCTTCCAGCTTTCCTGCGGGGTGATATCTCCGGCGTAGCTCACATTATGGAGCCTACCGGGGGCCGGCTGAACACACCGTCCACTGCCCGTTCTCCCGAACGAACGTCGTCGGCGTGGCGATCTTGTCCTCAGGCGCCTTCTCGAAGTGATAGACCACCGTCGCGGTTGCCCGATCCCCGCTGACGGAGATCTCCGTGACGTCATCGACGAACCGGGCCCCCCTGGCATTCACGGACTGCCGTTGATCGCCGAGGACGCCGGATTCGGTGCCCTGCTCCGCGATACAGGTGAAGGTGCGGAAGTCGGCGTAATCCCCTCGCTGGAGGGCGTCGTTGTGGCCGACAGCGGCGAGCCCGACCCGGGTGTCGTCTGGCTGGTCGTCACCGGGCATCAGCCGCAGCACCCAGAATGCGGCCAGGGCGACCGCCAGAACTGCCAGCGCGGACAGAATCGGCAGCAGGCTGCTCCGGTTCTTGCCGGATTCGGTCATTGGAGGCCTTTCCTCAATTACGACCCGGCCAGTGCCAGGCGGGCTCATCGAGCAGTCCCTGGCCCGCAATGCTGGTCTGGCCGTCGATTTTGGTGAGTGCCAGGGTGCTCAGATCCTCGCCGAGTCGATCTCGCAGCGCATCCACCAGCGCAGCCGAGTGCGTGACAACAACTGTCTGCGAGCGTTCGCAGGCCCGTGCGATCAGGCCGGCCAAGGCCGGCAGCAGATCCGGATGCAGGCTGGCTTCAGGCTCGTTGAGCACCGTCAACTCGGCCGGGCGCGGACTCAGCAGCGCAGCCAACCACAGCAGGTAACGCAGGGTGCCATCGGAGAGTTCGGCGGCCGTCAGTGGGCGCAGCATGCCCGGTTGCGTCAGCATCGTCTCAAATCGGCCGTCGCTGAGGCTGATCTGCACGCAGCTACCCGGAAAGGCCTCGTCGACCGACTCCGACAATGCGGTGCTGTCGCCGATTTCGGCGATCGTCTGAAGTGCGGCGGCCAAATCGGCGCCGTCATGACCGAGAACCATTGTTCGCGTACCAATCTGAGGCGCTCGCGCGGGAGCCGTGCTGTCTGTTCGGACGTGATCGTAGAAACGCCAGGACCGCATGCGCTCACGCAGTTGCATCAATTCGGGCGCGACCTTCGGGTCGGCTAATTCGCTGAGCATGCTGTCGAAGGGTCGCAGCGCGGTCGCCGTCCGGATCCAGCCGCCGTCGGCGTCACGGACGCGCACCCCCGGACCCGAACGCTCGGCGAGCAGAGTCGCGGGCCGAAGCAGCGCACCGGCCCAGACGGCCTCCGACTTGACCTCCGGATCCAGCCCGAAGGCGGTCTGCCCGGGCTGCGGCAGCCCGAGATCCATCGCGTAACCGAAATCGGCGCCGGCAAAGCCGAGTTTGAGGCTGACCGGGCCCTTGCGCCCCGACCCGGCCCACATTGTCGAGGCCAGTCCGCCCTCGCGGGCCAACGCGTTGACCGCGCCGTTGCGCGCGGAATCGGCGAGCAGTCGCAGGGTGCGGTACAGACTCGACTTACCGCTTCCGTTTGGACCGGTGACGACGGTGCACCTCCGCAGCGGGACGACCAGCCGGCGCAGCGACCGGTAGTTCTCCACGGCGAGGGTGTCGAGCACGGCGAAACCCTATCGGGAGACGAAAATGTCGGGATGCATCGCGCGCCGAATATCCCTCCACTTCTCTGGGAACGCATCGGCGAGGTCGTCTCGAGTCGGCGGTCCTGGGTGCTGGCACTGGTCGTCGCCGCCGTGGGCGGCGCCCTGCTGGGCCTGATCCCCCAAAGTGCGACGGCCGACCAGTCGCCGGTGGTCCTGCCGGCCGGGGCTGAGTCTGTCCGCGCAGCCGAGTTGGGCCGGCAGTTCCCCGACGGCGACGCCACACCGGTTCTGCTGGTGATCAGCCGCGGCGACGGCGCCGATCTCACGCCAGACGATCTCGCCGCGGGCCAGCAGGCCCGCGAGCGGATGGCCGGGGTGAGCGGTGCCCTCGCCGGCCCCGGGCCGCCACTGATCCCGGCTGCCGATAACAGGGCGGCGGTGGCGCCGGTGTTGTTGAGCCCGGACCTCACCGGCTTCGCCCTGTCCAACACGGTGACCGGGCTGCGTGAGGCCGCGCGCGACGGCCTGCCGGACACCTTGGTGGCCAACGTCACCGGAGGACCGGCGTTCGGCGCCGACATCGCCAACTCCTTCGCCGGGGCCAACATCAACCTGATCGCTGTCACCGGAGCCGTCGTCGCACTACTGCTGATCATCACCTATCGATCCCCGGTGCTGTGGCTGGTGCCACTGCTGGTGATCGCCTTCGCCGATCGGATCGGGGCGGTAACTGGCGCGGCCGTGGCCGAGGCGGCGGGTCTGGGCGGCGACGGGTCAACCTCGGGCATCACCAGCGTGCTGGTGTTCGGCGCGGGCACCAACTACGCACTGCTGCTCATCTCACGCTATCGCGAGGAACTGCGACGCCAACCCGTTCACCGACAGGCACTTCGCACTGCGGTGCGCTTCGCCGGTCCGGCGATCGTCGCCAGTAACGCCACCGTCGTTCTGGCATTGCTCTGCCTACTACTGGCCTCCTCGCCCACCACCCGCAGCCTCGGGGTGCAGGCCGCCGCGGGCCTGGTGGTGGCCGCCATCTTCGTCCTGCTGGTCCTACCACCACTGCTGGCTCTATTCGGTCCAAGGTTGTTCTGGCCCTTCATCCCTCGCGTGAGCGCCGAGGAGATCACCACCACCGGAGTCTGGCATCGGATAGCCGACTGGGTGTCAGGTCATGCGGGACGGGTCACGCTGGCGTCTACCGTCGCCCTCGGCGTCCTGGCCACCGGTCTGATCGGCATCCCGATCGGTCTGTCGCTGATCGATCAGTTCCGGGTGCGCGCCGATTCGGTCACCGGGTTCACGATCCTGGCCGCGCACTTCCCCGGCGGGTTGACCGACCCCACCCGGGTGATCGCCCGCACTGATGCGGCCCCCGCGGTGGCGACGGCGATCTCGGCCACGCCGGGTATCGCCTCGGTGACATCGGCGGGGGTTTCCGATACCGGTCTGAGCCAGTGGCAGGTGGTACTGGACGCTGCACCGGCTTCCGATGCAGCGTTCACCGCCGTTGCTGCACTTCGCGATTCGGTACGACAAGTCGCTTTCGATGCGATCGTCGGCGGATCGGACGCCACCGCGTTGGACACCACCAACATCGCCGTCCGGGACCGCTGGGTGGTGATCCCGGCGATCCTCGTCGTTGTGCTCGCAGTGCTCTTTGTGCTGCTGCGTGCAGTGCTGGCGCCACTGGTGCTGATGGCCACGACGACACTGTCGACACTCGCGGCGCTGGGAATGGGCGGTTGGGTCAGCGTGCACCTGCTGGGCTTCCCGGCACTGGACAACACGACCCCGTTGTTCGCATTTCTGTTCCTGGTGGCCCTCGGCGTGGACTACACAATCTTTTTGGTCACCCGGGCCCAGGAGGAGACCCCCCACCACGGCACCCGCGGCGGAATCGTGCGCGCGGTGTCGGCAACCGGCGCCGTGATCACCAGTGCCGGAATCGTATTGGCCGCGGTGTTCGCCGTACTCGGTGTGCTGCCATTGGTCGCGCTGACCCAGTTGGGCATCATCGTCGGCCTGGGCATTCTGCTGGACACCTTCGTGGTGCGCACTGTCGTGATCCCGGCGCTGTTCACACTTGTCGGCCCGGCGATCTGGTGGCCGGCGTTCACCCGTGACGAGATCGAGCCCCAAAACTGAGTCGGGTGCGATTCGAAAGTCGCTATTTCCCTTCCCGCACGGGCAGAGTGCCATAGATTCTGCGGCATGGGGAATCTAGCGGTGAAACTCGACGGATGGTCGCAACTTCATTTCGGCAAGCTCATCTCGCGCTACGGGTACCGGTTACTGACCCGAAGGATCGGCGAGGAGGAAATCTACTTCCTCAACTTCGGTTATGAGGAGGACCCGCCCATGGGTCTGGTTTTGGACCCCGCAGATGAGCGTGACCGTTACTCCATCCAGCTTTACCACCGCACCGCCGCCCAAGTCGACCTGACCGGCAAGGACGTGCTGGAGGTCAGTTGTGGACATGGCGGCGCGGCCTCCTACATCACCCGGACCATGCATCCGCGCAGCTACACCGGACTTGACTACAACCCGGCGGGTATCGAGTTCTGCAAAAGCAAGCATCATCTTCCGGGATTGACGTTCGTCCACGGCGACGCCGAAAACCTGCCATTCCCCGACGGGTCGTTTGACGCCGTCATCAACGTCGAGGCCGCGCATCTATACCCCGACTATCCCCGGTTCCTCCGAGAGGTGGCGCGGGTCCTTCGTCCGGGTGGCCATTTTCTTTACGCCGACCTGCGGGAGCGCAGCTACCTCGCGACATGGGAAGCCGAGATGGCCAGCGGACCGCTCCGCGAGCTTTCCGACTTCAGCATCGACGACGGTGTGCTCCGTGGCCTGGAGAAAAATTCCGAGCGCCACATCGAACTGATTAACAGGATCACTCCCAAGCCGCTGCGCCGATTCGGCCAGGAGATCGCCGGCGTCGAGGGTGGCGGGAAGTACCAGCAGGTCAAGGACGGCCTGCTGTCCTACCGCATTTTCCTTTTCGTCAAGGACTGAACCTGACGCACGGTCACGGTCCTTAGTCCTCCCGGTGACTCGCGAACGCCCCGTCCCGAAATAGGAACAGGATGCTGACGACCAGCACCCAGACCGGGAACGCCAGCGTCAGCCACATACTGGCCTCGGCGCCGATGATCAGGGCCACCGCCAACAGGTAGGTGAGAAAGACCAGCCAGCGTGGCATCAATCCGGTACGCAGCCAGATGGTGGCCAGCGACATCATGAACACCGCCGCCATCCGCAACGCATAGGTCTTGGACAGGTGCAGCAGCAGCATCTGGCCGAACACCTCGAATCCGGAACCGGCGATTACCCCCTCGCCGAGGTCACGGCTCGTGGCGGCGAGAGCGCCGCCCACCGCGGCGGTAGTGAACATCATCGCCAGGAAGAGCAGGCCGCTGCCGAGGGTGACGGTGCCAAAGAACTTGTCCTCGAAGCCCCCAAGGTCGGCCCGCACCACACCGATGAACCACAGGAAGCAGACGCCGGCGAACGGCATCAACTCCGCAGCGAGCCGGATTTTTTCGTTACCAGACTCGAGCCATTGTGAACCCGGCTGCGCCCCTTCGGGCAATGACGAGCGGATCAAGATGATGGAGATGCCGAACAGCAGCGCGAACAGAACGCCCGCCAACGCGGCGGCGCGGGGAGTGGTGAGCGTGTTCAGCACTCGGGGTTGATGTTGAGCCACCGGCACAGTCTGACAGCAGAAGGCGCGCTCAGGGTTGGCCGGGTTTCAGACTGACCATCAGTCCGTGGGCTTCTGCTAGGACCTTCCCGTCGGCGTCGGTGAGTGCGGAGTTGACGAAGGTCTTACGGCCCTCGACGTTCGAGGCCCAGCCACGCACCGTCAAACCCACGTCGATCGGGGTGACGTTGCGATAGTCGACGTGCAGGTAGGCGGTGCGACTGATCGGCCGGGCGGTGGCGTGGATGACCATCCCGAACACCGAGTCGAATAGCAGCGGCAGCACGCCGCCGTGGACCGCGGAGTTGCCGCCGACGTGGTAACGACTGAACTGAACCGCTACCTCGACACCGTCGGCGTCGAAGCGGCGCAACCGAAACGGCGGCATCAACAGGCTGCCTCCGCCGGGCAGATCGGGCACCCGGGCAGCGGGCCCGACCCCCTCGTCCGCCTCATACGGTGTCAGCAGAGCGTTGAGTTCCTCGACCCGGTCGGCGGCGATCTCCCAGGTATCCGGGTCTGGGTCCGCCGAGACCGCGAGGTCCTGCGCTCGGCGCATGGCGGTCACGAAGCGGCCGAATCCCGGCCCCGGATCGGCTGGGGAGAACCGCGGGAAGCCGCCTCGTCGCTGCGTCTGCGGATCCTCGGTGGTATCGGTCACCGGCGAAGCACGTCGCGGCGCACGATGGTCTGTTCCCTACCCGGACCAACCCCGATACACGAAACCGGGGCTCCGGCAAGCTCTTCCACGCGTAGCACGTAGTCCCGGGCCTTGCCGGGCAGGTCGTCGAATTCCCGCGCGGCGGAGATGTCCTCCCACCAGCCCGGCAATTCCTCATAGATCGGCACCGCCCGGGCGATGTCGCTCTGGGTCATCGGCATGTCATTGGTGCGCTTGCCGTCGATCGTGTAGCCGACACACACCGGCACGGTCTCCAGGCTGGACAGGACGTCGAGCTTGGTCAGGAAGTAGTCGGTGATGCCGTTGACCCGGGTGGCGTATCGGGCGATGACCGCGTCAAACCAGCCGCAGCGTCGCCGACGGCCGGTGGTCACCCCGATCTCGCCACCGGTCTTGGACAGGTACTCGCCGCTTTCGTCGAACAACTCGGTGGGGAACGGCCCCGAGCCGACCCGGGTGGTGTACGCCTTGAGGATTCCCAGCACGGTGGTGATTCGGGTGGGGCCGATACCGGAGCCGACCGCGGCACCGCCGGCGGTGGGATTGGACGACGTGACATAGGGATAGGTCCCGTGATCGACGTCGAGCAGGGTGCCCTGGGAGCCCTCCAACAGCACGGTCTCCCCAGCCTCCAGTGCGTTGTTGAGCAGCAGTCGGGTATCGGCGATCCGGTGCGCGAAGCCCGCGGCCTGAGCCAGCAGGGTATCGACGATCTCATCGGGATCCAGGGCCTTGCGGTTGTAGATCTTTACCAGCACCTGGTTCTTGAACTCGCACGCGGCAGCGACCTTGGCGGCCAACAGGTCAGGATCACAGACGTCAGCGGCCCGGATTCCCATCCGGGCGATCTTGTCCTGGTAACACGGTCCGATCCCGCGCCCGGTGGTGCCGATCTTCTTGCTACCCATATAGCGCTCGGTCACCTTGTCGATCGCCACGTGATAGGGCATCAACAGATGGGCGTCGGCGGAGATCAGCAATTGCGAAGTGTCGATCCCGCGGTCATCGAGGCCCCGAAGCTCGGCGAGTAGCACTCCGGGATCCACCACGACGCCATTGCCGATCACGTTGGTGACCCCGGGCGTCAGAATGCCCGACGGAATGAGGTGCAGAGCGAAGTTCTCGCCCGTCGGCAGTACCACGGTATGCCCGGCGTTGTTTCCGCCCTGGTACCGCACGACCCACTGAACACGTCCACCGAGTAGGTCGGTGGCCTTCCCCTTGCCCTCGTCGCCCCACTGGGCGCCGATGAGGACGATTGCCGGCATGGCCTGACCCCGCTTCGCTCCTGGCATATTGTTTCCAGCCGGTTCGTAACCCTATCGGAGCAGCGCGAGGAGTGTCGTTGATCAGCACCGAAGTCATCGTGTTGCGCTTCGGCGGACGCCGGCTACCGCGCGCACTGGCAGCCCTGCCCTGTCGGGAGGCCGACGGCATGCGCGCAATTGACGCGGCGATCCGCGACGTGCGGCGGGTCGTCGTCGCCGGATCCCCGACGGATCTGGCTTCGGTGCTGACCCGGCTGATGCGGACCGAGAGCCTTGACGTTGAGGTCGCCCATGTCGACGGACGGCGCGGCGCGCGGCGGGCCGTGAACGGGGTAGCCCGACGGGTGCCGCTGATCCGCGATGAGACCGCGACCGTGCTGGTCGGAGCCGCGTTGTGGCTGCCGCCCGAGGGCTGCGCAGTGATCCGGGGGGAAACCGTGGTGGATGACGCGGTGCTCTTCGACGGCGCGGTTGGCGCCGTGCGGATCGAGCCGACGACAGCGTTGCCGGGACTGCGTGCCACGGTGTCAGCCGGGCGTCTCCGGCGGCGCTGGCTGGCGGGCCGGGCGGTTCAGCTGGGTACCACCGGCGCCCGAGTGGTCCGCGACGGCGTGGAAGGACCCCGTGAGGTCAAGCGGTCGACGTTCTATCGGCACACCACCGGCTGGTTGCGGGTGGGCTGAGGAACCTATAACCGGGGTCGCCGCCGCGACCGTCACCGTCGACGGGACCGGGTAGTTTCGGTGAGGTGAGCGTTCGCCCGTTACACCAGTCGGTGCGCCCGAGCCCGATCTTCCTGGTTCTCGTCGGGCTCACCGCCCTCGGTGGCGTCATGGCCTGGATGGCCGCCCAGAACACCCGGCCGCTGGCCTACGCCGGGGTGTTCGTGTTCGTGATCGCCGGGTGGGTGGTGTCCCTGTGCCTGCACGAGTTCGGCCACGCCTACACCGCCTGGCGCTTCGGTGACCACGATGTGGCCGCGCGGGGCTATCTGACGTTGAACCCGCTGAAGTACTCCAGTCCGCTGCTGTCACTGGGCCTGCCGTTGTTGTTCATCGCATTGGGCGGGATCGGCCTGCCCGGCGGCGCGGTCTACATCCGCAGCGGCTTGATGACACCGCGCCAGCGCACCCTGGTGAGCCTGGCCGGGCCACTGGCGAACCTGGTACTGGCGATCGTGTTGCTCGGGGCCACGCGATTGTTCTACGACCCCGAGCACGCGGTGTTCTGGGCAGCCGTGGCGTTCCTGGGCTTCCTCCAACTCACCGCGCTGATGTTGAACCTGTTGCCGATTCCCGGACTCGACGGTTTCGGTGCCCTGGAACCGCATCTGAGTCCGTCGCTCCAGCAGAAGTTGGAACCCGTCAAGGGGTACGGCTTTGTGATCCTGCTGGTCGTGCTGCTCGCACCGGGGCCCAACCGCTGGTTCTTCTCGACGGTCTTCGCGCTGTTCGATCTGTCCGGCGTGCCGGGCACGTTGGCTTCCGTCGGCAACCAGCTGACCAGATTCTGGTCGGCCTGGCTATAGCGGCCGCACAAAGTCGTACGGCAGCGGACCCCCTCACCGCTGCCGTACCGACGTAACGGTAGGCCCTTCAGAGGCGCCCCGCCAGGGACCGGCGGTAATCCGCTGGCATCTCAGGGGTTCCGGTGGCAGTAAATTGCCACCCATGAGCGCCGGACATAACCATGGCGATGCCGACACCCGGGTGAGCCGAATGGTGATGGCGGCCGCGATCCTGACCGTCTTCTTCGCCGTCGAAGTGACCACCGCCCTGTCGATCGGCTCGATCGCATTGCTCGCCGATGCCGGACACATGCTCACCGATCTGGTGGCATTGTTCATGGGCCTGACCGCCGTCCTGCTCAGCCGGCACGGCCCGGCATCGGCGGCCCGAACCTACGGCTGGCATCGCGCCGAGGTGTTCACCGCGGTCGCCAACGCCATGCTGCTACTCGGGGTCGCGGCGTTCATCCTCTACGAGGCTTTCCATCGACTCGGCGACGCTCCGAACGTTCCCGGCTGGCCGATGATCGTGGTGGCATTGGCCGGACTGGCGGCGAACGTGGCCGTAGCACTGCTGCTGCGCTCGCAAGCCGCGGAGAGCCTCGCCGTCAAAGGTGCCTACATGGAGGTCATCGCCGATGGGGTCAGCAGTGTCGGCGTCCTGATCGCTGGCATCGTGACGGTGACGACGCGTTGGCCGTATGCCGACATCGTGGTGGCCGTCCTGGTCGCGCTGTGGGTGCTGCCGCGGGCCGTCGCACTGGCGCGGGCCGCGTTGCGGATCCTGTCGGAGTCCTCGCCGCAACACATCGACGTCGACGAACTCCGCGCGGCACTGTCGGCGGTCGACGGCGTGACCGAGGTCCACGACCTGCACGTGTGGACCCTGGTGCCAGGCAAGGACATGGTGACCGCACACCTCATCAGCAACGGGCAGTCCGCGCGGATCCTCGATGATGCGCGCGCGGTGCTGGCTTCCCGTGGCCTAGCGCACGCCACCGTCCAGGTCGAGGCGCCCGGATCCGCCGACGAGTGCCCGGGGCAGAGCACCTGCTAGCCCGCGTGACCGACCGGTATCAGCCCAGGCCGAGTTCGGCACGAGCCGCCGGGTCGCAGTCGTCCAGTAGGTCCCGACAGCGGGCGAACTCATCGGTCTCGCCGATGGCATCGGCCGCGCGGGCCAGGGCGGCGACACAGCGCAGGAATCCCCGATTGGGCTCGTGCCGATAGGGCACCGGCCCGAACCCTTTCCAGCCATTTCGCCGCAACTGATCAAGACCGCGGTGATACCCGGTCCGGGCGTAGGCGTAGGCGGTGATCACCTTGTCGGCCGCCAGGGCGTCGGTGGCCAGTTGTGCCCAGGCCACCGAGGCGGTGGGATGGGAAGCGGCCACTCCGGCCGGGTCTGCACCGGCCGCGAGTTCGGCTTCGGCTTCGATGTCGGCGGGCAGGAGCACAGGTTGGGGTCCCAGGAGATCGCCAAAGGATGTCATGGCCCCAGGATGTCACGAGCTGAGTCGGTGTCGGCCCCCGCGTCGCAGCGAATAGCCCACCGCACCCGCTAGGGTCGAGCCATGTCGAACCCGTCCGGGACCGATCGCGACGAAGGCGAACCGACCCACGATCCGATCACCGAAGTGATCGAAATCGGCGATGTCGTCGGCCCGGTTGATGACCCCACCGGCGAACGCCGTTACACCGCACCGGGTTTCGATGCGGGATCGACACAGATCATCGACCGAGTGCCGGATGCCGACACGGAATTGATCGCAACACCGCTGACTGCGACTCCTCAGCCGCGCACTGCAGCCCCGCAAACAATCGCGCCACAGGCGGGGGTTCGCCGGCGACCGGCCTGGCTGTTACCGGTGGTCCTGGCCGTTTGCGTGTTGGCCGCCGCCGCGATCCTCGGCGTTGTGCTGGTGCGCTACACAGCTTCCTCGAAGCTGTCCCAGCAGCAGGACATGGTGCGGTCCACGATCGCGAACTTCGACACCGCGGTGCGCACCGGCGACCTGGCGACGCTGCGCGGTATCACCTGCGGCCAAACGCGGGACAACTACGTCAATTACGACGATCGCACCTGGGCCGACGCCTACGCCCGCATCGCGGCCGCCCAGCAGTACCCGGTGGTGGCCAGCATCGACGAGGTGATCGTCAACGGCGATCAGGCCGAGGCCAACGTCACCTCGTACCTGGCGTCGGATCCCGCCACCACCTCGGTCCGCAGCTTCGATCTGCAGTTCCGCGACGAGCAGTGGAAGATCTGCCAGTCGGCTTAAGCCGACACACTGCGGCCGGAGCTGTGCAGATCGTTGCAGGCCTCGATGATGCGCTCGGTCATGCTCGCCTCGGCCTTCTTGAGGTAGCTGCGCGGGTCGTAGAACTTCTTGTTGCCGACTTCGCCGTCGATCTTGAGCACGCCGTCGTAATTGGCGAGCATGTGTCCGGCGATCGGCCGGGTGAAGGCGTACTGGGCGTCGGTGTCGACGTTCATCTTCACCACTCCGTAGCGCAGGGAATCCTCGATATCGGACTTCAGCGACCCCGACCCACCGTGGAAGACGAAGTTGAAGGGCTGGGCGCCGTCGGCCAGGCCGAGTTTGGCCGCCGCCACCCGCTGCCCCTCAGCGAGCACCTCCGGCTTGAGCACCACGTTGCCCGGCTTGTAGACGCCATGGACGTTGCCGAAGGTGGCGGCCAGCAGGTACCGGCCGTTTTCACCAACGCCGAGGGCGTCGACAGTCCGCTCGAAGTCCTCCGGAGTGGTGTAGAGCTTCTCGTTGATCTCGGCCTCGACGCCGTCCTCCTCACCACCGACCACGCCGATCTCGATCTCCAAGATGATCTTCGCCGCCACTGCCTGGGCGAGGAGTTCCCGCGCGATGGTCAGGTTGTCGGCGATCGGCACCGCCGAACCGTCCCACATGTGGGACTGGAACAGCGGCGGACGACCCGCTCGCACCCGCTCGGTGGAAATCAGCAGCAGTGGACGCACATAGGTGTCGAGCTTGTCCTTGGGGCAGTGGTCGGTGTGCAGGGCGACGGTGACGGGGTACCTGTCGGCGATGACGTGGGCGAACTCCGCCAGCGCCACCGCACCGACGACCATGTCCTTCACGCCAAGCCCCGAGGCGAATTCGGCGCCACCGGTGGAAAACTGGATGATGCCGTCACTGCCGGCGTCGGCGAACCCCTTGATCGCGGCGTTGACGGATTCCGATGAGGTGCAGTTGATGGCCGGGAACGCGAACGCGTGCTCCTTCGCTCGGTCCAGCATCTCCGCATAGACCTCGGGCGTGGCGATGGGCATGGGGAAGTCCTCTCGGGCTGATCGGGGCGTCTGAGAGGCAGTATGTCAAACCGCACCCGTATCTTGGGGCCTCATGGCCACCACCGTGCTCGCCCTGCCGAGCATCCTGGACCCGATGTACTAGCTGGGCGAGGGCGGCGCGGAGCCCTGGGCGGGGATTCTTAGGGCGTCACCGGTACGCACCGAAGTCTGTTTGCTCCTCGGAGATCCCCAGCCGTCGTTCGATCAAGAGCAGTCCCACGACGATCAGAATGCCGACGAAGAACAACAGCAGCACCATGGCGCCGTCGGTGGATGGCGCGAGCAGATCGCGGTCCTCGGACTGCCACGGCCAGAGTGCCCGCAGCGACCCCACCATGAGGCCGGTGATGACGACGAGGGTGATCCGAGCCCGGTTGGCGAGCAGCCACTTCAGCAGCGTGACGAACGACGCGAGACCGACGATGGCGCCGAGTCCGAAAAGTGCGATGTAGCCGAAGTTGCGGTCGTTCACGGCGCTGATGGTCGTCTCGTACATGCCGACCGACAGCAGCAGGAATGAACCGGAGACCCCGGGCAACACGAGGGCGCAGATGGCCACGGCCGCCGCCAAGACGATCACGATCGGGCCGGGGTCGGTGATATTGGCCGGTGGCACGCCCGTGAGCCAGAACAGGAAGATCGCCGCCGCCGCCCCGGCGGCGAGGTCCTTCGCTCGCCATGCGCCCGGAGGCGTGCGGAGCACCATGTGCGCCGGCACATACACACCCGCGAGCACCAGTCCGAAGAACAGCGCCCGCATTCGAACCGGATATTCCTCCAGCAGGGGCCCGATGAATCGCGCTCCGAGGATGAGCGCGGTGACCATGCCGATCGCCACGGGGATCAGGATTCGCCACGGCAGACCGATGAAGGTGGCGGCAGAGGAACGCGCGGAGGCTTTCCCGGTACCGAGGCCGAGGAGTTGCCGCGCGGAGAGCACCAGATTGGCGACCGCGTTGATCAGCGTCTCGTAGATGCCGACGATCAGTGCGACCGTTCCGCCACTCACGCCGGGGATGACTTCGGCAACGCCGATGAGTGCGCCACGGACAAGGTTGGTGGTTGAGGCAAGCACGTAGACACGCTAACGGCTGCGGGCCCGGATGTGAGTGACCACCGGTGGTGATGCGCTCGCCGAGTCGGGAGGACTTCTGCCGACTGAACCCCTACGGGGCCCGCGAGACCGAATTCGCGGCCTCCATCAGCATCCAGCCCGATACCTGCACCGAAAGATCGTGCTCGGGGGAAGCCGGGGCGCCGGCGACGGGTAACTCGGCGACCCGGTTCCAGAACGCTCCGAACAGCGGCAGGCCTTCGACGTCCTGGCGGTTATCCCAGGCCGCGCGGGCCGACGCCAGCACGATCGCAGCGGCGGTATCGCGCGCCGCGGCGTCGGCATCGGAGTCGCCGGGCAACGAGGTGGCGGCCAGCGCGAGGTAGCGTGCCGTGATGCCGGCGAACAGTCCGCCGTCCCCACCACCGCCGCCCTTGAGAACTCCCTGCGGCGCCATCTGCTCGTCGATCGCGGCCACCAACCGCCGCACCCGGGCGGCGTGCCTTTCGTCGCCGGTGCGGATGGTCAACTCTGTTTCCAGGCCCACCACCACACCCTGGCAGTAGGTGTACTGGGCCCGGACCAGCGAGCCGGCTTTGATGCCGTCGAAGACCAGATGGGTCTCCGGGTCGATCAGCGTCTCGTCGATCCAGTCGGCCATCTGCTCGGCCCGACGCAAGCGGCCGTCGTAGCGGGCGAGGAAGATGCCGGCCGGACCATTCGCCGGGGCGTTGAAGAACTGATCCTGCTTTCGCCAGGGGATTCCGCCGCCGTCCTCGGGCACCCACGAGTTAATGAGTTGATCGGCCAGCGTCGCCAGCGCCCGAGGGCTCGGGACACCGACGAGTCGGTCGGCACGCTCCAAGGCCAAGGCCAGCCACGCCATGTCGTCGTAGTAACTGTTGGTCCACCTGCCGTTGTTGCGTGCAAGGTGACCGCGGATCTGCCGTCTGATCGACTCGACCCGCTCGGGTTGCGGATCGCGCACCTGGGCGTCGACGAGGGTGTCCAGCAGGTGGGCCTGCCACCAGTAGTGCCAGGTGCCGAAGGTCGCGTCCTTGCGGGTGGGCGGCCAGCCCACCACACCGAGTTGGGTGGCCGGCAGCTGCCAGAGTCGCCGGAGATGGCGTTTGGCAACAGCAGCCTCGGCACTGCCCGCCCGGTTCATCCACTGCTGATCCATGGCAGCTAATCCTGCCCTACCAGGCCTGAGACAGGTCAGCCCAGTGTCTGATCCAGGCGTGCATGGCGATTCCGGCAGCGGCACCGGCGTTGATGCTGCGCGTCGAGCCGAACTGGGCGATCGATACGGTCAGCGCGGCGCCGCGGCGAGTCGCCTCGGAGATGCCCGGCCCCTCCTGGCCGAATACCAGCAGGCAATCCCGGGGCAGCACGGTCTCTTCGAGACGCACAGCTCCGGCAACGTTGTCGACCGCGACCACGGTGAGCCCGGCATCGGCGGTGAAGGCCAGCAGATCCTCGGTACTGTCGTGATGCGCCAGCCGTTGGTAGCGGTCGGTGACCATGGCGCCGCGGCGGTTCCAGCGCCGGCGGCCGACGATGTGCACGACGTCGACGGCGAACGCATTTGCGGTCCGCACCACCGCCCCGATGTTGGCGTCGTTTCCGAAGTTCTCGATCGCGACCTGAAGCCGGTGCCGACGCCGGTCGATGTCGACGATGATCGCCTCACGCCGCCAATAGCGATACGCATCAACGACATTACGGCTGTCGCCGTGCTCGAGCAGCTCGGGGTCATACCGCGGATCGTCTGGTCGCGGCCCGGGCCAGGGACCGACTCCGGAGGCCGGGGTGGACCACTCGGTGGGACCGGGCCCCGGTCCATCTGACGGCATGGGGATGAGGGTATCGCCACATTTTCGAAGAATGACTCGATGACCGCCCTTGGCCGCTACCCGTGGGCGACGTTGACGCGGAGGATCCCTAGCGCGGGAACAGCAGTTGCACCCGGCCGAAGCGGCCGGCCGGACGTCCGACGATCGCCACCGCACCGGCCCCATCGGGCAGATCGGGCTGCGGTGTGGGGTCACCACCACCGGGCGCGGTCGGCAGTGCCACCCCGTCCAGAGTTCGCACCAGCATCGGTCCGGAGGCGGTGTCGAGTTCGACACCGGCCACCCGGCCGTACTCGACGATTGCGCGTCTCCAGGTGACGTCGGGATCCGGACCGACGCCGTCGGCACGAGCCTGCACCGCCAACCATTCCTCCAGCGCACAGTCTGGTGAATAGGTTCCGATCACGACTCCCTCGAAGCACCGACTCTCGTCGGTGTGCACGAGCGTTTCGTCAACGACATCGGTGTAGAGAACGCCGAGGTGTGACGCCCAACATTGCGCCGCCCAGTCCCGCAAGCGAGAACCTTCGAAGGTGTCGATCGGCCGGCCTCGGACAGCCGGGGCGTCGATCGGCCGGCCCCGGGCGATGGGGTCGTCGATCACCCGCGCCCGGGTGATGGCGACCGGCGGGCCGGGAGGCGGGGTCGGTAGCTCCGCGGTCATTTCTGCGATGTAGCCGGCGGTATCGGCGTCCCAGGTGTCCGGGCGGGCGACAACGAGCACCCGCCGATCGCGATGGACACCTGATATTGCATGGGCCACCGGGCCGGGATCGGGGCCGACGCAGATGACATCGACGACGTCATCCCAGGCGATCTCCGTGTCGGGCACCTCGGTCGACTCCGGAGACCGGACGTCGGCGGCGCGCCGGTTAACCGCGCCCCCGGCGCGCCTCGTCACCGCGCCCCCGGCACGTCTGTTGACCGCGCCCCCGGCGCGCCTGGTCACTGCGCAGGCAGCTCGAGATCGGCCAGACCGAGGATGCTGCGGTAGGGCACGCCCTCGTCCTCGATGGCCGCGGCGGCACCGGTGGACCGGTCCACCACGGTTGCCACCCCGATGACCGTCGCACCGGCGTCCCGGACGGCCCGCACCGCCGTTAACGCAGACCCTCCGGTGGTGCTGGTGTCCTCGACTACCAGAACCCGCTTGCCCGCCACCTCCGTGCCCTCGATAAGACGTTGCAGCCCATGTGTTTTCACCGATTTGCGGACTACGAACACGTCGATAGGCCGGCCGGGGGCATGCATAACCGCATACGCCACCGGGTCGGCTCCCAGCGTCAGCCCGCCAACCGCCGCATAGTCCCAGTCGACGGTCAGTTCCCGCATCAGGCGGCCGATCAACGGAGCGGCCCGGTGCTGGAGGGTGGCCCGGCGCAGATCAACGTAGTAGTCGGCTTCCCGGCCGGAGGACAACCTGACGCGGCCGAAGACCACCGACAGCCGCCGGACCAGGTCGATGAGTTCACCGCGAGCAGTCGCGTCGAGGTCAGGTGCGGTCACGGCCGCCTCCGATCCTCTTGGTGAGTGCGCGCACCAGACGTCGGGGCGCCACCCGGCCGACGGTGGTCAGCACCTTGTACTGCGTGCCGGGAATGCTCAGGACCTTGCCTTCGGCGACATCGGCAAGACTCTCGGCCACGACATCATCGACCCTCAGCCACAGTGGGCGCGGGATGGACGCCATATCAATCCCGGCACGCTGGTGGAACTCAGTGCGCACGAAGCCAGGGCACACCGCGTGCACGCCCACTCCGGTCCCAGCCAGTCCGTTGGCCAACCCCTCGGAGAAGGACACCACCCAGGCTTTGGAAGCCGAGTAGGTGGACCCGCGGCCGGAGAGCCGCAACAGGATCGAGATCGTCATCGCGATGCTGGGCAAACCGGCGACGCTGGCGATGTTGATCACCGATCCCCGGCCGGCGGAGAGCATCGGCGGCAGTGCCGCGCGGGTCAGCTGCATCACCGCGGTGACGTTGACGTCGAGTTGGCGCTGCAGCAGTGCGGGGTCGGCAGCGGCGAACTCACCCGAGGTGCCGAATCCTGCGTTGTTGACCAGCACCGTCACCCCGGCACCCAGGCGCGCGGCCACCCGATCCCGGCCGGAAACGTCGGCTAGATCCGCCGGCAGCACCTCGACCTCGACCCGATGGGCGGCGCGCAGTTCCGCGGCGAGATCGACGAGGCGATCAACATCTCTCGCCACCAGCACGAGGTCGTAACCGTCGCGGGCGAATCGGCGGGCGTACCCGGCTCCGAGGCCCGACGTGGGACCGGTGATCAGCGCTACGGGTCGGGGCATCCCGTCACCTTAACGGCTCCCGAAAATGCTCACAGCTGGTAGTTGGGAGCCTGGGTGCCGGTCCGGGGCCCGAGGATCGGCGGCGCATCGCTGCGGCCCTGCGGAAGTGCCTGCGGGCGTGCTGACGCGGCACTGCGGCGAGCCGCGGATTGCGCCGCGGCGGCTTGCGCCGGAATGGGCGGCAGAACTCTCAGGAGGTCGTTGAATTGCCGGACCGTGCGAAGGCCCTCGTCCCACTGGGTGCGGGTGGCCGAAATCGGCATCGCCACCAACGTCCAGTTCTCCTCGTTCCACATGATTTCGGCGCAGTCCGGGGCAGTGTGGGCAAACGTCACCAGGCGGCGGTCGCAGGCCCGCCGGGCCGCGTCGAGGTTGTTGGAGTACACCATCCGGGGACCGATCGCCCCCAGCAGCCAGACGTCGTTCTCCCGCGGTTCCTTGATGCCCTTGAGTCGAAGGTCCATCACGACGCCGGTGCCGACCTTGCGGTGCAACGCGACGACGGTGGCGACGTCCTCGAGGTCGAAGACATACACCGCTTCACCGCGGATCTGGCCGAGCACAACGTTGCGCGCACTGACCTCGCCGACGGTCGACATGACGCCGCGCTTCCAGCGCTCGACGATCTCCGAGGATTCCTGTTCGTAGTCGAAGCCGTGGGAACGCGCCCATGACTTTCGGCGTCGGCCCAGCCCCCGGCGTCGCCCGATGTCGACGTACAGCAGCACCGCCGCACCCACGAAACAGAGTGCGGACAGCGTGAACCAGAACGGGACCATTATTGGTAGCGTAACCGCTTCCCGCCGTTCACCGAGAGGCCCGGTAGGTCACAACAGGGTCACTGTTCCCAACGGGACTCAGCCCAGAATCTCCCAGCGGGAGTCAGCCCAGAATCAGGGAGTCGCCGTCGGGCGCGACGTTCACCGGAACGGCGTCCCCATCGACGACCTCACCGGCCAGCAGCAGTTTCGCGAGCTGGTCGCCGATTGCCTGCTGAACCAGTCGACGCAGGGGCCGGGCCCCGTAGACGGGGTCGAACCCCCGCTCGGCCAGCCATTCCTTGGCCGCCAGCGACACCTGCAGATCGAGGCGCCGCTGGGCCAGGCGCTTGGCCAGCTGGGTTAGCTGGATGTCGACGATCCGGACCAGTTCCTCAGGCTTGAGCGCTTCGAAGATGAGCACGTCATCGAGGCGGTTGATGAACTCCGGCTTGAACGCCGTGCGGACCGCCGCCATCACCTGATCGGGATCACCGCCGGAACCCAGATTGGAGGTCAGGATCAGGATGGTGTTGCGGAAGTCGACCGTGCGCCCCTGGCCGTCCGTCAGCCGGCCTTCGTCGAGCACCTGAAGCAGGACGTCGAACACATCCGGGTGAGCCTTCTCCACTTCGTCGAACAACACCACGGTGTACGGGCGCCGACGCACCGCCTCAGTGAGCTGGCCGCCCTGGTCATAACCGATGTAGCCGGGAGGGGCACCAACAAGCCTTGCGACGGAATGCTTCTCGCCGTACTCGCTCATGTCGATTCGGACCATCGCGCGCTCGTCGTCGAACAGGAAATCCGCCAGCGCCTTGGCCAACTCGGTCTTTCCGACACCGGTGGGACCGAGGAACAAAAACGATCCGGTGGGCCGGTTGGGGTCGGCGACCCCGGCCCGGCTTCGACGGACCGCATCAGAGACCGCCTGCACGGCTTGCATCTGCCCCACGACCCGCTTACCGAGTTCGTCCTCCATCCGCAGCAGCTTGGCGGTCTCACCCTCCAGCATCCGGCCGGCCGGGATCCCGGTCCACGACGCCACCACATCGGCGATGTCGTCGGGACCGACCTGCTCCTTGAGCATCACCGACCCCTGCGATTCGGCCACCGGCAGTGCTGCATCGAGCTTCTTCTCGACCTCCGGGATGCGGCCGTAGCGCAACTCCGCGGCCTTGGCCAGATCGCCGTCACGTTCGGCGCGGTCCGCCTCGCCGCGCAAAGTCTCCAGTTGCTCCCGGAAATCGCGGACGACGTCGATGGCGGTCTTCTCGTTCTGCCATCTGGTCGTCAACTCCGCGAGCTTCTCCTTCTGGTCGGCCAACTCCGCACGCAGTTTCTCAAGCCGATCCTTGGATGCCGCGTCCTCCTCCTTGGACAGCGCCATCTCCTCGATCTCCAGCCGACGAACGAGTCGCTCGACCTCGTCGATCTCGACGGGCCGCGAGTCGATCTCCATGCGAAGCCGGGCGGCGGCCTCGTCGACCAGGTCGATCGCCTTGTCGGGCAGGAAGCGGCTGGTGATGTAGCGGTCCGAGAGGGTGGCGGCGGCCACCAGGGCCGAGTCGGTGATCCGTACGCCGTGGTGCACCTCGTAGCGCTCTTTGAGGCCGCGCAGGATGCCGACGGTGTCTTCCACCGACGGTTCGCCCACCAGCACCTGCTGGAACCGACGCTCCAGCGCGGCATCCTTCTCGATGTACTTGCGGTACTCATCGAGGGTGGTCGCGCCGACGAGGCGCAACTCGCCACGGGCGAGCATCGGCTTGATCATATTGCCGGCGTCCATCGCACCCTCGCCGGTCGCGCCGGCCCCGACAATCGTGTGCAACTCGTCGATGAAGGTGATGATCTGCCCGGCGGATTCCTTGATCTCATCGAGCACGGCCTTGAGTCGTTCCTCGAATTCGCCGCGATATTTCGCGCCGGCGACCATCGAGCCGAGGTCCAGCGAGACGACGGTCTTGTCCCGCAGGCTCTCCGGTACGTCGCCGTCGATGATGCGCTGTGCCAGACCCTCGACGATGGCGGTCTTACCCACGCCGGGCTCGCCAATGAGGACCGGATTGTTCTTGGTGCGCCGACTCAACACCTGGATGACGCGACGAATCTCGTTGTCGCGGCCGATAACCGGGTCGAGCTTGCCCTCGCGGGCCCGCGCGGTCAGATCGGTGGAGTACTTTTCCAAGGCCTGATAACTGGACTCGGGGTCGGCACTGGTCACCCGGGCATTTCCGCGTACCTTCACAAAGGCTTCGCGCAACGCCTGCGGCGAGGCGCCAGCGCCGGTCAGCAACTTGGCAGTATCGCTGTCTCCCTCGGCGAGTCCGACCATGAGGTGCTCGGTGGAGACGTATTCATCGCCCATCTCCCCCGCCAAGCGCTGGGCGGCGTTGATGGCGCCCAGTGACTCGCGCGAAAGTTGCGGCTGGGACGTCGCCCCACTGCTCGACGGCAACCGGTCGAGCAGTCGCTGCGTATCGGCGCGGATCGCCGCCGGGCTGACACCAACCGCCTCCAGCAGGGGCCCGGCAATACCGTCGGTCTGACTGAGCAACGCCATCAGCAGATGAGCAGGCCGAATCTCGGGATTGCCGGCGGCACTGGCAGCCTGCAACGCAGCGGTCAGCGCCGCCTGGGTCTTGGTGGTCGGGTTGAACGAGTCCACGACGTCTCCGTTTCTACCGTTAGAAGATTGTCGAGGTATACAACACCGGCAGCCTTGAGTCTGTTCCGCTCAAGTCGAGGCTCGGAGGCAACCGCAACGAACAGACGCGAACTCGCACTCCGTTCGGCAGATTTGTGCGACTTTGCGTCTGCTCGCGAATGGAGATTATCGAACATATGATCGATATGTGGGTGATCTGGCGTCAATCGGCTACAACGGCCAACCGGTCCGTCCGCCACTGCGGCCGTTGCGCCCACCCGTTCCGGTCCTCGTCGACCTGACCGTGCTCTTTCCCCGGCAGCCGCACCGTGTCGGGCGCTATCACCCGTACGGACTGCAGATGCACCGGGTCGTCGCCGGCTGGCTGCGCTGCTGGGGCCTGTCCGAGCAGGGCGACTGGTGGGGGCTGGTCAGCTACGACGTGGTCTACGGCTCCGACCGCAGAGCGGTAACGCACTGGGTGCCGGCCTGGACTCTGCGCCGGGTTCCGGACTAGGTTGCCGGGGTGGGCACCCTGGCAACGAGTGCGGCCGAGTTGATCCCCCTGGCGCTGGTGATCGCCCTTTCACCATTTTCGATCATCCCGGGCATCCTGGTGTTGCACACACTGCGGCCGCGGCCGACGAGCCTGGCCTTCCTGGCCGGATGGACGTTCGGCATCGCCGCCATCACCGCCGCGTCCGTCGAGGGGTCGGACCGCGGTGCGGGAAATTCCCCCGGATGGGCGCCCTACCTGCGCATCGCCGTCGGCATCGGCCTGATCGCCCTGGGGTTGTACCGCTGGTTGAATCGCCGCAATTCAACCCACTCCCCGCGCTGGATGCGGTCGCTGAGTTCCCTGCAGCCAGGCCGGGCGTTCCTCACTGCGATCGTGCTCACGGTTGCCAACCCCAAAGTTCTTCTCCTGTGCGCGGCGGCTGGAGCCGTCATCGGCACCAGCGAATTGAGCACCGCACAGTCCTGGTCGGCAGCGGCGATCTTCACCACCATCGCCGCGTCCAGCGTGGCCCTGCCGGTGTTGGGCCGGTTGTTCGTCGGCCGCCGACTCGACGAACCGCTGAACAAACTCAAAGTGTGGATGGAAGACAAGCACGCCGGTCTGATCGGCGCAATACTTCTGATCATCGGACTGGCGCTGCTGTACAAGGGAATTCACGCCCTGCCCTAGCGTCGCGATCCACGGCAGCTAAGACCGGGAGATTCCCGCATGCCCGACGAACGCAGCGGTCGTCGATCGTTGTTCTTTTGAGCAACGCGGCCGGCCCGGTGGCCCGGCATCGGTGTTTAGAACCCCGGGCCGCGACAGTGACTTTCGCCCCTTCCCGCATGCCTCGCCATGGCATCATGGTCGTCGAAGAGTGCGGTAGGCATCGCGGAGAAAGGGACTCGGGGCCGGGGGATGACCGAAGCTGTTGCGCCTGAGCAAATCGACGCCATCGCGTGGCAATTCCTTTGTTCCGCCTACACCGGTCGGGACTACTGGGACTGGCCGCTGGAACGTCGCATCGACGCATACCTGAGACACCACAGCCGTGCCGACATCCTCAACAACGGGGCGGCCTACAGTGCGATGCTCGATCGGGTGATGGCGAACTTCCCCCGCGCCCGGCGCGACGGGGTACTCGACCGGCCCCAGCGCTAGGGCGGCCCCAGCCCTGCCAGACTTGGTCAAGTGTAGGGCTGTCATGGCACAATCCGACCATGGCCCAGCTGCCCTCCGTCGTCCTGAAAGATCCATCGTCCGCCCTCACAGCGACCTTCGTGCCGTCGGCGGGCATGGTCTGCACCTCACTGTCCGACGGCGGTGTCGAACTGCTGGGTCAACGCCGCGGCCTGCGCGCCTATCTGACAACCGGCAAGACCATGGGCATCCCGATTCTCTACCCGTGGGCCAACCGGCTCAGCGCCAACGGGTACGCGGTCGACGGGGGCGCGGTGACACTGACTCCCGGCGTCGGCGGCGTTCGGTCCGACGAGCACGGCCTGGTCATCCATGGTGTGCTCGCGGCCTACCCGGGCTGGTTGGTCACCGAGCAGGAGGAGAACCGGTTCATCGCCGACCTTGACTACGGCGGCCAGCCGCGCCTGCTATCCAGCTTTCCGTTCCCGCACGTGGTCACCCTGGATATCACCCTGGTCGATCGGGCTCTGTCCATCGAGACGACGGTGACCCCGACGACGGCGGCGTCGGTCCCGCTGTGCTTCGGATTCCACCCGTATCTGACCATCCCGGACGTGCCGCGCTCCGAGTGGCGTCTGGAGACCCCGCCGCTACGCCACCTCCCGGTGGACAACTGGGGCATTCCAACCGGAGCAACCGAGGAATGGCCCCAGATGGCCCAAGAGTTGGGCGACAAGACATTCGATGACGGCTTCGACGAAGTTCCGCAGGGATCGACGTTTGCGCTCTCGGGCGGGAACCGCCGCATCGAAGTGGTCTTTGATTGCGGTTACCCAGCCGTGCAGATCTTCGCGCCGAGCAATGACAGCGTCGTCGGCATCGAGCCGATGGCCGCGCCCACCAACGCACTGCGGAAGGGCGGCTACAGCGTCGCGGTTCCGGGTCGGCCGGCCGTCGCGAAGTTCACCATCCGGGCCGGTTAACCCGGCCCCTCAGCGACCGCGCCGCGGTTGCCAGACGACCATCGCGGTGCTCTTGGGCACCAGCGCAAGTTCCCGGCGAGGCCTGGTCCGCATCGCCGCGACTTCGGTGCTCAACTCCGCGATCCGGGACTGCAGTGCCTCGACCTGATTACCCAACTCGATGATGCGCTTGATCCCGGCGAGGTTGACCCCCTCGTCTTGGGAGAGTCGCTGGATCTCGCGGAGAAGCGCCACGTCGCGTTCCGAATAGCGCCGCCCTCCCCCGGCGCTGCGTTCGGGGCTGACCAGGCCGAGGCGGTCGTAGGTGCGCAACGTCTGCGCGTGCATTCCGGCCAACTCGGCGGCCACCGAGATCAGGAACGTCCGGGCGTCACGCGGGTCGGGACTCATGGCCGGTTACCCGCCCAACCGGAGCGGGGGTTAAACCCGCTCGCCTGTTCGGCCGCGGCGTAGGTCTGCAGTGCCTCGAGTGCATCGCCTTCCAGCGTCGGCGGAACCGCCACTTTGACGGTCACTAACAGATCACCGCTCCCGCCACTGCGTTTGGGGACACCGCGGCCGCGCACCCGCAGGATTCGACCGTCGGCGGTGCCCTTGGGCACCTTCACACCGACTTTGCCATCAAGGGTGGGAACGGAAAGCGTAGTGCCCAGGGCTAACTCAGTGAAACTCACCGGAACCGAGACGGTGAGATCATCACCGGCACGACCGAAGACTCTATCCGAGCGCACGTGCACCGTGACGTAGAGATCGCCCGACGGCGCGCCCCGTAGGCCTGCCTCGCCCTGGCCAGCCAGCCGGATTCGCTGACCGTCCTCCACACCGGGGGGAATCCGGACATTGATGGTGCGGGTTCGGGTCGTCACACCGGTGCCCCGGCACTCGTCGCACGGATTCTCGATGAGCGAACCACTTCCCCGGCACTCGGTGCATGGTTCGGAGAATCCAAACGCGCCCTGATTGCGGCTGATCAACCCGGACCCGTTGCACCCTGGGCACACCTTCGGACTGGTTCCCGGACGTGCACCGCTGCCGTGGCAGTTCGTACACGGCGCCGGACTGGTCAGCCGCAGTGGCATCGCCACACCCTTGGTGGCTTCCAGAAAATCGAGTTGGGTCTCGGTTTCGAGGTCCTGACCGCGTCGCGGGCGACTGGTTCGGGGCGCGGCGCCACCGCGGCCGAACAGCCCGCCGAACAGATCTCCGATATTGGCGCCGCCGTCCTGGCCGGCCGATCCGAACAGGTCGTTGAGGTTGAATCCTCCGGTGCCGTCATCGCCGCCGCTGAAGCCGCCGCCGGCGCCGCCGTTGAAACGACGGCCGGCGAACATCCGACGGGTCTCGTCGTACTCCTTGCGCTTGGCCTTATCGAGCAGGACGTCCTTGGCCTCACCGATGGCCTTGTAGCGCTCCTCGGCGGCGACGTCGTTCGGGTTTCGGTCCGGATGATTCTCGGCGAGCAGCTTGCGGGCGACTTTCTTGATCTCGTCGTCCTTGGCATCCGAGGAGACGCCGAGGACTTTGTAGAAGTCCTTCTCAACCCATTCTCGCTGAACCATGCGGCGTCACCTCCTCGCTGTGATTAGTGATTTTATTCTGCTGTCTCGTCGGCCTCGACGCTGTCGACCACGCCGACGAGGGCGTGCCTGAGCACCTGTTCACCGAGTCGGTAGCCGCGCCGCATGACGTGGCCGATGGCGGGGTTGGAGCCCTCACCCTCGTGTTGGACGGCCTCATGCAGTGACGGATCGAACGGCTCGCCCTCGACACCGAAAGCCACCAGACCCATACCGCTCAGCGCGGCCTCCAGCTTGTCCGCGACCGCCTTAAGCGGGCTGGTCTCCAGATCGCCGTGGTTGCGGGCCCGATCGAGATCGTCCAGTACCGGCAGCAATTGCCCGACCACTACCGCCTTGGCACGTTCGCCGACCAACTCCTGATCGCGCAGCGCGCGCTTGCGGTAGTTGGCGAAGTCGGCCTGCACCCGTTGGAGATCACCGAGCAGTTCGGCCGCCTTGTCGGCCTCCTCCGGCGACTCGCCGGGGAAGGCCCCCGACCCCGGCCCACCGAGGGCCGGGCCGGAGACATGTCCCGAGTCGCTTCGCTCCTGCCCGCCGGCGTCCCGGATCTCCCCGGTCTGCGGGTCGATCCGGCGCTTGTCGGTGACGGTCACCGGTTCGTCGCGGTCGCGATCCCCATCCGGGGGGCTCACCGGGGATCCTGGTCGTCCCCGACGACTTCGTCCTCGACGACCTCGGCGTCGACGACGTCGTCGCCGGACGATCCGCCCGCGCCGCCACCGGCGGCCTGATCGGCCTGCGCCGATTCGTAGATGGCCTGACCGAGGGACTGGCTCTCCTGGCCCAACTTCTCCATCGCGGACTTGATCGCCCCGATGTCCGAGCCGCCCAGGGCGGTCTTGGCCTCGGCGATGGCGTCGTCGACCTTGGTGAGGGTCTCCTCGGGCACCTTCGCACCCTCAGAGCCGGCCCGCTGTTCGGTGACGAACTTCTCCGTCTGGTAGACCAAGGACTCCGCCTGGTTGCGAACGTCGGCCTCCTCGCGGCGCTTGCGGTCCTCGTCGGCGTGTGCCTCGGCATCCTTGATCATCCGGTCGATCTCCTCCTTGGAAAGCCCTGAGCCCTCCTGGATCTTGATCGTGTTCTCCTTACCGGTGCCCTTGTCCTTGGCGGTCACGTGGACGATGCCGTTGGCGTCGATGTCGAAGATCACCTCGATCTGCGGTACGCCGCGCGGAGCCGGTGGGATGCCGGTCAGTTCAAAGCTGCCGAGCAGTTTGTTGTTCCCGGCGATCTCGCGCTCACCCTGATAGACCTGAATCTGGACCGACGGCTGGTTGTCGTCGGCGGTGGTGAAGGTCTCCGAACGCTTGGTCGGAATAGTGGTGTTGCGTTCGATCAGCTTGGTCATCACCCCACCCTTGGTCTCGATGCCCAGCGAAAGCGGTGTGACGTCAAGCAGCAGAACATCTTTCACCTCGCCCTTGAGCACGCCGGCCTGCAGGGCCGCCCCGACCGCGACCACCTCGTCGGGGTTGACGCCCTTGTTCGGCTCCTTGCCGCCGGTCATCTCCTTGACCAGATCGGACACCGCGGGCATGCGGGTGGAGCCACCCACCATAACCACGTGGTCGATGTCGGCCACCGGAATTCCGGCGTCGGCGATGACCGACTGGAAAGGTGCCCGGGCCCGGTCCAACAGATCCTGGGTGATCTTCTGGAACTCCGCGCGGGTCAGTTGCTCATCGAGGAACAGCGGGTTCTTGTCGGCGTCGACGGTGATATAGGGCAGGTTGATCGAGGTCGACTGACCCGAACTGAGCTCGATCTTGGCCTTCTCGGCAGCTTCGCGCAGCCGTTGCATCGCCATCTTGTCCTTGGTGAGATCGATGCCGGCCGAGGCCTTGAACTTGTCGACGAGCCACTCGACGATCCGGTCGTCCCAGTCGTCACCACCGAGGTGGTTGTCCCCGGAGGTCGCACGGACCTCGACGACCCCGTCGCCAATTTCGAGCAGCGAGACGTCGAAGGTGCCGCCACCGAGGTCGAACACCAGGATGGTCTGTTCCTTGTTGCCCTTGTCCAGCCCGTAGGCCAGGGCCGCGGCGGTGGGCTCGTTGACGATGCGCAGCACGTTCAGGCCGGCAATCTGGCCGGCCTCCTTGGTGGCCTGGCGCTGGGCGTCATTGAAATATGCCGGAACCGTGATGACCGCGTCGACGATGTCCTCGCCGAGATAGCTTTCCGCGTCGCGCTTGAGTTTCTGCAGCGTGCGCGCGCTGATCTCCTGGGCGGTGTAGTCCTTACCGTCGATTTCCACGGACCAGTCGGTGCCCATGTGGCGCTTGACCGACCGGATGGTGCGGTCGACGTTGGTCACCGCCTGATTCTTGGCGGGCTGGCCAACCAGCACCTCGCCGTTGCGCGCAAAGGCCACCACCGACGGCGTGGTGCGAGAACCCTCGGAGTTGGCGACGACGACAGGCTCGCCACCCTCGAGTACCGCGACGACGGAGTTGGTGGTCCCGAGGTCGATACCGACCGCACGAGCCATGTTGTTTCCTCCTGCTAGATGTATGTCCAATACTTCTGATCTGAGCGAACCAGACTCAAGCTTGCTGGTGGACGTGGATGCTGTCAACCGATAGTTGAGTCGGGTCGGCTCAGGTTGTCGACAAAGGTAACTGCAGCCATCCGGGATTTGTTCCCCGCATATCCATTCGTACTGCTCAACGGGTAGGCTACGGTCCGCAGGATCACATCCGCGGGAGTCCGGGCGACCGGTCTGAGAAGGCGACATACCGCGTCGCCGACCGCCAAACCGTCCGGGTAATGCCGGGCAGGGAGCGCATTCGTCATGACAGTGCTTTTCACGGTGTGGGGTTACGACGTCACAGCTATCGAATGCGCCTCGGTGGTGCTGGCCTTACTCGCCATCGGTCTCGGCATCCGCGGGACTCGCTGGACCTGGCCCTTCTATTTCCTGTCCAGCCTGCTCTACGGCTGGCTGTTCGTGGAGTTCGACCTGTTCGCGTCGGCCGCCATGCAACTGATCTTCATGGCCGCGGCGATCTGGGGTTGGTTCTCCTGGGGCCGGGAGGGCGTCCAGCAGCCGAGTCGACTCGCTGCGGTGTTCCGGATCCGCGGCCTCGTCGGGGCCGCCGCCCTGTGGGTTCTGGTGGTGCCACTGCTGGCGAGCATGGGTGGCGCGGCCACCTGGGGCGATGCGTTCATGCTGGTGGGTTCATTGGCCGGGCAGCTACTGATGGTCCTGCGGAAGACGGAGACCTGGCCGGTGTGGATCGTGGTGAACACCGTCGGTGCCGTGCTGTATGCCAGCCAGGGCCTGTACTTCACGTCGTTGTTCTACGCGATCCTGATCCTGATGGCCGTGGCCGGTTGGCGGGCGTGGTCATCTCGCACCCCGGCCGAGACGGTCCCGTCGCCCGCACCCGCCGGTGCCTGACCCGGCCGCCGGCCTGATCTCGGTCGTCGGCGGGGAATCCACCGGCAAGTCGACCTTGGCGAAGGCACTCGGCGGGAGACTGCCGGCGATTGTCGTGCCCGAGTATCTGCGGGCCTGGGTCGAGCATCATCGCGGACGGCTACCCCAACCCGACGAACAGGCCGCGATCATGGCCGCGCACCGGGCGTCAGAGGTTTCGGGGATGCTGGAGGCGGATCGCGCGGGGCTGGCATGGCTGGTCTCCGACAGCGGTCCGCTGATGACGGCCGTCTACAGCATCCAGTACTACGACGACGCGTCCCTGCTGCCCGAGGCCGTCGAGTCGACGAGGCACAGCGCGTGGGTCCTCTGGTGCCAGGACGACTTTCCCTGGCAGCCCGACCCCCAACGCGACGGCTCGCATGCTCGCGCCACGTCCCAGCAACTGCTCGCCGAGGTCTTCGCCGCGCACCCCGAACTGCCGATGCTGGAAGTACGCGGTGCGTTCAACGAGCGCGTCGAGGCGGCCATGAGCGCGATCCGCCGCGGCCGGTCCGGGTCAGGTTGACGGCGCGCATCACATGGGCGGACATCACATGGGCACGGATCGCATGGGCACGATCGAAAAGTCAGCCC
>Ga0210003_1000337_pt1 | contig 41916 bp, 65 predicted proteins | sample LantaG_FD_182804 | JGI IMG/M metagenome (GOLD analysis project Ga0210003, IMG submission 182804) | Deep subsurface microbial communities from Baltic Sea to uncover new lineages of life (NeLLi) - Landsort_02402 metaG (SPAdes) (version 2) | ecosystem: Environmental > Aquatic > Marine > Oceanic >...
TTAAGTATTGCAATAAATTTCTTTTTCATTTTACCCTCCCGCAATAAAAGCGCATAACAACAGCTATATTTAATAGCGGTTTTGGTGCTATGCGCAAGGTTTATAATTATATTTTACTGTATCTCATTTTTATAATTTCGCACTTCGATTCCGCTACTAAACATAGCCAAACCGTTTCATTCTGCTGCAATATCAAATTGTTCACCTATAACGTTTTGTGTTTTCATATCAATTCAGTTTAGCCGTTACTTCTAATACATTTTTCTCGATTTAATTTTGATTATGTAATAAGTCTTTATACCACTTCTGATTTCGGTAGTTTCGATCAGTTCAATTTTTTTCATAGCTGTAATTTATTATTTTGAGATTCAATAGCCTTGTTATTCGTGAACATAAATTTGTAAGCAGAAAACCCAATCTTGCATAAATTTCGCTTATAATCAACAATAAAATAAACCATTACATATCAATTGTTTGTGATATAAATTCAAGGTTTTTCCTCCTAGATTTTTTACCAACATTCCTTTGAATTAAGAGGGTGTTAGCTTTTTGGAGTACTATAACTTTGTTAAGCTCTTTCTCAGTAAGCACATTCCGGTCTTTACCAACTCCCGCAATTTCTCTAACAGCGTTTGCTTCATCGGCATAAATTTTTGCGGGGGGCTTGGAACCCTTTACCTCCACATAGACCTTCATAATAGTAGCACACATTTTATTGTAGTAATCACCAGCCCCATGCCTTGATTTTATAAGCCCATCTAACACCCAATCAATAACTTTCGCTTTAAATTCAATGGAAGTCCACATGGCAAGATCAATGAAAATCTTTGGATGTACCCAAGTGCCACCCCCTTTACCCCTTGATCTTATAACAGGCTTTTCAATACCTTCACTTTCTATAAGATATTGGATGTAATCTTTAGTACCCATTGTTTTGAAATAATTATGCAATTGCCTCTTGTCGTTGTTAACTTTATTCCACTGGTCAATTAGAGTATTAGCATCGAAATAATTATCGCAGGTTCTTTGTTTCACCATCCCTTCCCGAATCATTATCTGATTTGTTTTCATAATTATGTCCATTTTTTAATATTATTTCTGCTAATGTAATTATTCCTTTTTGGATATAATTACAATTCGTTATTTTTATTTCTCGTTTGGAATGATTTAAAAAACCTCATTTGTATTTTATAGTTCTGATTCACAGCTACTTTAACACATATCCAAATCCTAAACTTCCAAGCATCATTTCACGTTGCTTATTCTCCCGGTCCTCTTTTCTTTTCATGGATAAACAAAGTCTTTTACACCAGCTACCCTGCCAGTCTGTTTTCCGGCCATATTTCCTATGTAACAAGGCCATATTTTCAAGATTTTCAATTGATATATTATCCCAGATGTCATGCCATACAGCATTAAATCTAATACCTTTTTCAGGCTTATATTCAAGGGCATCAGCGTGAATGATATTTACCCTAGGATCAGTATAGAACGGGCTTATCAGGTCAATCAAATCCTGATCTATTTCAATCACGGTTACTTTGGTTATGTCGGGTTTGGCTAAGATATACGCAAGTGTAACCCCCAGACCTAGGCCGTTGATAAGTACATTCCCGGTGGCTTTTCTTTTAAATTCGTTGAAGTCACCAATTTCTGCCGGGGTGTTACTCATGATAGTACTGCCATTTCTCTGAAGGCTTACATATTCACCGGGTATTACTGGTCTGCCATTCCCGGATATCAATTCACGTAAATTATGCCATCGGGCTTCATCGTGGCTTATGACAAAGTTTTTCACTTTCCAGTCACCTTTTTCACAGTCGGGGATATTGATTTTAATTTGGGGCTTAAATTCCATCCGCTAATAATTTTATGATTTCAAGTGCAATTAGTTTAGCTTTATCAAAGTCCTTTGTATTTACGGTACAATCCACTATTTCAAATCCAACCGCACTAATATCAAAACTGATATAGTCGGGTTTGTATTTACACATTGATAGCCTATATTTATCTGTGTAGCCAATGAACCGATCATTGGTGTCGATAATTATTTTAGTAAATTTACTTTCCATAGTTATTTACCTTTTAGGCAGCCACTTATGTTTACAGTCGCCACATACATGTATATGTGTAAACTTTGTTATATTTATACTATTGCAGGTAGGGCAACATAAGCCTGAATCTCTGGCAAATTGCTCTTCCCTTTGAATAAAATTCTCGAAATGGATTATTAGTGCGGGGTGATAACCCATAATACTAAAAGGATCAAAAAAACATCTATCAGCAACAATATGTGGTCTGATATCCATTATTTCATCAGCTTTTTCGGCCCCTTCCAGCTTTTCGGTTAGATATGCCCAGAAAAACTTACCGATCCCATCAGTAAGCTCATTCGTTAATGATTTGGCTGCTACTGGGTGTGTCCTGAAAAGGAATAATCTAAAATGTTCAGCTTTCATGACTTACTTCAAGTTAAATAATTTTACAATAGTGCTAGTTATCTTAGTCCATATAAAAACAATTCGTAAATTTAAAGGCAAGGGGGGGATTTTATCATTTACTTTTTTAGCCTTAAAAATCAGAGCATTAGGTTCTGTTGTTGCTATTTTTTTATCCTTTATGGTCCTCTCTACCACAAATTCTTTCGGGATTAAATTAAGAGCCTTCCCGTCACCTTCACCATAGATTCTTTTTTCAACTTCACCTTGACCTTTTTCATGTGGCTCAATCCATATTAAACCATTCGATGTTCTTCTGTAATGACCTCTGACGGTCCATTTTTCAATATGCCTCTGATATTCCCTAATAGGTTCATCAGGATCTTTTTTTACAATCGGCTTGTAAACCTTATTTTTACTCAGATCGACATAGCCGGTATATTTATATATATGCTCAACTTTTTTACCTAGGGACTCATTAGTAACTTGAGTGCTAAAATCGGAGCTTATTTCTTGTATCGAAGTTTTTTGCCTTGAAACGTAATACATTAAAGAATACAACGTATAGACCGCCAACTCACAATTAAACCTCGCTTCCTCCTGAAGGCTTTTATTAGTGCGCTTCTGGAATACAATTTCATCTTTTGTCAAGTGTCGTTTTTGTCGTCTCCTTCTCTTATCAAGTTCAATAATACTCATATTGAGCCTGACGGTATTTTTTAATAATCTTTCAGCGATAAATAAATTTTCAGTGTCTTTAAAAGTATGAGCAAATAGGTATTTTATATCAAGAACAATATCAGTCATGGTTAAATTTTCCTGTCTCTTGTAAATAAAATGAGACATAATGGATTGGTCGGAATATCGGTATAATTCAAAGTTGACATTATCAGGGATAGTAAGGTCAAATGATACCACAAGTTTTTCCTCACCCGCAATAAATTTATCAATAAGGATCACACCTTTTCTTGCAAAATATTCTCCGTTGTCGATTAAATACCAGTCAAAAAAATCCCTTGTAATATTCCTGTCTTTATCCTTGCAGAAATCCATCATTCTATCAATGTCACCGAAAGATATAACAATAGTCTTACTCGTTTCTGTTTTATCAATAAACTCGGATACTGAGGGTATTTGAATTTTTTCCATGGATTTATGAATTATTTGTTTTGAACCCAAGCCCGGAATCGAACCGGGCCTATGCTCCAAGGAGGGTTTACACATAAATTGACCGCCCGTTTCCATTTCGATTTGATTTAAAAGCACACATTAACGTTACCTACAACCCTTATCCTTTCTTTGGTGGGGTTGGTATTTTGTGATACTTCCAATGAGTATACCCCCCTATCTTAATTTCTTCATCTAAATCCATTAGGACGTATTTCTTCTTAACGTGAGCGATTTCAGCTATTAACTCAACCCTGCTAGACTTTCCTAAGTATATTTCTGAAATCCGATACCATTTGTCACCTTCCCTTAGTTCTGGCTCAGGCAGCCTCTCATTCACATCCACCCACCCCTCACTGGTTTGGTCTGATTCGTTTAATATTTCACCTTGATATTTACCACATCTAACACACTGATTTCCTGTAGGCTCTATTTCATGATCGCAATCCTCACTGGTTTGGTCACGGAGCCATTTAGTTAGTTCCTTTGCAATATCTTTCGATGTTGAATAACCAGTATCGTAATTCTCACAAAACCAATTTGCAAACTCCTCAATCGCTTCATCACTTATCTTCCCTTTATTCCCCTCAAATACCTCCATCATGCCATCGAAGAACTTCTGACTGCATTCGGGTTTGTCACAATTATTCGTTATATCTGTGACAGATTTGGGTTGAGCAGTCTGTTGATCTCTGGCCCATTTAGCACCAATTTCTTTTAGTTCATAAAATGGTATGTTTGCAAAATCCCCAAGTTCTTCAGTATAGCTTAATCTATGTTGGTAGTTTACTTTAACAAAGTCACCAAGATCATTACTTACCTCCCCTGCTTCATCTGTCAAGTATTTTAGTTCTTTTACTTGACTTTGTGGTTGGCGGGTGTTAACTGCTTCTTCAATAATTTTCAAGTACAATTCATTAGCTTCATTACGCAATGTTTGCCAATCAATATATACAGTATGCAATTCATCATTATCAACTTTACTGATTAGGTCTGTCAATATTTGCTCTTTGTCTTTTAAGGATTTGACAATATCCTCATGCTTTAGTTGTTCTTGTTGTTTCATTGCTTCTTCTTTAAGTACACTAAAAAATGACTTCCCGTATCAACTCCTTCAATGCCATATATTTCCATCAATAAGTCTCCAAATTCAGCAATAATTTGTTTACAGATATTAGAATATTGCCTTTCTTCTTCACTATATGTCATTTTCACAAGATTTACCCTGCGACATTTTACAGACCAATAGGTATCATGATCATAAACTTTTTCCTCCCATTGATCGGGGATGATTCCAGTCAGGAACTTCTTGTTAGTTAAGTGTCCTAATGTTACTGCTCCTATTCTTTCTTGTTGTTTCATAGTTATCTTCTTAACTTATTTTGGTTTTTGAGAAAGCCATTTATAGTACTCATAAGTATATTGCCTACCTCTTTTTATCCAACTGATAAAATTAAATTCACTTCCAATTATTATAGACTTTAACCAAACCAATACTAAGGCTATCAATCCTATGTGAGCTAATATATTTTTCATTTCTCTTCGATTTTAATCAACCATGCACACTAGTAATGGGCTAAATATTATTATGAGTAATATAGCCAGTGTTAGTCTTATTATTTTTTTAGTTTTCATTTTTATTAGGTTTTAATCATGGGTAAATAATTTCAGTTTTTGGCTTGTGTAACTTACGTTTTATGATTTCTTTCGCAAGACAACGTGATTCGTGTTCTTTGCTTTTGTAAGCCTCAATTTTGTAAACGTAATACCAAAATCCAAATATTGATTTACGTTGGACAAAAAATATAGTTCCGTTGTAATATTCTATTTCTTTAATTCTATATGTTTTCATTTCTCTTGGGGTTTAAAATTGAGGGTCTTGATGTACTGGTGGCTTGTACTGTTTGATTTTCTTTTGGGGTTTTAATTCATTAGGCAAAAATTCGCCAAATTCTCTAACCATATTCGTTTTGGCAAGAATATGGTGTTTCGTTTCTAAATCAAAGTCTTTAGCTAATATGTTCCAAGCTATTCCTTTTGTCATTCCCTTGTTTACACTACTAACTTTTGTCCAGTCTGTAATTTTTGCCTTTGCGGTATCGAACATTTGCTTAATTTGTTCATTAGTGATAGTTTCGGCAATTTCTCTTGCTGTTTTTCTGTTCATTTCTATTGGGGTTTAGTGTAGTTTTTACGTTCATTGTACCACGTTGTAACATCTCCAAAGGTTATTAATTGATTTAGTTCATGTCTATTCAATTGCCTTAATTCTGACAAAATAGCTGAATCATGACACCTAATATTTTTGTCGTTCAATCTATGAACAATAGCTTTAATGATATCTTCTCCGTTGTGGTTCATTTCTCTTGGGGTTTTAACGTTAATTGTTATTTTTTATATGGCATAAAGTAACCTATGATAAGTGCTGCAACCTAGAGAATGGAGATAATGCCACATACTATATTTTTACTAAGTAGGTATGTGTTTGTGAATATCATAGCCATGAATCCACAATAAATTAAGTTGTTTGTCTTTTTCATATCAGTTCATCTATTTCGGTTTTACACTGCTCAAGAGTCTCAGCCCAATATTCCTCACCGTCTGTGGCATCTTCAGGGTAATACCTAAAAGTGGCTGGCAAATGGTTGTAGTAGTTGGTTGGATTCAATTCGATTATGTAGCCTTTGTATTTCATATCAGTTGATTGTGTACAATTTTTCTGCTCTAATAATAAATTATTCCCACCAATAAAGCACCTTGAAAAAATCTTTTATTAGTTCGGGAACAACCCATCCTGTTTCAATGTCGTATTCGCATTCGCCCTCCCCATTATTACAGGATGGTACATTGTTTCTAATTCTGTAACTACCGTTTTCTTTTGGTGGTCTTTCTGCTGCTTTAATCCATGCCATTATATCTCCTCCATTATTTTCATATCATCACAATTATAATCAGTATAAACATTCCTGCAATCGTACAGCCTGTTGCTGCACCGTCTCTGCCCAGCCATTTAGCGTAAAAAGCCGTGCCGAGAAAACCCGTTAGTAAAGTACTTAGGATTGGTATCATAGCGTAATAATTTGATACCAGAAATACAGTTCCTGAATAGCAAGGTAAAGCAAACCAATACCTACCGCCCCGATCACGGCCCAAGCAATGCACTTGAGCGAATCTGATTGTTGTCTGTGTCTTTTAGATTCCATATTGACCAACATACCTTATGATTTCCAAATGCAAGCTCTTATCGTAATACGGGTTCATTTCACCCTTTAGTTCAGTCAAGTAACCCATGCAACTACGAAGTGACACACCTAATAAATCCTCGGTCTTGATCTCCTGTTTTGGGTTTTCATTAGCTGGCTCATTGTTGATTTGCAACTGATACTCAAACAAACCATTGCTTGAATCCCCTACCCTTCGTTTCTCAACCGTATGCCCTCCAAACCTTGGTTTTCTCAAGTGCCTTAACTGTGCTGAAATACTTGCTTGTGGTGCTCTTGTTTCTTCCTGTATCTGTGATAAGGTTCTAAACTTACCATCTTTCATACAGTTGTAAATCTTTCGTATTTGACCCGTTAACCTTTTTTGGTCAAATGCTGGAACATAGCTTGAACCGTCAAACCTTAATCCCTGTGAAGAAAATAAATCCTTTTTCATCTTTCATTGTTTATGATTATACCTAAATTCTCTGCCGTGAACTGAATACACCAATCAATAAAATTTGACATCGTAGGCATATCCAACTCGCTGACTTCTTTTATTCTTATACTTGTTCTTCCCTCCTGTGTAACTTTGTGTTCATGTAACAAAGGGCACCCATGCCTCATTCTATCCTCTGCCTCTCTGATTGAAATATGCTCTCCCAATTCCATGAACCCTGCAACTACTTTTGGCAAAATTCCTTTATAGAAAAATCCCTTTTGGTTGAAACTTTGATCTTTCCCGATTGCCTCAATATCCATAACCAAGCGAGTGCCGTTCTTCAACGTGGAAATCCATTGCTTGAAACTGGTACTCGTTACCACTTTACCGTCTATTATTTGTGCGGTGAATTGCATTTTTTGCTCTTACATTAAATTCCAAAAACTCTTGCATCGTGATCTCTTGAACCTGTAAACCCATGTTCTCTGCCGTCTTATCCGTGAAAACAGTCAACATGAAATATCGGTATTCTATCCTAAATGATCGTTTGATGTGAAACGTTTCCTGAACTTGCCCCGTGTCAATGGCTTTCATTAACTGGTCTAAAAATCCTGTCAACTTCTTTCTCATTGCACCTACCTGTTGACGAGTTAGTCCAAATTTGCTTTCCGTTTCTCGGACAATGTTTTCAACTCCTGATTGTATGCTCATTTTATTTTTTCAATTAGTGCGTCCATTACCGTTGAGTAATATTCCTCCCACTCCTTTGTGCCGGAATACTGCTCGTTCCAATATTTATAAATCCTTCCCCTAAGAATCTGGCTCTTTGATTTGCCTTGCTCATTTACTCCAATGCTCCTGTTCTTCATTGCCTCCTCTACTTCGCGTTTCAACACATCAGCGGAAAATGCAATGTAACCATCTGCATCAACAGATTGAGTAACAAGAAGATCAAAATCTTCGCTGTACTCCTTAACATCAAATTCTAGGGTAATTTTTGTTTTCTTCGGTGTGACCTTCCTTAATCGAGCCTTTGTTATCCACATATCCTTTTTCGTTTACAGAACTAAATTAATAAATATTCTTTAATTCATAACAATGTTAACACAACTTTTTTTCTCATTTTCTCTTTCATCCATTTCGTCTGCTCTATCCACTGGTTGCGACCAAACATTGCTATCGTAATGGCATCGGCATTCCATAGAGTGACCTTTATCTCTGGACAGACAGCTTGAGCAAATGTTTTAATCCTATTCTTTTTATCCTGTGAGGATTCCTTAACAGATAAATTCATACGGTTCTGCCACATCTTAGGTGTCACATCAATAACCGTAAAATCCAACATCTTTAAAATGGTCTTCAATTCAATGTACCCTTTTATCATTTTGATAATATTGAAAATCTTACCGCCTTCTGATACATCACCGAGATAACTTTGCACACTCTCAACAAATACCAGTGAATTAGGGTAGTCAACTTTTAGCTGTTCCAATAGAACACGCATCTTAGCAAATGTCGGCTCCTTGGTTTCAAACTTTGGCATACGAATAACAGATACACCGTTTCCAATAACGGCAATCCCTCCCTGTTTGCCCGGGTCAATCCCTATAAAGTAATCGAATTGCATCGCTGTTCCTTTAGTTGTTTAAATATACCTAAGACCTTTTCCTTTGCTTTGTTTCTCCTTGCGTTAACTTTTACCTTGCCGTCAACCCTTCCTTGCTCCATGTCTTTCTTAATGCGGTCTTTCTCGTACCTGTTTTCTACCTCTAAGATTGTTGCACGAAAATTACCAATGTAATCTCTCGCCTCCACAACAAAGTCAACATCATGTCCAAGTTCACGCAAGCGGTCTAAGACCATATAAGGGTTCAATCCCCTGAACTCACCTGTCTCGAGATATTCAGCATACAAGCCATTGATATATCCCTCTACTTCCTTGTTGTGTTCCTCAATATTGAACGTCTTTTGTGGCTCCGGCAATGCTTTTCGTGCCTTGATCAAAACCTTATCTTTTCTCCTTCTATATGCCTGAATAACTTTTCCGACATATTCCAAAGAAAACTGCTGATAATGGTTCTTATCCTTTAAGTACTCGTCAAGATCACCAAACTGCAACATTTCAAACGCTAACTTCACTTCACTCATGGTTAAATCAGAACAGTACCTTCTAAGGACTTGGAAGAATCGTGTACCATCGTAACCGTCCGGCTTTCTGTTTATTCCTATATCCCTGAACAGGTAGGGCATCATCTCTCCAATGATCTTCTGTAACTCCTTATCAGACATGACAGCAATTTCATCCACGTTGCTCCTGTCTAATATCAAGCCGTCAGTCCTGTTTAACCGCTCCCGAACTTTGGGATTCTCGGCCAAACTTGCGATCTCATCATTGTACTTGACTAAACTCATAACCCTAAATAGCCTGTCGCCTTTTCCTGTTTTACGTATCTAGTAACTCCTTTGTTATCATCCTTCTTTATGAAGTTCTCGAAAGTAGCCAACCATCCCCTCGGTGTTCTCTTTATTTGGCTGTTTCTATCGCTCCAATTTTTCACACTATAAAAATAATAAGAAATATCTATTCCCTGTTCCTTTAAGGCTAAATATTTGTTAAGGAATATTCCAATATCATTAATTTTAGATTTTGAGAATACTTCTTCTATATCTATATTTTCAATTATAGTATTATTCTTATTCTTATTATAGCCTAAACTTCCGTTTAGAGTGCCTAAACTTTCGTTGGGTGCTCCCCTTAACTCCTGTTTAGGGCTGTTAACAAAACATAACTTCTCGAAATTCTCACCAAATTGATACAGCGTCCTTCCGTAGTGTGAGCAATTAGGATGCTTGACAAGTATCTTAGCCTGAATCAGTTTGTCCACTCTTTTTATCACTCCCTGCTTAGTTTTAATTCCCAACAATGGCAACTCACCTATTATCAATTGGTGTGAAATCCAAAAGTATTCCCCCTCGGGTGTCTGCATCTTTACACAACTTGGTACCAATGAAAAATCCTTTATGAAATCAAATATCGCCATGTCGGTGAAATCTAAATCCAGTTTTAGGTTAACAACAGCCAACTGATTGATCGTAATATTATACTTCATCAGCTGAATACGTTTTATAAAACTCAATCTTTTCCTTCACAGTCTTAATCCCGTCCTGTATTGCAGCCAACATTTCTTTCTGAAATATCTTATCTGGTTTTACACGAACAATAAACGGTTTCATCTTTGGGTGGTAGCTCATGAAAATGCAATAAGGTGCATCACTTATCAATAACTGACCTTGAACTTGGTGTTTGTACTCTGCTGGAAGTCGGTTTTCTTGCAGGTATTTCAAATGTGTTTTTAGCCTTGGGCATTTGATTTCTATCAAACCTCCATCTGGTAGCACCCCGTCAGGACTAATACCAGCCCATTTGGCAAGCTCTTCGTCCTCTGGCAACACAAACCCTACTTCACGCACAGAAACGTCGTATAAGTCCTCAAAACAAGCTCTAGCATAAGGCTCCATGTCTTTGCCTCGTTCCATATCAGCAGAAACAAACCCTTCTTCTGTTTCTTCCGTGATTATTTCGCTAACGACATCCATAATCGTGTCGTTATATGATGCCGTGGTTTTCTTTGACATCAAACCTTTAAACCGTGTGGCGGTGAAACGGCCTCGCCGCTCATCCATCCAAGCCTCGGTTCCCTGTGTTACTTCAACTTCAATCATAATGTTTTATCTAATTCAACCATTAAACTAAACATTTTCTTCGTGTAGTCCGAGATTTCCGACAATGGAATCTTATCAGCTATCACCAAGTCCTTGGCATAACTCATTGCGAAACCGGAATACTTTGATTGCTCCCTTTTTACTTGTGGACTGAATTTTGCCTGTGCTGGCTTGATCGTAGTAAAAGTGTCGCCGCTGTCCTTCGTCTTGACCGTTTCCTCGAACTCGACCTCCTTGCCTTCCACGAATTTCTGTTGGCCTCTATCCTTGCTGGAATAAAGAGCCTCCGTGTCATTGTAACTAACGGCAAACAAATACATCGTGCCGTACCTGTTTTCGTACTCCTTGATAAACCTTACCTTCTTGATCGTTGCTTTCATGTTTTAAATATTTATGATTCTAAATCCGATTTCATTTCCTCAACCATATCTTTCATGCCTAACGCATCACAAGCGTTCATAATAGCTTTCGCCTCCCATATACTACCCTCATCAAATCCTTTCCTCAACCAACGTCTCAACACCTCTACGGTCTTTTCATCCGTAATCTCAACACCATACAGTTGGTTGGGCGTAATCTTTAGCACTTGGCAAATGAATGGTATCTGTGCTCCTTTTAACTTTGTCGCTCCGTTGACTAAGTTGTGGAGATTTACCTGTTTGCTATTTTTTGACGCTTTGGGCCAAAGGGCGTCAGATAATTCCCTTTGCATCTCCAACCTTTCGGCTGTGGGCATACTGTGTAAAATTTTCTTGAGTCTCATACTGTGAATATTTTATTGCATTCATAACACTTCATTTCTACTTCCCCATCCCACTCAATAGGGTAGTTGTAACCATCTCCTGAAAATCGGCCCCTTTCTCCGTAATCCTTAAACCTTAACTCGCCCCCACAGTCAGGACAATCTCCTTCACCCATAATCACTAAATCCTTAAAAAAAGGAATCCAATAACTGTTCGCCTTCCCAATAGTGTAAATCATAACCGTTAACGGTGTGTGGTCTATATCCTTGATCGCCTCATCAATAGTGCAACCATAATACAAATCCAAATCAATGTCCAACTCCTTTAAACGATTAATGATTTTCTTACCCAGGGTTTCACATGACCAGCCTGTTCTAGCTGCCATTTTCCTTAAATTGTCGTCTTTTTTTAGTTTCATCACCTGCCTTATTTTTATATGTTCATAACAAAGATATAAATAATTCTTATATATCAAAGCCTATATACATAAAAAAGAGGCGATTTCTCGCCCCTTCTCCTGTAAACATAAAGACAATGTGATGAAGTGAATAAGGTTAGATCAAATGTACATTAAATTTATGACATAAAAAAAGCACCCTCATTACAAGAGTGCTTTCCAAACCACTAACCAAAAAACTACTTTGCCTGAAAGTAACCAACTGCCGTTTTCAGCAAGAAGAACACGACACCAAATAGTGCCGCCTCTGTATCATCATCCAATTTTTTAAAGTTGACATACTTGTCAGCGATTGGCTCCAACATACCGACACCCTCTGCATAATCCCCTGCAAGGATTTTTCCGACTGCCTCTTGAGTGACCACACAAACACTATCAGGAATCATCGGGTTGCCTTCTTTGTCTTTCCAACGTTCAACGGCATTGACACCTAACGTCAAGCCTCCTTTAATCAATGGGCCATCGACTACCTCGCCGAACCCTTTTAATTCAATAGCGGAATCTGCCTTTTCAGCAATCTCGCTAATCTGGTCAACTGTAATTAATTTCATTCTTTCTGTATTTTTTTTTGTGAATAAATCTGAAATCCATTTCCCTATTCTCCATGCTCCCGTGATCGTGGCCCAGTGTGTAACCAGTATGCCAAACAAGTTAGAAAAAAATGCTGTGATAGCTGCAATCATTTTGGGTCGTATTCTGCATGAATGTGAGTATCATGGATAACAATGTCATACTTTCTGCCAAGTTTCTTTTTTAGCTTATTTCCTAAATCCATTTTTTGATTCATGGACAGGTACCGAGTTCTGAAATCAACCGCATCAATCCAATATCCTGTTCTTCCGGCATTAGTTCGGTATTTCCCATAATGCAATGAATTCTTAGAATGAATACCATCACCTAATGCCGTTACCGTACCTTGTTCAAGTCCTTCCTCCCTGATTAGTTCATCCCAAACAACGATAGCCAACTGAACCTCGTCACTTACTCCCTCTAATTTTCTGGATTGGCCATTAATCATTCGCAACCCTGAAAACATTACACCGTCTTTATACTTTGCCATTTCTCTTAAATCTGTTTTTGAATATCTGGCTACCTAAATACCCTGCACCAATGCTTTCAGCGACGGACATTTGCAAACCTGTGTTTGAGGCAATCGCCCCCAAAGCTACGATACATAAAAGGTTCATAATAAAGTTGGGTAAATTCTTACTGATAAATAAACCAAACGTAAAGGCATCCCCATGTTTCTTGATTGCCACGTCCCATTGATCGACAATGAAAATCAACCACCCTAAAAGGGCCAAAGGCAAATGAATCATTTCTGCCCAGTTCATTAGTCGCCCCCTCCCCTGTGGAAACTTCGTATCAATTCCTTGATGTCCTCTTTGGCTTGTTGTAAATCTTCCTTGGTTGACAGATTATGCCTAATGTAATCAATCTGTTTCGTGTTTTCCAAAATATGAGCATCTTGGTTTTTGTCGTTTTGTTGCAAGACCTTGATCTCACTTTTGTTTTCCTTGCTCACGTTTGAGTTTTCCCTTGGTAGGCTTATAAAACCCATTATCAAGGCTACTACAATAGGACTAAAAATAGCTAAACCAAAGGCTATTCTAATTTTTGTTTTTTCACTTTGTGCCATAAAAAAGTTGAGTTAATTGCGTAGTTCCAACCCCACCTTTTATTTTTTCTGATAAATAAATTCCCACCACAGATGCCATTTCGTTACCGAGCCAACGGTAAACCTTAACCCGTACCACTCGAACACCGTGCCGTCAGGGTCATAAAACGGGTACGCCCCCACCGTTGTAAGGGTCTTGGTCATGTTGTCCGTTAAACGAGCCGCAAGGCTGTCAGCTGGGTTCGGTTTTCCTAAAGCGTACCACTCCGCATCAGTCAACCCGTCATTGCAAACTACTAATTCAATCGTGCCGTCTGTGCCACCCTCCAAGGTGTCGCACTTGACATACCACGAAGCAAAATAGTCGGACGTGGATAAATGATACCAAACGATTGTATCGGACTCGGCTGTCAAGCTGTCAATGACAGGGTTCATACGTTGCCCAAACATCAAGATCGGTACGAAAACTAAGGCGATTAAAAGTATCTTTTTCATATCTCTATTATTTTGTCTTGTTCTTCTATCATTTTGTTGAATCATAATGCAGTGTAACCCAATCAGCGATTGGCATTGAGATAACTGACTTATCGTAAACGTCTGGAGCTGATAAATACCCGTTAAAATACACCGCAGTTCCAGCGGCCCCTATTTGATCAACTGTCAAGTCATCTGTTACGGGTGAACCACTAATAGACATTGCTACCCCATCCTGATACATGGTAACAGCCAAACCATCAAAGACAATAGCATAATGATGAAAGTCAGTATCATCGTCATTCAATGTTCCGGTTACCGCATCTGTATCTGTATCGGTTTCAAGTACAATAGTACCTGCATCGGTGAAATTAATGTATTTGTATGTTCCTGTTCCAGAATTACCTAATACGGTCATTGCTGTACCAGTGCTTGCTCTTGCAGCCCAAAAAGTAACGATTGAGTTGCTCGTGTTTATTACATGATCAGCTGATAATGTCAATAATGAAGTCGAACCATCAAACCAAAGAGCATTCGACCATGAGTTTCGATACATCGTTGGCCCGTCAACCGTGTAAATCTCGTCATGATACCAGTCGTGCCATGCTGTGGGTTTTTGCCATACCGAAGGCAGTGATAGGGTAGAGCCGCATTTGGTAATTAAGACGTTATCAAGCCGATAAGTCATTGCTCCATCTACTGAATTAATAACTATGCTTGTAGAAACCGCATTTGTATTATCGTACTGAAAAGAATACCTAACCCAAGAGGTTGTTATGGTTTGATCGAAAACAAAGTCTGCTGTACCCTGAAAGCCAAATCTGATAGAATCGCCACCGCTTATTTTTTTAGCATAATAACTGACAATATATGATTGACCTTCCTCAAGTGCAATCGGAGTTTGCTTGAAAAAATTCGACCCAAATAGTCCGCTTCCAGTTGCAACTACTTCACAAACATTACTTCCTTCTGGTGCAGTACCATCGGCTACTGCCGTTGCCGTATGATTCCCATTGTGAGACCAACTTGATGGTGGTGAAGCTGTGCCAGCCTCAAAAGTACCATTAACAACGATATTCGTCACATTATCCGCCCCCTGATCAGCTTCGGGAAGAAGGAAAGTGTTGTTTGCTATCTTGGTGGACCAGTCTGCGATTGAGTCGGTGATGTCGTAGTTGAAAAGGTAGGCATCGTAAATTTTGCCATAAACTTCATCAGTCCCAGATGCCCAGACATTTCCTATTAATAAATCTGCTGTACCGTTCCATAATGATGATGGAATTGCACCCGTATCTATGCTACCTGATTTCTCAACACCGTCAACATAAACAGTTATAGTTGACGAACTATATGTAAACCCAACTACATGATCTACACCAGCCGTTATAACTACATCATCCGTAACCCATATACATCCTAGTGTTCCATCAGAAGGATCACCTAAAGATATTTGCACTTTCCCAGTTGACAACACTTGAAGCCTATACTCTCGTTCATCACCTGTTGTTATGTACTTTGCTATAAGAGTCTGGTTTTCCGCTAAATCCGTATGATTCACCTTTACCAATGCCGCCATTGCCGTTGAATACTCAAACTGAGCATTATCCCCTAAATTAATCTCATCATCCGTACCATCAAAACTATAATACTTCGCCCCACCGCCTTTGTGATCGGGTGCTACTCGGACATTACTTGCGGTTACGGAATTGCCTGAAATACGCTCGTAGGTGGCTTGGTCGATTTGGCGGCAAGCCACATTATCAAGTTTTAAAGTTGTTGTACCTTTGGCTGTAAAAGTAAGGGTTTGAGTTGTGGTTGCCTTTAGTAAAACACTAAATTTACCATTCGCACTGTATGTTGGGCTTTCAGCACCCGAACCAGCTTTAAAGGACAATCCACCAGCGCTATAATCACTAATTTCACCATAAATTTGATAGTAGTTACCAATTGTAAGTAATGATGTTTTGTAAAGAATATCTCCGTCAGCACTGGATGTGTAAACAGCTTTCCCTCCTGTTATTGTTATACTCGCATCTTTACTCCACCAAGTATCTGAATCAAATCCTCCATTAGTAACTTCATCACTCCCACCCGTCAGGGCTGACTCGGCAAAACTTACATCGAGCTTTAAGCCTTTAGCCCCGTCGCTGAATTGCACTTGCGAGAATCCGCTAAATGCGAAAACCGCTAATATCGTAAATAGAATAAATCTTTTCATAGTATTATCCTTTCAAAATTTCTAATTTCTCTGTCGCCTCTGCAATAGTCTTTTCAAGTTCAGCGATCTTTTGTGCCTTGATTTCTTCTTCAGTAGGCTTAATATATTCAGGGTGAAAAGCCCTGTGGTCTCTGAAAGTAACACCAAATAGTTCTTTAGCTTCATTCCAAGAATAAGTACGGTTTTTTGCTAAACGATCATGTGGTGACAAATCCCCTTGGATTGTTTCAATGATATTACCATCCATGTCCTGAATTACCGTATCAGTATGCTTAACATATTCGTATAAATCCACCTTAACAACGGTTTTGTCAAAGTCAATGTTTTTGATAAGAGCAACAAGAGCCGTTTTTTCTAAGGCTTCAATTTCTATATTCGCTTTTTTTAGTATCATCGTATATCGTATTTAATTTTTTATTTTCTTCATAATTACCCTGACATTAATAGAGGCTGTACCCCAACCCCCACCAGTGTCTTGTATGAATAAATTCGTGGCAGAAGTTAAGCTATTAACAAAAACAACATCAACAGAAGTAAACCCTGAAGCTGATACCGCTTGAGAGGCAATTATATCTGTACCTCCGGCAGTTGTGCCTAATTTAATTGTTACCGTACCTCCGTTAGTTTCCTCAATTAAGACATACTCAATCATATAGCCTTTGGGTAAATCCTCAAGCTGTGAGTCTCCTGTTATTGTCTCCGTGAGCATATTTTCATCATCTACCCAAACAGCTTTCAAGCCTACCCATTCAGAACCTGAAACGGCCACTCCCGTACCATCGTTTTCCGCTCGTATATCAATCATCTTTGTTGGCCCTACATAAGCCATTGCCCCGACAAGATCACCATGCGAACCGTCTGCGGTTAAGTCAACGTCAAGGAAAGTTCCATAGGTATCAGGCTCGTAATCAAAGGCCGAAATACTCAAACCAGTTCCTAACTTAATTTTGTTATCTGCACCCAAAGAGAACACATTCTGCGTAGCCCCGTCCGAGTCGTAATACTTTTGCCAACCTCCATAAGACAGATAGATTGAATCTAAGGCAATCTGTCCTATATTAAATGTGCTAGCTGAAAGGACATTAAACGAAGCTGTATCGCCCGTCAATGTACCGTAGTTGTTAATATCACCCGTTACCGTAAGGCCCGGTGTCTTTAGCCAAGGATTGACGAATATTGAATCCCCACTCAAAGTCAGGTAGTAAACTGAACCTGATGAACCAAAAAACAGCGTATCACCAATAGTGAATTCTGCAAAAAGGGTTTGAGTTGGTCGGGTGGCGATTCCAGATTGAGCAAAAATACCAGTACTCAACAGGCACCCCGTGATTATCAAAATGATCTTTTTCATGGTCATTTTTTCCAAAGTTACGAATCTATTTAATTTTTTGAGCATAGTTCCTCCAATTTCTTAATTCTCTTGCGATTGTCTCTAATATAAAATACCATTACTAAACATACCAATGACAACACGATAAGGCCGTATTCCTTCATCTGTTCATCGGTCAAACCCAATGCGGCAGCCGCCGGAGTTGGAGACGGGGCTGTTGCTGCCGTCACTATACCGCCTTTAACCGTAATACTTGTAATATCTGAAGGGCCAAAATCAATCCCTGCCACACCGTTGTCAATAAATCCACCCGTTGCGGCAACTGTCCCTGTGGCCGAAACGCCAGAAGACGTAGTTGCTAATTTCTGACTTCCATTATAGTTGATAGTCGTGTAGTTGCTCCCACCGTTATACAAGCAACTGATATATGACTGTGAATCATCCGCATCACCAATATAAAGATTGCTTGAATTTGCGCCTATCTCTGTCGCTGTTCCATTATGCAACCACCAAGAATCTGAACCCGTACCTACATAAATCGGGGTATTATCTTGGAATCTGGTCGTTGCTCCGATACCAATGCTGTCCCCAGCATTATAGAATGTCATGTGATCAGTTCCGCCGCCTGAATTAATGATTCTTAATTTAGTGTTGTAAGTTATTATTCCTTGTGTTGAAGTTTGCCCTTCAATCCACAATTCCCCAGCAAAATCAAATGCTGACAAACTTGCCACATCTATGTCTGTTCCATCATAAGTGAATTTCTCTGTGCCATCTACACTTGAAGCGTTATTCCAAAGCAACTCATTCACAGAACTCGCTCCCGTACCACCACCACCAGCAGGTGTCGCCCAAGTGCCGTCACCCCTCCAATAAGTTGTTCCACTTGCTGATGTTCCGCCATTTAGATTCCCAACAGGTAAATTTCCCGTTACATCCGTAGCTAAATCAATCGCTCCACGAGTAATGGTTTGCCCCGAAAGGGTAAGGTAATCCAATGACCCTGCCAACCCGACAGAATCGTGCATGGCGTATTCCGTTCCTGAAGAATTTAAGAACCTGAATCTATCTTGATAAGAGAAGAAAATTCCTGCACCATCAATAAAATCCGTTTGGTTTACATCATATAATACTATCGGCCTGAATGCCTCAACATACCCACCAAGGGTTCCGCTTGCTCCGTCTGCCGTATCTGTTGCAGCAAGTATCTTGCTTCCATTCACAGACCAATCCCATGAATGCCGCATACCATAAGGACTGTCGCTCGTTACGTCAATATTATCATTGTGCACCCCGTGGTCTGGTTCCAACCAAACATAAGCTACCTTCACGGGCAAAGCAAATACCATCTCTCCTGCCTCGTTAATTTTATAGACATTGATTACATTTCCATATCCGTCATAGGCTAGTCTCCATGTGTCATTGGCGAGCGTATCAACGGACGATTGAGTATTAATTGCATCAAGCAATGTCCTGTAATTAACTAGGTCTAAACTATCAACCGGGTCTGCCGCATTCTTAAACATGAACTGGTCAGTACTATCAGGGTGGTGAGCAATCAGCGTGTCCGATGAATTTGCCCACAACAAACTATCGACTCTTAGGTATTCTATCTTGTCAATTTTTTGACCAAATGAATTAACTGCAAATAGAGTTATGGTTAGAAATATGATTAACTTTTTCATGGTATGTCATTTAATTGGAATAACACCTTAATCCTTAACACAAAGCCAGCACCACCAGAGAACGTAAAATAGATTCTACTCGCGGCATCGAAATCATCCCTCATGTTTGGCTGGAATGCCGTTGGCCTTGACGCTGATTTAAAGATCGGGCCACTTGCTATCTCGGAGCCTAATGCCGTATAACCAATGTCCACGTTTACACTTGCTGGAACAGAAGTTGCAGCGTGTTGGATTAGTATATTGCTAACTAAATAACCATCCGGTTCTTCGATGTCAAAGTTAGCACTAACCGTATCTGATGAATATTCTTTATGCCATTCCACGGTGTCGGTTGTGTCTTCAATTCCTAAATCATCTATATTAATTCCTATTGCATTTTTTTCCGTTAACTCCAACGAAAACTGAAACAAGGTACTGCCCCCGAAAGGCTCTGGCTCAATACTACTCTCCTTGATGTACTCCACAGCATTAACCATAAAGACATCTAAATTGCTGACGGCTATCATTCGGTCAACCATGTAATCTGGAACAGGGCCAGTTTTTAATGTCGTGCCGCTGAAACTTCTTCCATTGATAATTGTTTTTGATTGCGACCCGTCTAAGACCTCCGTTTCATCTTGAGGACTTGCATCTCTGTCTATCCCCTCAATGTAGAAAAACATATAATCACGATTCGCCCAATCAATAAAATAATCGTCCAGATCAGAATTTCCTCTGTCAAGGTTAGTGTATTTGACATATTTTATTCTTCCCTCGGTAATTAAATCCGATAGGTCAAGTATCTCAACGGGCTCACTCGTCAGCGTGTCGCCGTCCTGCTCAATCGTTAGAAAAATACAATTATCATTGTAGGCAGTCATATCTAAATCCCATGAATACCAATATCTCGTATCTATGCCCGTTACCGTACTATCCAAGGTTCCTGCAATCGTGTCCAAAACAGTTGCAGAAAAATCCATGTCGTAAATCTTTAGACTGGGTACCGTTGCACTATCACTTATCACCTGCAAACGAATCGTATCACCATTGTTAAACTTTTGGGCATAATCCTTGACGGTAAACCCTCCGTGATACCTGTTTCTTTGTAGTGTATTCCATTTGTTTGGATAACTACCCGAAAGGTCTTTGAACATCACACTATTGACGATACTACTAGCTAACATATTTTTCAATTATGGTGATCAATGCCTTGTCCTCTCCGTTTTTCTTCTTCAAATTTACTAAATAACCACTAATCTCGGCAGTGAACTTGATTAAACCGAGTTGATTAGTTAATAAAGTAGTCAGATCATCCCACGTGAATTTCACTTCCACCGTGTGTTTTACAGGCAAATAAATAGGGTCCGACAAATCATCAACCAAGATGTCTTCGTTCTCCGTAATGCTATACCCCTCGCCCGTGGTTTCTAAAGTCTGTGCCTTGTCTGCTGTTTGGAAACGAATATAACTACTCAAATACTTCGTTAGAGCTGTTTTGATGCGATTTCCCTGCCTTACTAGGTTACGGGTAGGCGTTATATACAAATTCAACGAACTGCTGCCAAACAGGCTTGAATCGTTGTCAATCGTTATGTTCTCATTCGTCTCCACATCCCAATCAATTGCAGGGTCGCTCGTGTTGGCCTGTGTCTTGATAACAAAATTGTGGTTATCACCCTTTAAATCTGTTGAGCCTGTCGTTGATAATGGACTTGCTACTTGGTCGCTGATGCCTTTCGTGTCTCCCCTGATCGTAGAAACATTATCCAACTTCACATCTGTATTCAGAATGCTCGTTCTTTTGTGTTTCGTATTGTACTCACCTCGCCCGTTGATAGACAAATATTCAAAGTTCTGATACCCTGTTTGAATATCCAACGGTGCTACCTCGGAAACAACTTCGCTTTCTATATCCAGCGTGGTTATCCTATCCGAGATGTCTAACACCTCTGTATCGTCAAAAAAGTAATCGTAATTCTCAACTCTTATCCGTGTAAAGTCGTCTATCGTTTCTATTGTGTAGCCGATATTCAACCATGATTTAACGCTCTGGAACCAATCATCAAAACTCAAACCTATCGGGGAGTCATCATCACTCAATGCCGCTCCACGAAGATGCAATCCGCTTAGAATACTAAAAAAACGTAATTGGTTTTCACTTGCATACATATCCCCGTTCAGGTTGTAGACAACATCTGTCCTACCAAGAAATTCAGAGTAAAAGGCATATTGAACATCTAAGATATGCTGTGCCAATCTCTCCCCTGATTCATACAAAGGGAATGCCTCAACCTCTGTCGCTGGTGTGCTGATATTTGTTTCTTTGATAACTAATTCCGTACTATCAATATCAATATCCATGCTCCCACCAATAGGATCCGTTTCCACGAAACCATAAATAGCAACAGAATTCCCATTCGCTAAGCTGATACTTTGACTGATCGTGATCGTTTTCTGCCCTGAATCCGTTGTGTCGTATGTTGCTAATGAAAATCGCTGAACCTTGGCATTTGATGTGTTGATCGTGTCTATCCTGATTTCTATCTGTGTGTTCGCTCCCGAACCAACCATGCTGTTTAATGTCAACACAATCTCACCCGTCAAGACTAAGGTACGAGCCTCCGTTGATTCTTTAAACAATGAGTAATCCCTGTCCAATGATGCAAGTTCCGTTAAGGCTACATCTTGAGGTTCAGTTAAAAAATCACTATCAATCAATGTCTGTTGGAGATAAAGAAACTTTATTGAGTTAGGAACGGCATTCGTATAATTCTGTGAAGTACTATTCGCCCATTCCGCTTTATCAACCGAGGTAATGGCTGGTATCTGCAATGCTTTTTTCAGACTTGCATAAGGAACAATCGGGAACCCTCCTATGCTGGTCGTTTTCGTGATGTCAACATCTGTGTCTCGCCTATTGTCCAACTTATCCAATGCCGAGGTATTGACCGCCTCAATGCTTACTCCCGTTGACATATTGCCAACCTTTACCCTTGGTTTGAATAGTTTGAAATTCAAGTTAAATGAACTGGGAAACTCAACATAGGTTCTTGTACTGGTTTTGAAGTAATATATCTTCAACGTACAAACAGCATTCATCCCGTTCTGCTCCCATAACCTAGTCAACAAATCTGCTCCCTCTTTGATGAACGTCAAACTGGAAACACTAAACAGCGAAAACACACCACCTACCTCTAAATCTCTATTCATTTCCAGCATCCCCTCTTTCCATTCCAAAGGGTCATGCCGGAGATTAATATTATCAATCCCACTCTCCAACCGAAAACGGTAGGGCGCTGGCGTGTTGCTGACTAAATTAGTTAACCAACTCATTCCTTCTGTACTTATTTAGAAGCCTTGTACGGGTGTTGTTTTTCGTGTAACCCCAAACATCGTTTTGGTAAATTGGTGTTGACATACCCTTTATATCACCCCTCAATCCCCGTATCTCAGACAACAAACGATCATCGGTTGTGAATCCTCCGTGAGTTGTCTGGTTAATCATTTCCTCAGTCTTGGTATTTGGGAAAATACGAGCACCTTTATAGGTGGACCCTTTAAAGTATGTCGGGCGATCAACCATCATTGCCTCACCGCTTGGCAGAATCATTAACTCCCTGCCCCGTTCACCAGCGATAAACTCACTTGGCGCATTCTCCGTACCACCTCCAAACTGTGGTAATGGTTGTGAAAGAATAGCTGCGGTTTGTAAGGCACCAATGGTTGTTGCAAAAATAATACCGGGCAGGTTAGCTGGAAATGGTGCGCTTGCCGTTGCCTTTAGAATAGCCTGTGCCGTACTAATTGCAGCACTAAACAATGCCTGATTTCTATCATTCTTTGCTATCCTTAATTGAATTTCCTTTTGTTTCTGCTCGTTCCCTTCCGCTAACTGCAATTCCTTTTGTAGGTTTCCTGAACGAATAGAAAATATTGCATCACCTACCTGTGTCGTTAATCCAAGTGCCGTGTCAAGCGACTCACGTAATTTTTCAACCCGCCGTTCTTCATTCTCTATCGCATTATCAGTAACGAGATTATCCAACTCCTGACGAGCATCTGCTAATTGCTGTTCAATGTCCAGACGTTGTTCAGCACTTACATCCGTGACATCCAATAAGTCTTGCAGGCTATCAATCTGTTCCTCAATCAGTGTTTTTTGAATATCAAAGGTAGCCTGTGCAAGTTCTTCCTCCGTGGCAGCTGACATCATTGCAAGGTTAATCCTTGCGTCCGCCTCACGAGTTTTGTTCTCAATAATTAGGTTGGTTTCGTCAATGCTCGACTGTACCAGCAAGTCATTCATTTCCTTTTGCTCGTCATATAACTGCTTCGCCTGCTCAATAGCCTCATCGTTTAGGTCTCGCTGAGCCTCTGCTAAATCCTGTATGACTATCCTTCTCTCCCGGACTACTTCCAATATCCTACCTTCAATAATCTCACTTAATCCTAAATCCCGTATTTTTTGATTCAACAATTCAGCATCAGATGTAGCAACTAAGTCATTCAAATCAATTTGCTTGTCCGTGAATTGTTGCAAAGTTTCTAGTTGTTTCCCATACGAGGCATCAGCCAATGCCGTTGTATCGTCCAACAATTTTTGCCGGGCAGTCAATGTCTTTCTATCGTCCTGCAGAATCCGCTCATTAATTGTTTTGACATTATCAAACCCGTCGATCAAAATATCTAAATCCCTCTCTAACCTGTCCTGTGTCAATTGTCGCCGCTCCTTCTCGTTTGCAAGCCTCGTCCTTGCCAGCTCTCCTTCTGCCGCCATGACCGCTGAAATAGCCTCCTGTTCCTGTTGCCTTAACTCTCTAGTTAACCTACCTTGTCGCTCTGCTATGTTTACTTGACGGGTTAATATCTTCAATTCTTGCTGTGCTAAACGAAGTGATTCACCAGCACGAGCAGCCTCTAATGATCGTAAACTCTCAGCCGCATCCTCCCTCTCCTTGAATGAACGGGTTGCATCGTCTTGTACAACACTCAGTTTTTCAATCTCTGCCGTTAGTTTGGCTAGTGTAGCCGTGGACTTGATTGTCTGTTCCTCTAAATCAATCTCCATCTGCTCTAGATTTTTGCCCTCCTGGTAAGCATCCTTCATTGCTGAACCAAACCCCTGAACTGCTTCTTTCCCTTGTTCAAATGCCTCTTTAAACTTCAACTGAACCAACTTAACAAGTGCGCCAGCTAGTTTAAAGGCTCTGCCTATAACCTCTTCAAATACGTTCTTTATCCCGGCAAATACAGTCCGGAATTTATCAGCAGCCTCTTGGTTTCTTTTTAATGCTCCACGCAAAGTACCTAACCCGACAACGACAGCCGCTATGACGGCACCTAACGGAGTAGCAATAAATGCCAGCGCCGCACGAGTAGCACCTTTTATTCCACCAACAAAAGTGCCGAAGAACTTTTTTACCCCACCTTCCTGTTGGCTAATCTCAATGAAATTATTGATTACACTCGTAGTCCCTCCTTGAAAGGCATTTGTACTCTCTAAGGCACTTTTGATACTGTCCTCGTAATTACCAATATTGATTTTAGTTTTCACATAGGCATCGGCCGACTCCTTAATTTTCTCATTATTGGAATCCAGCTCAGAGTTAATTTCCTGCAACCGCTTGGTCCCCTCTTTGGTTTCTAGATTGAGCGTTTCCTTCTCCTTTCGCAGTTCCTTATTCTTTTGACGTAGTTTTGCCAGCGTACCTATCTGCCCTTCTTCTTCTTTAATCTCACGTTTCAAAGCCGCTGTCCGTTCCTTGATTGCGTCCTTATTCCGGAGAATTACCTTAGTTCTTTCATCTTCAAGTTGTTTCAGCTTTTCATTCGTCGTAGTTAACTGCTTACCCACTTTGTCAACATCTTCATTACTCTGTTTGACCTTAATCTGAGCAGCGTTCAAATCCTTTAAGGTATTGGAATTATTTTTTATAGACTCCGACAGATTCTCAATGTCTTGGTTGATCTTTATAATGCTATCGTCTAATTTGATAATAGCCTTATCAGTTACCAGAATACCTTTAATCGCCTCTTTACTGACTATTTCTTTGATTTCTGCCATTTGTCTATTGCTAATTTTTTCAACTCAACCAAATGCCTCAACGTAATGTTCTGGTCGTATGACATTCCTAAGGTAATGAAAATCCCGGCACTAAATTGTACTATTCCTATTGGGTCACCTTTTTGAGCCTTGTCAAAATTCTCATGGTACTTGTCCATCTTAAACTCAATATCTTTTGCAACAAGTTTCAAGTCTTTGATTGACTTTACTTGAATACCACTCAAACGATGGATAGTCTGAATATAGGTGTTGAGCCTGTTAGTCGTGCTCTCTTTGAATTTCTTTTTTGTGTAACTATCAAAAAACTTTTTTAAGCTGTTACACTTGCTCTGGTTTTCATAAATGTTGTAAATGCCAAAGTAATTCAACCGCAATTGGTTTATTCTCAATAAAGATAATATCTGCCACTCACGGTCTTCGATCGCATCGTCTAAGTCCTCAACGTTCAACATTGTAATCAGCTGATTCATCAACCTATCAACGCCACGGGCAAACAGAAACATAGGCAACCATTTCCAGCTCAACAGGTGACGCACACTTCCCGTTCTCTCAATCTTGTCATAATCTAAAATCGTTATGTCGTCAACTGATTTCAACATACACTTCCCTCTTGTACCTTTTCATTATTGCTGTCGTAGTGATAAATTGTGCTATCCGCTGGTTCTTCTTAGCGATACCAAATATGTTTTTATACATCTTCATTAGAAACCCTTGCTTTGGGTCTTCACTCTGTATATAGTACTCGTTTGGCAAACGAAAATCAGAGAACATATCACCCTGAAAATCGCCCTTTAGATATAAATTAGGTGTGGTTTTACCAGTTCTTTTAGCATAGGCAGGTGTTAATTTAGTTGACTTCGTTTTCTCATTAAACAAAGGTTCTCCGAGTGCGTTTTCAGACTGCAATAATTGACCACGGTTAATGTCCGTGATTTGTTCATTAACCGTTTCTAATGCTATTTCAACATTAGAATTCAAATCATTAACAAACCTGTTATGCCTCAATCTTAATTCGTGTACCTTGCCCATAACTAAAAAAGAGGGGACAGAAACCCGCCCCCTCATTCTCTTTATTTAGAAGCCTTTTTCTCTTTAGGCTGTCCTTTTAACAATCGGTGGGCCTCCTCGGCATCTACACCTGTTTTGTCGTGGAACTTGCCATCCTTCCAAAACTTCGCAAAAGATGCAGCCTTCAAGGTTTTTAACTTCTCATTGAAATCAATTTTACCTATTATCATGCTACCACTACTTTATACGGGTTAGTCAGGTAAGTGAAAAATGAACCATCATCGTCTCGTCCTTGGAGAATGGCATACTCACCAGAAACAAGGTTCGCTGGTGTACCCGATGCATCCTTCTTGATAGTCAACGTATATTGACCATTCGCCTCGGAAACGGCAGTAACATCGACATCATCGGCATTACTCTCCAATACCTCCCATTTGGCCGCCGAAGCGAATCCACCTGTGTAAACGGTATTAGTACAACGTTTCTTGGCATTCAAGATTACATCGCCAGCTGAATATGCTGTGTTTAAACCCAAAGCGATACCAGCAGGTACCACGTCCTTTAATTCGCTAAGACGAAAATCCATCTTGTCGATATAAAACTCTTTGAATTCTCCCACATCATCAAAATAGACACGAACAGGATAAGACTGGGCGGCATTGTCAGAAGGTGGCACGTCAAACTTGACGGCTATTCTTCCACGGAAACCTTTTATTGTTCCGGCACTTTGCATGGTACCCATCTTAATCCCATCGTTTAGGATTAACTGCACATCAAATTCCTTTCCATCGGCATCGAAAAGTGTCTTGTAATCACAGGCAGCGATCGTCGCCAGACCCTCCAACCGAGGTAGTGGGTCCATCGTCTTCTCTGTGTAATTCAAGTTTGATGTGTTTTCTTCAATGTCATCCGTGTTTCTTGTGTACCCTCTGGTGATTGGAATCAGCATACCAGTTACACCACTTGAACTAGCTACCACAGATTTATTCCCTGCTAAAGAAACAAAAGTGACAGCCGTTTGAGTAGTGCCCTTGGTTGTGATTAACAATGCCTTCACCTTCTGAAGAAGGGCAGTACAATCTGCACTTAGACCTTGATAATTATAGACCGAACAAATATTACTCATAGCAATTTATATTAATTTCGTACTCCAAGCGAGTATCATATCTAAACAAATAAAAAGGGTGCATATCCTGACGATTTTGACTGATGTAGCCATAATCATTAAAGGCCGTTGCACCACGAACCAACCTCTCAATAGTAAACTGTGAAAGATCAATATAATTCTTGACATCTCGGTGTGCGTATTCCGTTGCCCTAACTCCGGCACTCGGATAGAGCTCCAAAAGATTAACAGCAAACAGAATCCTCACGTTGGCAATGTATAAACCATCAAACTCATTATCCGGCAGGACATCAAAAAAACAATGCCCATCGTGGCTATCATCCAAAAGAACCTCAACATACTCCTCATTGGTGTAATCGAATGTCTCTGGTATGATAACTTGACTCCCTTCCTCTGTGCGTTCATTCCGGTAAATACGACCATAAAAGGCCACATCTTTATCAGTCCACAAAGAAGAAGTAAATACTCCGTCTAATTCGCTTATCGGTATGTCAATGCCTATGTTTGTCACCCTAATGTCAGTTGAATTATACTTGGGTCAGCAAACTGATCGCGTAAACAATCAATCTCCTTTTTAAATGTCTCGACAAGACCAACGGTATAAGGTAGCTCATTACTTAACTTGTTGCCATTTAATTCCAACAATGCCTCGCCCTTAGAAACCCTCTCCAAACGGTTTGAACGACTGCTCGTGGCAATCTCATTCAATACCCTTACCCCAACACCAAGTTGAAGTGCCTTTGAAAAGGAATTTTCATTGTTGCGAATTACTGTCGTGAAATCATAAGTGGAATTGATCTGGAAGTTTAACCCGAAAGTCTCACTCACATATTCAATGTCCTCAATGTCAAACAAAGTTTCCGCATTCCAACCTGATACCTTTATCGAGCGAATACCTAAACAGTTAAATACCGCCGCCTCATTTGACAGCTCATACGCCCTGTTTAAACCCTTCGGGGATAATCCGCTTGTCAGATACCCGATATAGAAATGACCGCCATTATACTCGTTTAAATGCTTGAGTACCCAAGTGCAAGCGTTAGATACTGCCGTGTTGGCCGTTGTGTCTAATTCTAGACTATCAATCAAGGCATTTTTAGAACTGTGGAACAACAAGAGCTTGACGCCTCCCGTGGTTGTTTCATCAAATTCAGCAAACACCTGTTTGACAAGTGCCTGAATAGTAATGTCCATTACGGGAGTAATCTCATACCCTACAAAATCCCCTTCATTATCCAAAAAAGAACCCCAATTATCAGGGTAAGGGTAGAGCATCCTACTCTCAATTATTTCCTCATGCCTAAAAACTGAACGGGCAATATCCTTCAACACATCTTTTGAAATGTTCTTCAAAAAAGTATTGAATTCCGCTCCGCTCATTTCCTTGTCCGACTGAACATCATTGAGTATCTCGGGAGTAATCAAGCCGCTGGCGCCTTGAAAATACTTACCCGATCGACTCGCTAAATTAGCCGCATCAATAGTCAAACTTGAATTAGTGGTTTGTCTCCACCCCACTAAGCCCACAGCAATATCATCCAGCGTTGCACTCATTATTATTTCTTTTTATACGCCCATGCACCTGTGTATTGAGTTGTATCGCTCGCCTCCCCTACCAAGGCAATGCGCCAATATTTGTAGGAAGGTTCATCAATCTCAACACCAAATCCCTCAGTCGTAGTTGCAGTCCAAGACGCTCCATTGTTTGCGATTTTCGTAGTGTCAGTCGCAAATAATCGAATACCATCATCATGGTGTGCCTCGCTGTATATGAAATATGTTGTTCCGTCTGTTGAAAACTTCAACAACCCTACTTCGTTAGTCGTGCCACCAATATTGGTTGCCTTCACGAAAGCGGTTGCCTTGACGTTTACATCAGTCAGTTCAAAGTCAAAATTTACCGTCTCTGCACCTTTTACAGTATCAGTGGTAAAGGCTCTGGATTTGCCATTCTGTGCCATTGCTCCAACGGCGATGAACAGCACACAAAGAATAAAAAATACTTTCTTCATTTTTCTAAACTTTATGGTACTTGACCGATTGCATAAATCACTTCGTCGTTAGCATCACGATAAGAGCTCAATTCAGACTTGGTAAAACCTAAGTCAATTGAAGCCTCGAAATAATGTCTAACATCCTGTGTATATCCACCGACTGAACTGTCGTCCACACGGGCACTATAAGCATGAATTCCAATATTGAATCCAAGTTCTGGAACAGAAATTTGTCCATAATCACCAATTGCATCCTCTACCTTAGTAGGGTTCAATGGCTTACGGTTCTGCTTAGGAATCCAAGGAAGAACGGCAACTAAACCTGTTTCAAACATCAACGCACTTCCATTATAAGCACTTCCAAGAATGCTCCGAGTCGTTGGCAGAATCTCCATGTTCCCAAATTGGAAACCATAGTTAGTTGCATTGGCACTACCTTGTGCAGTTAGCCTTTCGGCTGAAGTTGCGGCATGGTCATCAGCGATAACCATCAACGGGCCATTGTAACGGTTGTACCGTAAACATTGACGTCCGTTCTGAAAGAAGTAATTAGCCTCTGCGGCTGGTACTTCATAAACATCATCCGTGGTGTTGAAGTTTCCTTTTCCACCTCCGGCTGAATAACCTGTCTTTGCAGCCACGGCGGCGGCAACGAACCAAGCATCTGCACGGTCAATGATGTTATAGATCGCATTCTGTAAACTTGAAGCATACATCTGTGCCCAAGTCAGAACGTTATTGTCGGCCTGCTTTTTAGATATACTAAAAGGCTCCGATAGGGTTGTCCATGATACTGCGGTAGCTTGTGAATCCCCTTTTGCTCCTGTATGGTTATGAGCCCTCGCCGTACCACCAATGGCGGCTTGACGAATAGGCATATACGCATTCACGGAACGGTCTTCACGAGTCCTCAGCTCATTTAAGGCTGGAGAGGCGATACCTGCCTTTTTGACCATGCGGATGGCCGCACTGTCAGGAAGTCGCCACTCACCTTTTTGAAACGCATCGTTGAAAACCGCTTGGCCTGCAACGAGTGCTGATGGTAAAAAATTAGCCATTTCGTACTACTTTTTAAAGTTTGAAATTTGGGTTTTTCTTAGCCTCTGCCAGCAAAGTCTGTCCATCGTTACCCATAGGTTCGATGCCCTCTGCTTCACAATGGGCCATGAATTCGTCCATATTCGTGAAGTTAGTAGTACCACCACCACCCCCAGCGTCACCATTTCCGTTAGCACCCGTTTGAATAAACTTGTGACTATCAAGAAACATTGGAAGAACTTCCTCCAATTTTAGTGGCTCTCGGGTTTCACTCTTTAGGACCTCACCGTTTCTTATAAAAACGGTCTTGCCTTCTTCATCTTTTGTTTGAATTTCGTTGTGGAATATAGTCAGAACATCTGGCTTTCCTATACTCAAATTGTCAGGCAACTTGGTTATAATCTCACCATTCAACGCCTGACGCCTTAACTTGGTACTTAGGTCGGAAATAGCTGCCTCTTTCTCGTCTAAGGCACTTTGCTGACTTGCTCGTACCGCCTCCAAATCCGCTTCCAATTCCTTGATACGGGCATTTGGGGTCTTGTCTAATTCAGCCTTGACCTTTGATTTGAATCCATCCAAGAATTTGCCTATATCCTTACCCTCTACCTCAACCTCATGTTGAGCTTTCAAGTCTTTAACAAGGATTTCCGTGGCCGCTTTCTTGCCTTCTTCAAATCTGTTGGTGCTTACTTCCGAAAATTGTGTTTCGTTGTATAGCTTTGGAACCTCCAAAGTTTCTTCCTGTTCGCTTTTGATTTTTGCTTCCAGGTCAGAAACCTCGATGTTCAGCACCGCTGAAATTTTACCGAGTGTTTCCTGTGTTAACATTATTCCTTGCCTCCTGTTTTTAGTTCTTCATATACATAACCAAGATTCTCTGCCTGTTCTTCGTGAACATCAAAATGCTCGGGTAGCATCGTTACCGGGCGACCAACTTTCTGCCCTTTGATGAAATTACCTTCTTTGGTTTTTTTCAGCGACCCGTTTGGGTTCCTCGCTAGGTCAAACCTTTGAAACCTTGCAAATTTAGCTTTCTGTGCCATTTGTTTTACTGTTTATAAATGTATCAAATTCAGTCTGTAATCGTGTTAAATCTGTTGCATGAACATACTCATATCCCAACATCTTAACCCATTCGCTGAACAATATTTTTCTTTTCTTATCCTCGTCTGATAACGCCCATCCCAATACCTCGTCTACTGTTTTGTGGACATAAGGCTCCAACTTCATGAGCTTAACCATTACGTTGAGCATCATTTCATTTTTCCTAAATTCACTTTCATAGTATTGTTGCAAAAGTAAATCAAGTACATGGTCGGGTGAACTCAAACGTGAATCCTTATACTTTGTCCAAATTTGATCAGGTGTCTCAATCATGAACCTGCGACCGTAATTAATGTTGCACGGCTTGAAACTGGTTGGATAATAGAACCTAATAATTAAGTCCGTCAAGTGCTTTTCCGCATTCTCTAACCAATCAGCATATTTGTTCAGCTTGTTGTTTACAGGCTGTATGTCAATGAATCTTCCCGTGGCTGTCTCATTGCCCTCACGTTGGTAATTCGTTCCCCAATGACTATAAAAGACCTTTTCGTATTTGTCGTCAATCTCCACTCTCATTTCTCGCCATGTCTCTAAATCAGGCTGAACATATCCAGCAATGTCCGGAGCAATCTTTATACCATCTTCCTCGTTCTTGGGTGGCTTTAAGAAAATACCATCCGTGACATCTTTGTTGATATTGACACCCGTTCCCTTGCATCTCGAACACAAAACTCCGTCAACATATCTCGTTCCTTTACAAACAGGACATTCCGTGATGTATTGCCAGTACTTAGGAAAACCATGTATAAACTGATAGATTTGTTTTACACTATCATCAACACTAATTAAATCCAGCCTTTTAACTTGTTTCCATATCGGACTAACCTGTGTTCTATCCCTCGTGTCCATTATCGGAGAATAGACAATGGCAGGAACCACATTCATGTTGTGTGGTGTCGTTGTGTAGGTTACCGATTGAGTTTCTTTCTCGTCTAACCTAATTTTTACTCGGTAGGTATTGGCCCCGTCATAGGCCCATAGGAAACTGACTGTTTCATCTTCGTTCAATTGCTTTCCTTCTTCATCAAATCCATCCGGCTCAAGAAAAACATAATCAGGAACGATGCCATTTAGTTTATAGTTCTTGATCTTAGCAATGCTTTTTATCGTCACCATTGCCTGCTGTTCCTCTATGCGTTCCAAGAAGGCTAAACCACCCGGGTTGACAATTAGTTGCTCAAAAAAGACATCAGCCATGTATTGACGTATATTCATGCCATTACGAACATTGTTGAGCTGTTCTATTGCAAGTTGCTTTTCTTTGGGTATTTCACGACTACCACCCTTTGCAACAAAAACATTATCAACGGGCCTCAATAAATCTTCCACCCTGTCCTGATTGCCAATAGCAAATTTCTTCCTCAAAGCAAACTGCCTGTCATTCTCATATTCGTTGATTTGGCTAAGGTATTGTTGAAGGTTTTCATTGTAGTAATTCCGCCTTAATTTCTCAGCCTGTTTTCGCATTAGTTGGATAGAGTCGTCTGGCTCCGCGACTGCCAATGCCTTTATTTGAATGTCGTCTAATACCATAGTTCAAAGGTATGACAAATTTGGTACTAATTTACGAATTATCAGGCAAAAAAGAAACCCCACCGAAGTGGGGCCTCACCAATAGGTTGGAAACTGTTACTAATTTAGCAACATCCTACGGCTAACAATTTGCTTGGAAAACCCATTTCATCCCATCCGTCAGGCTCAACCATGTAGCCTAATAACGAAGGACAAACACTGTCAAGCACATTACGCTCTAATTCAGCGAATGATATTTCTTCAAACTCCTCCATGTACTTCCACAGGTTACGTGATTTCATGCGAAACTTTCTTCCCTGCACAGTAACAATGGCAATCGTTGGTGCTCTCTCATCAACCTCGACATCTACCTGTATTCCTTTTGGGTAAAAGGTAGTGTCCTTTAGTTCAATACTTGTTTTTAATGTTGCTCTCATGACTTTTTGGGTGGGTTAGGCCAAACATAATCTTTCAATTCGCTGGCTGTTGGTTTTCTTAAATTTGATTCCACAGGCCCCATCCAATTGGTGTTGTGTCCTGTGGCTATTCTTACCCATGGCCTGTCAGGATGTTTGTCCAAAACCAGGGCAGGGTAGATAATAGGGTCATTGGTTACCGGGGACTTCGCGTTGGGGTCCCACATTAGTTTTGTCAGCGGTGGTAAATTGTCTATTCTCATTGTTTTTATGGTGTTAGTTTGTGAAAATAATCTCCGAGTTCATCTACTTGGCAAAGCACATTATCTTTTTGGTTTTCATAAGACCAATTACAGCCGTTGATTATCTCGCCTAAGCAATTCAAATATATCTCTGTATCGTTGAAACCCTTTGAAGTTTGGCATACGCTAAAAATGCCTCGATACTATCCACAGCTAAACTTGGTTCCCCTCCTGTGAAAGTTACCGCACCTATGTGTTCCACTTGATTCAGTAAACTGCACATGAACTTCATACTCATGTCCAGCTTTTCAGTTTCTCCCCTAAGGCAATGGTCGCATGACATATTGCATCGCCTCGTGACTTCTATCACTAAATTGCTTAGGTTAATTAATCCCTTATCCTTCATCGCTGTGGTTTTATTCTGTTGCTTTTTTGATTGCTTCTTTCATTTGCTTTATTGAAAGAGGATTATCATGGTCTTTATGATATCCATTCTTGCTCTCTAAGATTTGAACAGCAATATTTAAAGCCTCAAGCAAATCAGGAGCCGCTGCAATTAGTTTGGCATTGGCTTTGTTTTCTTCTGTATGATTAAGGTCATTACTATTCATATCATGCAGTAATACGTTTACACTAAAGAAACAATCTGACTCGTCGTCAAATCTTGATTCGTTATAAACCTCATAAAAAGCACTATTCTTTAGTGCAATCCAAGGCCCTTTTGTGTGTTTTGTTTTCATCTTTATCTCGCCTTTAAGGTTTTAATCAACTCAATAGTTGTTTCAGGTGTCATAAAACTAAAGGTGAAAGTCTCATCAGAATTTAACCATGTCTTAAACTTTCTTTTGATTCTTTTGAGTTTTTTACCAGCATTTCCAATCCTAGCGAATTCACCAGTATGTTTACTAATGATTGCAACATCTTCAACTTTCAATGTGCCGATACTAACTAAATGATTTCCGGCCTTGATTAATCGTCCTCTTGTGATTTCTTGTGTTTCCATGTTTCTGTCCTTTATCGTGTTAATTGTTTACTCCTTTTCCCAACCCAAACTTTCCAATTCCTCACTCATTTCCTCCAACCGTTGCTCCATCTCGTCCTTGGTTCCCCAAGTTTGGTCTGACCTGTGTTCCTTACTCCAATCATCTTCTTTCCACTTGCTCCATTGAGTAGTTGTCCAATCCCGACCTTCTTGTTCCAATCTTAATTGCTTCTTTTCTTTTCCGGTTTTGCTTTTGAAAGTTTTCATCTTGTTTTTGTTGTTTGTTTACACAACAAATATAAGGACTATTTTTATATTTCCAAGCCTTTCTATAAATTTTCTTTATTTTTTATGCCGTACCGGTATTAACTTTTCGTCACGTTCTTAAAGTTTATTTAAGATAGTAGTGAGTTGCATAGCCTAATAAGTCCACATACTCGTCGTGAGGTTCGCCGGGGAACCCACATATCTGGTCAACAAACTCTCTGTTCCAGTTACCGTTTATCAAATGAACACGATCAGCCTCTACCCGTGGGGCGGCAGCATTAATCCTACCCTCCTTGCCTGCTTGCACTAATCGGCCAACAATCTTTAAGACATCATAGTTCGTTAGCTGTCTAAGCATTTGGATAATAGAATAACCGGATGCCTTAGGTTCAATAAATATCCTCCCAGCCATGTTGAAGCCGTGTTCCTCAACATACTTTGGTATGAATTTCAATAACTCTGGTAGGCCCATGAATACGCTCTTTGCGTGTTTGATTATCACTCGCCTTGTGCGTGGGTCAAACCCTGATACCATTAATCCCGTTGGGTCGTTCTTTGTTGATTCTGTATAGGCTCCATCAACCCATAAATCCCAAATAATATCTGGTGCATCGTCTGTATATCCGAACCATTCTTCTTTCACTTTGTTTCCGCCTTCAGGAATAGGGTATTGCCCATACTGCCCTGCAAAGGCATAACTACCTAAATCAATATGCTGTTGGCTTAAGATTTTTCTGCTCGCTCTCGTAGGGTCAAGCAAACCATTTTTATAGTACTTCTCAACTTCTGGTGGTTTGACGTGCTCACTTATTTCCGCAGGAAGGCAAATATGGAATATCTCTTTGCCTACTTTTTTTAAGTCATGCCCTGTCGTGTCGTCCTGATGAAGTCTTTGCATAACTGTAACCGTGGGTGTTCCGTCTTTGTTTTTCTTCCTACTGGGTAATGTTCTATCGTTGTACCTGTGTGCTCTTAGACGCTTTGCAGGGCTCTCCGCTTGTTCAGCACTCAATGGGTCGTCTCGGATGATTAAGTGTGCGTGCTTACCTGTAACCGTTCCTCCTGTGGACGTTGCATAGTAGAATCCACCATAATTATTTTGCCAATTCTTTTCTGTGTCTTTCGTTAGGTGTAAGGCTGAACCATGGCGAGCAGCGATATAATAATTAAATATTTGGAAATCCTCACTTGCAATGATGTTCTTCGCTCTTAAACTGTGGTCTGAACTTATTCCATCAGAGTAGGAAGTAATAATTGTGCAGATACTAGGGTCATGCAACCACAACCAAACGGGGAATGCCTGTGTTACTAAACTTGATTTCGTCATGCCCGGCGGTATGTTGATAATCATATCAAACGGTGCTGGCTCTCTGTCAATAATAAACGAACCAAGATACTGCAACTGGTCTGCTAAGTAACCTATATGCCAATTCCAATGCAATGGCTCTTGGCTTAGAATACTCCATGCCCACTCAAAAAATACACGGTAATATCGTGCCGCTTTATTTACGTCTGCTATTAGATCGCTTGATGACATCCCTTAGACGTTTGCCTGAAAATTCCTTATGATCCATATCTTCAAACGGGTTGCCTTGAAGTTGTACGGTCTGCGGTACCTTGCCGTCCATCCTGTCTACAATCTTCTCGAATGCTTGAACATTGCCTTTTGCCGCTTTGTTGATTATGCTTATGGCAATGATTTGATAATTTGGTAAACGAACACGGCAATTCTGAATAACCGTTCCAGTTGGCTTGCCTTCCTCGTCCGTGACTTCAACATTCTTTAAGTTCATGTAACCATCATTCTCAATGATCTCGCGAAGTGCCACAGTCATGCCCGTATAACGTGGCGTGCCGGGCGGTCTACCTGACGGATTGCCGCTTTGACCTGGCCCGTATTGATAGTCCTTTAGTTGCTCTGCTGTTCCTCCTGCCATGTGAACTGTTCCTTTTTATTTTCAAATATACGACATTAATTGTTTCCATATTTTGGAACATTAAATAGTCTTTAAATCTTTTCGCCTTTTATCCACTTAGTAATTAAATGATGTCTGTCCATTTCATAGGTTTTCTCTAATTGGTCTAGACGTTCTTTTACTTTGATGTGTAGTTTCACGGACAATACTATTTCAGTGGTTTCCGTCAGGTCTTCCGTGTTTTCAAACTGCTCCCAATCGAAGTCAAGTAATGCACTCATTTCCTCTATTTCTGTGACGGAATAGGGCATTGTCGTACTCAAGTCGTCCATGTTGAATTGCTCGGTTAACTGCTTAATGGTTTCAGCCAGTTTAATTGTGTTGGATTTAAACCTCGTTTCATTGGTTTCAATTGCTATTCTCATGGCTTGCTCTTGGGTTATTTCACCAAAATTATAGCACATGACTTCTTTGATTTTTAACTCCCTGAAACTATCCAATCGGTGGTTCCCGTTAACGACCTCGAACTTATCTCCAAGCTGACGAATGATTATGTTTTCAACCTGTCCGTTCCTTCTAATGTTCTCGGTTAACTTGACGGCCTCGTTGGTGAGTTGCAAGGTAGGCTCTCCTCCTGTCCAAACAATCCACCTTGATTTATAGGGTTTGATTTGCTTAAGGATTTCCGGCAATGTCATTTCCTTACCCTTTTCCCAATCCGTATCACAAAACCAACAATTCCTATTGCAATCACTCAAGCGGATAAAAATACTTGCCTCTCCCGATCTTCCTCCCTCGCCCTGTATAGAGTAGAATATGTCATTAACTTTCATCCGTTGTGTAGATTGCTGTATTATTTTCTGATTCTTCTACCTCTACCTTAAAGCACCCATCTATCTGATTGCAAATCCAGTGAGCGATATTCTCTGCCGTAGGGTTAAACTCAAACAGGTCATTCATGTTGCGGTGGTCTAACTTGCCGTGAACGATTCTCTTGATTTCAGCAAAATCTATCACCATGCCATTGTCGTTCAACTTCCTTGTTCTCACATAGACCGTGATCTTCCAGTTATGACCATGGAGTCTTTGGCATGGACTTTCATAATCCAATGTCAAACTGTGGCTCCCTGCAACTTCTAATGTCTTTTTTGCTATCCAATATTCCATGATTATTCAATTACTTGTTTCAATAAATATGCGTTAATTCTCGTTTTTGTGTCTTGCTCGGCTAGGACATTGTTTTGTATCAACTTCATTAACTTCCAAATGGCTAAAAAAAAATCTCCCGTGGTCGTTTCTCTCAATACTATATCAACATTGTGTCTTTTCTTAATTTGGTCATACATCACTTGATACCTTTGCTCAACTTTTATATTCTTTAGATTGTAATAGATTTCAGCTAACCTAATCAATCCCTCTTTCGTTTTCACGTTTGGCAAGTTCTGTATCAATTGCGGTGATATGTCTGATCGTGTCCTCAACCTTGTTGCTTATTCTTAATTCATTCGCCCAAATTACTTCTAATTTTTTATAATCCTTTACCCGTTCAGCATTGTTTTCATCTCTATACAATACCTCAAGGACGAACCAATATGTCCTCAATTTCTTGATCTTCCATGTCCTCAAAGCCTTCAGACTTGTGAGTGACATTTCGTTGATCGTTACCTCCTTTTTTTGTTGTTGGGATTTTCTTAGCAATGCCAACAACTTCTGTCTTAACCTTTTTTTCTCCTTTGTCATTTTGCCATTTTTTTGTTCTCATAGAACCCATAAATAGAACCATGTCGCCAGACTTGAATTTCTGTGCAAAGTATCTGGCTTGATTACCAAATACAACAACATCGTGCCATTCCGTTACTTGTTCAAATTCTCCTTTATCATCTTTTTTTGACCACCATGTAGCCAAACTGCTCTTTGCTATTGTCGTCGTCGCAAGCTCTGTTAATTCAGGGTCTTGCCCTAATCGTCCTATCAATCTAACTTCGTTTAACATTTTCCTATATAGGTTTTATCGTGTTTGTTGTGGCAATCCCGGCCACGAATTGTAATGTTCTCAATATCCCAAGCCAGTTCAGCTCTGCCCGTTTCCTGACACTCCTTAACACTAATGTCATGTGAGCAGTCCAAAGGCACACAATCATTCCTGTGGCAATCTTGGCAAAAGTTGTACCCGTGTTGTTCCCGTTGTCTAACAAGTTTAACATTCTTTGCTTCTCGTACCCTTCGGTCAATTATGGCCTTTGAGACTCGCTCACCGTTTGACATTCTAAAAGTTCCCATCTATTCCTCGAATGCGATTTCTAGTTGAGCCTTCTTATCTTCAAAACGATACAAATAAACTTCTTCCTCAATCAAATTTACTTGTACCTCAAGATCATCCTCCCATCCTGTCACCTCTCCATTCAGGTCAATCTTGTGGGCCGATATTCCCATCGTGCCACCAAAGCGACTGTCTTTTTTTCCAGTTAGGCTAACAAAATCATTTGACAGACTTAGACCTGTCACCGAAATACTTTTATCATCATCCGTGTAATCAAACACACGACAAAGAAACGGTTTCAACTCTTTTACCGCCTTAATCAAATCTGGGTGTGGCTCAATCGTGAATTTTTGACTATCATAGTCGTTCTTGTAAATAGCACCACCTGATGATACTTCCTCTCTGTGTGAAATTTCAACTCCACCTCCGTTGACCAACTTAATCTTTTTTAGGTGAAAATTCTCCTTGCTCGGCTTTTTCATTTTTTGAATATTTAGTGTTAAAGGTATAATATTTTCTTAAATTCTCCATCCATTTCTGTCGTTGCTTTCGCCCACTAATGTCACCAAAGTTCCATTTGCCGGAGTAGCCTATTTTGATCTTGAACTTCATACATCAAGTTTGATTCTGTTTATTGTAATCGTGTGGTCTTTCTCTATCCCTCCCCAATAAGGAACAGCCGACCAAATGATCGGGTACATGGGTTGACGCTGAACTCCCTTAGGTCTGCGAAAACGCACTAATGTCCTGTCGTTGATACCAGACACTAACCACCTTTTCTCAATCTCTGTCCAATAAAGATTCACACCTGTATAGAGATTGTAGAACTTCTTGCTCTTGTGTCTGCCTGTTGGGTAGTGCAGTCCATCGTGAAGTGCAATGTTCATTAATATAGGCTCATGTTCTGTGCCGAACTCATGTGAATCCCATTCCGGCTTGATACTTTCATCACCATGAACGAACCTTGTTTGAGTAAGAAACCAGATAGCCGGAACGATACCTACCTGTGGGTTCATGTCTGCCACTACCTCGAACCTTCCCGTTTGAAATGATTTCTTGCCCACTATTTCAGCACTTTGGTACTGGTATGTTTTCTCCCCATCCTTATAGTGAGGAAACGATATCTCTTTTTTTGTCGCTGTAATCCGTAAAGAATTATCCGTGATTTTTAGCCTTGTGGCTTGCTGTGAAGTCCAATCCTCAAAATATGTATTAACACTTGCATCTAATGGATGCCATGGTAAACGTGGCTTGAAATGCTTGTAAAAAACACTGATTGACTTCCAATCCTTAAACTGTATGTCGTAAACTGTTTTCATAAATCCACTAATTTCTTATCCCGTCAATTATTTGTTCTATTTCCTCGTCAGTCATCACGTAGTTGTATATGTAAAACCATCCGATAGTTCCTTTATAGAACCAAGCTGAATCCCCAATGATAACGGTGTGATCTCCTTCCTCTATTCCAATAGAATCTGAATACACGGCAGGTGTTTCTTTGTGTGAGTTCTGCCATATCAATGTGGCTTGAATGCCTATTCCAATTCCCATCAGTAGGGCGAAAACATACCAAAACCTAAAACCCTTTTTTACTTCTTTGCTGTTCATCATTTTTTGAATTGTGTTTTTGAGAAGTTTGCTATCTCTATGTCCTGATTGCTTGGTAGCAATATGTCCGTGAGTATCACGAAATACAGCTTTATAAATATACTGGCATCAAGCCATATCAGGGCAATCCATGTTAAGGCAAAACCAACTAACGGCGCACCTGCAACAATAAATATCTTACTCCAAGATTTCTCCCCGTCAAATGAAGTTAAAAAGTTGTATTCATTGAGCGTCATTGTCCAGTTTTTTTGGTGAGTGCAACCCGTTACCCATATCGCAATTAAATGTGATAGTTCGTGAATGAATATTGCAGGAAAATGGATTACAGTTTTCATTTTATTCTCCTTTCTCTGTGTTTATGCGATGCGTATATTTCGTAGTTATACACAATTAGCCATCACACACTCTCTAAAGTATTTCAATACACCTACTCTATTTGAGATGCTGTTTTCATCGACATCCCAAATGCTAACCTCCATATCGAATATATACTCATATCCATCTTTGTCTTTATATTCAATCTCGTAGGTATTCCAATCAAAATTTGGTTTACTGTGTTCGTATTTAACCAATTCAAATCCTAACTCTTTAAGTATTGCAATAAATTTCTTTTTCATTTTACCCTCCCGCAATAAAAGCGCATAACAACAGCTATATTTAATAGCGGTTTTGGTGCTATGCGCAAGGTTTATAATTATATTTTACTGTATTTAATTTTGATTATGTAATAAGTCTTTATACCACTTCTGATTTCGGTAGTTTCGATCAGTTCAATTTCAAATCCTAACTCTTTAAGTATTGCAATAAATTTCTTTTTCATTTTACCCTCCCGCAATAAAAGCGCATAACAACAGCTATATTTAATAGCGGTTTTGGTGCTATGCGCAAGGTTTATAATTATA
>Ga0210003_1000339_pt1 | contig 41778 bp, 46 predicted proteins | sample LantaG_FD_182804 | JGI IMG/M metagenome (GOLD analysis project Ga0210003, IMG submission 182804) | Deep subsurface microbial communities from Baltic Sea to uncover new lineages of life (NeLLi) - Landsort_02402 metaG (SPAdes) (version 2) | ecosystem: Environmental > Aquatic > Marine > Oceanic >...
CTTGGAGACTCCCTCCTCTCTCGATATCTTAATGTGTTGCTCTGTTCTCCCCTCTCTAAATGCCGGGACAAGCCTCTTAAGAATATCCACGGCCACCTCCGGAGCGCCAGAATCCTTTATCAACAGATTGAACCGCTCTATCCCTTCATACAGTTTTTTCTCATCAATCCCTTGCGCATTGTTACAGACCTTTATCTTGTCATAGGCTGTGCCTGCCACATCCTCTCCTGCAATCAAGAGTTCCTCATAGAGTTTTTCTCCTGGCCTTAGGCCAATATATTCAATCTTGATGTCATATCCAGGCACTAATCCAGCCAGGCGAATCATGTTATTTGCCAGATCAACAATCTTTACCGGGCTTCCCATATCAAGGAGAAAAAGCTCTCCTCCCTTACCCATCGCCCCTGCCTGAAGCACTAACATTACTGCCTCTGGTATGGTCATAAAATATCGTGTTATCTCAGGGTGAGTGACAGTGACAGGCCCGCCCGATGCAATCTGTTTCTGAAATAAAGGAACCACACTGCCATTGCTGCCCAGGACATTGCCAAACCTTACCGCCACAAACCTGGTTCCATTACCATTCATCGTCTGGGCAATCATTTCAGCCACCCTCTTTGTGGCGCCCATAATAGAGGTGGGGCGTACCGCCTTATCTGTAGAGATCAAAACAAATTTTTGAGTTCCATACTTACATGCAACCTTTGCGAGCTTGTACGTGCCCAATATATTGTTATTTACTGCATTTAAAGGGCTACCTTCCATCATTGGCACATGTTTATACGCAGCAGCATGATAGACAAAATTGGGTTTATAACTCCCAAATATCCGATCAAGCCCATTAAGGGTGCGTATATCCCCTATGCATGGGATTATTTTGGTCCTGGTTTTTTTGTCTTTAAGCTCCATGTGGATTTCATAAAGGGGCGTCTCTGCATTATCAAGAAGGATCAAAGAGCCAGGATGAAAATCTAAAATCTGCCTGGCCAATTCTGATCCGATAGATCCACCTGCCCCGGTAACAAGAACGGTCTTTCCTTCAATCTCCCCTTGGACAATCTTCATATCCACTGTAACCGGATCCCTTACAAGAAGATCTTCTAACTGGATGTCACGAAGATGTCTTGCGACATCTCCATTTATCCTCTCTATAAAAGTAGGCACGGTCTTGAACCTAACATCTAACCCTGCACATAACTCTAAGAGAAACCTGATCTTTCTGGCATCCATATCAGGCTTGGCAATAAGTATATCATCTATTTTATATTGCACTATTATGTCCGGGATATCCTTTATTGAACCAACAATGGGGACACCGTGTATCTTCATCCCATAGTAAGTATGGTCTTCATCCACAAAGCCCACTATACTATACTCTTGTGTTACCATAGCATGAATCTCTCGTAAGAGCCTCTCTGCAATGGGACCAGTCCCCACAACGAGCACATGCTTGCAATCTTTCATGGGCTTGCGCCAAAACACGGTTTCTTCCAAAAGATCAGAGCCCCTTTGATAGTAGATGCGTATTAAAAGACGGAACCCTCCTATGGCAACAACTGTAAATATAGCATCTGCAAGTATGACAGACCTGGAAAAACCCGAAAAATGGTGAATCATGGCCAGATACATCACAAAAAGCAACGACCCGGTGATAGAGCCCTTTATTACATTGATCAAATCCTTTATGCTGGTATATCTCCACATGCCCCTATAGATGTCAAACGCAAAAAAAGATGTGTTCTTACAAATAAGGAGAGGGATTAAGGTCGCCATAAACTGGTGCCTTATCCCGGAATCAATCTCACCATCAAAACGCACCCAGTAGGCAGCATAATAGCATAAGGTCAATAGTATGATATCAAAAGCAAAAATAATCCAGAAATTCCTTCTCCTGATTGCATATAATATATTCCGCATAAGGAAATCCTATTAAATCTTTTTATGTTTGATATCTATATTACGAACTCGCTTTTTGCAAGACTCAAATAAAATGGCTTCCAATTTGATTCCCGAAAGGAATGATTGCAAAGCTTGATACAGTCGTAAAAAGTAACCGAGCATGTCATTGCGAACGAAGCGAAGCAATCTCAAAGTGCCTGCACCCAATGGGATTGCCACGTCGGCTTGCGGCCTCCTCGCAATGACAGGCAACCTTCCATCTTTTAACTCAAAACCTCCGTTCTTATTACTACGGCAATTAAACATATCAAATGTCATCCCGGACTTGATCCGGGATCTACCGGAGTGACGACTTTTTGCGAGGGCATCAATCTTCTTCTATATTGTTTTTTATCTTAGCGCCTTTGTTTCCCCAGTTAAATTTCTTTTGCACTTATTTATCCGGGGCGTGAGATAAAAACAGGGCGCTGTCTCTATTCTTTACAGAGCCGCCACAGGAATGCACTGAACCCTGCTGGCAAGAGGCAAGGACATTTCTGCCAGGCAGATCACCCCTCCCAGCCCGACGGGCATATTCAGTTTATCCAAAACCTTAAAGTGCCTGATGGCGTCTTTTTTTGGAGCTGCGGTTTTTTTGAACTCCAGAGGATAGATCATCCCATCCTTAACTATAAGCAAATCGATCTCCTTTTTATCTTTGTCCCGATAGTAGTAAAACTGAGCGCGTCTTCCGTTGTGCCAGTAACTCTTCAAGATTTCAGCCATGATCCATGTTTCCAGAACAGCGCCTGACATAGCGCCAGCCTCCAGTGTCTCCGGGCTTGACCATTCGGTCAGGTATGAGCCTAATCCTGTATCAAGGAAATAGAGCTTGGGCCTTTTGACCAGTCTTTTGGTTATATTGCTGTAATAGGGTTCAAGCAGAAAGACAATTCCAGAGGCCTGCAAGATGGAAAGCCAGCTCTTTGCGGTATTGGGCGCCACATCGGCATCACGGGCCAGATCAGACATGTTAAGCAGTTGCCCTGTTCTCGCGGCCACTGCCCGCAGAAAACGCAAAAACGCCATCTCATCACCGACTTTGGCCAGGTCCCTGATATCCCGCTGCAAATAGGTTTGGACATAAGAACTGTAAAACAGGCCCCTGTCAATTTCTTTATTAATAGCTATTGCAGGAAATGACCCTCTCCAAATGCATTGATAAAGGGCTTTCAGCGAAAGTGTGTCCCTGTTTTCAAGCCGGTTTTTAATAATATCATCCGTTGGCAGAAACGGTTTTGCTCTGTCTGATCTTCCGGTCAATTCTCCGCGTGAAAGACCCAGCAGGTTTACAACACCAACCCGACCGGCGAGAGATTCTGATACCCCCTTCATCAGATGAAACTGCTGGGAACCAGTCAACCAAAACATGCCTGGTTTATGCTTTCTGTCAACCTCGATCTTAATGAACGGCAAAAGCTCAGGGGCATACTGAATTTCATCAATAAGCACAGGAGACTGAAAACGCTGCAGGAACAATCCAGGGTCCTCTTTCGCCAGGTTGCGAACCATCGGATCATCGAGGGTTATATACACCCTCTCTTCTCCGCTGACATGCTGAAGAAATGTTGTTTTACCGACCTGTCGTGGACCGGTCAGTAGTAATACTGGAAACTGGCGATCAGCTTTTTTAAAGAAATCCTCAAGGGTGCGGGGGCAATAAATCATAAACACCTCGTTATCGTCTGTTTTTCAATTGCAATGCAATATAGACGATAATAGATCCTATGTCAACCTGTAGCCTGAACTGTGAGATATTTAATTGCACACTTAGCGCCTTTGCGTGAGGCATAACTTCCCCCACCTCACCCAAAACCCATAACCCATAACTTTTATAGTCCTTCAACCCAAAACTCAACACCCAACACCCAAAACTTTTTTAACCTGCCCCAGCCATTTATTGAGCGTCTCCTTGCCCAGGGTTACCCCCAGGACAGTGCCGTTATCCTCAACTCCTACCAGCACAGTTCCCCCATTTGCATTGGCAAAAGCCACGAGTGTTTCAATCGATTTACGGTCGAATGAGGATTTATATTCAAGTGTCAGCGATTCGCCGATACGAACCAGCTCACTAATATCAGTTGATGCAACCATAATAGACTATCCTGTTGACCATAGTAAACGCTTCACCTAATGCCGCCTTGCCTGCTCTGGCGTATATCTATCCAAATATTGCATTAACAACTTCCCAGTCAATCTCATTCCTCTTTATAGTCTCTTTGTCTTTGCGCCTTGACGTGAGATATTCAATCTGCGCCCGCCCCGGTCAATGCTTTTTCTTTTTTATTTAATTGGGGTAATCTGCGGATTTGTTTTCTCTATGAAGCGCTTTTGCGTCTTCCTCAAAGACAGGCTCTGGTAACCCTGCTTCAATACAGGCATTGATCATCCTCTGGATACCACTCCCATATCGTTCTATTAGGCCAAGATCATAAAATATCTGAGCGATCAACTTATTTCTGGGTTTGGATGAGTGAGTTGGCTGATAAAGCTCCTCCAGGGTAATACCAAAAGGCAATGGCCCGGGGTTCCATGCTTGGATATGATCATCGAATATTTTGATCTGAATGTCAGCAGTATCACTGTAATCCCTGTGACATACGGCATTGATCACCGCTTCACGCAAGGCATCCCGAGGATAGTCCCATATTTCATCTCGACAAGGCTTCCCACTGATAACAAATCCTACATTAATGTGTTTGTAGATAAACTCCATTACCTCGTCAACCTGATCAACGATAGAGCCTTCAAACAGCCGGTCATCAATGATTTTTACATTGTTTTTAAATCTGCCACAATGCACCTGAGCCTGCCCCGCTGTGCCCCGTAAAATTTTTATCCAGTGAAACCATGTATTTTCTTTTGTTTCACAGGGACATTCCAATGAAGAGCGAAACGTATTTAAACGGGGTGGCTAATTCATCATTTTTCTTGACTCGAAAGAATACAACATCTAAAATTGTTTAAAAGGAGGACTTTATGCCTACAATAATGAAAATCGCCCACAGGGCCAAATCCGGATACCGGAAAAAATAATGAACGCCCTTGGCATTACAAAAGGCGATTATGTTGAGGTAGACGTGAAAGACAGTGACATCATCTTAAAACCCAGAAAGCTTATTGACCCTTCGCAGGGATGGTACTGGACAAAAGAATGGCAGAAAATGGAGGCTTCTGTTGATGACGAGATCAAAGAAGGGCATGTATCGCCAAAATTCAAGACTGCGGAAGAAGGGTTAAGATGGTTGAAAAAGTAGCAGCCTATCAGTTCAGCAAGCGGTTTAAAAAAGAATATAATAATTTGCCCAAAGAAATTCAAAAACCCTTCGATCAAAAGCTGCAACTTTTTTTGAAAGACATATCCCATCCTTCCCTCCGGGTAAAGCGGATACAAGGAACAAAAAATCGCCTCCCCAATTCCTTCGCAACCGGTAGCCTTCCATCTTTTGATCTCTAACCCTTAATTCTTAATTCATAACCGTAGTCTTTAAACATAACAGATGGGGGTCAATAATTAGTCAAGAGTGTAACCCTGACCCCCATATTTCAATATTTCATTCACCTTAGTTGATTCTCGAATTAAATAGGGGTTAAAAATTCTCTTGACTCATCAACTGAGAATCTGTATGATTTTGTCATACTATTTTGGAGGTGTTCCCATGAAAACAAAGCAAACACGCACAGCCATAACCATCTCCATGCCACAGGAAATGGCTGAAGAATATGACAAACTGGCTAATAGGCTTGCAAAAAACCGAAGCGTGCTTTTCAGAGAAATGTTTTTAACTTACCAGAGACAACACCTGAAAGATGAATTTCGAGAACTTCAAGCATACGGCACACCTTTGGCCAAGAAAAGAGGGCTCTTCACGGAGTCTGATGTTGAAAAACTGGTTTTCGAAGGACGCTGATTTTGAAGGTCGTTTTTGACACTAACATCTACATCTCTGCCTTCGTCATACCTGGCGGTAATGCCGAAAAAGCCTATCTTCACGCTATTGAAGACGATTTTGAGCTTTGTACTTCTGTTGCAATCCTCACGGAATTAGCCCGGAAACTGGAGGAAAAATTCGGTTGGGAAAAACAAAGAATTGCTCAGTTGATTACTTCTATCAGCAATGTGGCCGCCGTCTTGAAAACCGCACCATGGCTAAAGGTGTTATCAGATGACCCGGATAATCGGATCTTAGAGTGCGCTTTAAAGGCAGAATCCGATCTCCTTGTCACTGGAGACAAACATTTGCTCAAATTAAGAAGTTACGAAAATTGTAAAATCATAAAATTATCCGCTTTCCTCGGAATACTTCAGCAAACAACCAACGAGTAGCTTGATAGTTTACCCTGTTAAATCCCTTTGGTTTTTATTTAACTGAGGCGTGAGGCATTTAATCTGCGTTAATCTGCTTTCCCTGTGAAATATGCAGTCCCCTCCTCCGGGGCGGTTAATTTGTTCTTTTCCGGCTACGCCGGCTTGTTTTTCATTCACCCAAGTCATAAAAATCCCTGTACCGAGCACGATCGCTTGTGGCACGTATCTTTTCCGCGCATATCTCTTTAACATCCATTATATTTACTCTTGTCTCAACCTTCCAAACGTTTTTATAAAGCATCGCCTTGGCAGGCAAAACCACATTTTGAATAAAATCTATTTCTACCTTAAGCGAATTTGGCAGGCCTAAAGGCCCGGAGTATTTTAAGCGTTCTATTTTTATGGTTGCATTGGAGACATAGCCCTCCTTAACCTCAAGAAAATCCTGAGATTCTAGAACTGCTTTTACTTCTTCTAAGGTAATTGTTTTATTCAAAGAGGTAAAATCAAGATCCTCTGAAAATCTGGATTGCGGCAGATAACAGTGATGAATTGCAGTGCCACCCTTAAATACAATCTTATCCCGCAATGGCGAATCATAGATAATTTTTGAAACAATCGCCAGGAAATAATCTTTTTCTGCATCGGCTAATTTGTACTTAAGGCCCTGCTTATTAAGAATACTTAAATCCGACTTATTCAACAATGCTACGGTCAAAGTATAGCCTCCATTTAGCATTAAAATCTTTAGATTCCTTTGTCATCTTGCTGTAGCTCGTTTTACCGGAAACAATCTTTATCAAATCACTTGTATCAACACCTAAGCGGTCTAAAAAGAATCCCACCTGTCGAATGACGCTTAGATTAAACTTCCTGGCATATTGTTTTAAAAGGTTAAAATCTAGAGTCCTCCTGTATTCTGAAAGCTTCTCCCAGACAAGGCTTGAATAATACTGGTTTGAGCGGAAATAGATGATATCCAGCAGGGCTTTCTCTCTTTGAGCTATATTCACCAAACCTATATCAGCCCTTTCCTGAGTAAAACCAAAATATAATTCTTTTTTTATTTTAAAGAACCTTACGTCTGCATCCTTAATCTTATACTTACGCACCCTCTTAAACGTGACCGCAGCAACCGTAGATAGCATTTGATCAAACATGCCGTGGTACTGAAGCGCACTTTCAAAAGAAACGTAAGAATCTTTATTTAAAGCCTGACATATTGTATAAACCGAAATATCATTTGAGGTTAAAGAACCTATATCAGTAACTACCACATAGAGCCCCTTTTTAAGCCTAATAAGCCAGCCAATCTTCGCCAAAAGCGAAAAGCGGTTCCTTATCTTTGTAGCAGAATAGGCTTTATTAAAAACGCTTTTCAGCTGATCAAAAGAGACAATACGACCGTAGCGGACTATTACTTCTTCTAAAAGCCCAGCGTCTTTCCTGGATAGTATAATGTTTTTCGTTTCCACATAACACCTCTTTTTGGGACACTACCTAGCAAGAGTATACATTAAACATGAATTTTGCAATTTATTTTTAGCCAGGCTCAGCTTAATCACAGCAAGGGTATTTCAATATAAATGATCCTTCCCGACGATGAAGGTATTCTTTCTCCTGCGGCTGGAAAACCTTTTACTCTTTCCCTAATCTGCGAAAATCCGCGCTTGCCCCGTAGGTTCGGAAGATCGTACTGGGGTAACCTGTGGATCAGTTTCAATCGTAATCTTCTTTTATATTGTTTTTTATCTTAGCGTCTTCGCGCCTTTGCGTGAGCCACAACTTTCCCCACCTCACCCAACACCCAAAACCCAAAACTTTTCTAACCTGCTTCACCACATAATGCATGTTCCCTTGCCTAAGCGTCGGGCATAAACATCAAAGACGTCTCCCCCAATTCCTTCGCCACCGGCAACCTTCCTTGTTTCTCAAAACCTGTATCTTTTGCCTTTAGTCTTTTTTCTGTCGACTCTCGACTGCTTTCCCTAACTCATAACCCTTAATTCTTAATTCATAACCGTAGTCTTTAAACATAACAGATGGGAGTCAATAATTAGTCAAGAGTGTAGCCCTGACCCCCATATTCCCTGTTTGTGAATCAACCCTTTTTCTTCAAGCTGTTTTAGTCTTTTCAAGGCTGTATTCTGATGGATATTCAAATTCTCTGCTATCTCCTTGCTCCCTAAAGGGATCCCCTGCTTGATTAGCTCAAAGACATCTTCAAGATCAGGCGATAGGGCCAAGCGGGATCTGAAAATAGTTACATTGAAAAGGTTGCTCGTTTCTTATTTCCTTTGACAAACTGTACAAGATATATTATTTTAATGCCAAATTTGTACACATTAAGGAGGTGCTCTCATGAGACAGCCGTTATTAAAACTAAAACTGAGTGAGGCCCGATCCAAACTGACCCAGCTGGACAAGCTATTAAAGCCTGGCGAAGCTCTGCAACTTACCAAAAGAGGCAAGGCATATGCCCGCATTGAATTGCTCGGAGAGATGGACCGTTATGAGGCAGTTTTAAAATCTATTGAGGCCCTGCCGGAACCAAAAGAAAGATTACGACCAGTAGCTCAAAACTATAAGTCTATGTTATATGGAAACAATTGATGAAAACCTTAAAAGGCTTTGACGCAGTTTACTGCGATGCCAGTTTTTTTATCGCACTGTTTACAAAAAAGGACACAAAACACAAACGTGCCTTAAAACTCTTTAAAGAAATCAAGGACAATCGAATCATAATTCATACCTGTTGGTTTGTTATCTCGGAGGCCATGACTGTTCTCCTCTACCGGTACGGTTATTCTGAGGCACTGACCTTCAACCAATCGATTGATCTCTATAAAATTTATCATTCCACGGAAAGTCAACATCATCAAGCCATTGCCTTGTTCAATCTTTTTGGTAAAGAGAGAAAGATTTCTTTTGTGGATGCCCTCTCACGTGTCCTCATCTCAGGGGAACTTAAGAACATGCCGGCCCTATCTTTTGATAAAGATTTTAAGGCGTTGGGTTTAACTACTATCTCCTGAATAGCCACTTCTCGAGATCTTTGCACAACTGCTGTATGAGCGCCCGTTCAATGCTTTTTCTCTTTTATTTAATTGGGGTAATCTGCGGATCGCCTTTGTGCCTTTACTGCGCCTTTTGCGTCTTAGCGTGAGACATAACTTCCCCCACCTCACCCAAAACTCTTTTAGTCCTTCAACCCATAACTCAACACCCAAAACCCAAAACTTTTTTAACCTGCTCCACCACATAATGCATATTCTCTTGCCTCAGCGTCGGATGTACCATAAACATCAACGAAGTCTCCCCCAATTCCTTCGCCACTGGCAACCTCTTGTCTTTCAATTCATACTTCTCAATTCTTAATTCATAATTGCAGTTCCTAAACGCCTCTTCCAGATATATCTCAGGGCATACGCCTGTTCCGCACGGCACCCCCCTCTTTTCCAATTCCCCCAAAATCCGATCTCTATTCCAGCCCTTTTTCAACCTTTCTGGCCGCACAAAGACATAATACTTATAGTATGAATGATAAACCCCTTCAGGAGGTATCGTAACCCTCAATGCAGGAATCTCCTGAAATCCCTGGGTGAGAATATTGGCGAGCCGCCTGCGTTTTTCAACCCATTTGTCCAGCTTCCTTAACATCACCCTTCCAATCGCCGCCTGCATCTCGGTCATCCTGTAATTCGTCCCAAAACTATTTACCAGCCATTGAAAGCCCAACGGGTGTTTCTTCTTAAAGACTGAATCATAATCCTTGCCATGATCCTTAAAGCTCCATGCCTTCTTCCAGAGATTCTCATCATCTGTGACCAGCATTCCGCCTTCACCGCCTGTCGTCATAATCTTGTCCTGGCAGAAAGAGAATATGGCTATATGACCGAAACTCCCCACGTGCCTTATTGACCCTGCTTCACCATCTCTTGAACCTTTCAGCTTTAAGCTTTCAGCTCCCATCTTAATATCTTTGAGCTTTGAGCTTTTTACCCCGTGAAATTCCCTTAGGACAGCGGAGCGTATTTCACCGGGGTGAGCTTTGAGCTTCCCTATCCCCGCCCCATGCGCCTGGGCACAATCCTCAATCAGGTAAATGCCATGCTCATCACAAAGCGCCCTCAACTCATCAAGTTCACAGGGCCAACCCGCCAGATGGACAGCAATGACAGCCTTTGTCTTAGAAGAAATAGCGCTCTTTACCGTATCAGGTGTAATATTCTGACTATCGGAATCAATATCAACAAATACAGGAACAGCGCCCCGCAGAGCAACACAACTGACAGATGCCACAAATGACCTTGGGGTAACTATCACCTCATCGCCAGGGCCAATCCCAAGGGCGATCATGGCTAAATCCAATGCAACGCTCCCATTAGCAAGGCCCACAGCATATCTTACGCCAAGATAATCTGCATATTCCTTTTCAAAGCTAATTACCTCCGACCCTGTCCACTGGTTTACCTTGCCGGATCTGAGTACCTTGGTAACCGCTGCGATCTCATCCTCGCCAAAATACGGCCAGGGAGAAAATGATTTCGGGTTTTGCTTTTCCATCTTTGAATCCATTTTAGTAATAAATATTCTTTTCAATTATTATTTCGCATCTTTGTTTGAGATATTTAATCCGTAAAATCTGCGGATTTGATAATCTTCGCCGGCACCCCGGCGGCAACACAATTATCCGGAATATCGCAATTTACAAAACTCATTGCTCCCACCACTGCATTCTCACCAACAGTAACTCCAGGCATGATAACGCTATGGCTCCCTATCCTGCAGTTTTTCTTCAAGACAACCTCTCCCTCTTTGCCGTCAATCGTGGAAACCGAATAAATCGCGCAATGCGAGCCTATCTGAACGAAATCCTCAATCCCCACACCATTTTTAGCATTAATATATGTAAAAGCCCCAATATCGGTCTTGTAACCAAGCCTGAGATTGTCCTTGTGCTGAACCAACCAGTTGTACTTTGTTAGTCTACCATCTTCAATGTTGGGATATTGCCATGCTCTGAATCTCGATTTATCATCCATTGTTTCCTCCACAGATTAATCCATATATTTTCGCAAATTGTTATCGATCAAAACCGTAAACCAACCGCTTGTGTTCAAGGGATTTACTTCCGAAATTGATCAAGAGACCAACCTTAAGACCAGTAGCTTTAAGATAATTGATCAGTTGAGCTTCTTCAATACCAGACAAATTGGAAATAGCTTTTATCTCTACGATAACTTCATCATAACAAACAAAATCAGGCTGATAAGTTTTATCCAGCGGCTTCCCTTTATATGCTATTCGAATTACCGGCTGGGACTTGAATGATATCCCTTGACCAGTAAACTCCTTTTCAAGCGCCTCCTGATACACAGCCTCTAAAAACCCACACCCCAATTCCTTATGAACCTCTAAGGCAGCGCCTATAATCTTATAAGTCCTTTGGTCTTTCATTCTTTAATCTGCGAAAATCTGCGTAATCTGCGGATCATTTTTGCTTTTTAATCCGTGTAATCTGCGGATTGAATTCGGAAGCCGTCGCCTCCCCATTCTGGCTGATTCCCTCCCTTTTCAGCACCTTCATCCCCGTCATCGCAACAATCTTCACATCCAGCCACAAACTCCAGTGATCCACATACCACACATCCAGCTTAAACTTGTCCTCCCAGCTTATCGCATTTCGCCCGTTCACCTGTGCCCAGCCTGTTATCCCCGGTTTTACCTCATGCCGCCTTGCCTGCTTAGGAGTGTACCGATCCAGATACTGCATAAGCAAGGGCCTCGGCCCGACAATGCTCATATCGCCCTTTATCACATTAAAAAGCTCCGGCAGCTCATCCATGCTGGTCTTGCGTAAAAACCGCCCAAGCCGGGCCAACCGCTCCCCATCCGGCAACAGATTCCCAGCTTCATCCCATTTATCCGTCATGGTCCGAAACTTATAAATGACAAAAGGCCTGCCATACAGCCCCGGCCGCACTTGGCGAAAAACGACCGGCGAGCCGATCTTCATTCGCACCAGGATTCCGATCAAAGCAAGAACAGGAGAGAGGACGATCACCGAAGGAACAGCAATTGTTAGATCAAAAAGCCGTTTGATATGCCTCATCAACAATTTATTTGCCATCTCTTACTGATATCAAATATTTCCATTGCGAGCGCATAGGCTTTTTTATACACTCTTAAGTCTTTTGCAGACTTTATCTGTTTTGTTTCCAACATCCGCCCTCTATCCCCTTTCCGATCTGCCAAGAGCAAGGACACGAGCCCATGTTCAACCCTTCCTTCGTTCCGCCTTCGTTCCATTTTGCACATAACTTAATGATATAAAACAATATTATCGTTCCTCCTTCTTGCCGCTGCACATAGAAACATTACTTAAAGCATAATTAGTGCTCCGGCCTGAACCGTGAACTTCGATCCACCCATCAGCTATCAATTTTGTAATGCGCCGATGAACTGTTGTCTTGGAGGTATGGAAAGCTCCCACAATATCTTGCATTGATGCCGGGCCATGGAGAACAAGCCACCTGCAAAGCTTCGCTCCTTCCGATGAAACGCCGACAGCCTCAAAGGAGGTAAAAACTTCAACGAGGAAGGCACTAATGGTAGGTGAAAATTTGGGAACCGGAAGGCGTGCGCCAACCATTGCTTCCCGCATACGGTGGATTCCGCTGCCAAGACGCTCCACATAGCCCATTCGGTGGAATATATCAGCAATCAGACGGTTGCGAGGCACGGAGCGTGTACCGAGCTCTTCAAGGGTTAATCCGTACGGCAAACCACCGGGGCTCGTTATAACCATGCGGCCTGGATGCATATGAACAAAGATGTGTTCTCTGTCGGCAAAATAATCACGATGAGTCAAAGCATTCAGCAAAGCCTCACGAAAAACTGCTTCGGGGATTTCCTGCACTTCTTCTCTTGGCCCTGCTTGCTCGATCTTGTAAGAGACCCGAAGATTTCGGCGAATAAATCCCACTGCGCTCTCAAACTGTTCTTCCATGGTACCTTTGGCGTCAATACGATCCAGAATTGTTGCACGAGTCTCATCCGCATAAAGGGCACAGGTAACAAAAGCTTCTGGGAAAAAGCGTTGTGGCTCACGGCAAAAAAACAGCACTGCGGCACGGGTCAAGAGTAGATGCTTTTGCTGTTTTTGAGCAATGCCAATATTCGTTAGCAGGTCGCCTGGCAGTGTTTTTTCCGGAAGGCCTTTGCGGCGGCAAAAGGCACGCAATCTATCATTGTCCAGCAGTTTCTCGGCATTGATAGCTGTCTCAAATTGCTCATCAAATCGGACTTTGTTGCTTTTAATTGCGAAACGCAGAATTTCATCTCTATTAAGCTGTTGCGAATTAGGACCGATACGCAAGAAAAAACCGTCTTTGCAGCGGTATGGTTTATCTGTACCCTCCGGAACAACAATCTCGACAACATTGCCGCGAGGCGCTATGTGAATATCAATACGGGGATCGCATCCGTTTGCGACATCCTGGATCTGGCTTCTGAGCCTATTGGAATCATCAACCCCCACGATCTTGCCGTCATCGGATATGCCAAGAAATACCGAGCCGCCTGAGGCATTGGCAAACGCAACCATCTCCTTAGCCAAAGCCGTGATTTTGGCTTTAAACTCTATTTTTTGCCCCTCGCCCTCGGCACATACAATGCGAAGAAAATCAGATTTGCTCATTCTTTGAGACCACGATGTTTTTTGGTGAAACTTATCGAAAAGCTCCCCTCTGCCATCTTCCTTCTGTCATCACGCCTCCACGGCTTCATACTTCCCGCTCATCCGTCATGGTGCGGAATTTATAGATGGTAAAGGGCCTTCCGTGCAACCCCGGCCGCACCTGCTTAAACAAAACCGGCGTTCCGATTCTCATTCGCACAAAAAAACCGATCAGAACAAAGACCGGCGTAAGAAGAATCACAGAAGAAACAGCCATTGTCAGATCAAAAAACCGTTTGGCACAATTTGCATACCGTTTAGAATCAAGCATTCAAAACTGCTCTTTCAGTCTTCACTACTGCGCAAGAACTGTGCATGCACAGTTAATGTCCAAGCATGGACTTCAGGTTTCAAGTTTACAATTTGCCAACACCCCATGTCCTCATCACCATTCCCCCACGATACGGTAAAAACCATTCTTCGGCGCACCGACAAACTCGACCAGGCCCTTCCTTTTTAAATCGGCAATATCTCGTTTTGCGGACTTCTCAGAAATGCTCCAATAGGCGGCCAAGTCGGATGCCCTGATCTGCTTACTCGCTACGAGTTGCTCCAGGAACCATTTTTGCCGATCACTTACAGGGACACTTGCGGGGACACTTACAGGGACATCAGTGCGTGGATGTTCGAGTACTGCGGGATGCGGATGAAATATCACACGGAAAGCAGTGCCAAGCTCCTCCCAATCAGGTTCCGGATACCCGCCGGATTGGCATGCGTGGATAACGCGTTTATACCCGCTTCCCCATTCCTCCATCAATCCCATTTACTTTTAATTGGACTTGTGGTAGGCGCCGGATATATATCTGACTTAGGTTTTTATAATTTGAACCAAAGCCCGCCATAAATCTAAACTGGTTTTAGATATCGGACTGTATGAAAGAGGATGGACAAATTCATATCAAAATCATTGAGGTTCAGATTTTTTGATTATCTGTCGAATTTTTTCCGGTGCAATATCGGATTGTTCAGTTTTTGAGTAGATTGTAATTAATATGATTTCTTTATGAGTTTTCAAGTAATAGATAAATCGATAGCCTGAACGTTTTCCCTTAGGGATGTCTCTATTTTTTACACGAACTTTAAAAATAGTATATCCTTGTGTTCTGGAGATCTGATCGCCCAAAAAATTTCCTTCCTGAATCCGTTCAATAACCGGCTGTATATCCGATTTAATATGACGGTATTTTTTAGCTAATGCACGTAGATTTCTTTTAAATTCAGGAGTGAATTTTATAGTGACCGGAGTAATCGTTTTATTCGGCATCAATGCCTGTCCACAAATCATCAATGGAATTGACTTCACCTGCCATAGTTTCTTTCCAGCCTTTTGTGAAACTTGCTTCTGCAGTTTTAAGTGTTACACTTTCACGAAAGAGTTGAACAATATTCAGTAAGGCCGGTAAATATTCCTCTGGAGTTGATTTAATTTCCTGAAGCAGGAGATTTTTATATACTATTTGATGGTTTTCCATTCTCTTCCTCCTTATATTTATTTCCCCCCTTCGTGTCCTTCGTGGTATATTACAAATTTTATATTTAGACACATGATGGGTTTATAGTATCATTCTTTTGACGCCTTATTTTTAAATATTTTACAGTAAAGTTCATTAACAGTCCAGTTGAAATATAGGATAGCTTCCGGTAGCAACTTTGTTTTATTAAACATCACAATAATTAGCCACGGATACACGCAGATTGGACAAAAAATAGAATTTATCTGCGTAATCTGCGCCTGGCCCATGAAATGCCCCTTTCTTTTCTATTTCATCTGCGTAATCTGTGGATCAATCCTCACCGACCATAAAGTAACCACCTGTTTTAGGAGCCCCTTTAAAAACAATCCTGTTTCCGTCCCGTAGTTTTTTAATCCACCGTTCGATGGTCTTTGGCGGAACATGAAGCTGTTCGGAAAGCTCTGGTATTCTCAAGCCGGGTTTATTTCTAATGCAACCAAGTAAGCTACTTACTCTCTCGCTTACTCCCTCACTGATCGACGCGAGGGTGCTGAAAGTCACCAGGACACCACCGCCAAGGTAGGTCGATTGTTTACAACATACTTGAGTTTTTCAAGGGCCAGCAACGGAGATTTGTCCAGAGTGAAACGGTCGCACTGATTAACCTGATCGATAAATTGTTCAATCTTGCTCACAGAAAGAGAATCGAGATCTTCCCGGGGAGCTTCGTAGGCATCCCAGGAGAGTTGTAACGACTGCATGTATAGATCGGTTATTTCATTCAAACTGAGCTGATGATTGGAACTGGCGATCCGTTTAAAATATTTCCCCCTGGTATCGATCTGTTTAATAGGATACTCACTGATGCGTATGGCGACAACAGTTCGGCCATTTGCATTGGCAAAAGCCACGAGTGTTTCAATCGATTTACGGTCGAATGAGGATTTATATTCAAGTGTCAGCGATTCGCCGATACGAATCAGCTCATTAATATTAGTTGATGCAACCATAGCAAACTATCCTGTTGATCATAGTAAACGCCTCGCCTCGTGCCGCCTTGCCTGCTCAGGCGTGTAACGATCCAAATATTGCATAAGCAAGGGCCTTGGCCCGACAATGCTCATATCCCCCTTGCTCTTGTTAATTTAAACTTCTTTTTAATCTGCGCAATCTGTGGCTTTGTTTTGATTTGTTTTTAATCTGCGATAATCTGCGTAATCTGTGGATCCATGCTGGTCTTCCGCAAAAACCGCCCAAGCCGTGTCAACCGCTCACCATCCGGCAGCAAATTTCTATCCCCATCCCCTTCATCCGTCATGATTCTGAATTTATAAATAACAAAAGGCCTGCCATGCAACCCCGGTCGCACCTGGCGAAAAACGACCGGCGAGCCGATCTTAAGGCGCACCAGAACGGCCATAATCAACAGAAAGAAGGATAAGAAAAAAAGGGCAGGAATGCTCAGCGCAAGATCGAAAAAACGCTTCATCGGGTGAACCTTCTATATATTTCCTTGCGATGGCCTATTCTGACGATTTCTATCGTCACTATATCAGAATATACCGAATAGATTATCCTATAGTCTCCTGCCCGAACGCGATATGTATAATCCGCGCCATGCAGCTTACGACTCCCCGGGGGATGGGGATTATCATGTAAGGTTTCAATAGTGTGAAGAATTCTTGAAATGGTCTTCTTTTGAAGTTTCTTGAGCTCTTTTCGAGCCGATTGTTTCCACTCGATCTTATATAAGGCCATCGTTTTTTAATTCAGCAAGAAACCTTTTGTGAGATATTGTCGGTTCATCTCTTCTCTCTGCCACAGCAGCCAAATCTTCGATATCCTCGATCAACTCTTGAAATTTAGAGATAGACAAAATAACTGATTTTTTCTTACCCTTTTCATCTGTTATATATTGAGGGCAAACATTGTCTAAACTTATCATTGGAATACCTCCTTCCTGACCATAATAATACTATCACCTCAAAAATGGAATCGCAAACTAAATTGGCATTCCTGCCGTTCATCCTATTTGCGTCTTTGCGCGATCGCTGTATTGTTTTTAACCTTAGCGTCTTGCGTGAGAGCGTTAATCTGTAGACCGATTTCCTCAAGCCAGTCAACAAATTCATCTGCCAGTTTTCTCCGATCAAACGACTGCTTTGCCAATGCGCGTGCATTCCTGCCCATGGCAATTGCTTCATCTCTGTGATCCACTACATACTCCAACGCATCCGCAAAGGCTGCCGGATTCTCAGGCTGTACTGCTATCCCGCATCTGTTTTCGGTAATCATCCCTGCAATCCATCCGGGGTAGTTATTAATAACTGGCAGGCCGGAAGCAATGTAGTCAAAAAACTTATTGGGTGAAGTGCCGTAATAAAAAGCCGGAATATTGGCCAGGATCATCATGCCCGCATCAACCTGCTGCAGCAAATCAGGCATCTTATTTTTAGGTATCGGATCTAAAAATAAACAATTATCCAGATTTTCCGCCGCGGCCCGCTCTTTTAAGGCAGGCTTGAGCCTGCCGTCACCTATAAAGAGGAGGTTGATATCTTTCCTGTCACGTTTTTTTAATTCTCCCGCCGCATCCAAAACTGCATCCAGCCCATTAGCTATCCCATGCGCTCCTGTAAAGATAGCCTTAAATTCTTTTCCGGTACGCCCGCTTTCTTTCGCACTGAAAAGCTCCAGATCGCACCCGTTCGGAATCATAATCACGTTTCCAGACGCAATTCCACGCCTTATGATCCCATCAACAATCCCGGGGGAGAGTCCTATACACCCTTTTGCGCAATGATACGAAAGCCATTCAAGTATATCCATAGCCTTCAGCACCAAAGGATTCGAAATAACTCCCATCTCCCTCGGAAGCTCTGGCCAGAGGTCTCTTACCTCAAAGACAAAAGGTTTTTGTCTCAAAATGCGCGCGGCTATCCCAGGTATACCGGCTGTAAGAGGTGTTGATGTAGCAAAAACCAGATCATATTTTTCAGTAATAGCTATCCAGATACTCCGTAGCGCAAAGCGAATAAATGTAAGGCTTCTCTTTAAAAAACCATCATAATTGGAATATGGCAGGTCAAGCTCAATAACTCTTATCCCATCAACAATACCGCTTCGCCTGCCATGCCTGAATCCTCCGGAAAGCCCTGTGTCACCACTCCCGCTTGAACCACATACCATAGTGACTTCATGCCCCCGCTCAATCAGACGACGAGCCATCTCATATGAACGGATTCCGCCAGCCCCGCGCGGTGTTGAAAAATATTGATGAAAATATAAGATATGCATAGGAGAAAGTTTTGAGATTTACGATTTAAGTTTTAGGTTTTTTTAAAGCCTTGATAAGTGCATGTAGCATCGAAGAAATAATTTTCAGCTCTTCAGTAAGTTCGTTTTTTGTCTCGTGGCTTATCACGCCAACTTGCTGTGCAATATAAACCTGAGTGCGTAATTCAGCCGCCGACCCCTTGGCAATGTGAAGAAAACGGATATATTCAGCAACCGAATCACGTTCCGCCCCTTCAGAAATATTCGAAGCTATAGAAACGGCAGACCTCGTCATCTGATCTTTCAGACCATAATCCCTGCAATCTTTCAAGACCTCATAAATTCTCACTGCAATACGACATCCACGTTTCCACACTTCAAGATTCTCAAAAGAATTATACGCCATCACCTCTCCCTAAATCTTAAAACTTAAATCTTAAATCTTTACATCAATTTCAGTTATCAGTGTTGCCGGTTTAGCGCCTATGCTCACTTCCAGCACCGGCAGCTCAGTCATTTTCATATAACAACGAGACTCCCATCCCTTAACCAATTCACATCGTGTAATCGGAACACTTGATTTGACTGATATATCAGCCGCATCGCCGCAGCATTTTTGACCGTTCAAACGCCATTCCACCGGAGCCAGCCGCCATCTCAGTATGGCCTTATTTTCAAAGCCGTCTATCGCATCTATTATCTGCCACACATTGTTTTTCACTTTGATGGTGCGCTTGTGCCGGCAGCCGAGAAAATCCCGATAGGAGGCCGACCAGGACAAAAGATCGTCCTCACGAAGAATCTCGCTATCAAAAATCCCTTTTGGCCATGCTCCGAACAAAAAGCGTCCCACTCTCGGCATTTGATCACGCCCGTCAAACTGCACAGAGTTATGGGAAGCAGTGCCGGAAAAATAGTTGAGCCATTTGCTGTCTGTATTATAGCTGTATGAACCGCCATCCCGCAGCAGATTGACACCGTCATGCCAGAGGTCAAAATGCAGAAGATCGGCATGGCCTGGCCGAAAACGGAAACAGGGAAAGCGAACAATGCCCCATGTCCCACTGTCAGGAGTTGCCAGCTTTGCATAACCGCCATCCGCAAATACATGTGATCTGCTAAAAGTGTTTTTTGTTTCCTCAACATCATCCAGCCCAAGCCAGCCCAGGCATTCATCCCACGCACCCGCCCCGTATGCCCGGCAGCGGGAAAACAGCGCCGATGCCAATTGTACAGATGGACGGCAGTCACAATATGGAGTGTCGGTCAGTACAAAGAGCCTAGCCCCATCATTAGCGCCAAGATTAGGCGCATCGCCTGAAAGAGGATCGGTCATCTGAAAGAGCCAATCTGTTGCGGCCTCGGCTTTTTCATAAAAATCAGCAGAAAAACGAGAGCTTCCTAATTCACGCCTCCAGAATTCAACCATTGACAACATATCAAGCGCCAGGCGGTGGTAATTAGTTGAATATTGAGAAAAACTGCCGTCCTTTTCTATCAGGCGATCTACTCTTTCTTCCAGCAAGATCCGCCCCTTTTGTACCCAACGACCGGCATTGCGCAAAACATGCGGATCTTCACTAACCATTTCAAGCCATGCCCCGCCAATAAACAATCCTGCCGCTTCACTCACCCCGTGATTATTATCCTGCGCAATGGCATAGCGCACAGTCGGAGCAATACGACTGCAATGTTCAAAGACAAAACGAATCAATCCGGAGGCAGGTGATCTATGCTGGTTCAGCAAAAATGCTGCGAGCAGTCCCTGTAGCATTCGGATAGCCGTTTCCTGGCCGCATTTCCAGTTTGGCCCCCGGTTCAGCGGATTTTTAGCTGTCCAGTCACTTGACCATTTATTTAACGCTGAAAGATATTTTTCATCTCCGGTGACACGGTATGCCCTTGCAAAAATCAACGCCCAGTCAAACCGTGAGGCCTCCCAGATAATCTTGATGTCCCCCACTTCATCGCTAAAGTCAGGCAGTTTCGACCAGTGCAGATCGGCAGCAGGATATCTCTTTTGATTTATGGGATTAAAAAACCAGTCAGGAGGGGAACCGACATTATATTGCTGGTCTGAAAAGTAGGAAACATTCCCTTTAAGCTGATTTTCAGCCAAATCAACAACGTCGGATTCTGATACCGGGCAGGATAAGTCTTTGGTTGAATGAAAAGAGCCATGAAACAACGGATCATGATACCCATCTCCCGCGGGCATCACCTTTTTGGTCAATCTGCTGGCAAGCGCCAGCCTGTATCCCGCCACATTCGCGACATTTACCAGCCCTAATCTGGGCAGAAGAGGCAGTAATAACTTTATTTTATTATAATTATTCACCGCAGAGAACGCCAAGCCCGCAGAGGAACTATTCTTGCAAACCAAGAACTAACCTGCGCACGCCATTTTTAAGCACTTTGACATTAAAATTGATTAGAAGTCCTACCTTACAGCCGGACAACTTCAGATAAGACAGAAGTTGAGCCTCGTGGATCGGCTCCAGCCTCGCTACTGCCTTAAGCTTGATTATTACCTTTCCTTCCACCAACAGATCGATGCGATAACCACAATCTACCTTTACGCCTCGATACTTTACCGGCAGAGCCTTTTGTCGCTCCACCGCCAACCCTTGTTCGGCCAGTTCATACACTAAACATGCTTCATAAGCCGATTCAAGCAATCCCGGTCCGAGTTCCCGATGGACTGCTATTGCTGCCCCGATAACCGTTTCTGTAATCCTGTTTAATTCTTTTGTCATCTCTGCGCTCTCTGCGTTCTCCGCGGTTATGAAATGTCATCAAGCAAGCACTCCACAATCCGCTCCGCAGCCTTCCCGTCCCATTTCTCCGGCACTTTGCCCTTTGGTCTTGTGCCATTCAATATCTTTTCAGCCGCGGCAAGTATCTTGTCCGGTTTGTTTCCCACAACTACATTTGTCCCGATTTCACAGGTAATCGGCCTTTCCGTATTCTCTCTCATTGTAATGCAGGGAATTCCCAGGACAGTAGTTTCTTCCTGCAATCCACCGCTGTCGGTAAGCACCATCTTCGCATGCATATTAAGGTGCAGAAAATCCAGATAACCCAATGGAGAAGTTGTCCATATCCCTTCCGCCTTTTCACCATCAGAAAAATAGTGGGAAAGCCCAAAAAGATCGGCCACCTTTTTAGTCCGGGGATGAATGGGAAAAACAATCGGAAGCTCCCTGGCGATTTGAGACAATGCTTCTAAAATCCCCCCCAGGGTATCTTTATCATCCACATTAGACGGGCGGTGCAGTGTAAGCGTGGCATATTTTCCTGGCTCAAGCCCCAGCCTGTCTGCAAGATCAAGTTTCGCGGCTGCTTTTTCATGCTTCATGAGCGTATCGATCATCACATTGCCCACGAAAAAGATCTTCTCATCAGGTATGCCTTCACGTTTGAGGTTCTCGTTTGCAATGAGATCCGTAGTAAAGAGATAGTCACACAAGACATCTGTGCAGAGGCGATTGATCTCTTCAGGCATTGACATATCCCTGGAACGCAGGCCGGCCTCCACATGAGCCACCTTAATACCCAGCTTTTTGGCAGTGATAGTACAGGCCATGGTGGAATTCACATCACCCACCACAATTATCAAATCAGGTTTCTCCCTGATACAGACCTTTTCAAACTCGACCATAATTTTAGCGGTCTGCACTGCATGTGTGCCGGAACCGACCCCAAGATTAATATCCGGCTTTGGCATGCCAAGATCCTCAAAAAAGGCCTTGCTCATCTTTTCATCATAATGCTGGCCAGTATGCACCAGCATCTGGTCTATCCGGTCAGGATAACGATTCATTGCCTCGATAATCGGGGCAATCTTCATAAAATTCGGGCGTGCGCCGACAATATTTAAAATTTTCATAATGTTTTATCTTTGCGTTTTTGCGCCTTTGCGTGAGACATTTAATCTACATCCACCCAGCGCCCTTCTCTCAGCGATTCAATAGCACAAAAGCTCGCCCTGGTGGTATTCACAATCTCCTCAAACGGAATCAGCGCCTCACCGCCATTCTTCACCCTATCAATCAGCAGTCTGAACTGCTCAGCATGCCCCTTGTCCTGCTTTTTTTTCAAACGGGAAAAACCTTTAAAACCATATCCTCGTAGCGTCCGCCAATTGTCCATCACCAGGGTCCGTCCCTGGGAGTGAACCTCGATGCGTTCCTTGGAGTAGGCCTTATTACCATTGGCAAAATAATTGATCACAGCGTTAGAGCCATTCTCATAGCGTAGCAGAATACTTGCATTGTCGGTATTCTCTTCGGGAGATTGCCCCATTGCATTCATGCAAACCGCAACAACCCTGCTTCCGGTCAGGTAAGTACAAAGATCAATAAAATGGCACGCTTCACCAACAATCCGGCCACCGCCAACCGCAAGATCATGCACCCAGGAATTGGCAGGAATTTCCCCTGCATTCATTGTCGCCACAATATTTACCGCTCCCATACCAATCAGGGACTTCATCTTCCGTGCAAGCGGAGCAAACCGCCTGTTAAACCCCACCATAAGAATAGGATTTAAGTTTGAAGATTTAGGTTTTAAGATAGAGGTTTCAGAGCTATCTTTATTCCCACTTAAATCGTAAAACCTAAAACTTAAAACTTCCTGAATTTCATTCAACTCATTGGAATTCAGACACAGCGGCTTTTCCACAAAAACATTCTTACCAGCCTTCAAAGATTCAATAACCATAGAGGCATGCAAATCATGCCTTGTGGTGATAATCACCAGATCAACTTCATCATCCTCAAGTACCTGTTTATAATCAGTTGCGGCACAGGCAAACCCTGCACGCCTGGCCAGTGTAGCGGCAGACAGTCCCCCGGCAGAAACAATATATTTAAGCTGTGCGTCAAGGGGTTTCAGGGATGGAAGAAGCGTAGCGCTTGTAAAATTGCCGGCGCCGACAACACCTATAACCCCTTTCCCTTTACTGAAAGATCGCTCGGTTACTGTTATCACCGGAGTTGTATCAACATTGTCTTCATAAACCAGCAAAGATGCAATGGAGGAAGAACCGCTCATATTTTCATAAATGCGGCTGTACTCTGTTAGAGGAACCCGCTCTGTAATCAACGATTCCACGTCAAGCTGCCCGCTCTCTATTGCGGAGAGAATCGCTTCAAAATTGCGTTTTTCGGTCCAGCGAACAAAGGCAACGGGATAGTCCTGCCCTTTTTGTTCATAATTATCATCATAGCGTCCCGGGCCGTATGAGCATGAAACCTGAAAGCTCAATTCCTTTTCGTAAAATTCCGCACGGGAAATATCAAGACCCACAACTCCGACCAGGACAATACGCCCCCGCTTGCGACTCATGCGCGCAGACTGGGAGATAATTTCATTACCCTTAGCGGATGCGGTAATCAGCACAGCATCAGCGCCAATCCCGCCAGTCTGCTCCTCCACAAACCTGACCTGATCCGTCCCCCCTGCCGGATTAACTGCAATAATACCAAGCTTGCCGGCAATATCCACCTTTGTCTGTTCATAATCAAAACCAATAACCCGACAGCCATTAGCCCTGAGAATCTGTGAGGCAATAAGACCTATTAACCCAAGACCAATAACAACAACCGTTTCTCCAAAAACCGGCTTAAGAAGACGAACCCCTTGCAACCCGACAGCCCCGATCACTGTAAAAGTCGCGGCATCATCACTGACACCATCCGGAATCTTCGCACAAAGATTCCCAGGCACACACACAATCTCCGCGTGCGGCCCATTACTGACAACCCTATCACCTTTCTTAAAACCTAAATCATAAAACTTAAAACCCGCGTCTACGACACGCCCGACATTGCAATACCCAAGAGGCAAAGGCTGGCCCAGCTTATTAAAAACAGCTTCCAGGGTCGGCAGCAGCCCATCGCTTCGAATCTTGTCAAGCACCATCCTGACCTTATCCGGTTGTTGACGGGCCTTTTGTATCAGGTTTGCGTGACCGAACTCCACCAGCATCCTCTCTGTGCCGGCAGATACCAGAGAACGTGTTGTCTGAATCAGCACATGACCGGGCTTGACTTGCGGACTTGGAACTTCCTCCAGAATTGTATCTCCACTCTTTAAATTTTGAACAATCTGCTTCATATTTTTTTTGCTTAAAACCTAAATCGTAAAACTTAAACCTCGCGTCTTGAACGCTCCCATCCGTTCTGTACCAAGAGAAACAAGGGAACGAGACGTTTGAATCTGAACGTATCCCGCCTTTACTTGCGGAACAGGAAGCTCTTCCAGGATTGTTTCACCGGGTTTTATGTTTTGGATTATTTGTTTCATAGCTGTCTTTACAGCTTACCCTTTTCTAACCATCTTAGCCGAATCTGGCATATATTCCCCAGCATCAACCAACATCTTTTGGATAATTTGTTCACCATTGTCTATAAGTTCTGAACTAGGTATCTTGAAACAGTTTTCCGAGCATTTGTTGAGCCACGATTTATCTATTGTACCTAGATCGTCTTCAAAATTGTCCTTGCTGTCTATTTGCACCGTTTTCCCGATCTGCCATTCCATAGCCATTTTGCCCACGGATGTTCCTTCACAGCAAACGATAGGCACTCCAAAATACGCTGATTCGAAGATCTTATTCGGTATTGCCAAGCGGACATTCTTCGAAGAATTGTCATATACAACGTAGTTTAGATCTAACCTCGCATAGATATCAGGTAATTCTTCTGGGTTTTTAAAGCTCCCGTGATATCTGATATTTTCACAGACATATGATTCAACAAGCCCTCGAAATATTCCATCACCAAAACATTCTATTATGTACGACTCAGGTCTTTTTTTAACAAAGCCTAAGAGTAATTCAATCGGTCGCCGATATCGCAAAAGACCAACCACCCCTATAACGATCCGTCCTCGTGAGATGTTCTTTTCATAGGGGCGTTTATTTGCTAACAACTGATTAATCTTGTTATCAATGATGTAAATCCTTTGCCTTGGCAGAATTCCCTTCTTTCTGTAAAAGTCGTGATAAAAATACCGCGATGTAAGTACAAGGCCGGAGGCACGCTTGACTAACATTTTCTCAAGAAAGGCAAATAATTTGCCAAAACCTTCTGCTTGACGAAGATCCCCAATTTCATAAAATCCATGTTTAAGACCGCAAAGTCTCGCAATAATCATGCAATCGAAACTCATGGCATAATAAAAACAATTTTCCCTATCCCTCAAATGTGTTCTGATCATAAAAACAGCTGCAATGACTCTGAAAAGTCTCCGGAAATATTTCCCATCTTTTATTTTTCCTAACGAAACAAAAGGGATCTTCGCTGGAAAAATATTCTCGTCATAGTACCCTCTGCTGAACGCAAATACTATTACATTACAACCCGCTGCAAATTGCGTTACTCTTTTATGATATCGAGGCTGACTGGCCGTTGGTGTGATGAGTATAATTTTATGGTTTGACCACTTATTTTGCATCTTCAATCCCATAAGTTAATCTTGCAAACGCAATTCTTGCCTGAGAGGTGAACTCTGACGACTTTATTACATTCTAACTTCCCATACGCAGGAGAATATTGCGACGGCTTAATTTCTATCGTCCTTGCAGCATCAAAAGAAAAACTGACTTTCCCCGCACGAAACCCACTATTTTCTATTATCGGCTCAATACCAGGAGCGCATACAAAGGAAAGCATAGCGCCCTCATGGGAACATGAATCCCTTACTTCAATTTCATCCTCAGCTTTTTTGAAATTGATCTCACGGCGGTGAAAACGATCCTTATATTCATATACAGCCGAAAAGAAGTCCTCTGAGGCGCCCAGATTACATGCTTCCACTTTTAGGACACCTTCCTCAGGCAACATAAATAGGCCTTTGTCAAATGAGCAAGGCTCCAACCCTTCCCAGCATAGAGTGTTATGGCTTAACACCGAACGAAACCGGTTGCGGCCTTCAGGATCGCCAGTGTAACAGTACGTCCCCGGATCAACGATGATATCTTCCCCGTCAACGTTAAGTTCAAAACTCAAGATATCATTATGGGCATGGCCTCCGTTTCCCGCTTGTCCTTTTGGACCCGATGCAATCATTAAATAAATGCGAGGGTTTCTAAAAAGATACCTCCCGGCGTGTGCATAAGAAACAGACTTGCTGCCATTAACATCTGGAGCAATCCTTGAATTGCTGCTTGCAGTTTCTAAGAGATAATCAGTCCTTAAGTCTTCAAGATCCCTGTCAGTTCTAAATACAAGGAACCTCCCATTATCATTATCACCGATTTGAGGCACCATTCCATCAGGCTTGGCGCATTCCCCTAAAACCTCAATCATTATTTTAAGACGTTTTGCATAATTATCCGAGAATGGCTCTCCCAGATATCCTGCCAGCAAAAAGGGGTACAAAAACATCTCTGTAACTAACCTATGGTAAGCTGTTGAGGACTCAAAATCCCAACCGTCTTCAAATGTCTGTCGGAAAATCTCTTTTCCCAATTCCTTTTTTGCAAAGGTTTTCCACTTCTTACTTTGTTTTAAGACTGGGCACAAGGCTGAGAGAACATAAAGGCCTGATATATTCCCCATATAATGATTGCTCGTTATAAGGCTGATATTTTCGAGATTTGCCATAATGTGCTTCCCATGTTCGCTTGCCGATTTCAAGAGCATCGCAAAAAACACATCATTCATTTCACAGCTTTTCACGAAATAGAGTAACGCTACAATCCAGTTAGCGATTCTTATTCCCACCTCCATGGTAAGCGCCCAGTTTGGGCCATAGCGTACCGGGTTATTCTTGATCCAGTCAACGATTTGGTTGCAGTACTCCCTGGCATATCGTTCATCCCCTGTCATATTATAGGCTTCACCCAAAAGAATGAAATGCTGGCAGCGGGAAAGCTCCCATGGTAGTTTGATATCCGTTCCGTCAGGCACATTTTTTCGTGAGTGCCGATACCACACATCTTTTGACCACATATAGCCGAACCCATGATCACAGTGCCATGGGATCGGAACGTATTCCGATGATTTATTGTTTTTTAATTCAGAATTATCATATGTTCGTCCCAATAGTGAAAACCGATGATTTAAAATATCTTCACTACGTCTAATTACCTCATCAGCATTCAAATTAAGGCGGTAAATATCCAGAACCGATTGTAACGTTTCGAGATAATTTTTCCATGCTGCAACAGGCACGAGGGGTTTGATTTGAAACCGTCGAATTAACTGCCTTCTCAGATATTTATCAATTACATAACGCAGCTTTAAATTAACGAAATATCGAACCCGCTTCGGGAAAATCCCAATTTTATGCAATAAACTTATCTTTTTCTGGGTTTTTCGATTTTTGTTAAGCGAAATAAAATGTGACAGATCCACTTGATTGGATTTCTTTTGAATGGGCACTGATAGTCTTTCAAACATTTTGAAAAGCTGCTTTTGCAAGAACTGTGTGGAATCGTTGTCGTATCTTATTTGCGTCAAAATCTCTTATTCCTATTTCTTGGGCCCTTCGTCTCAGTCTCTCCCTCAGGGTGGGATTGGAAGTCAAATCAATGATAGCATCCTTTAAGGCTTTTTCATCCTTTTTTGCAACCACATAAGCCCATTTTTCTTTTATGGCATATTCTACTGAAGCTACCTCTGGCGGGCCATATACTAAGATCGGAGTACCTGACATCATATAGGCTGGAATCTTGGCAAACATTGAATAACGCATACGTTCAATACTTACATTTGTGAAATCAACAGGCAAAAACAAAAGATCTGCGCTCTTTAAAAGCGAAATCATATCTTCGGCACGCTTAGGCACCTCTCCCATTATTACGATAGGCTTCTTTTCAAACATAGGGCGATAGATCTCCACTCTCGGTTGAAAAGTATAGATTTTCAACTGGCAATTTATTTTTTCGTTATGAAGTTGTTCAACTATCTTGCTAATAGTCTTAAGATTACTGACATTTTTTGTATTTATTGTCCCGGCATAAGCAATAGAAAATATTCCATCTTTAACTCGCTTGTTGTCATTACCTTGCAACCAAAAGGCTGGATCAACTGCATTAGAAAACGGTTCAAAAGAATAGCCAAACCTTTCCTCATAGGCATCGCACATCTTACGACCAATTCCCATCCGTAAAGACGATCCCGCCAAAAGAGATTCAAATTCCTGATAGAAGTCGGATTTCAATTTAGAAGCAAATAATCCTTTATCATATCTTACGTTTAGCCAATCATCCATGATATGAATACAAAGTGGAATTTTTAGTATATTTTTTAATTCGCGGGCAAAGCGAAGATTCATCAGAGACGAAATGTGGCAGTATATTATTTCAGGCCTGAATTGATTAACCCATTGCAGCAAATTATTTGAAACAACATACCTCAAATAAACTTCCTGACCTCCTAAGACTCCATTAACTTTTTCATATGTTTTTCTGATTATCGCTTTAGTAGCTGTAAAATTGCCGGCCCTTTCTGAATAATTATTACCAGATGTGCTTTCCGATCTCCCAATTCGGCCATCAAACATCTTGTTTATATTTGTGAAAAAAGGCCAAGTAAAGCCATATTCTCCAAAACTCAATTTGTAAAAATTTTTACATGTGCTATCGTCCTGATAAAAACTATCGCTATGTATCATAGCAATTTTTTCGATGGGCCATCCTTTAAATAGATTCGTCAGTAGGATGCCCGTCCCGGTATACGGATTAAAGGTCGATGCAGTGACAAGTAAAATTCTCGGATATTCTATCTCCACTTTGAAATTCCTTATATATTTCCTGAAGCAACTATGGAATTAGCCTGCGAAGCTTAGTGAGTACACGTATATAAAGTGGCCTCTGGGCCTGCTTTAATTTGATTAATATATTGTAGTCATGACTTTTGGATAGTCTTTGTAATGACTCGATAACCTCTGGAGATAAAGAACCTCCCGGTTTTGCGTGACTCAACTCTCCCGCAGGAGCATAGGTAATCAGCGGTATATTCTCATCAAACCCAAGTTCTCTAAAAACCGCTCTTCTATCCTCTGGAGTATTATCTCGTTTCAAGTAATCAGCTTTGGGATAACCGCCAATCACACTGCGATCACTATTTGGCCCAAGAAGCATTTTTGTTCTCTCGTCTCCGACCTGCCCTGCAGTTATGTGTAAATTAATCAGGGGAAAAAAATTGTTTTCCGTATAATCTATTTTTGCTATTTCAACATTTGCTGTGCCTTGTCCCTTTAATCCATGATCCAGATGAACCTTATAACCCATTTGAATCTTAAGGTCCTCAAAATGGACGGCAAAGAAAATGCATTCATCTCTATATTTTTTTCCGTGCACCCACGGAAGAAACTCTACATTCATATTCCGTCTACAGGCCTCTTCATATAGCGGTAGCAAATTGGATTTGCGTACCTCACTCTCACCATGTACAATGATTATAGAGGGATTTAAATAACCAGATCTTTCTATGGCAATATCCAACACCCTCGGTGATGCGTTCTCTTCATGCAAATATATAGTCCTTTTGAGCCAATCATTTCTGGCATCTGAATATTCTGCTGGATTTTCGATAGAACGTGCTATGGCCGACTCCAGACCACGCACATCCGTTTTTATTCCGATATCGGCAAAATTATCTCTCAGCCACTCGTTTGCCAAAAGAATAATAGGTCTGTTATACAGCAAAAATTCATAATTTGTATCAGACATATCTCCAATTAATATGTCTGTTGCAGCCAAGTACTTTGCATCCGGACTAGCAATTTGTTTTAACGGCATAAATTAACCCTCTTTGTCTTTTACACCTTTTATAGACTTAGGCCTTTGCAAATTCTACAATCTTCTTTGCATATTCAAGACTTGAATTTACTACATCAATACCATATAATTCGTCTCCATTGAATACTATCGGCAACTCCGTGCATGCAAGAACTACACAATCGATACTCTTTTTCTCGTTCGTTAAGATCGTTTTCAGTTTATTCCCTGATTCATCTGATAACGTTGATGTCAGTTTTATTTCTTCAATCATGCCTTCAATCATTCTATTCCCATTATCTCCAAGATATACAGAACTCGGTATAAATTTGCTGTATAATCGCTTATTCGTAGTGACAAATCCCCCCAGGATTAGCGGTCGTTGTTTACCAATATTCTTTACCTTATTGCATGTTATTTCAATAATATTAAGCCAAGGTATCTTAATATTTGGAACTACTTCATCATAGAAATAATGCGCAGAATTACATGGAAGCACAACAAAATCAGCCCCTATGTCAGCCAAGCCATTGATACTTTCTGTCATCCCCAGCACAGGACTTTCCTCATTATAAAGAACGGCCCTTGTTCTGCTCGGTATCTTTACGTTATTGTCTATCAATATTCTCAGATGCTCCCAATCTTTCTTGGCGGGTGTAAGTTCAACTATCTGTCTAAAAAAATCCACCGTAGCAAAAGGACCCATACCACCCAAGATCCCCACAACCTTTTCCTTCTTCATATAGTCTCCTTATGTCTTAACAGGTGAAATGTATACCCAGTACCTTGAATATCGGTTTGATATTCAAGTTCAAACTGATTAAACATTCTCAACTCTTCTTCAGCAGATCTTCGAATAATCTGATAAGCAGGTCTGCCCATCAATCTCCTAACAAAATCGAAATTGCTCCGGTAGACCTTTCTTCTTGTCCCTGCCTCTTTCAGAGTGACACTTCTTATGATAACCCTACCGTTCCTCGCCAACATTTTATGGCAGTTTCTTGCCATTTTCTCTATATCTTCGTCATTCATATATGTGATAAGCCCTATAATAAGAATATAGTCATATAACTGATCATCTATGTAATCCTGGGAAAACATATAGAGGAAACGAACATTCTTCTGTGGATACTTCAGCTTGGCCTTTTCAATAAATTTTTCAGCCAGATCTACCCCCACGTATTCTCCACATTTAGGGATTAATATTCCAGCCCACCTACCATCTCCACAGCCAAGATCCAATATCTTCGTTTCTGAAGAAAGTTCCAAAAAAGGCATAATGGCATCCGTCTCTTCCTTCGCACTCTCCCTGCTGAAATTAAGGACCTGACGTTTATTAAAATAATTAGCCACCACGCGAGGATCTATCCTAAATATGTGTTCCTCATCATTCTTCCAACAGTTTCTATTCTTCATCATAAATACGGTCCAATCAGCAAACTGAAACTTACTTCACGTCTGCAAACATAGATTCAGCCTTCGCAAGATCTTCCAGATTGTCAATCTCCATCCACTTCTTGCCAGTAATATCCAAGACATAAATCGGAGCATCTTGGAGATGTTTGGAAATAACAAGATCATAATAGATATTAACGTTACCGGCCTGGACATCATCATCCAGCCACAGCGCAAATGAGCGTCCATATTCGGGGCTCATCTTCACAACACCCGTTGACTTGTAATAGTTGCTACGATATTCGTCTAGCTGTGTTCTGACAATCTTCAAGTCAACAATCCTACCGGAATCATCAGCAATTGACATACTGCCGTCATACTCAGGCGCAAATCTGTCAACCACCCAGTAGGCCTTTGATTCATCTGTTGCAAGCGCTTTCCCAATAAAACACTCATCAAAAAAGGTGTCACCTTCTATCAGAAAAGCCCCCTTTGTGAGATATTCCCTTGCCAGCCATGCTGAATACATGGAATTTGTTTCTGCGTATACTTCATTCCATATATATGTCAATTCCATGTTACCATACTGGCCACCGAACCTATCAATAACCTTGTCTCCTAGATAGCCAACCACGATAGCAGTCTCTGATATTCCATTTCTTTCAAGGATCTCGAGATCTCTTGATAGAATCGGTGTCCCATTGACCTCTGTCAGACATTTGGGGGTTTCATCGGTTAAAGGCTTCAACCTGCTCCCTAATCCAGCCACCAGAATAACTGCTTTATCAACATGACTCATCTTCAAGCGCCCCTTCCAATTATTCTTTTCTCATAAAAATACAATCGGCTTGAAGACAACTCTGGTCATCCTTACAAACAGATTGTTTTAGCGACCCACGGTATTCGAATCCCATTGGACGGAGCAGTTTATAAATCCCGTCAAACATCGGCTCGCCTTCGTATGTGCTTTGGAGCGAACACTCAATTACCAGGACCTTAGCCTTTTTTATCACTTCGAGACCACCCTTGATCACCTCATCTTCAAAACCCTGAACATCCATCTTAATAAAAATATTTTTCTTTAGATCAATGTTTTCAAATACTTTGTCAAGGGTTTCCACGTCTACTTTAACTGTTTCCGATTCAGCACTGTGGGGGTAATTGTCTTTATGCAACTTACTCATTTCCCTAAAAGAGGATGCCGGCGCCCAGCTACTTCTGTGAAATTCAAAGCTTCCTTCTTGCGTACCAAGTGCAATGTTAAACGCCTTCACCCGGCCTTGATATTGTTTTGCGACCTTTGTTAATTGTGTAAAACAATCCGGAAGCGGTTCAAAGGCATATACGCGAGCGTCAGGAAACAATTCTGCAAAAATTGCTGTAAATTCACCAACATTAGCTCCAACGTCAATTATGCTCCTAATACCCATGTCAAGCAGCCACTTTTTCTCAAATAACTCATACCTGCTATAAATCACCCCGAGTCTTTTCAAGTGTATCACGTACCCAATTCTTCCCGCATCGCAACCAACGTGTGACATTACCTCAAGTTTGCGAGCAGCGTACTGAAGTATCTTATTAACAAATGATTTTAATCCCATCTACTATTCCCCCCCCATGCTCACCGCATGTGCTACGTTTCAAACAGTGTTTGCATCCCTTCAACTCAAATACAATACCAATCCGCTGTTGATAATATGCTTTCCTCAGGCTTTCGCAGTCCGAAAGCTTTGCATAATTCATAAACGAGAATTTTGAGGTAGTATCAGCGATTTTTTCAAAGTATCAGTAAACTTATGCCCATAACGCATTTAGCGTGTACCTCCCATGTCTGGAGCCACCTGCCCCGTAACACGCACAACTGGCAATGTAGCGGCTGTAAATCTTTTGGTGACGACGATAAGATTTGAGAAAATTTTAAAGCAGATTTCCGCATTTGCCATCACCCGGTCTTTCTCAAGACAACAAACATATGGTCGCATATTATAGGGGGCAATCCATCATAACGCCCAATCATGACTTTCATAATGAGTTTGCCTATCTGTCTACAGCTATTCTGATGGGTACGGCCAGCGAATGTCCTCAAAACGCCTTCGATTCTGAAGCCATCGAGAGAGGACAAATAATCCAAGGATGGGAACAAAATATGCTCTGGGTATCGCACATACCACCAGTTGCTACCAGTAAGCTTTGCAGGCAATGACAATACATTTCCAGTCAACATACACAACATCCCGCTTCTCTTCAGCAAGCTTCGATATGTATTGAGAAAGGGACCTACCTCATAAATGTGTTCAAGGGTGTCTAAACAAAACATGGCGTCGAAGAGAAGGTTCGCATTTCTTGCCTCATCCGAACTAGTGAAACACCGGTGACCTTTGCCGTTGCATTTGTCTCTTGCATAACTCGAGTACTCTATGCCAAATGTTTCGCACCCTAAGCTCCTAGCGAAGTCCAGGAACGACCCATTACTGCATCCAATGTCGCAGACTTTCATGTTGGGATACAAGAGTTTTCGGAGAAACCTCAACAAATTGTCACATTTGCGTTGCTCAAAGGGGTCTGTTGATTCCCAACGGGATGATTTTTTTACAGAATAGAACCACTCTGCCTCCGATTGAGAAATTACGTTTTGAGTAAAGCTTGAGCGGCAATCTTCACACGCCCACAGTTCTGGCTGCCTTTGCAACTCGACTACAGTGTCGGCAAAGACTGTAGGAATGCGGTACCGTATTGGCCCGACCTTACGGATGCGTGCACAGGCGCAAAGTGGGCAAACAGTAAATGTGAGTGCATTATCTACAGTTATGGGGCGCATGGGAATAATTCTGCTGGCGGTGCAAACTATAGGCAGTTTCCCCTGTTACGGCTTCACGCGAAGAAACAAAAGTCCATAAAAAAGCACTTGCCCAGTAAAGGTGCCATACATCAAGCGGACCGCCAGAGACTTGAGAATGAATCAGTCCATACAGAATGACACACTGAAATGTTACAAACCAAATAGCACGCTCCCCCGTGATCTTCCTTTTCCACATCCTGAAAGACTGAAGAGCAATGAATAATAAAAACCCAGTCAGAAATATCAACCCTATTACACCCTGTGACGCTAATGTGCCAATAAAGAGATTATGTGCATTCACTTGGAATCCATCCCCCCAAATCGGCGACGCAACAAACTCTTGAAGCCCCAGAGCCCAAAGCGAGAAACGTACATTCAAAGCATTTGACAGACCTTCAGATGAATAAATAGGATCGTTCCTTACAAGCATTTTTAGATCTAACCCACATAGTAGGACAGCCGCCAGCACCGCAATGCAAATGAGAAAGAGGGAAAAGAATTTTCGTTTAGGCAACTTAAACAATGACCAGAGGAAAAACACCGTTGAAGAGATCAGACAAGCTATCAGCATTTGGTGCGAATTAATAAAGTACAGGGTTCCGACTATAAAGACCATAATCATAATTATGCACAAACGAGTGAATATAAGCCGAGTGTTCAAAAATAGCGCATACAAGAAAAGGACTGATATTCCAAAAGCAACTGCGATTCTATGATAGTTGTGGATCCAAATGTCTGCACCATAGCCCCTTTCCATCAGCGAGAGGAATAGGCGAGGCTCTGCAGCTACTCCAGAAATAACGAATATTAAAACACCATTTGCAATTGTCATTAAGATGAAGCACCAGACAAAACCTTTCACCCGCGGCAACTGGCCAGCGAACAGCAGGATACAAGGTACAGGAAAAATAATATACATAAACAGTTTTCGGGTTAGGGTCCTTGCATACAAAGGTTCAAACAAACAGATCAGTACAAATGCCCAAAACCACCATAGTACCATCCACCCCACGATCCACCTATCTCGAAACCCAACCAAGCGAAGCCTTCTTGGCCGTCTTAAATACTCGCCGGTAGTTCCAATTACAATTGTAGCAGCTAAGACCCAAAAAAGGGCACCCGGCCCGAGAAGAACCGTTCTTCCGAATGATATCAGCCCCAGGTAGAACCCTAGAGCCCACTCTACTCGTCTAGCCAGAATAATAAAAACACAGCCCAGAAGGACAAGTAAACACTGGCCATTTGTTAGAATTATGTTACCAATCAACGATACTAAATCCTTTGAATAGAGGCTGGATTATCCGACAACAAGAAAATCATACAAAATAGCGGCATATGTAATTCAAGCCTTACAACAACGGTGGGTTTTGAAATCTAATGCGACCCAACACCCATGCAAAGCAACTTGCTGCATTTATTGAATAATTGCCTGTATTTGGTCAAACATACGATTGATAGAATAATCATTCAAGGTTCGATGTTGACCGGCACGTGCAATATCCTGAATTTGTTTTGCCCCAAAATCTATCTTTTGCAACAAATCCAACAGATGTTCTTTTGAGCTAAAGGTCAATATCTCTTTGCCATGCTTAAAAATTTCTGCAGTGGCTTCCACATCTTCAGTAATAAGGCATGTGCCAACACCAGTTGTTTCAAACATCCGCATATTCCCAGTGAATCCTTCGGCCATATCGATATGTATATTCAGAGCTAAACGTGCCTGCGCAATGGTACGATAGTAGTCTAAACCAAAAACAGGCGGCTGGAGAACTGTTTTAATCACTTCCGCATGTTTTTTATATTCCGACCCTAAGAAAGCTTTTGCCAATAATTTGATGCCTTGCCCTAATTTCCCGTTCCTGGAATTTTCAATCCCTTTCTTCAGCATATATTTTCTTCCCAATCCGGGTGTGCCCCCAAACACCTTAAGGTTGATTCCGTTTTCAATCAGATAGGCCAGCACCTCTGCACGTCGCTGATGTTCCGGAGTGATGTTCCCAATGAAAACTATATCATAAATTTTCTTCACTTCCCCTATCTGGTCCAAAACTGTGGGACTAAACCCGGAATGGACGTTCGCCAAATTCCTCAGTTGCGGATAGTGCTTGAGTATCCTTTTTGGTTGAGGAGTGATTAGATAATCCGCTTTTCCTAAAAGATCAAGCTTTGGTATTTTATGACCAAGGTAAAGCCAAACCTTACGATATGACCCTTTGGCATCATCTAAGAAAACATCGAAATCGTCAGTTGGGTTTATCTTCCAGAGTATGTCTGGACTAAACCTCCGGATCTGTTCAAGGGCTATTGCTTTCTCCCAGTTATGCTCATTGAAACTGTTGCCCCCTTGCTCTTTTGCCCATCTCTTTTGAAGGGTTTCTGCATTTGCAATTATGAATTCGGTTTCAATTCCCTGCTGATTCATATACTGGCTCAGATCTGCGGGCCACCCAAAGTGATCATCAAAAATCCGCTGGCGATGTTCTTCGAAAGGCAAATCAAGAACTTCTGGATACTTCTGATAGAAGTAGCTTAAATAAATCGGGTAGTACTCCCATAACATGAGGACCTTCATAGCCGAAAAAACTCCTTTACCTTATTCACCACTAATTCGATTTGCGCATCTGTTAACTCTGGAAACATTGGAAACGACAAGATTTCGTCTTGATATTTGCTAGCCACTGGAAAATCTTCTGGCTTATGCTTTAAATAATGATAGGCTTTGAGATTTGGAAGCGCAATGGGATAGTGAATGCCGGTTGCTATGCCTTCATCTTTTAGATATTGTTGAAGCTTATCCCTTTTTTTCGTTCTGATGACATAGAGGTGATAAACATGTTTTACATTATCAGCTACACAGGGAGTGCCTATATCCCCAACACCGTGAAGCATATTATTGTATACTTCGGCGTTTTTTCTTCGCTTTTCTGTCCACTCCGACAGGTGCTTCAGTTTCACATTCAAGATTGCCCCCTGAATCCCGTCCATACGGGAATTCACACCTTCAAATTCATGATCGTATTTTGAGATACGGCCATGATTGGCAACCATCCTGGCTCGTGTGGCAAGCTCTTCGTCATTGGTAACAATCGCACCGGCATCCCCGTATGCTCCGAGGTTCTTGCCCGGGTAGAAGCTGAAACAAAGGACGTCTCCGAAACTTGCGAGAGATTTCCCATCTATCTCCGCCCCATGAGCCTGAGCACTGTCTTGAACGATCTTTAAACCGTGTTTATCGGCAATATGTTGGACAGCTTCCATATCAGCCGGCTGACCGTACAGGTGCACAGGGATAATAGCCCTGGTTTTCGAACTAATACGAGATTCAATTGAATTGACATCTATGTTGTAGGTTTCAGGATCACAATCCACGAAAACCACCTTTGCACCAGACATAGTAACCGCTTCAGAGGTTGCCACAAAAGTGTTAGCCGGAACGATCACCTCGTCACCTGCTCCAATGCCTAATGCTCTTAACACAATAAAAAGCGAATCGGTTCCGTTGCCTACACCGACGCAATAATCAGCCTGACAAAATTGAGCAAAATTTGTTTCAAACTCCTTAACATATTTGCCATTGATGAAAGCTGTGTCCATAATAACCTTTTTGATTGCCTCATCTATCTCATTCTTGATGCTTAGATACTGGGCCTTCAGGTCAACAAAGGGAACAGTCACTTTTTTTCCTTCTCCTTTTTCATCATCCCGAAAAAATCGAGATGGCTCATAAATATCGTACCTCGTTTTATGGCATACTCGAAAACTTTCTTCATAACACTAAAAAGTCAGGGCTCCAAAAATTTGTGATGGAGACTCATTCTCTGAGTTCATCCTCACGCAATTCCCTGATGATTCGTGCTGGGACACCTAATGCAACGACTCCTTTAGGAAGAGACTTTGTCACAACTGAGTTGGCGCCAATAATAACATTCTCACCAATTTCAACTCCCGGCAGGATAGCCGCACCTTCTCCGATAGTTGCAAAGCGTCGAATTATCGGCCCTTTCCTCACTCGTAATTCTATAGGCTTGTTCAAAGCATTTTCCCGTCCCATAGAATTATCGTTGGCAGTTGATACATGGGTTGAAATAAACACGTCACCCTCAATTATCATATTACCAGTGAGGTGTGTATTATCCATGATCTTTACCCTCGCTCCAATCCTTGTATCGTAGTTAATAGTTACACCCATCGCTATAATACAAGATTCCCCAATGTAAACTCCCTCGCGAATACAGGCTGTATCTCCAACTAAACAATTGTTGCCAACTCTTGCTCCTCTGTAAATAACTACATTCGCGCCGATGACACAATTATCACCAATGGTCAGTGGAGAAAGGCTCGTCCCTTTCTTCACTTTACGAACTTGCGACTTTGTGGAAACCGGTGGACGACCTAATACCGAACCTGGAAAGAAGGTAACATTTTTACCGAGAATTGTGTCATCGGCAACCCATGCACCGTTTATTTGGTCAAAAGATACGCCCCCAATTTCAATTCTTGCTCGACTCATACTTAATGCCCTCCCATATCGTCAATCACAACAATCTCTCAGCCAACGAAAGGATTCTTACGACCTTTCTCGCATGATCTACGCCAGTAATACAGCTACTTCCATTTTGAATACAATCTATAAAATGTCCAATCTCAACTTTTAACGGCTCCTGCCACTCAATTTTAGGGAAGACCAAATCACCGGACCTATAATTGAAATTGATAGTGTTGTGATTGTCGAAATCCATATTTTCACCCAATGCCGCCATACGATCAATTCCCTTGTCATAAATGGCAATTTTATTTTCAGCGATATCATCATAGACAACCATCTTTTTTGAACCTACCACAGTCATCTGCCGTATCTTGTGAGGATCAAGCCAGCTAACATGAATATTTGCCATCACCTTATCAGGGTAAACTATACTAAGGAATACTACATCATCCACACCGCTTTGTACATAGGCCATACCGCTCCTCGTTACAGATATTGGTGAGGGCTCATCCAACCAGTATTGAATAATGCTAATATCGTGTGGGGCAAAATTCCAGAGTGCATCCACATCTGATCTTATCCTCCCCAGATTAACACGTTGACTGTAAATGTAACGAATATCACCCAAATCCCCGGAATCAATCAACTCCTTCACGTAACGCACAGCACTGTTATAAAGAAATGTATGACCCACCATAGCTACTAGGTTTTTCTTACCAGCAAGCGCACCTATTTTCTCTACTTTTTCTTCACTAGTAGCCATAGGTTTTTCAACCAAAACATGCTCACCGGCTTCAATGGCCTGCATCGCCAGCTCAAAATGAGTGGCCACCGGCGTGGCGATGACCACGGCCTGAATATCGGGATCAGAAAAGATTTCCTCGGCCTTATCCGTAACCGAAACGGCAGGATATAACCCGCGCACATAATCCCGGCGTTCACTGGAAAGATCCACCACTTTTTTTACATTCACACTTTTATTGGCCACTAGATTCCTGAGTAGATTCGGTCCCCAATAGCCCACTCCGATTTGTGCGATATTAATTCTTTTCTTCATAAGTCTCCTCTCATTCAGATAACATATTTTCCAGTGACTGCCTGTCGTACTATCTTAAATGTAATACAATGAACAAACGACTTCATGTACATAATAAATGGCGTCCTAAATTCCTTTATTGCTATTGATACAATAATATTGCAAAATGCATAGGATATTAGTGTCGCAAGTGCAGCGCCAACAGCACCATATACCGGAATTAAAATCAGGTTTAAAATTACATTAAGTATAGCTCCTGTAATATGAAAAACCAACGCCTTTTTCTGCAAGTTTTCCGCTATTATCCACTTTCCCCTTGCAGTACCAAAAAAAACGATGACCCCAGCCCAGATATGAATCGCAAGCACCTTATCCGATCCTGAATAGGCCTGCCCAAACAGTGTGTTCATTATAAGACTTGAACTTAGTGTGATAATAATTGCAATGGCAAGAGAGGCAAAAGTCATGAGATCATAAAGTTGTTGCATACGTTGCTGGTACACAAGGGGTTTACCTTTTTTTGCATTTATCACCGCTGGAAATATTGATTGGGTGATGAGCACTGGAATAAAGTACCAAACTTCTGACAATCTAACCGCTACCGCGTAGATGCCGACTTGGGTAGCGTCAAGCATGTTTTTGAGCATTACTTGATCGATTTTCATATACACAACGATCATCAAACCCGCAAACATCAGGGGCCAACTGTCTTTTATTAGTCGCTTGGCTATTCCCTTATCGAACCGCCACTGCAAAATCGATAGCTTCCGCACACGATAAACGACGACAAAAAAAACACCGAGAATCAGATGCTGTAGCAGGATAACCAGAGCAAACCAGATCAATTGCGCCTGGAATAAAATCAAGCCGATTTTAATTGTAGAAATAAGAATCCCCGTTACTATACGCGCCGTTACCGTGTACTTCGACAAAACTTTTGCCTGAAAGTAGAAATCAATGACTCCAAAATTTTGAAATAGCAGGCTCGAAGCAATAACGACAATCAAAAGATTGGTATAACCATCGTTGTTAGTAAGGGGAATAACCGAGGCAAGCACAGACCACACGAGTAATACGCCCGCCACTTTCAGACCAAAACTGGTCCCTAATAGAACATCTCGCCTCGTTTCATCCTTCACCAGTTCACGCACCACGATGGAATCAAGTCCAAGATTAGCAAGTGGAGCAAAAAGCATCACAAAACTTTGAGAATAACTGAGCAAACCCAGTCTATCCGGCCCGAGATATCTCGCCACATACACGCCGACGAAAAAACTGATCACCATGCCGATGATCTTTTCCGACACCAGCCATGACGTATTCGCAAAGTAACGTCTGAAGCCCTGGGAATCTATATTAATAGCCGTTCTCAAATCTTGCCTCTTTTTACAGCACTTGTATGCTCATCCCATCCAACAACTTCCTGGTCCCTGAAAATTTGTTCATACTGGGAACCCATCGGACCAGATCATTGATTTGTACCTGTTCTGAAAAAGCTGCCCATGCCGTTTATGCATTCGGTTAAAATAGACTGCGTATCCTGTAAACAATCTTCTCATCAGAGTTG
>Ga0210003_1000342_pt1 | contig 41589 bp, 41 predicted proteins | sample LantaG_FD_182804 | JGI IMG/M metagenome (GOLD analysis project Ga0210003, IMG submission 182804) | Deep subsurface microbial communities from Baltic Sea to uncover new lineages of life (NeLLi) - Landsort_02402 metaG (SPAdes) (version 2) | ecosystem: Environmental > Aquatic > Marine > Oceanic >...
GATATTATCGCCATGCCAGTTTGTGGTGCTTACTCCATCCCCATGGGCAGTAATTACAACGCTCTGCCTAAGCCAGCTATAGTGATAGTAAATGAGGGAAAGGTACGCCTTATTCGACACCGGGAAAGCTATCAGGATTTGACAAGATTGGACATAATTTAAATGTGGCAAGTAAGAGGACAAGACAAAATTCTGGCTTTGCTGGATTATTGCCTTAAAGAGAACAGTATAGCTCACGCTTACCTTCTGGTAGGACCACGCCACGTAGGCAAAAGAACACTGGCCCTTAATTTAGCCCAGGCTCTCAATTGTGACGACCCAAGGCCTCCCTGCGGCCAGTGCCATTCCTGCCGTCGAATCCTGGAAGGCAAGCATGCTGATGTCACTGTTATAGATTTAGAATTATGCCACCGGATAAGTAAGGATACGGACCCCGAAGAATCGGGGGCAAAAACAAAAATTGGTATTGGCTGCATAAAGGAGCTCCAACGGTTGGCTAACTTGCCAACTTACGAAGGGAAATATAAAGTGTTCATCTTTGAAGAAGCTGAATATCTGTCCACTGAGGCAGCTAACTGCCTGCTTAAGATATTAGAGGAACCACCGCCCAGAGTAGTCTGGCTTTTGCTGGCCGCTGAGGAAAGACAACTCTTGCCCACAATTATTTCCCGCTGTCAACGGCTGGAATTGAAGCCTATGCCACAGAAGCAAATACAACAAATACTTACAGATTCATATAATGTTGAACCTGACAAAGCAAAGCTTCTGGCTCACTTATGCCATGGCTGCCCTGGCTGGGCATTATCGGCTCTAGCAGACGATGACATCCTCTTCCAGCGGCGTCAAAATAGTGACAGGCTAATCTCTTTATCGACTGCTAGCTTAGAGCAGCGCTTCGCTTATGCCCAGGAGCTGGCTACAAAATTCAGTCAAGATCGGAAGCCCGTAATGGAGATAATAGAAACCTGGCTAAATTGGTGGCATGACTTGATGCTCATCAAGGGTGGCTACAAGGAAGCTATCACTAACATAGACTATGAAGTAGCTCTGGCGAAACAGGCCAAAAATCTGAGCCTGCGCGAGATTAAGGACTTCGCTAACAATTTATACCTGACAGATACGGAAATCGCTAGGAATGTAAATGCTCGTTTAGCCTTTGAATCGCTGATGCTTAACATGCCAAAAACCGAATACGCAACCCTAAACCCTAAATCCTAAACTTTGGAATTTTGGATTTTGAATTTGTCTAGGATTTAGAAATTTAAATTTAGGATTTATAATACGTTATGATTGCTAACATAATTGGAATCCACCTCCTTCCCAGAGGGAATGTATTCTACTGCGACGCCGGTGATATACCACTACAAACCGGTGACATAGTAGTAGTGAATACCGACCACGGTCCGGATTTGGCTAAAGTCACCACCCCCAAGGCTCAAGGTCAAGATTTGACCAAACCACTGATAAGTGTGATACGCCGTGCCCAACCGGAAGACCTGGAAAAAGCCCGACAGGACAGACAAAGGGAGGCTCTGGCCAAATGCAAAGAAATGGTAACCAAGATTGGTTTAAAGATGAAAGTTCTATCGGCTAGCTATGACATCGAGGGTGGCCGACTGACTATATTCTTCAGTGCCCAGGAAAGGGTCGACTTCCGAAATCTGGTTCGAAAATTGAGTCAGAGCCTCAAAACACGTGTGGAGCTAAGGCAAATAGGGCCCAGGGATGAAGCTAAATTAGTGGGTGGCATCGGTAAATGTGGTTATCCTTTGTGTTGTCAGGGCTTTCTCACAGGGTTTACACCTGTATCCATTAAAATGGCTAAACAGCAAGGGCTCGCTTTAAATCCTATGAAGATATCAGGCATCTGTGGGCGGCTTCTTTGCTGCCTTAGCTATGAAAGTAAACAATATGCAGCTACGAAGGAGAAAATGCCCCAGGCAGGTCAGGAAGTAGCAACACCCTCCGACCCAGGGCAAGGTAATCAGCATCAACCCGCTGAAAGAAATGATAGTAGTGAAGCTAATCGATAGCAATGAAGCTAATGAGCTGCCTCTCAACCAGGCAAGTCATCAATGAGCTAGATACTTTTGCCACTCACTATGAGTGTCAAGATAGCAATAGGGAACATAGAAACCATCGCTGTGTGGTGGGCGCGGCTGATGAAGCAACTCCATTCTAGCCTCCTCCGGTGTCCTGCCACCTTTATGGCGATTGCAAAGTTTACAGGCACTAACTACATTCTCCCAAGTGTGCTCTCCACCGCACCGCCGTGGAATAACATGGTCTAAGGTGAGTTCCTTTGTCTTACGACCACAATACTGACAGGTATAGTGGTCACGATTAAACACCTCGAATTTAGTCAACTTTCTATGATAATGAGGGCGGTTAACCATATACACAAGGTGAATTACTGAAGGTATCGGGAAAACCTGTGCAACAGAATGAAGCTCTCCTCGGCTGTTCTCCAGCACCTCAGCTTTACCACAAAAAACCAGCACTATAGCCCGACGCACACGACATAAATTCAGAGGCTCGTAACTCTGATTAAGCACCAAAACAGGAGAATTTACCATAATAGGTCCCTTCGCAACAACACTCGCTTATTCTAGCAGTCATCATTTTTCAATTGCAATAACCCCATTAGATTATCCACAATCTGCGCCAACATACACCCAGGTCCAGTTCCTGGCAAAGAACCAGCCTATTTAGTATCTCTAACCTGCTCAATTAATTTGAGCACTTTCGCTCCCTGTTCAATAGAGTCATCATAGTAAAAGCTAAGCTGCGGAACATACCTCACCCTCAGATGTGAAGCTAGCTTCTTGCGCAAGAAACCGCAGGCTGCATTAAAACCTGCCAGCATCTCTTCTTTATCCACTTCATCCCCTACTATGCTCACAAATACCTTAGCATACTTGAGGTCAGGCGAAACCAAGACCCTTGTTACTGAGATAAAATTGCTTAACCTTGGGTCGTTAACCTCACGCTCAAGTGACTCACTAATTTCTTGCTTGATAAATTTTTCTAGCCTTTCAATGCGCCTGGACATTTAGTTCTCCTATGAACTCCCCACCCTTTGTCGTTCCACTTTGCTCCATTCAGAATGACATTTGATACCTCAGCTAGCCCTCTCCTTCCCATAAAACTCGATAATGTCGCCAGCACAGAAATCGGTGAACCCTTCTACGCCTACACCACACTCAAGGCCAGCAGATACCTCTGTAGCATCTTCCTTGAAACGTTTTAAGCTGGAGACTCGAGACTTGCACACCACCTCATTTTGCCGCAACACTTTGACCTGGGCATCTCGCCACGCCTTACCCTCCTTAACATAAACTCCGGCTATCTTACCCTGCTTGCTGCTAGCGAATACTGCCCGTACCTCAGCACGCCCCCCGATTACCTCTACATAAGTTGGCTCAAGCATTCCCTTCAGCGTCTTACTCACATCTTCTTCCAATCTGTAAATTACATCGTATCGCTGAATGCTTATCCCTTCTGCTTCAGCTAATTGCTGTGCTCCTGGAGCCGGGTCAGTATTAAAACCAACGATAACGCCTTTTGAAGCCGAAGCAAGGATCACATCGCTCTCCGTGATACTGCCACTAGCAGCATGTATAACATTAGCCCTCACTTCTTCCGTGCTTAATCGTTCTATGGAGTTCTTTATTGGTTCAATGCTGCCCTGAACATCCGTCTTCAAAATTATATTGAGTTCCTTTACCTGACCTTCACTTATTTGCCTGGAAAGAGTAATCAAACTTAAAGGCACACGGGCTCTCACAGCCTCTTGCTTACCTACAACAGTCCGTGCTTGGTGCTCATCGGTAACCACAGTAAAGACCTCTCCTGACACTGACACACCATTTATGCCAAGGACCTCCACCGGAGTTGACGGCTCAGCCTTCTTAACCCGCTTTCCTTTATCATCGAACATAGCTTTGATTTTACCCCAACTGCCGCCAGCTACCACGATGTTACCCACCTCAAGAGTGCCCTTCTGAACCAGAAGAGTGGCCAAGGGCCCTTTAGTTTTATCCAGCTTAGCCTCGATAACAACACCTTCTGCTGCGCAATTAGGGTCAGCTTTTAACTCCAGTATGTCAGCAACGAGAAATAAGTTCTCTAACAAATCTGAGATCCCGCTCTCTTTCCTGGCTGAAATGGGAACGCAAACAACATCACCACCCCATTCTTCAATAATTAAACCCTGATCGGCAAGCTGCTGCTTTACACGCTCAGGACTGGCATTAGGTTTATCAATCTTATTAATAGCAACCACCATGGGTACCTCAGCAGCCTTAGCGTGGTTTATAGCTTCCACAGTCTGAGGCATAACGCCATCATCAGCAGCAACTACCAAAACCACAATATCAGTTGCCTGCGCTCCACGAGCCCTCATAGCAGTAAAAGCCTCATGCCCAGGTGTATCCAGAAAGGTGATTTTGCGCTCATTAACCATGGTTTGATAAGCACCAATGTGCTGAGTAATAGCTCCAGCTTCATGGGCAGTTACATTAGTTCTCCTGATAACATCAAGGAGAGTCGTCTTCCCGTGGTCAACATGCCCCATTACAGTAACCACTGGAGGGCGCATTTGCAGTTTGCCTCTTGCTCTCCCTTTACGAGAGGGCATAACTCGATGCTCTACTTTCCGCCGGGCCTTATAGCCCAAATCCAGAGCTACCATGGCTGCAGTATCAAAATCAATGGTTTGATTGATGCTAGCCATAATGCCCTTCCTTATAAGCCGCTTGATAACGATCACAGGCCCTACCTTTAAGATATCAGCTAGCTGTTTTACAGTCATGGAAGGTGAGAGCTCAACTCGCGGCAATGCCAGTTGATTTGCTTCAGCCATATTTCCTGATTCTTGGTTAGTCACCGAACTCAATTTTCTATCACTCAAATCTAATCCCTCTATGGTAAGTTATTACTATAATCTATTAAAGATTGGCGATTGTCACCGCTAAGCTTTGTTCGCAGAGCATGCTCTAAACTATTCCCCTTCAGTCCTCTCTCCCAACAATCTTTTCGAGAGCATAAATAAGCACCCCTCCCCGATTTCTTAGCCAGCAAATCTAGTTCCACAACTCCATCGCTAGCGCACACCAGGCGAACTAAATCCCTCTTGTTCCTCGTTTGCCGACAAGCAATGCAAGTACGCTGAGGTACACGTTTATTCTTCCGGCTCATCGTCATCTAAGTAAACCTTCCGCCCCTTACGCCCCTTACCCTTAGCTTTGCCTTTCCCTAACTCCTTATCTTTCTCACTGCTCGCCATTCCTGTTTTTGGCCTGCCCGATAAAATATCCTCGGCAAATCTAATCTGCAGTTTTTTTTCAGGCACCTCAGGAGAAGCCCCGGCAGCCAATCTAAATTCGTCGCTGGCTAAAAGTGTAGTTATGTCTTGTACTTCATCCTCTCCAACTAGCTCTGGCTCTTCAGGTTCAGTTAACACAGCAGAACTAACTTCACCCTCCTTCAACTCTTCACCAACCTCGGGCAAGGGTGTCCTTTCCGCTTCAGCGGCAGAGGCACTCCTGATGTCAATTCGCCAACCTGTCAATTTTGCTGCCAACCTAGCGTTCTGCCCCTCCTTGCCTATAGCCAAAGATAACTGCTTATCAGGAACAATCACAGTAGCAGTATTTTCTGCCTCACTCAGCTCAATATGCACTACTTGAGCCGGGCTGAGCGCGTTAGAGATGAATATCCTCGGGTCGGCATGCCACTGAATTATATCTATTTTTTCACTATTTAGTTCGTTGATAATAGTTTGCAACCTGATGCCCCGAGGTCCAATACAGCAACCTACAGGGTCAACGCCTTCTTGGTAAGTGGATACAGCTACTTTGCTTCGATGCCCAGCTTCGCGTGCTATGGCTTTTATCTCCACGATACCGCTATGAACTTCGGGAATTTCCAATTCAAAAAGACGACGTAGAAGATTTGGGTGAGAACGAGAAACTACTATTTGTGTCCCTTTGGCCCCTCGACCAATCTCCAAAAGATAGAATCTGAATTGGCATCCTGTATGGTAGCGCTCATTAGGCACCTGCTCATCAAAAGGAAGTATTGCCTCTGTCTTGCCTAAGTTAACGTAGATTTGATTAGGCTGGATAAATTGGATTGTCCCACTGACAACTTCACCTTCCTTATTAGCAAACCTCTCATATATTGCATGATGTTCTGCTTCGCGCAACCGCTGCAAAACAATCTGCCTTGCTGTCTGAGCGGCAATGCGCCCGGCACTTCTGGGTGTAGATTCCAGTTCCACCACTTCGCCAATCTGAACGCCATGGCGCAATTTTCGAGCTTCAGCCAGAGAAATTTCCTTAAGTGAATTCGTGACCGGATCAGCCACAACTTTCCTAATATAAACTTTAATATCTGCAGCATCAGGATCGATTTTGACTGAGATTTCCTGCTCGCGGTCGAAAGCATCCTTTTTATAGGCTGAAGCAAGTGCTGATTCCAAGATTGACAACACCACTCCTTTAGATAAGTTCCTCTCGGACGAAAGCTGCGTAATCGCTGCTGTAAACTCTCTCTTCATTTATCCCACACCATGATATAAATTTAACAAAAAAGTGGGTTTTTGCCCACTTGATTAGATATAATATCCTTTTAGAAATTAATATAACATAATTGAAGGAAAAGTGCAAAAGTGAAAACGCTAGTTCAACGAGTTACTGGTGCTTCAGTAAGCGTAGGGAACAGGACAGTAGGCAGAATTGGCCCAGGGCTGGTAGTTTTTCTTGGCATCGCTAAAGGCGATTCAGCAAAAGACGCCCGCTATTTAGCAGACAAAATAGTTAATTTACGTATTTTTGCTAATAACGCCAGCCATTTTGCCCTCTCTGCGCTGGAAACAAAAGGAGAGATTTTGATAGTCAGTCAGTTTACTCTTCTAGCTGATTCACGCAAGGGGAGACGCCCCAGCTTTACCGAAGCAGCTCCACCAGATAAGGCCAGGGAATTATATGATTTCTTCGTGGACCGAATTCGCTCTACCGGACTTAAGACAGAAACAGGAGCCTTCCAGGAACACATGCTGGTAGAGATACAAAATGATGGGCCAGTTACCCTGATGTTAGAAAGTAGAAACAACTAATTGCATCAGCAACTTATTGCAATAATTCCCAGGCCCTGCTATAGTTCTCATTTCAAATGCTTTGTTACGAAATCCTGAGAGAAAAAGGCCATCGCCTAACTCCACAGCGAATGTTAATCCTTAAAGCTATCTACAAAGCCGATAGTCACATCTGCGCTGAGGAAATCTATGAGCAGCTACACGCCCGCTATCCTTACAGCAATATATCTACCGTCTATCGCACTTTAGAGTTATTAAAGGAATTAAACCTGGTTACCGAAACCAACTTTGGCGACGGGCGTGCACGTTATCATAGTGCCAAGAAGGGGCATCACCATCACTTAGTCTGTCATAGATGCGGCAAGATAATGGATTTATCTAAATCCGTATTATATCCATTAAAAGATACCTTGCTCCGCGATTACGGTTTTGATGCTGACCTAAGACATTTAGCTATTTCAGGAGAGTGCAGAGATTGTCGCCAGAAAGAGAATTAATTTTTTTACCTTATTATTGCAACTAATTGCAAATGCATATAATATTAAAAGGAGGAGCTATGAAAAGAAAATTTCTACTAATCGTCCTGGCAGCACATCTTCTCATAGCTTTGCTTGCACCATTATCCTGTTCCCATCCATCGGCTGACATAGTCGCTGGGAGCTCACTTATAGCTGATGTTGCACAGGATATTGCAGATGGCAAGCTAGAAATACACAACCTTATCCCTCCAGGGATGTGCCCTGGCCATTACGATGTGAAGCCGAGTGATGTTGAGACATTAGCCAACAGTAAAGTCCTTATCATTCACACCTGGCAGCAAGAGATGAAAAATATAACCGGCCTTATTGAAGCTGCTAATAATCCCAATCTCATCGTCAAAGTTATTGATGTTAAAGATGCCCCTATGATACCCAAAGTCCAGGCTGAAACCGTAGACAAAATCGTGCAAGCACTGAGTAACATAGACCCGAAGAACTCGGCATATTACCAGGAAAGGGCTGATAAGAGAACGCAGTCTGTCTTAGCTAAGGGCGAAGAGGTAAAAAATATATTGCAAGAGGCGAAGGTAAACGGAGTAAAGGTAGTATGTTCTGACATGCAAGCGGATTTTATAAGCTGGACTGGCTTTGATGTAGTGGCTACCTATGGCCGTCCTGAAGAGCTAACCCCAGCGGAGGTAGAGCAATTGATAACTCAGGCCCAACAGGCGGGCGTAGCCTTAATCATCGACAATCTGCAAAGTGGCGGAACGGCGACAAGCGAAGCTGTGGTACAAGACATCGGAGCTATACAGGTAACCATCTCCAACTTCCCTGGTGGCTTTGAGGGAACTGAAACCTGGGAGAAGGCGATAGATAAGAATGTTGATTTGATTCTCGAAGCTTTAGCTCAGTGGAGGCAGCAACATGGATAACACAGTCATCAGTATTAAGGATGCCGTGGTTTCCTATCGGGAAGACGTAGCACTACAAGACGTATCTCTGGAGGTGAGGCGAGGAGAGTTCATCGGCATCATTGGGCCCAACGGCGCTGGCAAAACCACTTTGCTTACTGTCATTAATGGCTTGGGCAAACTGGTTCAGGGTCAAGCTCGGGTATTAGGAATGCCGGTGAACGGAAGAAATGGCAATGAATTGAGAAAACGCATAGGATATGTGGCGCAAGTTGAGAATATAGACCCTCGATTGCCTATCAATGTGAGAGAGACGGTAATGGTAGGCTGTTATGGCCGACTGGGGTTATTCCACCAGCCAACACAAGCTCACTGGGAAAGAGTAGACAGAGCGCTGGATATGGTTGGCATAGCTCACCTATCTCAACGCCCCATAGGGCATCTGTCTGGAGGTGAATATCAGAGAGCAGCCATCGCCAGAGCCCTGGTTCAGCAGCCTGAAATATTCTTACTCGATGAGCCCACAGCTTCCATCGATGAACGAGCTCAATGGGAAATCCTGAAACTAATACATCTCATACATAATAAACGCCACATGACTACCCTATTCGTCACTCATGACCTTAGACAACTGCCATCCATTTGCCAGCGACTGATCCTGATGAAAGAAGGCAGAATCTGGCAGCAAGGTAGCCCGGATTTGATGCTTACAGAAGAGATACTGCCCCAACTCTATAGTGCTCCTACTTCCATACCCGGCAAATCTAAGACTGCTTCGTCGCTTCGCTTCTCGCAATGACAAAAAGAGAGAATCGCCACTGACAGGAGAAAGGCATGGTTTTTTCTATTTTTCAATACCAGTTTATGCAAAATGCCATCCTGGCTGGGTTATGCGGCGGTATAACCTGTTCCATTATAGGCATCTTCGTGGTTACCATGCACCTCTCTTTTATCGGGGTGTGTATTGCCCACGCTGCCTTCGCCGGGGCCCTTCTTGGCATCTGGCTGGGTTTCAACCCTCTCATCGGTGCCCTAGCCTTCAGCCTGGCCTCTGCAGCCATCATTGGCCCCATAGCTGACCGCGGTGAACTAAACCTTGATACCTCAATTGGCATCATCTTCTCCCTGATGCTGGGCCTGGCCTTCCTTTTCCTGGGACTGATGCCCGGCTCCCGAACAGAAGCGTTAAACCTGTTCTGGGGCAGTATACTTACCGTCACCAGGCCAGATTTGACTTTCCTGCTTGTAGTAACAGCCGTAATAATTGCACTGATAGCGGTCTTTTACAAAGAAATCCAGGCGGTGATTTGCCACCGGCAGGTAGCTCTAGCGGTAGGCATTCCAGCAACTTTAATTTTCTACGGTCTGCTACTGACCACAGGGTTAACTATTACTGCTTCGCTGCGGAGCATTGGCGGCCTGCTCATCTATAGTCTGATTCTCAATCCTGCAGCAGCGGCATATCAACTTACTTACAGCTTGAAGCGAATGCTCTTCATCGCCTCCGCCTTTGGTGTTATTTCGTGTTGGGCTGGACTGGCAGCCTCTTATTTTCTGGACATTCCATCAGGAGCATCTATCGTAATAACTTCGTCTATTATCTTTGGTCTGGCAACAGCATTCTCCCCTAAGAGAAAGGTAAAAAGATGGCAACAAACTCAAGTATCAGCTTAGATATACAACGTCAAAAATACTTTGACCGACTGGCTTCAAGCTGGGATAAAGAGGTTACCCAGGAGACGCTGGAGTGCCTCGGCAACATCATCAAGGAATTGAATATCAGCCCCGGGAGTCGTGTGCTCGATATCGGCAGCGGCACTGGCATTTTTCTGCCCTTTTTAATTGAGGCAATAGGAGGTAAAGGAAGAATCATAGCCCTGGATTTCTCAGCAGAGATGTTGCATCAAGCTAAAGCTAAAACATTTAATCCTATCGTGGATTTTATTCAATCTGATGTTACAGCCATTCCCTTACCCGATAACTATGCTAACTTAGCTATATGCAATAGCGCTTTCCCACACTTCGGCAACAAATCAGCGGCACTCAAGGAAATAGCCAGGGTGATTAAAAGCAATGGACAGTTAGTTATCTGTCATACTGCTAGCCGGAATAAGATTAATCAATTACACCAAGCCGTCGGCGGAGTAGTTAGCACCGACCTTCTACCAGATGAATCTCGACTTAGAGAGCTAATAGAGCAGGCTGGCCTGGCAGTAACCCGCATGAAGGATAAATCCGAATACTATCTAGTTACCGCCAGGAAGATGACTCAACCTCCATAATAATAATCAAAGCCTCTGCTGATTTTTAAATGAAGTTCCCTTTTTGCAATTCTCCATGGAGGTAGCCCATAAACTCATTTGCCTTCTCCAGCGGCGGCCTGGTAACTAAACTGACAGCAATAAAGAGAATAACACAAGCTATGATACCCCAAACAGCTGGCCACAGGCCTAAAGGCCTAAAATTGGTTACCTGAAGCACCAGGACAATAATAGCGCCTACAATCATACTGCTGAGCGCACCCGCAGCAGTAGCCCTCTTCCAAAAGAAAGCAGCAATTATAGTGGGTACCACCATCAGGAGACCTGCTGAAGCCGCTGAGGAAAGGGGTGCGATCATGAAAGCCAACCCTGTTTTTCCAGAAGCCCACCAGGCGAAAACAAATGAGACAAGCGCTATTATGGGAATAACACACTTCCTGGAAATAGCGAGCTCCCTCTCCCCTGAAATCCCCGGGTTAATGACGCTCTTGTGGACGTCACGTGCCCACATAGAGGAAAGGGTCAGCAGTATGGAGTCGATAGTTGAAATAGCCGCTGCCATAATGCCAATCATGACAACCAGTGCCAAAGCCGCAGGAACAATAGGCATAGCCAGGAGCGTCGGGGTAGCCATATCAGCATTCTCCAGGCCTGGAACCAGTAGCCTGGCAGCAAATCCCCATAACACAGATATCAAAGTGTAAATAAATCCAAAAATAAGAAACCCTCCAATCATCTGTTTGAAGGCTGTGACCGATTTCGGAATAAAAAGCCTTTGAGTTACCTGAGGATTAGAGAGGGAGAAAAAGAGCCAGGGTAAGGCAAGCCCAATAAACATATTAACATCCCACAACCCTTGTCCTGTAGGCACGGTGAGTAAATCGGGAATATCTGAATTCATTCTGGCAAAGAAGTTCCCAAATCCACCAAATCCAGATTGGACAACAACAAGGAGTACAGCAAGCGACGTGCAGACCATAACCAGGGCCTGGAAGGCATCAGTCCAGGCCACGGAACGCAGACCGGCAATATTTGACCAGGCAATGCCCAATACTATGGCAATTATCATCCCAGCCATTAACGTGATTGCCCCGTTAGAAAGACCAGCTACCAAATAACCAATACCCATTATCTGAATCGCTGCATATGGAACAAGAAAGATAAAACACAGGGCACATGCGGTGACACCCACTGCCCTACTTTGATAGCGGTCAGCCAGAAGTTCAGCATGGGTGAGATAATCGAACTTGCGTCCTACCAACCAAAATCGTGGGCCAAAGAAGGCCACCAGGAAAAGCCCACAGAGGTAAGTAAATTCAAAACCCAGAGCTCCAACCCCACTTTTATAAGTCAATCCAGCCAGACCAATCATCATAAAGGCGCTATAGGTGGTAGCAGCGTAGGTCATGGCTGAAACAAAGCCGCCAACCCGTCGACCCCCCAGGAAAAATTCATTCATCCCAGCTCTCAGGTGCCGCCTGGCCACAATCGCTATAGCCATCCCTAGAGCTATATAAATGCAAACACTAAGCCATACCCAAAAAGTCATGTTCACTAATCTACCTCTTTCCACTTAAGGAAGAGCATGAAACAACTGATGATAGCTACCAAAGCCCATACTGGCCAGAATAGAAGAGCACCGCTAGTCTTGGGCGCACTGGAAAGCACAACCCACGGAATAACAAGGTCTAATACCAATAAAAAAATAAACCAAACTAGCCACCACCAAAAGCCTTTTCTCACTATCTTCACCCCCGAATATTTAAACTCCTTAGTAAGGCTTTATTATAATTACAACTCCGCTGGAAGCAAAGCTTAGCAACTCAGGAGGCAGGAGCTCTTTGCTATGTTCCCATAGGTTGTCCTAACCTACTAAGAATTCCCACAAAGCTTTGTTAGTTTTGGCAGAAAACGATACCCCGATTTTGGCCAACAGTATCCTTGAACCCCCAGGCGCTGATAACTATGAGCTACCACGATACACTAAGCTCCCTCCTCAGCCTCACTTTTCTCAACTTGCTTGAGATGGCTCACTTATACTTGCTATTGGACTAAGCTACTGGCCTATGATGATTCACAAGACACATTTTCTTTATTTTATTTGTTTACCAATAACGCTATCTTTAGCCACCCTCATTGTTGCCCCTGATTCTAGCTTCAAAACTACACTATCCTCGCTAACACTTTCAATTTGCCCATAAATTCCGCCAGCGGCAACTACTTTCTCTCCCCTTTTAATTTTCTCCATTAGTTCTTCATGTTCCTTCTGTCTCCTGCGTTGTGGTCTAATCATAAGGAAATACAACATGGCAGAGATTAATACCAGAAAGATAAGCGGCATGGCTATGGTCTGAAGTTGCTCCATTATATTCCTCCTTGTCTTTAACTAACTATTATATTCAACCTGGCCCTGTAATGACCAGGGACTTGTTTTCTTAATCCTGATTTTCACCAACCGCCCTGAATAATCATCGTCATTTTCACAAAAAACTATTTTATCACCTCTGGTGCGCCCATACCACTTCCCTTCTTTCTGACCTTCTACCAGCACCTCTACTATCTCACCCTGGTAAGCAGAGTTTATTTCAGTAGCTATATTAGCCTGGAGCTGCTCAACTCTACTAAGCCTTTCCTTTTTAGCCTCTGCAGGAACATCATCTCCATATTCCCGCCAGGCGATGGTTCCAGAGCGAGGAGAATAGGCTGCCACATGAACTACATCAAACCTCATTTCTTCCAGCAGAGAAAAGGTATGCTCAAATTGCTCCTCAGTTTCGCCGGGGAAGCCAACGATAATATCCGTGCTCAAAGATATTTGAGGAATATATTCTCTAATAATATGGATAAGCTCACGGAACTGCTCTACAGTATATCCCCGCCTCATAGCCCTCAGTATATCAGTATCACCTGACTGAACAGCTAAGTCCAGATGTTCACAAACCTTATCCAGAGAAGCCATAGCCTGGATGAGCTTCTGGCTCATATCTCTAGGATGGTTAGTCAAAAAACGAATTCTAGCTAAGTTGCCCAAGTCATTTAGTTCGGTTAGCAAATCAGCCAAATCAGGGTGCTCAGGCAAGTCATGCCCATAAGAATCAACGTTCTGCCCCAGCAAAGTTACCTCCCTTACCCCCTGCTTCACTAGCCCTTTGACCTCACACACGATCTCTTCTAAAGGACGACTGACCTCCCTACCTCTCCTGTACGGGACTATACAATAAGAACAGAATTTATTGCAACCCTGGATGATAGGGACAAGGGCACATGGAGAAGAAGTCCTCCATCTGAGTGTTGAGTGCTGAGTGCTGAGTGCTGAGTAAATGCCCCTCTCCTGAATCCAGCTAGCCAACTCTGAGTAAGCTCCTGGCTTAAAGAAAAAATCAACGTGGGGAAATCGCCTCTTCAATCCCTCAATGTTGGAATCAACAAAACAGCCAGTAACCACTATAGAAAGCCTTGGGTGCTCCTTTTTTAGTCCTTTCAACAAACCCAGTGTGCCCAGAACCTTGTCCTCAGCTCTCTGCCTCACTACACAGGTATTGAGCACCACTAACTCAGCTTCCCTAAAGGAAGCCGCAACTTGATAGCCAACAGAATCCAGATAGCTGGCTATCTGCTGTGATTCAGCCTTATTCATCTGGCAGCCAATAGTCCAGATAAAGTAGCGTGGCATAAGTATATCCCGGTATTCCATCAATTATAGTTAAAGTATATAATAAATTTGAAATAGCTGTAATCATGGAAGACAAGACCCAGGAAGGGCACAGGAAAAGACTGCGGCAGAAGTTCCTCAAGGCAGGACTTGCGGGATTCCATGATTATGAAATTGTGGAGATGCTGCTCACTTTAGGGAGAACTCGCAGCGATTGTAAACAGCAAGCTAAGGAAGCAATAAAAAAATTTAAAACACTGCGGGGAGTATTGGCTGCCTCTCCTGAAGAGCTGCAAGAAATTGAAGGGATTGGCCCTGCCAGTATTTTCTCAGTCAGGCTTATTCAGGAGGTAGCCCAGGAGTTTCTCAAGGAGAAGATTCTCGAAAAGCCATTTTGTAAATCCCCAAAGGAAGTCTATGACTATTTAAATTTTTCCATGAGAGACCTCTCGAAGGAAAGATTCAAAGGCATGTTCCTGAATGCCCAGAATCAAATTATTGAGGTTGAGAACCTATTCGAAGGAACATTAACTGCCAGTGCTATCTATCCCAGAGAAATTGTAGAGAAAGCTGTTAAGCATAATGCCGCCGCTCTAATCTTTGCCCACAACCACCCTTCAGGGAACCCCGAGCCCAGCGATGATGATAAACAGATAACCAGGGATTTGGTCTTCGTTGGCAACGTTATGCAGATTAAGGTCTTAGACCATATCATAATAGGCGATAATAAATACTTCAGCTTTGCTGATGCCGGGCTAATTGAGAAATACAATCTAGATTTCTCAAGCCAGGGAAAAAAGAGATAGCCAATGTTAGCTATTCAGAATCTTTACCCAGCAACTCTTGATGTTGCCAGCAAAGAGCCAGACATTGCGTTAAACGAAACGGCAAGTTACAATTTAGCCAGGAGTGGGCATGGCTGAGGAATGTCTTTTTTGCCGCATTGTTGCTGGTGAGATACCCAGTAATATCATTTACCAAGATAAAGAGTTCTTGGCTTTCAGGGATATTAACCCTCAGGCACCTAAACATATAATCATCATACCTAAAACTCATATCCCCTCTCTGGCAGAGCTTACCGAACAACAGCAAGGACTCATAGGACGCCTGGTAATCTTAGCCAGAGACCTAGCTGATAAAGAAGGGATAGCAGAAAGGGGCTATCGCCTGGCAATAAATTGCGGCCCTGAGGGAGGGCAGGTGATACCTCATCTCCACCTCCACCTTATCGGTGGCAGGAAATTGAACGATAGACTAGGCTAAGTTGATTCGCCACCTCTGAGATCACTTTATGCCTTACCATGATAAATGACGAGCCTCGTCACTTTTGGTCAGGGCGACAATCGAGCCAAGCTATAAAGACTTCAGTTTAACCACTACTTCCTCTATAATTTCATCTGGAGTGGATGCTCCAGCGGTAATGCCAATATGTTGTTTACCCACAAGCCAAGAATTGTCCACCTCACTTACTCCTTCCACCAGGTGGGTTTCCACAATGGGTAAACATGCTTCACTGAGACGCTTAGTATTGGCGCTATCATGTCCCCCAACCACTATCATAAGCTGACTTCGCTGGGCCAATTCTATGGCAGCTTCGAGGCGTCTCTGCGTTGCCTGGCATAAAGTATTGACAACACGTACTTCTTTAATAGATTGCCACATTAACTCTTGGCTACACTCAGGGCTTTGGCTGGCAGTGAGAGAAGGAAGGGTAGCTATAAGTTGCGTTACAAACTGGAAAAAGGCGGGTTGACCTTGAGTAGTTTGGGAGATTATGCCCAAACTATGGCGATTATCCCACTTCTCCGGCAATGACAAAGAAGATACCACAAATTGTTTCACATCCAGAGCAGCTATACCTCTGCCCTCTGCCCAACCTAGCAAACCTTTAACCTCGGGGTGCTCTGCCTCCCCAAAGATGACAACATCAAACTCAGCCTCAGCTAATTCCATGGCTGCATTCTGAGCCTGGCGAACTATGGGACAGGTGGTATTAATAATGTGAATGCAGCGAGCTTCTATTTCAGATAGCACCGCGGGACTCACCCCATGGGTGGTTATAGCCACTATTTTGCCCTGGACTTGCTCTACTTCCTCTACTGGCTTTATCCCCGCTTCAGCCAATCCTTGCACCAACTGTTGATTATGTGCTACCGGCCCCAGGGTTTCTATGCTGCCATACTTGTCGGCTGCTTCCCTTAACATCCTGATGGCTCGCCTCACGCCAAAGCATAAGCCAAGCTCTCGGGCTCTCTCAATCTCCATAAACTCCCCGATTTTCCGCTGGCAAAAGAGCAGCAATTTCGTGCATAATCGAGTCAGTTAGTAATCTCATTTGTGATTTGGTTAACCTGCCATCAACCGAAGGAAGCTTAAAAGGTTGGCCAATATTGATAACTATGCCAGGACGCTTCCATAGCCAGCTTATGCCCTTAAGTCTCTCCGTGCCGCTGATGCCAACAGGAAGCAAAGCAACGTCCGCCCGCGAAGCAATTACAGCAGAACCGGATTTAGCAGCTAGGAGCTTACCATCATGGTTTCTCTTGCCCTCGGGAAACATGCCCAGGGCTAACCCTTGGCTTAATATCTCCATGGCTTGCTTAACTGCCTCCCGCTTGTCCTTAAACGTCCCTTGACGATGTACTGAAAGAGCCTGCGCCCAGCGGGCGACAACCCTGACAAAGGGATAACGAAAAAGCTCCTGCTTGGCCATAAAATTAACCCACCTGGGAAAGCTGATCTGTAGCAATATGGGGTCAACAAGATGGATATGATTCGCTGCCACGATGAGCGGGCCATCTAAGGGCACATTTTCTCTCCCCTTGACCTCCCAGGAAAGGAAAAACTTGAAGCAAAGTTTAAGTATGGCTAACACAATCTTCTGAGACAGAGTCACCGATTTACCACCCTTGATATCATCCTAATACTGGCAAAGAATCCTAACGGTTGAGTTCAACAACCAAATCATATATTTTATCCACAACTTGCTTTAGGCTAAGTTTTTCTGTGTCGATGATTACTGCATCACCGGCAGGTTTAAGGGGTGATACAGCCCTGTGCCTATCATTGTCGTCCCGTCTCTCCAGGTCAGCAAAGGTAACATTGTAATCCACCTTCTCCCCCCGCTCCAGCAATTCTCTATAGCGGCGATTGGCCCTCTCCTTGACAGAAGCAACCAGAAAAATCTTTAGCTCAGCCCAGGGTAAAACTACCGTACCAATATCTCTCCCCGCCATTATCACCTTCCCTTGCTGAGATAATCTTCGCTGCTGTGCCACCATCACCTGGCGCACACCGGCTACCTTTGATATCAAAGAGACTTTTCCCTCTATCTCAGGGCAAAGTACCTCAGAGGAGACATCTTTCCCATCAATGAGAACGGCGAGATACCCCTCCTGACAGGGAACAAAATCAAATCTAGTTACGCTAGCTAGCTGAGAAAGCGCACCTCCATCCTCAGGAGGGATACTTAATCTAAGGACCTTCCAGGTAAATGCTCGATACATGAATCCAGTATCGAAAAAAACGAAATCCAGCCTTCTGGCTAATAGGCGACCAACACTACTTTTACCTACCGCTACCGGGCCATCTATGGCAATTAACGACAACCTCAAATCGCCCTTCATCTTATCACCTTAACCCAAGCTTTCAAAGTTTTAAGGAATCATACTCAGCTAGAGAGCTCAGAGGTTAGATACATAACACTATGGCACAAGCACAACTAGTTGTTTTTTATCAGTCCTAAAGTATATAATTATTCTATTCAAGTGCAGTCAAGCTATCCAATGTTAATTCAGCTATCACCGATGAGGGTGCTGAGCCGGCAAGCTAAAACCTTTCCTCACAGCGCAGCGAGGCCCTTATGGCAAAGACTAAGATAGTTTGACTAGAATCTAAAATTAAAGAGGAGGAAGTTATGTCACAAAAAGTAACCAAGGAAGAGCTTTTAGCCAAAGCAAGGAAGCCATCGGCAGATGCCATGAAATTGCATGCATTCTATGGCGGTAAACTGCAGACAATGCTCAAATGTCAGGTACGAGATCTTAACGACTTTGCTATCTATTATACCCCTGGTATTGCTGAAGTCTGCAGAGCCATACAGGCAGACGAGACAAAGATGGATGTGCTCACCAGCAGGTGGAACACCATTACCGTGCTTTCTGATTGCACAAGAGTTCTTGGCCTGGGCGATATTGGCCCTAAAGCCGGCTACCCTGTGATGGAAGGGAAATGTCTGCTATATAAGTATCTTGGCGGCGTGGATGCAGTGCCTATCTGCGTTAGCACCAAGAATCCTGATGACATTGTCCAGATAGCCAAATGGCTAGAACCATCGTTTGCTGGTATTAATCTAGAAGATCTTACCTACCCTAAATGCTTCGACATACTTGATAGGTGCAGGGCGCAGATGGGAATTCCAGTATGGCATGACGATGTACAAGGAACTGCAACTATAGTACTAGCTAGTTTGATAACTGCCCTGAAAATTGTAGGCAAGAAGATGGCGGATTGCAAAATTGCCTTTAATGGAACTGGGGCAGCTAATACCGGTGTCTCCAGGCTTGTGTGGGCTTATGGAGGGAAGCCCGAAAATACCATAATGGTTGATAGTAAGGGCATACTACATAAAGGCAGAAAGGACCTGGAGGAGAAGAAGGAGACATATGTTGATAAGTGGAGGTTCTGCCAGATAACTAACCCGGAACAAAAAACCGGTGGTTTGGCTGAGGCAGCGAAAGGCGCTGATGTGCTTATTTCCTGCACTAAGTCAGGACCGGGAATTATTACACCCGAGCAGATCAAGGGAATGGCGAAGGATGCTATAGTTTTTCCCATGGCTAACCCTATTCCTGAAATCTGGCCGTGGGAATGCAAAGAAGCAGGAGCCAGAATTATAGGCACCGGCCGCTCTGACTTCCCCAACCAGGTAAATAACTCGGTATGCTTTCCAGCTATCTTCCGCGGCGTTCTTGATGTGCAGGCAAGGACTATCACCGATGAGATGTGCATCGCCGCTGCCGAGGCGGTTGCCAAATACAGTCAGGACCGCGGCGTAAATGACGATAACATCGTGGCGAAGATGGATGAGAGAGAGGTTTTTATCCGAGAGGCAGTAGCCGTAGGAATGAAAGCCCAGGAGCAAGGCGTCGCCAAACTAAAAGTCAGCGCAGATGAGCTTCGCCAGAAGGCTGAAACTATGATAGCAAGCGCCCAAGGACAAGTTGATGCCCTGGTAAAGGATGGCTTTATTGCTCCGGCAGAAGCAGGGTTGAGAGAGTAGTAAGATTAACAGGCTGCAAGTTAAGTTGAAGATGTGCTAACCGCTCTCAAGAAGATGAGAGAAGGGAAGAATCACTCAATGGAAACCAACGTGGGTTCGGTCCCATTCCACGGAGGGGGTGGGATTCGAACCCACGTTCGCTAAAAGCGAAAACGGTTTTCAAGACCGTCACCATAGGCCACTCGGTCACCCCTCCATAACTCAAGTTAAAAGTATAAGAAAAGAAACTGCTAGCAGTCAAAAACCAATCCATAAATATCCCAATGTTACACGTTTCTCTAATTCTGTGCTAACATTCTCTATGCCTATGCTTCTCCAAGCACTGCGTATTATTGATGCTAATCTTAACCGCTCAAGCGAAGGGTTGCGCCTTCTGGAAGATGTCGCTCGCTTCATCCTCAATGATGCCACACTGAGCCAGCAATTGAAGGCCATACGCCATGATTTAGCTGAGGAAACTAAATCATTGGGTGTGAAGCTTTTATCTCACAGGGACTCAGAACACGATGTCGGCGCCGGCAAGGAAAATGTCATCATGCCTGAAGTGAAGCAATTTCAGCGGGGCCTACTTGGCACGATTACGGCCAATGCCAAAAGAGTGGAGGAGTCTTTACGTGTAATAGAGGAACTGGCTAAATTACCGCAGATAAGCCCGATGCTGAATCCAGCTAAGTTTGAGCAAGCACGATTTACCCTATACACCCTGGAGCAAAGATTGACTTCCAAAATATTACGCCAGGACAAGGTAAAACAGCTAGCCGGGATTTATGTTATTCTGGATAGGCAAGCCCTGGCTGGCAGGGATGAAATAACGATTGGTGAGCAGGTTATTCAAGGTGGGGCCAAGGTTATCCAACTCCGTGATAAACAGGCTAGTAAGGCAGAATTACTGCCCATAGCCAAAAACCTTAAAGGCCTGTGTGACAAATACGACATTCTGTTCATAATCAATGATTATCTTGATTTGGCTCTGGCCGTTGATGCTGATGGGCTCCATATCGGGCAAAAAGACCTGCCTTTGCCTATCGTCCGCCACACCCTTCCCATAGATAAAATAGTTGGCTGCTCAGTCACCACAGTGTCTCAAGCGATAAAGGCACAAAGTGAGGGGGCAGACTATATCGCTGTAGGCTCTGTATTTCCTACAAAAACAAAGGAAAATGCTGTTGTGGTCGGTGTAGCTGGGCTCAAGCAAATCAGGCAGGCAGTAACCTCTCCTTTAGTAGCTATTGGCGGCATCAATGAGGATAACATCAGCCAGGTTATGGCTGCTGGCGCCGATTCTACAGCCGTAATTAGCGCTGTCCTGGGCCAAGAAGATGTTAAAAGGGCTGTGCAGCAACTACTTGCAGCAATAGATTTGGCAGGGAGGAAATGTCAAAACTAATGGAAGACCTGGAGATTATTGCTACTAATATCCGCTCCTACTTCATAGTTGAAAATGAGCTGCGAGAGAAAGTTTTGCCTCTGTGCCGCCAGGTGACCCAGTATAGTGCGATAGCCATACGCGCTGTACATCGTCAGGAACAAGGCAAGGCTAAACAGCTCCTCGACTCAGCTCACAAGTTGATTCAAGAGATAAATCTCGACCTCAGCGAGAGTGGCGAGCTGCTTCACTCCGGCTTCGTTCATGATGCTCAGAAGGAGTTTGCCGAAGGATGCATTACACTAGCTTTGATTAGTGAAAAAAATTTACCTGAACCTGAAACGTTAGATATTAGTTATGCTGCTTATCTTAATGGGCTGGGTGAAGCTATAGGTGAATTAAGACGCTATATCTTGGATAGTTTGAGGCGAGGGGATTTTTCTCGCGGTGAAGAGTTACTGGCTATAATGGATGATATTCATGGGATATTGATGACTATGGATTTTCCTGAAGTGGTTACTCATGGCTTAAGGCGAACTTCAGATGCTACACGAGGCATCATAGAAAGAACCCGAGGTGACCTGACAATAGCTTTAAGGCAAAGAGAATTGGAAATAAAACTTGATAACTCTCCTTGACAATCACCAGTCACTTAAAGGATAATAACCAAGTTGAATGGTTAAAATTAGATTACGGAGGGTAGGAAGAAAACATAGGCCGAGCTACCGGGTGGTAGTAGCTGATAGCCGTTCGCCTCGTGATGGAGCCTTCATCGAAATTGTTGGATATTATAATCCTCTTACTGACCCTGCCACTGTCAGCATCAATGAAGAAAAAACATTGAAGTGGCTTAAGTGCGGGGCTCAACCCACAGAAAAGGTTCACAGTTTACTGCGAAAAGAAGGCATCATAGATAAATTTAAGCAACAGCAAGCCTCAAGTTAAAATTAGTTGCTAAGGAGACAAAAATGAAGGAATTAGTAGAATACATTGTTAAATCAATCGTAGCAGAGCCAGATAAAGTGAACATCACTGAAGAGAGCACTGATGAGGGATTGTTAATCAAATTGGAGGTTGCTCCCGAGGACAAAGGCAGGGTTATTGGCAGGCAAGGCCGAGTAGCTGAAGCAATGCGCACCCTGCTTCGAGTAAAGGCAGCTAAAAATGATACTAGAGCCAGATTAGAAATAGTGTAATCTGGACTGTTAATAAAATAGGGCTTACTTAATCCTTCAATATTGTAACCTCTTGTACGGGGACTACAATACTCGTTAAGTTTCGTGGCTTAAGTTGTAGCAGTTCCCCTGCCTTTTTCATGTAAATCAATTCCTGCCTCTCCAGCTTTAAAAATGGCATATTTCGTAAGGGGAGGCGTAATGACTTCGTTTATGATAACCGAAGCCAATACTCCGTTTAACATAATAGCCCCGAAGGCAGGAAATGAGTGCTCTGCTAGAAGAACTAAACCCATCGCAACTCCAGCTTGTGGTAATAAGGCGAGACCTAGATATCTTTTCACGCTATCTGGCGCATGAGAAATCCTGGCACCAGCTCTTGCCCCCATGTATTTACCGGTGTATCTAGTTACAACGATTAATAGCGCCAATATACCAGCGACTTTCAGTACGCTTAAATCAAAATGCAATCCTGCCAATACGAAAAAAACCGCATAAACCACATCCTCGATTTTTTCAACCACCAGAAACATCTCTGCCCCTTTTACTTTATTTACCACAATAAAGCCAACAACCATACCGGCTAAAATTGATGAAATACCCAGATAGTTAGTGATTCCAGTACACAGCATTATCATCCCTAAAACCACGACCAACAGCAATTCGCGAGTTCTCACCAGCTTAGCCACATATATTAAGGCAACGGCAAAAACAATGCCTATCGCTATAGACTCGATTATATGTAAAAAGGGACCGCCCAGCATTTGATAAAAGGAAATATTACTGGCACCACCGACCAAGGGCTGGCTTATACCTGAAGCGATAGCGAAGGCTATAACTGCCACTGCATCATCGAGGGCAACCACCGCCAATAAAGTTGTAGTCAAGAGGCCTTTTGCCTTGTATTGCCTGATTATCGCCATTGTTGCCGCTGGAGCGGTGGCACACGATATTGCACCTACGATAAAAGCCAGGGGGAAATAAGTCTGCCAAAAAGTCCCGTTTGTGATAATTAAATGGCCTGAGATAGCCAAAACTAAGGTGACTAAAAACCATGCACCTAAACTTTGAAGAAGCGTTATCCAGATGATGCTTTTCGCTAACCTTTGTAACTGTGCCCAATAAAGACTACCACCGATCAAATATGCAATAAACCCCAGGGCAATTTCAGTGATTACGTCCAGGTTTCCTATCGTTTCTTTTGGTATTATGCTCAGAAGAGAAGGACTCAGTAAAACACCGACAATTATGTAGCCGGTAATCCTGGGGAGCTTGAGCTTTCCCAACGCCAAGCCACCCAAGAAACCGACCACCATTATTATCCCTATCGCTAATATTACGTTCATACCTTCCACAGACCGCTTTTTTGTACCAGGCTTGTAGAATCGGAAGGATAGAAGGAAGCTTTTACCTACATCTTCTCAAAATTAGGGTAACCACTTGGAGAAAACGTCCTCTTGCCGTGTTAGCCAAAATATCTTATAAACCATCCTCATATGGAAAAGTAAGCATGTATCACATTAGTTAAAGATAGCTCCCCAATGATTTCATCGTTTTCTGTTACCGCTAATCTTCTTATCCGGTGGTTCACCATAAGGCGAAGCGCTTCCTCTATAGTCGTCTTTGGGTGACATTTTATTACCGGCCCAGCCATAATATCCTCCGCTTTTTCGAGCTCGGTATGATGCAAACATCTGGGGCTTATCACACCAATAGTATAACTCCTAACGGGTAATGGACTAATAACATCTAAAAGGTCTTTCTCAGTAATAACGCCAACAAGCTTCCGGCTATCTTTCCCTTCAACCACCCAAACATGCCGCCTTTTCATACCTACTTTCTTGGCAACTGCATATATAGATGCACTCTTCTCAATCAATGGCGGATTGCAATTCATGATCTCTTCTATCAAAATATCGTAGAAGCTTACTTCAGACATTGCACCACCTTCTCTGGCATAAATTTCACTCCTGGCCTCCCCCGCCTCGCCAATGAATCGCACAATCAGCCCACCATAAATCTATCACTCCCTTAGCTTTATTATATGCCCCCAACCCTTCCTCTGGCAAAAGGAGACTTGAGACATACTGTAGCCATAAAGACAGTACATGCTATGGTTCGGGATATATCTTTCAATAGCTAGGAAAACAACAAGCCAAAGACTAAGATAATGATTCCCAAAATGGCAAATTCTTTTGGAGTCCCTGGAACACCAAGATGCTCAGAGCTTCTCTTACTGTTCGGCTTCGTTATAAGTGCAGTTATTAATGGAATGTCAGGCCTCCCGAAAACAGTAAAAAGAGGAGGGAAAGTTTAAAAGAGTTTTCTTCCAGGACTATGGTATAGCTAACCCTAAAATAACCTACAAAGGTTGCTAATAAAACCGCTAACTAATGTCAGCTTTCAAGCAAAGGGGAAATAAGGATTTGCCTCTGCTTAAGATTGGCGCTTCCTAAAGTCCTCTAGGTCAAGCGTATTTATAAAGTCCTTATAGGCCGACAAGCCCTTCAGTTCCTGCTCATCGACTTTGCCTTCAGAAACGGGCCGGCCTGTTTCCTCCTCAAGCACAATGCCAGCCTTATCCAATACCGCTTCTTCAGCATATATTGGCGCCCCGGCCCTTACTGCCAGAGCTAAGGCATCACTAGGCCTGGAATCAACCTCCACTTGCTCGCCGTCAAAGCTAAGAAAAAGCTTGGCATAGAAAGTATCATTTTGAAGCTCATTAACCACCACAAAATCAACTGAAGCCCCTAAAGTACCAATCACAGATTGCAATAAATCATGCGTCAGGGGGCGGGTTAGCTCAATATTCTGCAGTTTCACCGCAATAGCATCTGCCTCAGCAGGACCAATCCAGATAGGCAGATACCGATTAGCCACTTTTTCCTTCAAAATCACCACCCTTTGATAATTCATCAAGCTTACTCGAATACTATCAATCTTCATTTCTATCATAATACTACCCCCTTTAGCCAAGCCTCAATTCTACTCTTATAATCGTAGTTAATCAATAAACTCAAGTCAACTATCAGTAACATTATAATGCATCGTGCACGAAGTGTAGCTAAACTGGCAACACAAGATTATATCCTCATATAGGGTTGTAGTACCTCAGGCACTAATACTGTACCATCAGCCTGCTGGTAATTTTCCAGCACAGCGATGAGCACGCGCGGCAAAGCTAAACCAGAACCATTAAGTGTATGAACAAAACATGGTCTGGCGTCAGGCTCAGACCGATATCGAATGCTAGCTCGTCTGGCCTGAAAGTCGCCGCAGTTGCTGCAAGAACTAACCTCAAGCCACTCACCACAGCCAGGAGCCCACATTTCAATATCATATGTTTTGCAGGCAGCAAAACCAAGGTCTCCGGTACACAGTTGCACCACATGATAAGGTATAACTAGCTGGCGACATACATCCTCAGCATCAGCCACCAGCTTTTCCAGCTCCTCCTCAGATTTCTCCGGCTCAGTAAGCTTATAAAGCTCCACCTTGTCAAACTGGTGCCCCCTCTTAATGCCTCTGGTATCTTTACCAGCAGCCATCTTCTCTCGGCGGAAGCAAGCAGTATAGGCAACATAATTAAGGGGCAAAACCGCAGCATCTAATATCTCATCGCGATGTAAATTAGTCAGAGGAACCTCCGCTGTAGGTATAAACCAAAAATCATCCTCACCATCATGGTACAGGTTATCGCTAAATTTAGGCAGGTTTCCTGAGCCTACCATGCATTCCTTCTTGACCATAAAGGGGGGATAAATCTCACTATAGCCATGTTTGGTTATATGCAAATCAAGCATAAATGAGATGAGTGCTCGTTGAAGATATGCTCCTAATCCCTTGAGAACATAGAATCGAGTCCCCGACAGCTTCACACCTCTGACAAAATCTATTATGCCCAGTTTCTCACCTAACTCCCAGTGAGGCAATGGCTTAAAGGAGAATTTTCTTAGCTCACCCCAGGTACGCAGTACAACGTTGTCGCTCTCATCTTTTCCCAGAGGCACGCTGGGATGAGGGATATTGGGTAATTCCAGCAACAAGGATTCAATGCTGGCCTTAGCCTGGCTGGTCTCCTGCTGTAAGGCAGATATTTGCTCCCCCAGTTGACGCATCCTGACAATAAGCTCCGGAGGCTTCTCTTTAGTTTTTCCCAGATGTTTGCTTGTCTCATTATGCTGAGCGCGGAGCAGTTCCACCCGATGAAGCAAATTGCGGTAACGCTCATCAGCTTCAAGAATGCTCTCAAAAGAAAAAACATCACCCCGTTTCTCCAACGCCTGGCGAACAAGTTCAGGATTCTCACGGATAAACTTAATATCGAGCATTTGTTACCTCTCCTTCACTATGTTCAGAGTCAGGACTCTGGCTTTGCCTTTAATTGAGGGAAAAGTATAACTTCACGAATAGAGCTTTGACCAGTCAGCACCATTATCAAACGGTCGATGCCTATCCCCAGACCACCAGTAGGGGGCATGCCATATTCCAAAGCCTGGAGGAAATCCTCATCAGCAACTTCAGCCTCTCCATCCTTAACTCGCTCCTTCAATTGCTGGCGGAAGCGCTCCCTTTGCTCTACAGGGTCATTGAGCTCGGTGAAAGCATTAGCAATCTCCACCCCATTGATAAATGCCTCAAAACGCTCCGCCAAGCGGTCGTTACCCCGCTTACGCTTAGCCAAAGGCGACATTTCTATCGGGTAATCGAGAAGGAAGGTCGGCTGGATGACATTGGGCTCAACAAAGGTAGAAATTAGCTCATCTATAAGCCGCCCTCTCCCCTTACCTGGGTCAACCTCCATCCCCAGCTGTAACATACGTGACCGTAGGGAATCAGCATCAGGATGGTCTTCAAAATCAATACCGCTGTACTTCTCAATTGTCTGGCGCAAGTCAAGCCTTTGCCACGGAGGAGCAAGGTCAATAATTTTCCCATCACAGGTAATCTTGGTATCACCCAGAACCTCACGAGCAATATGTGAGACTGCCTCCTCAACCAAATTCATTATGTCATTATAATCAGCATAAGCTTGATAGCACTCAAGCAAAGTGAATTCAGGATTATGCTTAACGGAAATGCCTTCGTTGCGGAAGACACGCCCCATCTCATAAACCTTATCAAAACCGCCTACCATCAGCCTCTTAAGATGAAGTTCTAGAGCGATACGCAGGTAAAGGTCCTCATCAAGTGCATGATGATGTGTAATAAATGGGCGAGCTAATGCCCCGCCAGCCTGCGGCTGGAGTACGGGAGTCTCTACCTCTATAAAGCCTCGACTATCCAGAAAATTCCTTATAGCAGCGATAATCCGGCTACGCAGTGTAAAAATAGCCCTGGCATTCTCATTAGAAATCAGGTCAAGATAACGCTGCCTGTAGCGCTTTTCCACATCAGCTAACCCATGCCACTTCTCCGGCAACGGACACAGGGACTTACATAACATAGTGAAACTGGATACTTCGAGGGTAATTTCACCTGCTTTTGTGCGGAAAAGCTTGCCCTTTGCGCCCACGATATCACCAATATCAATCTCCTCAAGAAATTCATACTTCTCCTGCCCCAGGGAATTGTAGCGAAAACAAAGCTGTATCTTCCCCGAGCCATCGCGAATATCAAGGAAAGTCATCTTACCCATTTTGCGCCTAGCCATAACACGGCCAGCAAGGGAAATAGCTCGCAGGCTTTCCCCTCCCTTCTCAAAGAGAGCAATAGCCTCCTTCGTAGTATAACTGATGGGATACGAATGGGGATAAGGGTTTACCCCACTAGCTCGAATCCTATCCAAGCTATCCAACCGCTGTTGAGCTATACGTTCTAATCTAGAGGTCACAGGTTAAACTCCTAAAATCTCCTTAGCATCTTCAGCTAGATGCTTTGGAACCATTATCTGTACTTCACCTAAGCCATCAATAGTAAGTCCATAGACTAAGCTGGCACTATCATATTTTAAAAGAGTGGGGATGCCCTCACTCTCCAGCCGCCCTTTGATTATCTGCGCTTCCATCTGCCTGGCAGTGCAGATGATAGCCAGTTGTTCCCACGCAGACATAAGCTTTGAGATTGATATTGTAACAGAAAACTATACTCTCTCCAATATCCTAATCACCTTAAAAACCAGCTTCTCTATAGTTCGTCCCTATCGAGCCTACATACCTTCTTTTAATGATGAATGGGGCTTTGTCTCCGCCTCCGAAAGCCTTGATCTCACCGAATTAACGCCTGCAGAAATCGATGCCAGGGTTCAGGCAAGATTATCCAATAAACTAAAATCCTATGATGGACTCACCCACCAGGCTATGTTTACCCTCCCCAAACATATTCGCCATCAGCTAGCCGAAACCAAGAAAATCATCACTGCTAAAGAGCCTATTTTCACCTATTAACATAACTTCCCCGATTTTGAAGCCCCCTCCCTCCTGATGCTATAATGACCTTTAACCCTCATGGATATTGTAGCTACGCTAAATCCTGCCCAGAGACAAGCCGTAGAAGCTATTGAAGGACCGGTGCTTATTCTAGCTGGGCCTGGGAGCGGCAAGACCAGGGTAATCACCCATCGAGTTGCTTACTTAATTAAAGTTTGTGGCATTAACCCCTACCACATCATGGCAGTTACCTTCACCAATAAAGCTACCCATGAGATGAAGGAGCGGTTAGAGCAACTCCTAGGGCAGGAAATTGAGGCCCTAACTTTGGGCACTTTCCACGCCATCTGTGCTCGGATTCTCCACCGTGAGGGCAAAGCAACGGGGCTCAACCCAAGATTTGTCATCTATGATGATGAAGACCAATTGAATTTAATAAAACAAAGCCTTCAGGAAATAAATCTTGACCCCAAGCAATATGCCCCTCGCGCGTTACAATCAGCTATTAGCGCTGCCAAAAGCTGCATTATTACCCCCGAAGACTATGCCCAGCAGATTCACAGCTATTTCGAGGAAATCGTGCAACGAGTTTACCAACGCTATCAACAGTCGCTCAGTCAAAGTGAGGCTGTAGATTTCGATGACCTGCTAATGAAGACAGTGCAGTTATTCCAATCCCATCCTGAGGTTCTGAGCCGATACCAGTCAAGGTATGTTCATATTCTGGTCGATGAGTTCCAGGACACTAACATCGCCCAATATATGCTCATAAAACAGTTAGCTGGGAAATACCGGAATATCTGCGTTGTCGGCGATCCCGACCAATCCATCTACTCGTGGAGGTTTGCCGATTTGCGCAACATTTTGAGCTTTGAGAAGGATTATCCTGAAGCCAAAGTAGTATTTTTAGAGCAAAATTACCGTTCTACCAAGACCATTTTAGAGGTAGCCTCAGATGTCATCTCAGCAAATGTGCAGCGCAAGCCGAAAAACTTGTGGACAGAAAATCAAGTTGGCTCTCCAGTAGTTATTATTGAGAGCTATAGTGAGGAGGAAGAAGCTCAATCTGTGGTTAACGAGATAGAGAAGTTGGTTAACCAGGAGCAAATATCACTCAAAGATTGCGCTGTAATGTATCGGGTCAATGCTCAGTCACGGGTCTTAGAGGAAACGTTCATGCGCTACGGGATGCCTTATAAGCTTGTCGGCGGCACACGCTTTTACCAACGTCGGGAGGTTAAGGATATCATCGCCTATCTTAGGGTTATTCATAACCCTCACGACAATATCAGTTTGTCTCGCATAATAAATATTCCTAGGAGGGGCATTGGGCCACGCACCCTTAGCCAGCTTCAAGCCCCTACAAGATTCCAGGATGCTTCTCTTTATAGCACTTTGCACCAAGTGATAGAGGAGAAAACTTTCACTTCACGCATCACCCAAACCCTAGCCAAGTTCACTACCCTTATCGATGAACTTATGGCTAAAAGCCACGAGTTACACCTCTCTGAGCTATTAGAGGAGATATTAGAACATACAGGATATAGGGAATATCTCCTGGAGAAAGAGAATGGGGAGGAGAGGTGGGAGAACATAATGGAGTTAAAAAGCGTCACTAAGGAGCATGATGAGCTTAATTCTGAAGAGGCTCTAGCTACTTTTCTGGAGAAAGTCAGTTTGGTAGCAGACATAGATGAACTAGATGAAAAGGCCGATGCTGTAACCCTGATTACCTTGCATCAAGCTAAGGGACTGGAGTTTCCTGTGGTATTTATTGTTGGCATGGAAGAAGGTATCTTACCCCACAGGAAGTCCTTTGATGACCCGGGTGAGATGGAGGAGGAGCGTCGTCTTTGCTATGTTGGCATAACCAGGGCTGGGAAGAGACTTTATCTGCTGCGCAGTTTCCGCCGCAGCTTATTCGGAAGTGGTGCGTCAAACCCGGTATCCCGCTTTCTCCGAGACATTTCGCCCCACTTAGTAACCACCAAAGAGCTATGGGAAGAGAAGAACGTTGGCTCCTTGGTTGGCGCACGCTCCCCATATCCCTCTCCATCCCACTCAGATGAAACTCTGAATTTGAGAGTAGGTGACCATGTTCGCCACAGCAAATTTGGCGATGGCATAGTGATGAATTGCCTTCCTGACAAAGGAGATGAAATAGTAACCGTAGCCTTTGAAGAAGCAGGAGCCAAGAAGCTTCTGCTCAGCCTGGCACCGCTGGAGAAAATCGAGAAACCTCCAGATTCCCCCCGATAAACTATTGACAAACGAAACTAAATATATCAACATATAATTGCATGCTAAGTCGAAGCATGAAAAAGAAGAGGGAAGGTGATATAATAGTCAAATCCTTGTGTATGTTTCCCATAAATCATGATATAAGTAGAGAGGAAAGCGATTATGATTATTTGTAGTACAATAGTAAAGGATATAGGCGAAAAGTTTCATCAGGCGCCTAGGAATAACCGCATTAAAGAGGGTTTTGACATATTCAGGCAGGCTTTAGTAGAGGATGAAAAAGCCTCTCGCACGAAAGGGTCAAGTCTTCCTGAAAACGCACGTGAGATTAAGTTCAGGTGATAAAGTAAAATCCTGCGGCAACTCAGAAGTATAAGATAAAGGGCTCTCCAATAGAGCCCTTTATCTTATATATAAAAGAAGTGATAAGAAAATGAGTGAGAAAAGTAGCACAATGGAGAAAGAACCGCTAAGGGAGCGGCCCTATGAATCATTTGAGTTGCTCTACACTGACAAAAAAAGGGATCTTAAAAAATTAAAAGAAATACTCGGTATTGACCAGGCTTTGAGCCGTGCTCCCTATTCGCTCTTGGAATATCTTCTTTCTCCTAAAGAGGGAGAATCAACTCCTGCGTGCAAAAGCATCATAGTTGAGAATAGATATTACGATAAAGATCATTCTGATGCATTCTCAAAATTTTATTGTAAATCATTCAGGTTCGTAAAAAGAGAATGCATTAGGCTTCATTTCTTCTCTAGTCGTATACCTGTAGATGCCATATTTGATTTAGAGAAGAAGGCAAAATATTACTTGGGCTTTTGTGTAGTGCGTCCTTTCCCCAGCAGAACTATAGGGAGAACAGTTATTGCGCGACTTAGAGACAAGCCTGCTTTGGAATTTCCAACTTGTAAGGGGAAATTTAGTGTAAACATTGCAGGTTCAAGTATGACTATAGAAGGTCCCGCATTTATAGAGCAAGACATGCTTGTTTCTGCGTGCGCATCAGCGTCAATATGGATGAGTACAACGACAATGGCAAACAGATACAATCTTTGCAGCAGCTCGACCGCTCAAATAACAATAAATGCAAACCAACAGTTATTATTTCAGAGGGCAATGCCATCGGCTGGACTAACATACGAACAGATGATGCAAGCATTAGACACAATGAATTATGACCCTCTTCTAATAGATGAACCGGACCGCAATGAGATGTTGCATTCCATATATACCTACGTGGAATCGGAAGTACCACCGATTCTTCTATGCAACACTATTAGTGGGGAAGGTCACACAATCGTTGCTATGGGTCACGGCTATCAGTTCCCCATAGACAATCCTAAAATGACAGAGGCTAAGTGGCCTGAAAAAAGCTCTCTGTTTTTTGCTAGAAGTTCTGCTTGGGTACCTTATTATGTTATTCATGATGACCAACGTGGGATATATAGAAAACTGACCCCCATAGAACCCGATCCCGAGTTACTATTATCTAGGATTCAAGACAATTATGGTGATGTGGATATTAGCAACATAAGATTAGATAAATGGAAATGTCCGATAGCGATTGATTTGCCAGCAGTAGGAAACAATCACCGACAAGAAATAGCTAATATATTTGGGGTAATAGTTCCATTGCCGAAAGGTGTCATATTAACTGGTAAGCAGGCGGAAAGCAAAAGCGCACGCATGATAAGACTATGGCATTGGCTTAGCCATACATCGCCTCCTGACAATTTAGTGTTAAGAACATATCTCATCCCATCCAATGAATATAAAAAGAGAATTATCGAAAGCGACATGGATGGCTTTGTTAAAGCAATGTATCGAGGTAAACCGATGCCAAAATGGATATGGGTAACAGAGGTGAGTTCAATAGAATCATATAATGCACCAGAGCCGAAGAAATGGCTAATCCGAGGCGAAGTGATAGTAGATGCTACGAGCAACCAATGGGTTCCTGACTTCAGCGCATTTCACTATATTACGGACACTGTGTCAGTTCTGGCTACTATGAAACCAGGTCACGAAACTGCTGAGCAAGCTTTTGAGGGAGTATGGCACAGTAAGAGGGATAAGCCATACTCAGGGTGGATACGCTAACGTTGATGATTCACTCAAATTTGTCTCAAAGTAACCTCAAATAGATGATTCCCCTTTAGGAAGTTTCGCAACAAGCTATTGACACAATACACGAAAGCGTGTAAAATAGGGTTTAAATGCCGATTAAGGTTTTAGCCCCCGAGGTAATCTCCAAGATTGCTGCTGGAGAGGTAATTGAGAGGCCGGCTTCAGTGGTAAAGGAGCTGGTAGAAAATTCTCTTGATGCTGGAGCTAGCCAAATTAGTGTAGAAGCTCAAGGGGGTGGCATAGACCTAATCAAGGTAATTGACAACGGAGCAGGCATTCCGGCCTCGGAAGTAGAGCTTGCCTTTCATCGATATGCCACCAGCAAGGTTAGCAACCTGGATGATTTAGGAAATATCTCCAGCCTCGGTTTTCGTGGTGAAGCTTTGCCCAGCATTGCCGCTGTGGCTGAAGTGGAAATTTCCACCAAAGCGTCCTCAGATGCTGTTGGCAGCTACATGTACCTGAGGAAGGGCGATATAGTTCGCCGGGAGAGCCACGCCAGACCCCAGGGAACTACTATAACCGTGCACCGATTATTTCGCTATTTTCCCGCCCGGCTCAAGTTTCTCAAATCGGCAAACGCAGAAAACAGCCATATCGCCCATATAGTAAGCCATCTTGCTCTAGCATTCCCCGAGGTCAGGTTCAGCCTGCTTCTTGATAAGCACCTCAGCCTGCAGACTGCAGGCAATGGCAATCTGCGTGATGTAGTAAACCAAATATACGGTCTCAAGCTAGCCCAGGGAATGCTGAAGGTAAAATGGAGGGGCACGCTCAGTGAGATTAGTGGCCTGGTAAGCCCACCTTCTTTATCTCGCTCCAACCGCAGCTATCTCAGCCTCTTTGTCAATCGGCGATGGGTATATAGTTCTTTGCTAATAAGGGCAACCGAGAAAGCTTATCACGGCTTACTTATGGATGGCAAACATCCTGTGGCTATAATCAACATCTCACTGCCTCCTGAGGAAATCGATGTCAATGTTCATCCCACCAAAGCTCAAATAAAGTTTCACCACGAACAGGCTGTTTTTGCCACCGTAGAGGAAGCAGCAAAAGGAGCACTAACCGCAGCACCCATAGCTAAGCCGGGGGCTATATCTCCCTCGACCACTTCACGGCAAGAGCTTGCCTCACTACGCTGGCAAGGTCAGATGGTAGGGGAAAAGGAGCCCGCTTTTACTGCCCCCCTGCCCACCCCTGGCTTACCCGTTTTGCGTGTAATGGGACAGCTAGCCAACACCTATATTATCGCCGAGGGTCCCGAAGGGCTTTACCTCATTGACCAACATGCGGCGCATGAGCGCATACTCTATGACAGAATTTTAGCTCAGTGGTCACAGGCAGAGGTTGAAGTTCAAGGGTTGCTCCAGCCAATAACTATAGAGCTTACCCCTGGTGAAGAGCAAACTCTGGAAGCTAATAAGGAGACTCTGGCTCAGTTTGGTTTTACTATTGAACCTTTTGGCGATAGAAGCCACTTAATACGTGCCGTGCCAGTGATGATAACGAAGGCGAATGTCATCGAAGCAGTGAGCATACTGCTTGATAACCTTGCCAGCAAGGATAGTCCCACTCCGTGGGAAGAAAAAATAGCACAGTCTCTTGCCTGCCATAGCGCCATTAGAGGAGGACAGCAGCTAAGCAACGAGGAGATGAGAGAGTTAATAAAGCAGCTAGAGCAAACTAAGCAGCCCCGCACCTGTCCTCACGGCAGACCAACCATGATTCAGCTAAGCTCATATCAATTAGAAAAGGAATTTGGCAGAGTAAGCTAACTCTCTTCAAGCATCCTTCTCCTTTGCCCATGATAATCAATAAAACGAGCGATTGCTTTGGCCGCATTGGTTAAAGAATGATAAACGGGCAGACCAGCGTCACAACACTTCCGTTCACAGTCAAGAGCCAATTGATAAGTTTTGCTAGAAACTAGTGAGTGGATTACCACTGCCGTCGGCTTGTTCGATTCCTTGTGAATTTTAATGACATCTTCGATAATGGAAATAATAGCTGAGCGTATCCCGGCTGAAAAACGCGAGAAAATGCCCAAAGGTAATTGGAAAATCAACAAGTCAATCCCTCCATAGTCAAGCATTATCTTGGCGCAGTCGTAGGAGATGTCCCAACCCTGATCCGAAAGGTCCACTGGATTATTCAGGCTCACACCGATGCTGCCCTTCTTAAGATAGCCCTCTAGCTTATCCTGAATCTTTGTGGGAAAACGCGGTACTGCGAGCCCGGCACTGATACAATCGTCAGTGGCTAATACTGTGGCACCTCCGCAAACGCCTAAAATGCCTAGATCCCTCCCTGAAGGCAAGGACAAACGGCTAAAAGTTACTACCATATCTACTAATTCCTCTAAGCTACAAACACGAATCGCTCCAGCCTGATGTAAAAGACTATCCCACACCTTACTCGAGCTAGCCAGTGCACCTGTATGCGAAGCTGCTGCCCTCGCCCCTGCTTCTGTAATACCTCCCTTAAGCACTATAACTGGCTTTGCTTTAGCCGTCTCCTTCAATACTCGATAGAATCGCCTGCCATCATTTACCCCTTCAATATAGGCAGCTATTATCCTCGTATCCGAATCACAGGCTAAGTACTCCAATAAATCACTCTCATCTACATCACAGGCATTGCCATAGGAAACGACCTTGCTGAACCTAATACCTCTCCTAAAGCCTTCTCGAATGATGTAAAAAGCATTACCTCCGCTCTGGCTTATGACAGCTACCGAGCCGCTTTCCTTAGGAAAATCAGGACCGAAGGATAACCCCATTTCAGGGCAATACACCCCCATACAATTAGGCCCAACTATACGAATGCCACTTTGGCGAGCTAACAAGGAAATCTCTTGTTCTAATTGCTTGCCTCCCTCAGTACCACTCTCGGAAAAACCACTGGTAATGATATGAGCTGCTTTTACCCCTTTAGCTATGCAATCTGTAATCAGTTGTGGCACCTGAGGAGCTGAAATGCCACAGATAACATAGTCAACCGCCCCAGGAATATCTTTGATATTGGGATAAACCCTCAATCCTGAGATTTCACCACCCTTAGGATTTACGGGATAAACCTTTCCTTTAAATCCACAGCTAAGTAAGCTCTCCAAGAATACCGTAGCAGTTGCCTGCTGTAAGCCCACTCCCTTGGTAGAAACGCCGACAATGGCCACTGATTTGGGATTAAAAACGTAATGTAAACCTTGCTTAATCATTTGCCTCCTTTTGCAGGCTACAATCAAAATTCGAGGCTACAAACTCAATTGTGAATTATTCCCTCTAGAATAATAATCGTGTGGCGTCTTATGCTCTAATTAGCCTGCCTCCATACAAACTAGATATCCTATCACTTACTTATTGACTGTGGCAACTGGGGGATATAAAGGTCTACGAGAGCGTTTAGCAATAGCTATTTTAGATTCCTCTTCTCCCCCAAAGGAGAATTTTGTAGTTTCTTAGTCTGAGATCAATAATTCAGACACCATATATTGACTCCTCATATCTACATCTTGCCGCCCTCCTCTTATTTTGGGCATAGTTCTCCCCCATTTAGCTACTCATTGAATAGGCTCTGCTCTCGCCTCTAAAGCTAACACCAGTTAATAGTTTCGCCAGCCTCTTCAGGTTTAGTGCCATAAAAGTAAGATAGCTCTGGATAGCATGCCTCACAAATCCAACATAACGACATCTATCAAAGCCATGCCATTTCTTTGCTTCGCCAAACTTCCTCTCGACCTTATACCGTTCCTTTAAACCCTCCTGATACTCAGAACTTTCCTTTAGCTTTACCCACCCTTTTTTATTCTCGTCTTTCTTTTCGGTCCTGTAATTGTTAAGCCTTATAGCCGAGTTTATCCCCTTCTGACTTAAATAATAATGATTTTCCCCATCATCATAGCCTTTATCAGCGGCTACTGTGCCAACCTCTATGCCCTTGCTTAAATCCTTATCTACCACTATTTTGTCTCCTTTAACTCCCCAGGTGACATCCTTATCTCGGAGACCCTTACCATCATTCTGCCTCTGCCTATCCTTCCCTACATTGACATCAGCTACAAGATGGACGCTATCCACTACCTGAAGCTTGCCAAACTTAGCTCCTTTCTCTTGAGCCATCCTGATTATCTCATCAAATAATTCCTCATAAGTCACCACTCCGGCATTATTAATAAGTCGATTCTTAAACAGGGTTAAGGTGGAATGGTCTGGGGCCTTCTCATCAGCACCAATCCCTAGAAAGAAGCCGATGGAGAGGCTATCATTCGCTAGCACCTCTATCATCCTTTCAGAGACATTCCATAGATAGGAAATAAGGAGCATCTTTAAAATAGTGATGGGATTGTATGGCGCCTGACCTATCTCTCCCTTGCCTTTGTAATGGCTAAGAAGTTTCGCTGTAAACCTATCCCAATCTATGACCTCGTCTAACTTCCTTAAAAAATGGTTTGGGGACACCTTCTGCTCATAAAGAAAATTGCCAAAGAAGGAATTCATGCCTGTTTCTTTACATCTTACCTTAGCCATAATTAAACCTCCTTAGCTTTCGCTTAAGTATAACAGCTTTGAGGCTATCTGCCTCACCCCATTACAACGGTCTTTTCGAAGGAGTTGCTAAACAATCTCGTCTACTACGCTTGTGCAGAAACGGAGTAAAAGGTTAAAATAGGTGGTTAAATAAGCGCATTAATGATTAGGAGGGTGTGAGATGGCGCAAGGTAAAACACTAGATCAGGCGAAAATAGGAGAAAGAACATTGCTAACTGAGGTTGAATCCAAAGACCTTCTCAAGCAATGGGGAATACCTGTTATCGAAACAAAGCTAGCCGGGAGCAAAAAGGAAGCTATCTCTATGAGCAAAGAAATGGGCTTCCCGGTAGCACTGAAAATAAGTTCTCCCAGCGTTGTTCATAAGAGCGATTCTGGCGGTGTTAGATTAAGTCTGGCCAGCGCCACACAGGTAGGCAAGGCCTATAGCGAGATTATGTCATCTATTAAGCAAAAATATCCCCAAGCTGTAATTCAAGGTGTATCTGTGCAAAAGATGGCTCCACCTGGAGTAGAAGTAATTATAGGTATGAGCAAGGATCCGCAATTCGGACCTGTAATCATGTTTGGCTTTGGCGGAGTGCTGGTAGAAATTTTGAAAGATATCTCTTTTAGAATAGTCCCAGTTAGCAAAAGGGATGCTAACGAAATGATCAAGGAGATAAAGGGATATCCATTATTACAGGGTTACAGAGGACAGGAAGCAGTGGATATCCCCTCTTTAGAGGAGCTAATAGTAAAGGTATCCCAGCTCGCAGAGCAAAATCCCCAGATAAAAGAACTTGACCTCAACCCCATTTTTGCCTATAAAGATGGATCTACAGCAGTTGACGCCAGAATAGTCCTAGAATCCCAGCGAAACCCAGTTTCATAAAGCTCTTCAATATCGCTTATAAGCTATCTAAAAACATTCTCCTTCCCAAAATTAGATCTCAGCCCCCCCACAATAGAATAACTAGACCGGTGTAAATACATATTGGGACAAAAATGAGAATACTCCCCGCTAGGTAAAGCGAAGGACACCACAAATAATCCTGACGCATCAAAAGGTTCAAAAACTAATGACAAGAGTGATTATTGCTTAACACACCATAGTGGATCAAACTACCTGGGGCGCTCCATAGCTTTACGGCACCTATTCAAGATGGAAATAACCTCAAATGGTTCCTCGATTAATGGAAAGGTGGGCACACCTCTAGGTTCCAGAAATGCCTTTGCTGCCTCCATGTGCTTTTTCTCCGCGCTAAAAGTCACGTAAAGTAACTTCTCAGGATAGCTCTTCGCCAGTTCGACGAGAAAGTCCAGAGGAGGAACCCCGGTATCATCGGTAAGCATCAGAATCGGCACAATGGCATCGATATTGTCATCCTTCATAAGTGCCTCTATTGCCTCGCCATAACCGTACTCAATTCCATGTGCTAAGGCAGAGGGCCAGATGTCCACGGGATTACGCATCCGTATGTAAGGCGGACTAATCTCCTGCAAGCGTTGTCGGGTTACCTCCTCAAGCTCAGGAACATCCAGCCCCCAACGCTGGCGGCATAGGTCAGTCAGAACCACAAGCATGGCACCCGAAGGAGCTAAGAAACTCACCCTATTCCCCTTTGGAAGAGGCATGCAGGCCAGGGCTTTGGCAGCAAGGACAAGATGAGAGTATTTGTAGATGCGGGTAATTCCGGCTTGTTTGAGAGCTCCATCGATGATGCGTTCATCCGATGCTAGAGCAGCCGTATGAGCCACTGCTGCCCGTGACCCTTCACCGGTACTACCCCCCTTGAGAAGGATGACCGGTTTGGTCCGTGTCACCTCGCTGGCAATCTCCATAAAACGCCTTGGCCTGCTAAAACTTTCCAGGTACATAAATATCGCTTTGGTCTCAGAATCCCCTGCATAGTATTCAAGCACCTCACTCTCATCTACATCTATTTTGTTGCCCAATCCAACAACCCTGGCCACGCCAAAGTTTTCTCCCGTGATGATGTAGCGCATGGTATGGGTAGCGAAATTGCCAGTCTGGTTAATGTATGAAATATTCCCCCGGGGAATCTTGCCAAGAGGAAAAAAACTGGAGGTGAAATTATGGGGTGTGGAAATATGTCCCGACGTATTGGGACCTATAACGCGAACGCCAGTTTCAGCAATGGTTTTGGCAAGAGCTTCCTGTAATCTCTTCCCTTCTTGGTTCACTTCCGAAAACCCTCCGGCAGCGAGAACAATTGCCCTGATGCCTTTAATGGCACATTCTTTGACCGCCTGAACGGTGGGCTTGGCGGGCAATATGATAATTGCCTGATCAATTCCCTGTGGCAGGCTGGCGATTGACGGGTGAACTGGCATACCCAGAATCTTGCCACCTTTTGGGTTGACCAGATAAAGTTTCCCAGTATAACCATTGGCCAGGATATTTCTAATTACATCATATCCAGCTTTACCCGGTGTAGAAGAAGCTCCAATAATAGCGACGCTGTCAGGCTCAAAAAACTGAGCCCAGTTTCCCTTTCCAGTCAATCCCTCGTGTCGCCTTTGAAAAGGTTGGGGGGTATTCTCACTGACCTCATTGAGAACAACCAGAGCATCTACCGCCACAGGCTTGCCATCGGGACGAATTTTAACTGGGTTAATGTCAATCTCACGCACAGCTTCATATTGAAGCCCTATGTCACCAAGGGTCACCAGGATTTGAGATAGCATATCCACATCTACAGCAGATTGCCCCCTGAAGGATTCAATGATCTTCCTGTTCCGAATCTCCTTCACCATTTCTTGAGCATCCCTGGAGGTCAGAGGTGCAACACGGAAAACAACATCCTGAAGGACTTCGGTTAAGACCCCGCCAATACCAAACATGACGCATGGACCAAACTGAGCATCTCTTGTCAAGCCACAAACAAGCTCCCGGTCACCCTTTATCATTTCTTGAACCAGCAAGGCTTCACATCCCTGAATCTTCAGCAGACGATAACCCTCTCTCCTAACTTCTTCCTCACTTGTCAGGTTTAAGACAACCCCTCCCATTTCTGTCTTGTGAAATAACTTTGCTCCAGATGCCTTCAACACAACGGGAAATCCAATTTCCACCGCCTCAGCCACTGCCGCATCTGCATCGCAGGCAACGGCCTCACTGCTTACTGGAATGCCAAACCTTGAGAGAAACTGTTTTGAGTCATGCTCGCCCAGAGCCGCTTGCCCGCTTGCTAAAGCTTCCCTGATTATATCCATTTAGGATCTCCTCTTCATTCTAGCATTGCTTAGGCTCCCACCTTAGCGACCCCTGGAGCCTATTCAAATGGTGAATGCTATGTAGTTTCATAATAATAAGGTCAGTAGCATCTAGACATGACCAAAAGTTTCATGGAATACCAATTCGGAAAGTTCCCTCCGAGGTGGGGTTCTCCCTTCTCGTGAAGGATAACCTAATGGAGTCATCTCAACTACAACTACACCTTGTGGTACTTTCAAAATCCGGGCAACCTCTTGGGGATCGAAGCCACCTATATGCACAGTGCCCAGGCCGAGAGAGTGAGCAGCCAAAGTGAGGTTTTGCATTGCCAGGGCAACATCAAACATATACCACCAATCACCTTTGTCTGTAAAGGGCTTACCTTCATGGAATCCAGACTTACCTAATTCAGCGCAAACCACAATGACTACGGGTGCCTCTTTGATAGCTGAACGCGATGGATTCCAGGATACAAGGGTCTCCGCTGCTCTAGCCTTCATTTCCCTATCCTGGATTACTATGAATCTCCAGCATTGTGTGTTCTCCCAAGAAGGCGCCCAGCGAGCTGCTTCCAGAACTGCGTTAAGCTTCTCCTCAGGTATAGCATCAGGTTTATAATGCCGGATACTACGCCTCGTCCTTATCGCTTCAATTACTTCCATAATCTTTGCCTCCTTCTAAGGTTAACTGTTCTTGTCTGCTGTATATGTGCCCATATTTCTCTGAACAAAAAACTTTCCTACCGTTTCCCGCTAGTTGCCCGCTTTACAATTAGCCGCTAATTCGTTTCACATGTCCTTTCCAATAGGACTCCCGCAAGACGTTCTTCTTCACTTTTCCTGTTGCGGTGTGTGG
>Ga0210003_1000343_pt1 | contig 41578 bp, 24 predicted proteins | sample LantaG_FD_182804 | JGI IMG/M metagenome (GOLD analysis project Ga0210003, IMG submission 182804) | Deep subsurface microbial communities from Baltic Sea to uncover new lineages of life (NeLLi) - Landsort_02402 metaG (SPAdes) (version 2) | ecosystem: Environmental > Aquatic > Marine > Oceanic >...
GCGATTCTGGCTCGAACGCGTGAACGAAGTGGAATGACCGTTCGTCATCCCCAAAGCCCACTTTGCCGGCTGCATCGACTGTCGGGCGGTGGCCGGATGCCGCGGGCCGCGTGGCCCTCGTCACATGTGATTCCACCGGCATCGGCAGGACGGTCACCGCGGAGATCTCGAGTCGCGGCTACGGGCAATCCGCTCCCGTCCCGGATTGATCAGCCTTCGGGATCGTCGATGAGCTGCTGGAGGCGGGCGGCGTGCTCGGGCACGAGCCGGGGCAGCCAGGAGGCGTCAATCAGGCCGAGGGAGATGAAGTCGCGGAGGTGCGTGCGATCTTTGTCGCGGAACGAGTTGAGCTTCATCCGCACGAGCGCGTCGAGTGTCACGACCGTGTAATCGTCGGCGGGCAAGCACTCGGTCACGTCGGCCGTGGGCAGCGGATGCGACTCCCGAACCTTTTCGGCGGCAAAGAGCAGATGGATGGCGTCACGGGGGCTGCCGTTCGGGCCGTCGATGAAGCAGACGACGTCCATCACCGTGGCCCGGACGAAGCCTGCGCCTTCGAGGGCGGCCGTGATGGCCGAAAGGTCGCTGCGGCGGACGAGGATATCCACGTCTTGCGTGTTTCGCACGGCGGCGCGATCGACGCGGGCCACCCACGCGGCCACGGCGTTGCCGCCGGCCATCGCGTAGGGAATCCCGGCTTTTTCCAGCGCCTTGGTCGCCCGCAGGGCCCGGTCACGAACGGCTTGCACGGCCTCGATCATCCTGTCCCAGGAAAAATTGCGCAGCTCGACAGCCATAAGACGGCCCCTTTGCAACGAAACGTGCGACAGCAGGAGATGCCATACCGACCGTCCTGATGGTACGCCGCGGCGGCGGCCGAGCGAAAGCCGAGCCGACCGGGGCATTGCTGACAATTCCTTGCGCAAACTGTACGGAAGTATATTTTTGTGTCAACGCGGCATCCCGCCGGGGGCTTCTTGTCGGTCGGCAAAAAGCCCCGGGCGGAAGCCCGGGGACTCCGTCCCCCCAAAAGCCCCTCGCGGAAGCGACGGGGATGACGCGTGGCAGCACCATGCCCGGCGTTTGCCGCATTCGGCAGAGTGCCACTCTGCCGCTCCATGCCGGATATGTAGCCGCAGAGTGGTACTCTGCGGAATCCGGGTTACCGGCGGTTGGTGAGGATCCGCGAGAGGACCGGGGCGAGGTTCTCCGCGTATTCCACCGCCCCGTGGTCGGGGATGTGGATCATGTCGGTGTTGAGCGAATCCGGCCGGCGGATCAACTCCTCGCCCGGCAGGAACACCAGGTTCGGATGGTCCTTCGCCACCCGCGCGGCCACCTCCGCCATCGCGGCCCGGCAGGTCGCCAGCGCCGGCGGCGGAATGCCCGGCTTCTCGAACCGCAGGATCGGCGAGGCGAGGATCACGGGCTTCGTCGGATGCGCGGCGAGGATCGTCTTCAGGAAGGCCTCCAGCCGCTCGGGATAGGCCTTGTCCCAGAGGGCGTTGGTGCCGATGTGGAGCGAGAGGATGTCGAAGTCGGTGCGGGCGGCGATGTCGGCCGCCATGGCCGGCTCCGCCTTGCCGTGGCCGCCGATGCCGAGGTTCACGGCCGCGAGGCCCAGCCGGCGGGCCACGAGATCGACCCAGGTCATCGTCGGCACCGAGACATTCGCCCCCTGCGTGATCGAGTCGCCATGCACAAGCCAGCGCTTGCCGAGGCCGCCGGAGAGCTGGCGATAATCGTAGGGCTCGAAGCCCGGTTCGAGCTTCGCGTCGGCGTTGACCCGCACCTTCATGATCTCGAGCTCGCAGTGCGTGGGAAACACGAGCCGCACGACCTCCGTCTCGGGGAGCGGTCCCCAGAAGGTGCAGCTGAAGGTCTGCGGTTCGCGGCTGCCCGGCACGAAGGCCACCGTGGGCAGCTGCTTGTGCGGCCCGCGAAACCACTCGGCCGTCACACCAAAGCCGTCGTCGAACCGGCAGCGAGCCGTGACCTCGATCACGCGGATCGTGCCCTTGAGCTGCAGCTCGACGCCTGTCGCCAGCCGGGCGATCGGCCGCATCTGGTTGCCGAGGGCATCGAGCGAAGCCAGAGTGAACCGCAGCGGGATCACCCCTTCGGCCGTCTGCTCCAGTTCCGCCGCGTTGACGAACATCACGGCCGCGAGATCGACGGAGCGCATCTCCGGGGCCGGTTCGGCCGCACGGCTCGCCGCGGGGAGGAGGGCAGCGCAGGCCAAGCCCGCGAGGCAACACCCAATCAATGTCGGCGGAAGCACCGGTTCAGAGCGGATCATCGAGGGGTTCCTCCAGGAGGTCGTCGAGGTCTTCGCCGTAGGCCTCGATCTCGGCCATGCGCACTGGGCCGTCGGTGCTAGCGGTGTCGGCGCGGCCCGCCCAGAGCCAGTGGATCTCCTCCACCGGGCCCGGCGGGCAGGCGAATACGTTCACCAGATTTCTGTTGTCCACCACGTGGCCCACCGGAATCAAGTTGGGACTGCCGGCCTGGCGGACGAACAGGCCATAGCGGGGCGAGACCTTCTCGGCGACTCCCGCCTGCGTGAGCACGGGGCCGGTGTGGTCCTCGTAGATGGCGATCGACGTCAGCACGCGCGGCTTCTTGAACCGCACAACGCCGGTGGCCGAATCGACGTCCGCGGCCTGCGCGGAAGGCCCCCAGAGCGTGTCTTCCCCGGCGATCCGGCCATTCACCATCCGCAGCGAAGAGGCGACGCACGGAAACGGCGCCGACCGCACGAGGCTGCTGCCGCCGGTCCAGGGAACCACCACGCACGCGAGATCGCCCGCCGCCGCCCGCACCGCCTTCGGCCCCCCCTCTAAAAGCAGGTTGGGGCCCTGGAAGCCGATCGCCCCGACAAAAGGCTCGGCGATCACGAGGCCCGCCGGGCTTGTCGCCGCCGCGTCGTAGCTCGGCGGCGTCTTTGCATCCGCCGCGGCGGCCGGCTCCACGGGCCTCAGGCGGAAGGAAACCTCCCCCGCCTCGTCGGCCCGGAAGGCCAGGCGGCGGCGGGCGGGGTCCGCCGTGAGCGGCAGCCGGGCGACCAGGGGCAGGTTCGTGGTCGGCCGCTTGCCGGTGACGGCGATCTCCAGGCGGGTGCGGGGCGTGGCCTGCTTCGCCGAGGCCACCGAGGCGACGAGTTCGACCAGATACGTGCGGCCCGCCTCCACGCGGAGCGTGAGCGGCGTGTCGGCCGCGAGCGTGCCGGGGACGAGGTTTGGCCCCAGCGGCACAAGGGCCGGATCGAGCGACGTGCGGTAGGACGGCTCCACCGGGGCTGGCGGCGGTGCGCGCGAGTCGCTCGCCACGGGCACCTCGCCCACGGCCGACATCTGCCGCACGAACTCCTCCGGCGTCGTCACGTTCAACGGATTCAAGTCGAGCGTTCCCAGCGGCCGGCCGGTCGCGGCATCGAGCAAGTGGACCACGCCATCCCGGCCCCCGATCCACACGACGGCCGCGTCCGGCGCGAGCCGCACGATCCCGCCCGAGGGCGTTGCGGCCCGCCACTCGGTGCGGCCATCCGCGACGGCCACGCGGAGCGTCTCGCCGCGGGCGGTGACGAGCACAAGCGACCGGCCATCGGGGAAGACGGCGACGTCGGTGACGCGGCCGAAGACGGGGATCACGCGATCCGCGCCGCCCGAGAGCGGCCGGAGAAAGACGCGGGCCGCAGGTCCGTCGGCGTCGAAGGCGTCGTTTTCGACGACGAGCAGTTCGTCGCGGCCCGGGATGCCGAGGACCCGCGCCGTGCCCTTGATCGGCTGCTGCCGGCCGAGCTCGCCGCCGTCGGCAGCCCGGAGCACGCGGGCCGCCCCCGCGTCGTCCACCACCAGGAAGGCGTCGTCGAGCGGCAGCACGCTGCCGGTATTGAGCAGCATCTCCTTCCGCCAGAGCACCCTGCCGGTGGCCGCATCGAGACCGAACACGACAGCATTGGCCGGCCTGGCGGAGAAGACCATCTCGACGCTCCCGAAGCCGGTGACGAGGAGCACCTGGCCGTTGCCGCTCACGGCCCGCGGGAAGAGCAGGCGGGGATACTTGAGCCGTTCGGCGGCCAGCGGCTCGGCCTCGTCGTCGTGGGTCCAGAGTGGCCGCCCCTCGCGATCGAGGGCGTGCAGCCGCCGCCGGCCGCCGAGGTAGGAGCGGCCGCGGGGCTTGTCGTCGAGCACGGTGGCGGCGGCCGGCTGGACGGCGTTCTTGCCGTAGAAACTCGCCGCCGGCGGGCTCCACCGGGAGATGAATCCCTCGTCGAGCGAGTAGCGATAGCGGCTGCCCGCCAGGCCCAGCTCCAGCATCCGGTCGTCGATCACGTCCAGCGGCGGCTCGACCGTCCGGTAGAAGCCGTCGCGGGTATGGTGCAACACCCGCTTGGCTTCGACCTTTCCGTCCGCGGAGAGCGCGACGAGCTGCGTGCCGATGCCTGCCACAGCCGCGAAAGCCCGCCGGCCATCGGCCGCGAACGCGATATCGAGCACGGGCCGGCCAAACCGGCCTGAGATCATGTCTGCAAGCGGCTGCGGCGGCCCGCCGGCGGTCGTCACCGGCGTTGCGGCAGCCGACGGAGCCGCGTCCGCCGCGGTCGCCACGTCCGCGGCCGGTTCGAGGCTGGCAAGGGCTGTCACGGCCGCCTCGGCACCGGCCCTGTCGTGGCAGGCGAGATAGAGGCCGTGGAAGCCGGCCTGGAACGGCGACCAAAGGTGGTGCCCGAAGAAGCCGGCGGGGGCGGGGTGACCGGCCGAGGGCAGGCGGCGAAGATGCGGCGCGAGTTCGGCGACGGCCCGGTTCGTCTCGGGGGTGCCGAACAGGACGATGTCGGCATCATGACGCAGCCGCGGGCCGTATTCGTCGTAGCCGCTGCGGGGATCGTCGAACATCACCTCCACGGTCTGACCCGTCTTGGGATTGGTCTTCGTGACGTTTTGCAGGCCCACACGACTGGCGAACCCGCGGCCCCCTTCGAGACCGGCGACCACCGCCGCGTCGCCCTCGGTCGGCAGCCACCGTAGCGGCAATGGCTGCACGTCGGCCGGATCCCACGCGACCACCCGCGCGGTGCGGCCGCGGTCGCCAAGCAGTTTCGCGAGCCGCTCGGCCGCGGGCCGCATCTCCTGCTGCCGCTCGTCGAGAAGGATCGTCACCGGGGCGGGCCGCGTGCCGGCGAGGAACGCGGCGATCGGTTCCCGGCCGCCGATCCATTCCGCCTCATTCGTCACCGCGATGGCGTGGGCACTCGCGGGCTCGATCGCCTGCTCCGCCGTCGAGCCGATCACAAGGTCGCGAACGGTGAGCCGCAGCGGCTCCCGCGCCGACGCCGCCGGCACCGGCACGTCGAGCGATCGATCGGGGGAGAGCGCCGCGAACCCGCGGAAGAGCACGGCGTCGTTCGGCCCGCGCAGCGTCACCTCGAAGGGGAGCGGATCGGGCAGCGGCTTGCCCGCCGAGTCGGCGAGCCAGCCCGTGAGCCTCAAGCGTAAGGGGCCCGTCCGCGCGGTGCGGATCGACATCCTCTTCGGCTCCCGCTTCGTGAGCAGATAAATCGCCCCTTCCAACCGGGTGAAGTCGACGGGCGTCTTCCAGCCGGTGGCCGTCTTCTCGAGCGGGGCGGGCCGGCCGCGGAGCAGGTCGTGCACGTGCCAGCCGTTCTCTCCCCGCAGCTCGTTGTTCTTTGGGAGTACGAAATACTGCCGCCAGCGGCCGGCCAGCTCCGTCGGCACGAGCGTCTGGTTGACGACGAAGCAGCAGATCGTCTCGCGGCCGGCCAGCGGCGAGATCACGGCGTCGTGGTCGGCCGTCGTGACCGGCGCCGGCGGGATTCCCTTGAAGGCCTCGACGAGGAACTTCTCGCGGGTCTGCTTGAAGTTTTTCCAGAGGTGGGCGAATTCGTCTTCGCCGTTGGCATAGGCGAGCCCCCAGACCGGATGGACCTGCTCCTTGTCGTAGCCGAAGCCGAGATCACGGCCCGGCAGCGCCGCGGCAGTCGTGCGGTCCTTCAAGATGATGCCGCCGGCCGCCTCGAACTTCTTGAAGGCCTCGAGCACGCCGGGGGGCAGCGCGGCCGGCGCGTGCACGAGCAGGAGCACGCGGCAGCCCGCGAGCCCGCCGGCGAGCACGTCTTCCGGGCCCACGAGCATCCCCGGCCGCCGCAGGCGGGCGAGGTCGTGGAGGGCGACGTTCTGCGGGTTGGTGTCGGAGTTGTAGACGGCGACGTCCCGCATCGGCTCGAGGGCCGTGAAGAAACTTCCGAACCGCTCGAAGATCCGCCGCAGCGACTCGTCCTCGCCCTGCGGAAGGCCGCCCTCGCATGGCATGGCGAAACCGTCGAGGCCGCGGCCCGTCGCGGCGAACGACGTCACGATCCGGTTGTGCATCTGATTGGCCATGAAGTCACAGCGGAGCATCTGCCGCTCGGGATTGCCCATCGCCATCCAGGCGGGCGTGCGGAAGTTGCCCCAGGCGGTGAGCCCGTAGTCGCTGTAGTCCACGGCGTTGCGGTCGGTGAGCGTGCGATAGGCGCAGGGCGAATAGCCATTGCCGCTGCCGAGCCACCAGCTCGGAATCGCGTTGTGCGACGTGAGGCCCGGGGCCAGGTCGCGGACGTCGGCGAGGTAGGCCTCCCAGGCGTTTGGCAGGATCGAACTGCCCGCCCGCAGCCCCGCGTGCCGCGAGAGGGCCTCCCGCTCGTCGGCCGGAATCCCCGCGGCCTTCTCGGCCGCCTTTTCCACCTCCTCCTTCACCCACCTGCCCGCCGCGGCGTTTCGCCGCGACTGATGGCCGTCGAGGCAGGGCGACTCCTCCCACGCCCCGCGCACCGACGCATACCAGCCCATCGTGATGCCGCCGAAGCCAGCCACTTCGGCCCTCGGCTGCACGAAGAGCGCGAGGCGACGACGCATCTGGGCGAGGTCCTCCGGGAGCGTGTGCTTCGGGTTCCAGTCCTCGTGGTGAAACAGCGTGGGATACTGGGCCACCACCCGCATCCCCTGCCCGGCCAGGGCCATGAGCGCTTGCTCCTCGGCCGAGGGGCGGACGAACTTCTCGACGGCCGGGCCGAAGGGATCCTCGGCATAGGCCGCCAGCCCCGCATCGAGCGCGGCGACGGTCTCCGCAAGAAGCGGCGCGAGCCCTGAGGCGTCTCCCGCGCCGCCGTAGTAGGCCGTCACGGGCGACTTCGCGCAGGGCTGCGCCGCGCCGAACGTGGCGGAATAGGTCTCGTAGTCGCTCAGCGGCTCCCGCTGGCAGACACGGAACCGAAACGGATAGCAGGCAATCCCCTCGCCCCGAGTCGCCACGTCATACGTTCCCGGCGCCAGGGCCGTGGTGTCGAGCCGCAGCGAGCCGGCGGCGAGTGTGCCGAGCGGCTGATCGATGCCCGGGCCCCGGAGCATCACCGGAGCGTCGCCGGGCAGCCGGTCGGCGGGCTTGCCCGCCCAGAGAATGTCGACGCCGTCGCCGCGGCGAACGATCCCGCGGTTGCCGGGCGTGAAGAACGACACGGCGGCCCGTGGGGGCTCATCTCCGATCCAGACGAGGCCCAGCGGCCGGCCCGCGAGCGACGAATCCGCCGCCGCGGTGATCCGCCACAAGCCCGGGGTGTCGGGGAGCGTGCCGGCATACTCGCTCCCCTCGGGCGTGGCGGCCGCGGCCCGCAGTGTCATCTCAGCACCGCCCGAATCCGCACTGCCCGAATCGTCGCCGGTAATCGACTCGAGCCGCGTCACGATTTCCTTTGGCAACGCGGCTCCACCCGCGGCGGCCTTGATCCGAACCGACCACGCGCCGCCGGGCCGGACCGCCAGCGGAGGCACGTCGATCGACATGGTCTTCCCGCCGGCCGTCGAAGCCTGCACGAGCCGAATCTCACGGCCGTCGATCAGCCGCGTCTGCTGGGTCTCTTTTAGTTCGACCCGGCCCTCCGCCGTGACCGCAAACGGCACGCCCCCCACCTCGTAGCCGCGGCCGGGAGCGGAAGCCGGCAGGAAGAGCGTGAGTCGCAGAAACTCGTTCGTCTTGGCCGGCCCGGCTTGCACCTGCTTGCTCGCGACGTCGGCGAGCATCACGTCGAGGCCGCCGGTGAGAGCCTGGCCGGCGCACGCGACGGCGAGCGGCCCCGGCACCGAAACTCCGTCGCGAACCGTCCGGAACGTGACCGGCGTGCAGCGGATCTCGATGCGGCGGGCGGCGGCGTCGATTCGCACCCGCGGATCCTCGCTGGCGATCCCGCCGCCGGCCGCGACGGTAAGCTCGATGCCGAACGGCTCGATCACGTGCCTCCCCTCGCCGAGCGAGAGCGTCGCGGTCGGCGGCCGCTCGAGCCGGAACTCCCGCGGATCGGCCGCCGGCGGAGGGGACTCGTTTTCCGAGACCGCATCCTCGATCGCCTCGGCCAGTTCTTCGGCCTCGTTCTCTCCCGCCGTCTCCTTGCTCGCGAGGGATGCTTCCAACCGATTCATGTCCGCGGTCGCATAGCCCAGGACGGCCCGCTGGCCGACCTTGACGGAGAAGGGCCACGTGGCCACCACCCAGCCTCCGAACGGCGACACCCACGCCTGCTGACGATCGGCGAGCGGCCTGGCGTCTCGATCGGCCGCGACCAGCGCGATCGTCACCTCGGCCGCGGGCAGCCGGCCGCCGGTGGCCGCCAGGGCCGCCGCCACGACGAGGCCGTGGCCGGCCGTCGCCGCGAGCCGTTTCAGCCGCGACGTCGGAGGAATCATTCGAACTGCACCAGGCCCCAGCCGTTCGTGTGCATGCGGCTCTCGGTGGGGATGTCGTTGTTGACGTTCACCTCCGGCGTGCGGTCGCTCCATAGGGCGCGGGTGGCGTTGCGGGTGCCCCCCTCGTTGCCGCCGATCAGGCCGGCGTCGAGGAGAAACTTCGAGCCGGCCGCGGGCTTCACGGCCGTCGCTCCCCAGGGGATCGCCACCTCCACGACAGAGCCGCCGGAAACCGCCCGGTAGTGCATCGGCAGGTCGTTCCACTCGGCGATCTCGTCGAAGTCTTCCCGGCCGGCCGCCGGCGTCTCGAAGAAAGCCGCCAGCGGCTTCTCCTTGCCCTCGATCTTCGGGCGGTAGCGGGTGGCGAGGAGCGTGCCGTCCTTCGTGCGGCCGATCACCACCCGCAGGTCGCCCACCTCCATCGGATGCCGGTTGTTCGCGGCCACCTTTCGTTCATCGAGCCTGGGCGTGAGGCAGATCTCGAGGCCGCTGCCGCTCTTGAAGAGCTGACGGAAGTCGGTCGGCGTGTTCAGGAACGGCACCGGGGAGTTCAGCTCGAACCGGACGTAGAGGTTTTTGTCGTCGTAGCCGAACTGCACGCGGGAGCCCTGCGATGGATCGTCGCCGATCGGCATCGCGGCCACGCCCTCCCACTCCGCGTCGCTCGAGTCGGCGGCGGCCCCGGTGAGCCGGGGGACCACGGCCGACTTCCGGCCGCCGGCATACTTCGCCTGCAACGCGAGCGTGGCCTTCTGGTTCTGCTCGCCGTTCTTCGCGGCCTGGGCGAGCAGCGGGTCATCGACCGTGATCGGCACGGTCGCCCGCTCGATCGAGTCGAGCCCGGTCAGCTCCCAAATCCGGCAGTCGGCGTCGCCGCCGGTGAAGTAGGTCTTGCCGGTCTTGGGGTGCTTGAAGATCTCGCCGTTGAAGTTCTCCGTCAGCACCATCGTGTGGTCCATCGTGTAGGCCGATCGCTGGTCCTGCCCGAGGGCGTCCACGAACAGGCCGTCCTGCTTGTCGAGCAGGTAGTACTGGCCGTAGTAGCTCGTCACCGGCAGCAGGTCGGGATGCTGCGCGGAACTCATCCGGAAGGCGGCGGCGACGAAGCCCGGCGTGTAGGACGAACTCGTCCAGGCGAAGCCCGGGTGGACGTTCGCGTACCGCCACCGCTCCTTGCCGTCGGGACCGTACTTCACGATCCGGGCGCCGGAACCCTGGGCCCGCTCCCCGCGGCCGAGCAGGCCGCCGGAAAGCAAGGCGTATGACGAGCCGTCGGCGTCGGCGCAGAGGTCGGTGAACGCGCCCCCTTCTTCGTCATCCACCACGACTTTTGGCTCGTTGGCGTAGCGAAGTTCGCCTTTGGGGCCGAAGCCGAGGAAGTCGAGCCGGACGATGTCGAAGGGCTGGTCTCGCTTGCCCGGCGCGGTGGGTTCCAGCCACGTGTCGCCGCGGTAGGACCAGAGGTTCAGCCGGCCGTCGATGACGGTCTGGCGGCCGGTCGCGATGCGAGCCAGCGCCGGCCCCTTCTCCTCGGCCTGCACCCTGCCATCATTGTTGGCGTCGAGCCAGTCGGCCGTCATCCGGGGCACCCAGACGCCGTTCACCTCCTCGTAGAGCGTCCGCCCGCCGTGCGTCATGGCGCCGTTGACAAACATGAACTTGCGGCCGTCGCGGGCAACCACGGTCCCACCCGCGTGGTAGTCGGCCGCGCGGAGCTCGACGCCCCCGTCCTCGCGGGTTCGCAGGATCGTGCCGTCGGGCCGCCAGGTGCCCTTGTCGTAGTCGACGATGTAGCGGACGTTGTAGGCATAGAACTTCTCGGGATCCTTGGGATCGAAGGAGCCGGCGGTCGAGTAGGGCTGCGAGCCGTAGAACTCCTTGAACAGCGAGCCGTCGGCATTCCAGCACGAGTATCGCTTCGGCGTAGCGTCGTCCTCGCAGACCCAGAGCCGGTTGTTCCTGTCCACCGCGATCGCGTAGGGCCTGAGCATGCCCGCGGGATCGAAGGCATTGAGCAGCGGCCGGCCGCCGGAGGTGCCGAACCTCTGCACCACCTTGCCGGCGGGGTCGAGCTTCCAGACCTGCATCGTCTTGCCCTGCAGCGAGACATAGACGTTGCCGGACGTGTCGCAGGCGAGCATCTTCGGTTCGTCGAGACCCTTCGCCAGCGGCGTGAACCTCCCGGTCTTGGGGTCGACCTTGCCGACGGCATTCTCGCTCACGGCGTAGAGTGTGCCCTTGGCGTCCACGGCGAGGCCTCCGGTGAGCGGCACGGGGGTCGGCACCTCCGCCTTGTGCTTGCCGGTGGTGCTGTCGACGAGAAACAGCTTCGCTTCGCCGGTGGCGGTGACGAGCGTCTGGTCGTCGAGGGCGGCAAGGCCGCGATTCACGGGCGCGTCGGCGTTGGGCCGACCGTCGGCGAAGGCCACGAGCTGACCGTCTTTCAGGCTGAACTTGGTCAGCTTGTTGGTGCCGCCGAAATAGCCGAAGCCGTTCCGCACCGCAAGCGACAGGCCCATGGCCGTCGTGGGCCAGAGCTTCTTGCCCTCGAGGTCGGTGCCGATCGCCGGCTTCTGGGCCTCCGCATTGCCCGTGCCGAGCACGACGCGGTCTCCTTCGGTGGCGACGAACGTGGGGGCCCAGTAGTCGCCCGCCCAGCCGCCGGTGCCGTCTTCGGTCTGCCAGGGGGGCGTGCCGCTGGTGCCCACGTCGCAGACGAACTTCTGGCCGATCCCGTCGTGGGTGAGAATCGTCGCCTCGTAGTTGCCGGGCGGCACCGGCTGGTCGAAGTCGTCGAGGCCGTCCCACATCCAGACATGCTCGCCTGCCTTGAACGGCACCGCGCCGATCGCCGTGCGGATCGTCTTTCCCGCGGCGTTTCGGATCGAGATGCTCGCCTTGCCGTCCTTGGCCATCGTGAAGGTCACCGGGATATGCCCCTCGGCGCGGTCGAGGGCGGTCTTCTCGCTCGGCGGCAGGTTGCCTTCCGCCATGAAGATGCCCGTGCCCCAGGCGGCGGGGCCCATGTAGCCCAGCGTGTTACTCTTCGGATTGCGGACATCGGTGATGCCGGCCTTGAGTTCCGTCCCCTTCTCGTTGCCCCAGTGGATCTGGAACTGCATCTGCACCTTGTCGCCCGGCTGGTAGGGACGCGGCGCCCTTAGCACGGCCAGGGGGATCTTGTATTCGAACGAGCAGCCCTTGCCGTCGGCGTCTTCGACGAACGCCCCCTCGAGGCCCGGCGGGTTGAGCACCTCGTCGGCGAAGTTGAGCGTGTAGCGGGCCTCGTAGCCGGCCTTGCCGTCTTGGGTCGAGTGCCAGAGGTTGATGTGGTTGACGAACTTCTGTTCTTCCGCCGACATCCGCCCGCCCGTGATATTGGAGGCGTCGGACTTGATCGCGGGGTCGGACACGAACCGGATCTGGATCGCGTCGGCGTTCCAGGCGTTGGCCACGTCGCCGCCGAAATGGGTCATGTTTCGCATCGGTGTCGGGTCTCTCCAGGTCCCGCCGACGTAGAGGAACTCCTTGTCGTACATCATCGCCGCGCGGACGTTGTACGACTCCCTGCTCGCCTCGTCGATAAACATGAAGATCGAGCCGGTCAGGTCCCAGTCGTCAAGTTTTCCATCGACCGTCACCGTGCCTGGCGCCGGCACGATCCGGATCTCGGTGTTGTCGGCCTTGTTTTGCACGGCCGCGTAAGGGAACGCCGGCTGCGGGCAAAAGATCGCCGCGGCCCCGACGAGGCAGAGAAGCCGAAACGGGCGGCGGCAGCGGAACATCGGGGCACTCCTCGGGGATACTCGATGAGAACTTTTGATACCGTACTCCCGCCCGGCTTGTGATTTCAGCCAGAAGTTTTGGCATTTCGGCCGGGGCATCAGCTCGCCGCCTGGGTCCGGTAGCGGCCCGGAGGCATGCCGGTGAGGCGGCGGAAGGCGGTCGTGAAATGGGAGATGTCGTGGAAGCCCACGAGCGCCGCCACCTGCTTGATCGGCAACTCGGTGGTGGCCAGCAGGCGGCGGGCCTGGTCGATCCGCAACCGCTGCAGTTCGGCGTGCACCGGGCGGCCCACCACCGTCTTGAAGCGGGCCTTGAGCGTCGAGAGCGAGAGCCCGCTGGCCCGGGCGACGTCGGCCACATGCAGCGGCCGGGCGACGTTACCGCGGAGAAAGGCGATCGCCGCCGCCACCCCCGCGTCAGCGACCGCCAGCATCTCCGACGACTGCCGCCGTGTCACGCCGGCCGGCGGCACGAGCACCGTGCCCTGAACCGGCTTGCCGTCCATCAGGGCGGCGAGCATCTCGGCGGCGCGGCGGCCAATCCCGCGGGTGTCGTGCTCGATGCTGCTCACGGGGGGAGTCGCGAGCTCGCAGAGCAACTCGTCGTTGTCCACGCCGAGCACCGCCACGTCGTCGGGCACGCGGCGGCCGGCCAGCCCGCAGGCCTCGACAACGTGCCGGGCGCGGGCGTCGTTGACGGCCAGCACGCCCGTCTGCGGCGGCAGCGCGGCGATCCACTCGGCCAGGGCCGCCAGGGCCGCGGGCCAGTCGCGGGCGATCCGCTGCCGCTGCCCGAACCGGCTGAAGGTGGCCCCCGCCTCGTGGGCCGCGGCGGCGAAGGCCGCCGCCCGCGGCTCGCACCAATAGGCTGACGGGACGGTCGCGCCGCAGTAGGCGAGGTGGCTCAGGCCGTTGGCGAGAAAATGCGCCGCGGCCAGCCGGCCGATCGCCTCGTTGTCGGTCGCCACCACGGGCACCTGCCGGGGCGTCGCCCGCAGCCCGCGCTCGATCGAGACGGCGGGCACTCGCGACTTCGCCACGAATTCCTCCGTCCGCCGCTCCCCGAAATAGGCGATCACGCCGTCGCCTCGCCAGGTCCGCGGGTCGGGCACCATGTCGGCCGTGGCCGGCTCGATGAACAGCCGCCAGTGGGCGTGCTGTTGGACGTATTCGGCGATGCCGCGGATAATTCGCCGCTGGTACATGTTCGACGGATCGAGGATCACGGCGACCTGGCGGTCAGCCCGGGCAGACGACCGGAGACGAATCGGCTCGGGTTTCACGACCGCTGCCATCCGCCTCTCTCCCCGTCCCTCAGCCACGCTCGCCAGCTGCCAGGCAGTCCGGGGCTCGGGCCGCGTCGGGCAGCACGGCCTCGGTCAGTTCAGGCGGCAAGTGCATCCGCGACCAGCCGCCGTCGAGCACGAGCGTCGTGCCCGTCAGATAGCTGGCCTGATCCGACGCGATCCAGGCCACCGCCTGGGCCACCTCGTCCGGCCGGCCCCAGCGGCCGAGCATCGTCATCGACTCGGAAAACTTCCGCACGGGATCGTCCCCGCGGCCGTTGGACCGCCCGTCGGCAGTGTGGAAGCGGCTCATCGCGGTGTCGATCGCCCCGGGCGCGACGTTCACCACGCGGATGCCGGCCGGGCCGTAGAGCGCCGCCAAGTCATACGTCAGCGACTCGAGCGCGCCCTTGCAGGAGACATAGGCCGGCGAGACTCCATGGGCTTGCCGGGCCATCATGCTGCCGATGTTCACGATCACGCCGCCGGATGTCATCTCCTCGGCCGCCCAGCGGGCGAGGAACGCGGGCGCGGTCAGGCAGAGGCGGATCGTGCGATCCCATTCCGCCGGCGTGATTTCCCGCATCGTCCCCAGATCGCGGGCGGCGGCATTGTTGACGACCACGTCGATCCGGCCAAAGCAGGCCGCCGTCCGACGGATCACGGACTCGGCGAACTCGAGGTCGGTGAGATCGCCCGAAATCGCGAGGACGTCGGCTGCCGTCCGCTCGAGCTCCTGCGTCAGGGCCGCAAGCCCCTCCGGGCTACGGTCGGTGATCGCGACGGCATGGCCCTGGGCCGCGAACACCCGGGCCACGGCCGAGCCGATGCCGCCGGCAGCACCGGTGACGAGCACGACGCGGGCAGACGGAGGGCGAGCAGCCGACATAGCTCTACTTTACTGCCCGGGCCACCGGGCGGGACGGGCAAATTTTTGCAAAATCGGTCGGGGATTCCTTTTCAAAATGGCTGACGGCCGGAACGACCGGCTCGCGGAAGAGCACCAGAAAGCATCGGCAGGAGCCAGTCGTCAATCTCTTCCCCGCTGGCGGGGCTGAGCGGCGGCTTGCCTCCTTCAGCCGCGAGGCCGAGCCGCTCCATCCCGTTGCGCCACTGCCGCTGGAAGAGGGCGAGGTGGAGGTTTGAGTTGCCTGCGGCGTCGGGCGACCGACGGTCGAGCACGACGAGCCCCTTGCCGATCGCGAGCACCCGCAGGTCGGGCTCGCCTGTGACCGAGTGGAGCGTGGCCTGGCCGCTTGCGACGAGCGATCGCATCGCCTCCACGATCCGCGGTCGGCGGCCCGGCGTGAGGCTCACGCCCGACTCGGGATCGACGCCGAGATCCTCGCCCACGAGGTAGAGCCGCGCGCCGCCGGCGACATGATCGGCGAGAGCCTTTGCGTGTGTCGTCCAGTCGGTGCAGGCGAGCCGCCGCAGCGAGTCCTGGCGGCTGCCCCCCATTTCATAGGAGAACGCGCTGTAGCTCCGCTTGTCCACGGGCTCCGCCGAGAAGTGCAGGCCGCGGAGCCGCTCGAGCAGCGCGATGAACTCCTCCGCCGAGACGTCGGGGCCGTGCCGGGCGAATTCCCGCGATCGCATCTCGGGCGCCGCGGGCAGCGCCGCCTTCGCGACCGCCGCCGAGACCGCCGATGGCTTGACCGAAAGCGGAACCTCTGCCACGGCAGCGGTGATCGCATCGACGAACCGCACCCGCCAGGGTTGGTGCGCGCCGGCACCAGCGTCGGCCGGGTCGTCGAGCCGCAGCCGCAGCGCGACCGGCGCGCCCGGCTTCACCGCGACGCCCGCGGTGTGGTGCGCGAGCAGACTACCGTCAGGCCCCACGACCTCGATCCTCCCGTAGGCCGTCTCCTTGCGACCGCCGCCCAGCGTGAAGGATGCGATGTCGCCGAGGGCCGCCGAGGCCGGGCCGACGAGTGCAGGCTGCGGAGGCGGCGCCGTGCCGAGCGCCAGGAGCCGCCAGTGACCCGGCTCGACGACGACCGCCGTCTCGAGAACCTCGCGGGCCGGATCGCGGAGCAGGGGCAAGGCCTCGCCGGAGAGCAGGTCGTGCACCACCCCAAAAGGCTTGCGGACCCGCAGCCGCGCGTGGGCCGTGCGGCCGCGGTGGTCGCCGAACAGGGCGAGCACGCGGGTGGACGTGCCGGGCAGGTCATACTGCATCGTCACGAAGTCGCTGATGCCTTCGTCGTAGGCCCGCAGGTTGCGAAACTCGAATGCGGGCACGACGCCGCGGCGGCGGACGAGCTGGTCGATCACGGCCCGGAAGGTTTCCCAGGCGTCGTTCACCGGAAACGGAAAGACGCTGTCGCCGGCCAGGAGCACGTTGAAGCAGATCGCCTCACCCGCTCCCGCCTTCCGCCAGGTGAAGAGCGGCTCGCCGTCCTGGTGGTGGCCGACGACGACCGTGTCTTTCGCGAGGTTCGCGAGCTTTTGATGCCCCTCGGGACAGTAGTGGTTGGGGTGGCCGCCGACATGGATCGGCAGGTCGAAGAACAAGGGCGGCTGGCGGTCGGGGGCCCGGGCCGCCTCCGGCTTTTCGCCGCCGATGATCCACGACTCCGCAAAGGCCTCGAGCGCGGCGTTGCGGCCCGGAAACTCGACCTGCGAGCGGCCCATCACCCAGGCCGGGTCGGCCGTGAAGCCCATGAGTGCGTCGAGACCGGCACCGGGGCAGGTCGGATAGGGCTTGCCGCCGGCGTCGTAGCGGGCGAGCGTGGGGAAGACGACGAGCGAGCCGCCTCCTTCGACGTAGCGGCGGAGCTTCGCGGCGATGTCGGCGTCGAGCGCCTCCACGTAGGGCACGAAGAGCACCTTGCAGCCGGCGAACTCGTCGGGCTTCACGTATTTCGGCGCATAACCCGAGGCGGACAGTGCCGTGTAGAGCGGCAGCTCCGGCGGCATCAAGTACGACGCGCCCGGCGCCTGGTGCGTGGCCTTGCCCATCGTGAGATCATGCGGCCCGTCGCGGTCCATGAAGAAGCCGTAGCGGCCGCGGACGAGGGCCCAACGGCTGTCGAACGTGAAGATGCCCACCTCCGCGTCGGCTCGCGGCGTCATCTTCCGCAAGACGGCGTCGGGCCGCTCGGCCTGCTTCATCGTGCGGGCCACGGCGAGCGATGTCCGCGAGGGGGTGAGGTCACCGTTGAAGGCGTGGCCCCAGGTGGAGAGATAGGTGCAGCCGGAGGCGAAGCCCAGTTGGAGAAACTGGTTGTTCATCGGCTCGTCCTCGAAGAACATCCAGTCGAGATGGAAGGGATTGGAGGGGGCCGGCGTGCGGGAGCGGACGTAGGCATGCCACAACGCCACGCCCTCCGGCGCGACCGCGTTCCAGAAATGCGTCATCGGCGCCGGGCAGAACTGCAGGAACGTGAAGTCGTAGCTCATCGTCCAGGTGGGCACCGGATTGGCGGCGACGAACCCCCGCATGTGGTTCTCGGTGTATTGGCGAACGTACCACTCGTGAAACGCATGGGTGTCGACGTAGGGCGTGAGATTCGCCTCGACGTCCTTGGGCGGCGGCATGAAGAGCCAACCGAAGGGCTCGGCGTATTGCCGCCAGACCTTGATCTCCTGCCAGTCCTTGAACTCCTTCCCCCAGGCGGCGTTGAGCTTGGCGAGATCGCCGCCGTAGACCTGCCCGAGGTAGTGGCGAAACCATTTATTGCAGTCCTCCGGCGCCTCCGGCTCCTTCCGCCAGGGATATGCCTCCGACCACGGGCCGTAGCCCGTCTCCTCCCCCATCGAAAACATGTTGAGCGCCGCCGACGGCCACGGGCCGCGGAAGCCGGGCTCGCCGAAGCCCTTCGCGGCGGCGCCGCCCCGGCGCCGGCCCTCCTCGAAATACCGCTGGGAATAGCCCTCGACGGGCGCGGAGAAGGGGGCCGTCTGGATCCCCATCCGCGTGGCGGCCTGGTGCTCGTCGTAGCTGCGGAAGTTGTGCCGCTCGGCCACCTCCTTGTCGCGGAAGGAGAACTCGGCATTGAAGCCGCTCGCGCGGAGGTAGCGGGCGAACTGGTCGGCGAGGCCGGGACGGGCCACGTCGCCCAAGTGCCAGCTCGCCAGCAGCAACTGCTCGGTCATGTCGTAGGGTCGGTAGCGGTAGAGCTTCGTCGTCGCACGGCCAAGCGGTTTGCCCGCGGGATCGACGACGATCGCCTCGAGCCAGGCGACGAATGCCCGCGGGTCGGGGTCGGCCATGGCGAACTCGAACGACTTTTCGAGCTTCTTTCCGGCGGCCAGTGTGATCGGTTCCGCGGCGTGCTTCACGGTCTTCCGCGCCCAGTCCAGCACCCGCCAGTGGAGGGTCGCCGTGCCGAGATCGGCCGTCGGCTCGATCACGAGCGACGACGCCGTCGCGAAACTCGGCGCCGTGCCCTGCTTGGTCGTGAAGAGATCGATCGCCAGCGGCAGAGGCTCCGCGACCGCATCGGCCACCGGCGCGGCCGGCGGGAGCTGCTCGCCACGCGCGAATCGCACCAGCCGCTCCAAGGCCCCGGCCCAGACAAGATCCCCATCGACGCCGGGAGCGAAGGTTGCCGGGAAGAGCGTGTTGTTCGCGGCGATCGTGAGCACACGCCCCTTGCCGGCGGTGCCCAGGCCGACAAGCGGCTGCGGTTTTTGCTTGGCGTTTGCCGCCGCCAGTTCGACGACGGCGGCAAGACCCTCCGGCAGCGACTGCGGTTTGCCGGGAAACTTCATGCCGAGCTCTGCCAGCTGCATGCCGGCGAGCGGGTCGGAGAGTTCGCTGGCCACGGGCTTCACGGCGAGCCCCGCCGGCAGTGCACCGCCGGTCATCCAAACGAGCGTGCCGCCGGCGACAACATGATCGACCAGCGCCTTCTCGATCTCGGGATCGGCGTTGCCCGCCGCCACGAGCACCGCGTCATGCGGCTGCTTCAGGGCGGCAAGGATCGCGTCGCGGCGGATCGGCACCCACTTCGGATCCTTGCCGAAGTGGCCGTCGACGTCGGCCACGTGGTCGCCCGAGTCGTGCGGCACCGGCACCGTGAAAAACCGCAGGTTCGAGAGGCTCTCGAGCATGAGGCAGTCGGCCGCCTGCGTGCCGCCATAGCCGTGGGGCTGGCCGATCAGGAGCACGTTGAGCCGTTGTGGGCCGGGGAACCGCTCCGCCGCCGCGGCGTGCAGGCACCAGCAAAGGCAGAAGATGGCCAGCCCAGGCAGCACCATGCCAAAGACGGACGAGACGCGATGCATTCCGAGCATGGTGGTTTCTCCTATTCCAGGGTGAACGTGCGGGTGATGGCGGTTTCGCTGCCGAAGACGTCGCGAAACGTGAGGCTCCAGACGCCGGACGGATCGTTCCAGGCGACGGGTAGCAAGATTTCTACAGGCGATTGATCGACCAGCACGTTCTGTGTCCAAAACCGCGCGGGCGAGCCGTCGGGTCGCGCGGCCGCGATCCGGATCGCATGGCGGCCCCGGGCCTCGGGCACGGAGATTCGCACCTTCACGCCGCCGCCCCGCGCTCCCTTGTCCGGCATCTCCACCTTCATCGCCGCGAGCGGCCCCGGGAGGAGGGCGTGGAACGTCGCCCGCCCCGACGGCAATTCATCGATAAACCAGTGCGTCTGGCCCGCGGGCAGATCCTGCTTGATGTCATACACCCAGGGCGGTGCCGCGTAGGGGCGGCCGCTCGCCTTCCGCTCGGGCGACACCGGCCACCGCTCGCTGTCGAAGATCACACTCGCCCGCGCGGGCTGCGTGGCCACCTGCCGAAAGAGACCCAGGATCGTGTAGTCGCCGTTCTTCCAGTGCTGCACCCGCACGTTGCCAAACCATGGCGTCGACTCCTTGCGAAACTCCATCACGTGCAGCGTCCGTTCCACGCCGGCCGCGTGGAAGAGGTTGAGAAAAAAAGTGGCCCCGTCGGCAGGGAGCGTTTCGGAGGTCGGCTGCCCGCTGAGACCGCCGGTGTCGTCGCGCACGGGGAAACAGCTCCGCGGCACCGCGTTTAAGAGGATCGCCCGGCCCTTGCCGACGTCGTTGACGACACAGGCCGCCGCGTTGCCGGCGGTGCCCAGCTTCTTGCCCGTGGTCACGGCCACCGAGGGATCGACGAGGGGGCCGACGGTTTCCGCACTGGGCGAGTCGCCGGGCAGCGGCCGCTTGAACTCGAGCTTCTCGACGACGCCATGCGCCGCCGGCAGGTCACCGGCGATCGCCAGCTCGGCCCGGGCAGCATCTACCAGTTCGCCCTGTACGCCGAAGAGGTCGTCGAGCGCGGGAGCCTGCCGCCGCCGGCAGCGGGCGTCGAAGCAGCCGGGCCGCACGTCGGCGAGCACCGTGCCTCCTGCCTCTGCGAACCGGCGGATGGCGGCGGCGGCTTCGTCGGAGAGGGCCCAGACCTGGGGCAGGACGAGCACCTTGTAGCCCCGGCCGGCGAAGTCAGCTGTGCGGAGGTCGGTCTCCGTGACGAAGTTGTATTGCAGGCCGAGGTCGTGGCAGATCATCTGCCAGGAGAGGTAGGCGGCCCAGTGCGAGAGATACGTCTTCAGCCGCGGGTCGCGGCCGCCGAGAAAGATCGACGGATAGGAATAGAACACCGCCACGCCGTCGTGCTGCATCGTGCTTGCGAGAAGCAGGTCGCCGAGCCCTTCGCGGACCACCCGCGTGTCGCGGAGCATCTCGCGAACCGGCTCGGGCGGCTCGAGGTTCGGCGACTGAAAGCCCTGCCAGGCCCCGATCGCCGACCACATCCAATACCAGATCGAGTCGGCGCCCATCATCACCTGCCGCCAGGCATGGGAGCAGTGATTCATCGCATCGCGGTCGTAGCCGATCCACGAGCTGCGGATGAACTTCCGCGGGGCGACCGACCGCACGAACTCCTCGCTGATGCTCGTGTAGGGCACCCACATGTCAAACTCGCGGCAGACGAGCTCCGGATCGCACATCCCGCGGGCGATGTGGCCGCTGCCCTCGAACCCGATTCCCGCCTGCGGATCGTCGCAGGCCTTGCGGATCCACTCGCGGCAGTTCTTTCCCATCTGAATGAAGTTCCAGCCCGGGAAATAGAAAAGGTCGTAGGCCGCGGCGTGGTTGTCGGGATCAGTCTTGGAAAGTTCATCCTGCCACGCGCGGGCCGCGGCCACGGTCACGTCGTCGAACGAGCCGAACGCCGAGCCCCAGGCGGCGTTGAGCCGGGTGACGTCGCCATGCGCCTCACGGAGATACCGCCGAAACCCGTCGTCGGTCTTCGGGCCCTTGCCCATCCCCTGCGTCACGATCTCGTCGCCGAGCGAGTAGCAAAGCACGCCGTGCCCACGCGACTTGAGCGCGACCATGTCGGCAAACCGCTTGCCGTGGTCCGGCTGGGCCCACTCCTCGGCGGATTGGGCGATCACGCTCCCGCCGCCGCCGCTCCAGGGCACGTAGGAAAGGCCGTGGGCCGCGGCGTTGATCGGCGCGGCCGTGTGCTCGAGCGCCGCGGTCACGCCCAACTCGGAGAGCCGCTCGATCGCGTGGGGCCCGAGGGTCTCGTCGCCCGGCACCGACCAGAGCACGACGTTGAACTTCCCCTGCTTCCGCTGCGTGATCCGCTGAAACCGCCAGGCATGGGCCACCTCCGCTGTGCCGTCGAGCACCTGGGCCTCCACCCGCAGGAGCATCGGCATCCAGGGCTCGGCGGGGAAGGAAAACTTTCCTGCCGGCGTCGCGGGTCCTTCCTGCCGCGCGAGCTCGCGGCCCTGCGGGTCAAACAGGCTCACGCGGAGCGCGAGCGTGCTCACATCGCCCTCGAGTGCGATCGTGCCGGCGATCGACTCGCCGATCTCCACGTAGGGCACGAAGACGCCGCGCCGCTCCCAGTCTTCCTGCCACGATTGGGCCTTCGCCGGCTCCGGTCGCGGCGGCAAGGGATGCCGCTCATCGAGTGTGATCGAGGCGACCCGCACCGGCGCCGTGATGCCGAGGGGTCGCGTGGCGAAGCCCTGGCTTGCGCCGTCGAGCCGAGCCACCGCGTCGAGGTGAAACCGGCCCGCCCGTGAGGCCGGGAGCGCGAACGTCGCGTTGCCGTCGGCTCCCTTGCAGGCGGCTTCGCCGAGGGCCGTCTCCACGCCGTCGTCGCGCCGCAGCCGGAGCGTGATCTGCGTCTTGCCGGGCGTGGCGTTTTTCCAAGCGACTGCGACCTTCGTCGCCGCCAGTTGTTCGCGGCCGACCTGCGGATCGCAGCGGATCTCCAGGCTGACCGGTGGCTCCCGCTTCGCCGCCCAGAGCACCGCCCGTGCCAGCCGCTCCTGCCAGATGTCGTAATCGACTTCCCAGCCGGGCCCGTAGGCGATCTTCGGGCGGGCCGGCATCTGCACGATTCTCCCCGCACCAGACTCGAAGGCCTTCAGGCCACCGGCAGCCTCGATTGCCGCGGGCAATGGGTCGAGCGGCCGCGCATCGGCGAAACCCTCGACCCCGACGAGCACGACGCCCGCCCCGGCCTTGACCTGCTCCAGAAACAGCGTGCGGCCATCCTGCAGCGGGCCCGTGCCGAGCGTGTCGGGATGCACGTCCTGAAAGATGAACACGTCGTGCGGCTTCTCGAGCAGCCTCACGATCCGCCGCTCGCCGGCATCGCCGCCGAACCAGTGGTCTTTGTAGAAGGCGTACCGCCAGGAGGCGTCGAGATCGAGGTCGACCCGCTGGGCGAGTTCGGCGATCTCGCGGGCATGGGTGTTCATGCCCTCTGTCTTCACGCCCACGAAGGCGTAGGCCCGCACCGGTCCGCCCGCGAGCGGCCGGGCCCAGGGCGTGTGGGGCGTGCGGATACCCGTAGCGAGCGAGTGCGCCTCCTCCACCTCGGATTCCGTTGAATCCCAGCCGAGAGCGGCCGGGGCGGCGACGATCGCGAGGCACGCGTAGAGCGGTGCGAAGCACGCCAAGCGAATGGCGAGGGGTGGCGACTGCATGCTGATCTCTCCGCGGGTGATGGCCGACGTATTGTGATCCACGGTGGCCGATCGCGTGTTGGCGCAGTGGCCGAATCTTTTTGCAAATCGGCCACCGGTGGGGGCGTTGCGTCTGCCGTTGTAGGATGCCTTTCATGCGTAACCGCTTCCTGATCATGACGAGCAGACGATGTCGTCCGTCATTCCTCGCCTGCGTGGCGGCCGCGTGCCTCGTCGCCGCGGCACCCGCGCCGGCCGACGAGACGATCGCCATCGACTTCAGCACCCCCGTGGGCCGGATCCGTGCGCTCCACGGCGTCTGCAACGGGCCGGTGTCGTGGGGAGAAAATCCCGACCTGCGGCCGTGGTTTCGCGAGGCCGGGTTTCCGACGGCCCGGCTCCACGACTGCCACTACCCGTCGCCCGACGTGGTCGACGTCTCCACGATCTTTCCGCTCTTCCACCTCGATCCCGACGACCCGCGGAACTACACGTTCGCCAAGACGGACGCCTCCATCAAAGGCCTCGTCGAGTGCGGCACGAAGATCGTCTACCGGCTCGGCCAGTCCATCGAGCCCTCCACCGCCTACCACAACCATCCGCCGGCCGACATGGACAAGTTCGCCCGCATCTGCGTGAACATCGTCCGCCACTACAACGACGGCTGGGCCGACGGCTTCCATCATGGCATCGAATACTGGGAGGTCTGGAACGAGCCCGAGGGAAGCGGGATGTGGAAGGGCACCCAGGAGGAATACTTCACGCTCTATGAAAAGGTGGCGAAGGCGATTCACGCCCACGACCCGAAGCTCAAGGTGGGCGGGCCGGCGCTGACATCGAGCGCGTTTCTCGACAAGGGCTGGGGCCGCCCGTTCCTCGCCCGCTGCCGCGAGCGGAAGCTGCCGCTCGACTTCTTCTCCTTCCACGCCTACACGGTCGATCACGTGGCGCTCGTCCGCCAGGCTCGAAAGACGCTCGACGAATTCGGCTTCGAGAAGACGGAGACCCACCTCAACGAATGGCGGTATGCGCCGAGCTGGGAGGGGCTCTATCCCAAGTCGCCGGAGATGTTCGAGACGGTGCCGGAGTGGTTTCGCCAGGGCACGTGCGGCCGCGGCGGGGCGTTCGCCAGTTCGCTCCTCATGCGGCTGCAGGACGAGCCGCTCGACATGGCCAACTTCTATACGGCCGACACGTCCGTCTGGAGCATGTTCGGAACGTTCGGGATTCGCACGCCGGTCTACCACGCGTTTCGGGCGTTCAATGAACTGGCCAAGCGGCCGCGGCGAGTGGCCTGCACGGTCGCCGGTGCGACGGCGGCGACCGACGGTGCCGCGAAGCCTCGCTCGGCTGCCGACAACGAGATCAACCCGGGCGGCGACACGGCCAAGCGGCCCACGAAGCCGCCGGTCGCCATGGCGGGAATCGCGGAAGACGGCGGGTCGGCCGTCGTGCTCGTGAGCACGTTCGACGCCGCGGCGGGGCCCCGCACGATCTCGATCGCCGGGCTGCCCTGGGCGGCGACCGCCCGCGTCGAGCCGCTGCTCGTCGACGACGATCACGCGCTCGAGCCGGTCGCAATCGGCAGGGCGGGCAACGGCCCAGCGGCGACGTTCACAATCGATCTCCCCGCCGATGCCACGTTCCTCCTGCGGCTCACGAAACCATGAGTGTCATGCCGTCCATCCGCCGCTTCGCCGTGGTCGTGGCCGCGGTTCTTGCGATGGTCGCTACCGGCGCAACTCGCGGCGCGGAGACGGTGACGGTCGATTTCGCAAAGCCGGCCGGCCGGATCCGCGCGATCCACGGCGTCAACAACGGCCCGGTCACCCGCGGCAACAACGCCGACCTCGAGCCGTGGTGGAAGCAGGCCGGGTTTCCGACGGCCCGGCTCCACGACTCGCATTGGCCCAGCCCCGACGTGGTGGACGTCTCCACGATCTTCCCGCTCGTTCACCTCGATCCCGACGACGAGCGGAACTACCTGTTCGCGAAGACCGACGACTACCTCGCCGGCATCCTGCGGTGCAACGCGAAGGTGATCTACCGGCTCGGCCAGAGCATCGAACGGCACGGGATCCGGTTTCACACCGATCCGCCGACCGACCTCGACGCCTTCGCCAAGGTCTGCGTGAACATCGTGCGGCACTACAACGACGGCTGGGCGAAGGGCTTCCGCCACGGGATCCAGTATTGGGAGATCTGGAACGAGCCCGACATCGGGCCCTGCTGGAAGGGAACGCAGGAGCAGTTTTTCGAACTCTACGAGAAGGTCGCCACCGCGATCGAGCGGCATGACCCGAAGCTCAAGGTGGGCGGGCCGGCGTTGACGCAACGCGGGTTTGCCGAACAAGGCTGGGGCCGGCCGTTCCTCGACCGGTGCAAGGAGCGGAAGCTCCCGCTCGACTTCTTCTCGATCCATGCCTATGTGACCGAGCCCGGCGAGATCGCCGACCTCCTACGCACCACCCGCCGGGAGTTGGACGCCCGCGGATTCACAGCGACCGAGATCCATCTGAACGAATGGCGGTATGCCCCCGGCTGGGGTGACCTCTCGCCCAAGCGGCGCGAGGATTGGACGACCGTGCCGGGCTTCTTCAAGCGGGGCACGGGGGGCCGGGGGGCGGCCTACGCGGCGGCCGTGCTGATCACGATGCAGGACGAGCCGGTGGACATGATGAATTTCTACACGGCCGACATCTCTCCTTGGAGCATGTTCGGCACGTTCGGGATCCGCACGCCGGTCTACCATGCGTTCGTGGCGTTCAACGAGGTCGCGAAGCGGCCGGCCCGCGTGGCCTGCACGGTCGCGGATTCGGAGGGGCGAACCGCCACGGCACTGGCGGGTCTCGCCGAGGATGGTCGCTCGGCCGTGGTGCTCGCGAGCACGTTCAACGCGGCTGCGGGCCCGCGGGAATTCCGGATCGCCGGGCTCCCCTGGGCGGCGGAGGCCCGCGTGGAGACCTTGCTCGTGGACGGCGACCACGCGCTCGACCCGACGCTGCCGCAGGTGAATCCGGTGGCCGACGGCGTGGCGATCACGGTGCATCTGCCGGCTGACGCCGTCTGCCTCGTTCGACTGACGCGGAACTGAGCGGCCGGTCGTGGAGCACTGCCGGAACGCCTTCGACAGCCCCTCGTGAATCGGCGCGACCCGTCCGGTTTCCCCGGAGACGATGCGCGAACCCTGCTTGGAAGCCCGTTGCGGAAGCGAGAAAATCCTCGGGCCGCCGCCATACGGCCACCCGCATTCCTCTGATCTCCCTCCGTGGCCTTCGCGTCAGCGGACATCGGTCAAGAGGTGTTTCAGACTCTCCGGAATGACCCCAGCGACCGACCCGGCTGGTAGAATCTCGGGGCATGCAAGACGATCCGATGTCCCGGGTTCAACATTCGCCGAAGGTTTTCATGACGCAACCCCCGCGACCTGCTGGTGCTGACAACGTCCGATTTCCGGATCACCGGTCTGTGATCATCGCGGATGCCACCAGGTTCCGCGAGCTACCGCCACGGGAGCGGTGGCTGGAACTCTTTGCCCTGCGGGAATGGGGATCGCGGCTGACCAAGTCACTGCCGCAAGCGGGAGCGATCCGGAGTGTCGATAAGGACCCTGAGGCAGCCTGGCAGTCGATTCAGCGGGAGTTATTCCTACGAAATGGCAAATGACAGCGGCCATTCCATCGACCCCTTGGGGTCAGCGCTCGAAGACGTGGTCGCGGTGCTCGTGCAAGCGGGCATCGATTACGTTCTGATCGGCGGACTGGCCACGGGCTATCGGGCTCGCCCGAGGTACACGAAGGATATCGACCTCATTCTTGACGTGCCGCAGGTGGCCCTGCCATCATTGCTCGACGATTTGCACGCTCGGGATTTCGAATTCGACACGCGCGAGGTCGTCGAGGAGTTTACCCGGCATCACATGGCCGTACTCTGGCGTGATGGCGTCCGGCTCGACTGGCTGAAGCCGGTGCTGCCGGCATACCGCCATGTCATGGAACGCGCGGCGATCGAGCCGGGGCCGAATGGCACGATTCGCGTCGCGACAGCGGAGGGCTTAATTCTGCTCAAGTTGCTTGCGTTTCGCCTCCAGGATCAGGCCGACATCGAGGCCCTTGTTGCCGTCAACCGCGACTCACTCGATCTCGAGTGGATCAAAACCGAATGGCAGACGATCTTCGACATGCACGATCCGCGGATGGAGTGGCTGCTTGGCCTGGTCGCGGCCCGCTGACGAGACCGGGCGTTTGGCCAACTGCTTCACCTGCACGCGCACCCGATCCGGAAACACCTCAAACACCGCCGCTCCGTCCGCCGGATACGAGGCGCTGTCCGAAAGCGAAAGATGGCAGAGGCCGGCCTTCGTCTTCATACCCGTCAGATGGAGATGACCGGAGAGCACGGCGATCACCGTGCTTGCATGCTGCTCCACGAGTGCGAGCGTGCCGCCGTCGCGGTCGTAGTCGCTGCGGAAGCCGAAACTCTTGGCGAGCACGTCGGCATCGCGAACGGCGATCAGCGGAATGTGGCAGAGAATGATCTTCGGCAGCCGGGCGTGCTCCGCGAGCGCGTCCTTCAGCCAGGCATTGCGGGCTGCGGCGGCCTCGGCCGAGAAGGGCGCTCCGCTGTTGTCGAGGGCCACGAAGAGCACGCCCTTCCTCACAAACGCATACTCCACCCGATCGGCGCCGAAGGCGTCGATGTAGGCCTGCATGTGCCGCGGCGACCGCTCCTGCTGGATGTTTTCGTGGTTGCCGACGACGGGGTGGAACGGGACACTCAGGCCCCCGAGGATCGTCTTGGCCTGCATGAGGTCAGGGCCGAGTCGATCGAGCCGCTCGCCATGCACCAGGTCGCCCACGCCGACGACGAAATCGGGGCGTTGGGCGAGTCACCCGCGATTGATCGCCTCGACCAGCCAGCGGGCCTTTTCGTTGGCCAGGGCATAGCCCGACGGCTTCGGCAGGCCATCGGGCTGCGGCGGAGCCTGGATGTGCAGGTCGTTGATCTGGATAAATCGCAGCAGCGGCTCGTCACCAGGCTTTGCCGCGGCTCCGACGGCGAGGATCGTTCCGCCGGCCACCGCGGAATGGACGAACCGGCGGCGGGTGAGTTGAAGCGGTGTCATGAGCGCGGATAGACACGAGGGAGTCGAGCGTGCGGCCACGCGGATTCCCCTGCTTAAGCAGCGGGCTTATCGGCACGGGGCCGTCGCGTCGAGCAGGCCGCGCATGTAGCCGACGGCGAAGAGCCGGCCCATCATGTGGTACCCGGCCAGTTCGTTCGATTCGCCCTCGAGCGAGGGCACGTGGTCGGGTCGCGCCGGGCCCGTGAAGCCGATTTCGCGGTAGGCGCGGATGCACGCGGCCATGTCGGTCTTGCCGTTGTCGTGAAACGTCTCACGAAACCGCGGCACGGCGCCGGCCACGTCGCGGAAGTGCACGTAGTGGATCCGCGGGCCGAACCGGCGGATGAGCGCGGGGATGTCGTGGTCGCCCATCGAGGCGAACGACCCCTGGCAGAAGCACATGCCGTTGGTCGGGCTGTCGTTGAGCCGAAACACCCGCTCGAACGCCTCCGGCGAGATGATGATCCGCTCCTGGTGCTTGAGCGGCGACATCGGCGGGTCGTCTGGATGCAGCGCGAGCTTCACCCCTTCCTTCTCGGCCACGGGCACGATCCGGTCGAGAAACCAGGCGAGGTTGTCCCAAAGGCGGGCGGCCGTGATCGGTCCGCCGCGGCCGGGCGACGGGTCGAGGTCGGCCGCATCGAAGGCGGTGGCGAGTGCTCCGCCCCGCTCGGACGCGGTGGTGGTCGTCCGCGTCCAGTCGTCGTCGGGCATGAAGTTGGAGCAGAGGATCTCGACGCCCAGCCGGGCCATATCGCGGACGAGATCGACGTATCCGGCCAGCTGTCGCTCGCGCCCCTCGCGGCCGTGCGTGAGCTCGTCGTGCGGGATGTAGCCCTCCACGATCGAGATCGCGAGGCCGTGCCCCTTGGCCTGGGCGACCATGTCGTCGAGCGTGCGGCCGAGGTGGGCGGGGTAGCGGGCCACGACGTCGCTCGCCCCCATCTGGGCGGCGAGCCGAAGCGTGGAATCGACGTGGGGAGTGCAGGCGACGGCGATACGCATGGATGTTTCTTCACACTTCATACCGGCGGCCGTCGACCTGAGGGTGTGCCTCTATCCGGCCGGCGTGTGTCTTCGTCCGCCTCGTCCCGTGCTCACCAAATCGTCTTGACGCCCTTGTATGCCTGAAGCTTTTTGTCGCCGGTCACCAACGGCACTCCCAACGTGGAGGCCGTCGCCACGATGAGTCGGTCCGCTGGGTCGGCGTGTATCGGTTCTGCCAAACCGCCGGCGAGGACGGCGATGTCGGCGGAGACCGACTCGACCCTGATTTCGGGCAGGCTGTTCATGTCCGCCAGCCACTGGTCCAACGGCATGCTCAGCCGCAGTCGACGGCGGCGTATCGCAGTCGCGATTTCAAGCAGACTGATTGCGGAAACGACGATCTGGCCAGGATCGGCATGCGCTGCAAGCGTCCGCTCGGCCTTGCGGGAAAGGCCCGGAGCACGAGTCAGCCACCACACCAAAACATGGGTGTCGATGACGATCAACGGTTCATGTCCCAGTCGTCGGCAGGCAAAACCGGCTCGAACGGCTGGTCGTAGCGGAGCAGGCTGCCTTTCAATCGGCCGCGGGCGGCCTCGGCGGCGTCGGGTTGCGGCGCCGGGGGCGAGATTTCCGCGATCACCCTCCCACGGAGCGTCACGGAAAGCCGCTCGCCTCGTGCGACCCTGGCGAGGTATTCCGGCAGGTGCTGCCTCAGGGTTGTCACGTTCACACCGGCCATCTCCCGCTCCTTATGTACATAACAGAGGTTCATATTTGATGGTGGCGCGTCAAGCCGGCCCCAGAAGTGTGGCCGGAGGCCAGGGGCGGCCCACCAGAAGCCCCGGCGAAAGCCGGTGGGATGACGCGTCGCGATCACGATCCGCTTCAGCGCTTGGCCGGCACGATTTCGGCGAGCCGCTTGGCGGCTTGTTCCTCGCCGAGGATGCCGGCGGCGGCGAGCGTGCGGGCCGCGGCGGCCACGACTGCCTCGCGATCCTTCACGTTGGCCTGCGCCCAGCTTCGCAGCGTCTGCACGTCGCCGCCGCGCACGAACCGCCACTGAAAGGGCGTGTTCTCATCGCCGTCGTTGACGTAGCCGTGGATCCGCCACCAGCCGATCAGGGCCTTCGCCCCGGCCGCGAGTCGCGCGGCGGCGTCGGCGTCATCGCCGGCCGGCATCGCCACCGCCTCCAGAAGCCCGCGGCGGCTTTCCACCTGGGCGGCGAGAATGTCGAGATACCGCCGCGGCCCGCCTGGAATGAACGCGGCTGCCTCGCCCGAGAGCGTGGCCTTGCGGAGCCCGTCGGGCAGATCGGCGGGCAGTTTGTCGAGCGGCAACTGCAGGCACCGCCACGTGGGAACGAGCAGCGCCCGGTCACCGCCGAGAAGATCGGCGAGGTCGCCGAGCACCTCCTCGTCGGGCTTGTCGAGATAGGAGAGGTCGGCCGCCCCACGGGCGAAGAGATAAAGGTTCGGCAGCACCATCACCGGCTGCTGGGCATTGCCGAAGACGCCGTCGGCCGTGGCCGCGTATTTCGCCTCGTCGCGCAGCATCCGCCGGATGTCGGCGAACTGCAGCACGGCCCCGGGGATCGACGGCTCGTATTCGATCGCCTCGTAGAGAAAGAGCGTCGACCGCGGCATGAGGCCGGTCTCTTCGGTGAGACCGATGTTCACGCGGCCGTTGGCGCGATCGGGCGGATTCGATCGCCCCGGCAGCAGCAGCCACGGTTCTGGCATGCCGGCAGCGAGCGTTTCGAGCGACGCCTTCACGAACGGCACGATCCGCTCGGGCGGATTTCTTGGATCACCGCCCCACACCTTCTCCGTGCCCCAGCCGCACCACACCCAGGGGATGAGCGGCTGCTTCCCGGGCCCGGTGCCGCAGGCATCGAGCGTAGCCCGATCGGCGAGAAACACGGAGAGCCACTCCTTCGGCTGGGCGCCGCCATAGCCGCCCGGGTCGCCGTCAATCGTGACATAAGCATCGGCCGAGTTGGCGATCGCCATCATCGCGCGGCGGTGGGCAAAGTAGGCCGCGGCCTCGGCCGGGTCGTCGAGCCGCACGTGCTTCCAGACGGGATAGGGATTCCGCTGCTTCCAGGGCTGGACGGCGATCGACGGCGGCGGCGTGAGGTTGGCACACTGGGCGAGCCAAAACTCGAGGCCCGCGGCGTGGGCGTCGTCGATCGTGCGGGCGTAGTCCCGGATCGCCTGGGCGTCGGTCTCGGAGAGCGGCGCGGGAATCGACTCGAACATCGGCCAGTTCATCACACGGTCGAAACCGAGCCGCGCGAGCAGTTGATACATCGCCGCGAAGTCTTCCCGCTTCCAGGAGCGGACGGCGAAGGGATGTTTGAAGAGCCAGCCCTCGTGGAGATAGAAGCCGCGGTGTTTGAAGCCGGTCGCCGGCTCGGCCGCGGTGCCAACCGCTGCCGCGGCGAGAACGATGAGGCATGCGACTCCGCGAAGCAGACGACCGCGACGGGGGAGAAACACGGGCGACCTCGGAGCGTGGTGGCAAAACGTGTCGTGAGCGTGTCACCCTACCTCAGCGACACCCATCGAGGGTGTGCCTGCGCCCTGCGGTGGTGCGCCTGAAGATCGCAGACCTGGCCGGCGGGACGACCGGGCGATCCTGGTTTCGTTTATGATCCCGATATGAACAGGGCGACGTCGCGGCGTGCTTGAAGCATCATGGGGTGTGTCACCGTCCGGGCCGAAAAGCCAGCGACCGGAATCGCACGATGGGCACGATCACCTCTGCCGCTGCTGCCGCCACCGTTGCCGGTCAGGCCATTCCAACGAGCAGCGGTGAGATCACCGTCGCCGACATTCTCTGCGCGCACGGCGAGCATGGGCCGGGTTCGGCGGAGCGATATTGGCACCACCAGTGGGCCGTGATCCTCATCACCCGCGGCGGCTATCGCCTGGGCATCGATCCGCAGCAGATTTTCGACGCGGAGGCCGGCGACCTCGTGATCATGCGGCCCGAGACCGACCATGCCTGGACCACCTGCGGGCATCCGCGGGGCGACCATGAGGGCGTGGCGGCGGCGTTCGTGCTGCTGCGGCCGCCGCCGCGGATCGAGCTCTTGCTGCTGCGGCATCGCGAGATCCGCCCCCACTACGCCCGGCAACGGATCGGGATGGGCCCGGCCTGGCGGCGGATCGTCAGCTGCTTACGCCGGATGCAGCGACTGGGTGCATCGAGCAATGCCATGCGGGCGGAGTTGCAGATCAACCTCCTGGAGCAGGCGCTCCTTTGGGCTGCGGCCGTCGAGCGGGAGGCGGCCGATCCGGTCGATCCGCGGGTGCGGCGGGTGATCGAATACATGGGAGGTCATCTGGCCACGACGATCACGATCGAGGACCTCTGTCGAGTGGCCGGCACGTCGCGGTCCCAACTGGCGGCGATCTTTCAGCCGGCGATGGGCTACACGCCGATGAGGTATCTGGAGAAGCTCCGGCTCGAACGGGCGATGCAGCTGTTGCGAATGACCTCGCGGACGGTCGACTCGATCGCGGCCGACGTGGGCTTCTGCGACGCCAAGCATTTCGCGCGGCGCTTCCGCACACTCACCGCCCTTTCACCGACGGTCTACCGCGCGTGCAAGGAGCCAACGGCCGCCTCGTCGGCACCAAGGTGACGCAGCCTCTCCGGTTCGGCTCGGCACGTGCGTGTCTGCGATCGAAGCCATCGGCGGAAGCCCGGAGGAATCCGCGCGGCGATCGCGATTGGCTCAACGCAGTTCTCTTCGTCCCCGCCACCGCGCTCGTGGTCATCGAGCCGCGAAGCTCGCTGCAATCAGCCGATCGGCCACCATCTTCAAGCCTGCGTAGCCCCAGTGGTTGGCGTCGCGGAGGGGGATTCCGGTCGTATCAACCGATGCCACGCCGGGGATCTCGGCCGCAAGCTGTCGGATCCGCTTGTTGAGCTCCGGGTAGCCCATCGACTGGAACTCCGTCAGCACGATGCGGGCATCGGGCAGCTGCCGCTGGATCCGCCGCACATGGTCGGCCATCTCCGCCTGCCACGTGTCGTCCGGCGTGCGGGCGATGGCGTCATTGATCCCCAGGCTCATCCAGACCACCCACTGCGGCTCGCGCTCGAGCAGCTTCCGCACGGCATCGGTCCGCCCGACGAACTCCTTCCAGTAGCCGGTTGCCGCATCGGGCCGCCACTCGCCGACCCTGGATCCGCCCTGGCCGGTCTTCACGAGATAGACCTGCGGATGCCCGGGAACGCGGCCCTCCGCCACAGCATGGGCCAGCTGGTTTTCCAGGCCGTGGCAGGTGTCGAAGTAGTCGTCGAGTCGAGTGTGCCTGCGCAGATTGTTGCGGCCGAGCTGGAGAGGTACGAACCGGCGGTCGGCGGCCTCCAGGTCGAGGATGAGCACCGACTTCCGCGGGGCAAGCTCTTCGGCCGTCGCGTCGGCGTTGAGGCCCAGGCCGCCCGAGTTGCTCTCGCCCGTGATCACGAACGCGAGGGGTGGCGGTTCGGCGCGGAGGGGTCTCCACGATGCGAGATCCACCAGTACCGCCAAAGCGGCGACCGCGGAGATCGGGAAAACGTCGGCAGCTCGCATGCCGACAGCATACCCGTCCGCCGAGTGCCACTCTGCGGCTACGCCCTGGCGCCGTTCGCCCCGGCGTCGTCACGAAAATCCGGCCAGTGTGCGTCGGCGCACGTTTCCTTCAAGCGTGCCTCGGGTGCAGCACGAAGCTATACTCGGCTTCCCGATGGAATGCGGCGAAACTGGCCGCCGAGGACCTGTTTGACTGAGGCCGGCCGATGAGTATCCACCCCTCAGGCACCTGGCGCCTGTGTATCGCGGCCCTCGCCTGCGCGGCCTGCGGCGCCGCGGCCGGTGAGGGAGAAACAGTCGATTTCTCCCGCGACATCCGGCCGATCCTCGCCACCCATTGCTACAACTGCCACGGCCGCGACGCCCACTCGCGGCAGGCCGACCTCCGACTCGACGACCGGGAATCGGCCAGCGTCGAACTCCCCTCCGGCGTGCGGGCGCTCGTGCCCGGCTCCGTGGCCGAAAGCGAACTCGTCGCCCGGATCGAGTCGACCGATCCCGACACGGTGATGCCGCCGCCGGAGTTCAAGAAGCCGCTCACGAAACGGCAGATCGAGCTGCTCAGGTCGTGGGTCGCGGCCAACGCGCCGTACGCGCCCCACTGGTCGTTCGCGCCGGTGGCCGATCCGCAGGTGCCCGCGGCCCCGGCCGACGCCGCGCTTGCCGCCTGGCCCGCCGATCCGCTCGACCGGTTCGTGCTCGACCGGCTCACGGAGAAGGGGCTCCGCCCCGCACTGCCGGCCGACCGCGAGACATGGCTGCGGCGGGTGACGCTCGACCTGACCGGCCTGCCGCCGAGCCCGGAGGAGCGGGCCGCGTTTCTGGCCGACGAGTCGCCGAGTGCCCGCGAACGCGTGGTCGACCGGCTGCTCGCCTCGCCGCGGCACGCCGAGAAGATGGCGATGCAGTGGCTCGACGTCGCCCGCTACGCCGACACCAACGGCTACAACAACGACGAGGAGCGGACGCAGTGGCCGTGGCGCGACTGGGTGATCGGGGCCTTCGCCCGCAACCTTTCCTATGACCAGTTCGTCATCGAGCAACTCGCCGGCGATTTGCTCCCGTCGCCCACCCGCGACCAGCGGATCGCCACCGCCTTCGGTCGCAACCACGTGCTCACGACCGAAGGGGGCGTGATCCACGAGGAGTATCGCGTCGAGTATGTGGCCGACCGGATCCAGACCGTCGGCACCGCCTTCATGGGGCTCACACTCCAGTGCGCCCGCTGCCACGACCACAAGTTCGACCCCGTGGCCCAAAAGGAATACTTCCAGCTCTTCGCCTTCTTCAACAGCATCCCCGATCCGCTGCCGCAGTATGCCAATGGCAAGCGTGTCAACGTGGTCGAGCCGTTCGTGCGCCTGCGAAGCCATGCCGACGAGGCCGCCCTTGCCGCGATCCGCGACCGGCTCGGCGACGCCAAGCCCGCCGGTGAGACCGCCAAGCAGATCGAGGCCATCGAGGACCGCACCGTGAAGGTGATGGTGATGGCCGATCTCCCCGAGCCACGGCCGGCCTACCTGCTCGACCGCGGCCAATACGACGCCCGCCGCGACGAGGTTGAGCCCGCCGTGCCCGCGTTCCTGCCGCCGCTGCCCGATGGTGTGGCGAAGAACCGCCTCGCGCTCGCCCGCTGGCTCGTCGATCCGCGGCATCCGCTCACCGCGCGGGTGGCGGTGAACCGTTGGTGGGAGATGCTCTTCGGCCGCGGTCTCGTCGAAACGGCCGAAGACTTTGGCACCCAGGGCGCCACTCCCACGCACCCAGACCTGCTCGATCATCTGGCGACGAGCTTCGTTCGCGAGGGCTGGGACGTGCGGGCCCTCCTCAAGCGGATCGTGCTCTCGGCCACCTACGGGCAGTCGTCGCGGGCGGCACCCGACTCGTTTGCCCGCGATCCCGACAACCGGCTTCTCGCACGGGGCCCGCGGTTCCGCCTGCCGGCCGAGGTGGTTCGCGATCAGGCGCTCTTCGCGTCGGGCCTGCTCGTCGAGCGGATCGGTGGGCCGAGCGTGAAGCCCTATCAGCCGGCCGGCCTCTGGGAGGAGGTGTCGGTGCTGCATCAGGCGACCTACGTGCCCGATCCGGGGGACGGCCTTCACCGCCGCAGCATGTATACGTTTTGGAAGCGGACCTGCCCGCCGCCGTCGATGGCGATCTTCGACGCCCCCGACCGCGAGACCTGCGTGGTCCGCCGCGCCCGCACGAATACGCCGCTGCAGGCGCTCGTCGTGATGAACGATCCAACCTATATAGAGGCCGCCGAAGCGCTCGCCGTGCGCAGCCTCGCGACCGGGCCGCTCGACGCCGCCGCGATCGTCGGCCGGATGGTGCAACTCCTGCTCGGCCGCGAGGCCTCGGCCGACGAGCGGGCCGTGCTGGCGGCCAAGGCCGCGGAGTTTCGCGGTCACTTCGCCGCAGATCCGGCCGCCGCCCGCAAGTTTCTCGCCGCCGGGCCCGACACCGATCTCGAGGCGCCGGCCGACCTCGCCGCCTGGACGATGGTGGCCAGCACGCTCTTGTGTCTCGACGAGACGCTCACGAAGGAGTGACCGCCATGCCGCACGAGACATCACGCGTCGACCCGGCCATGCTTCTGGGCCGCCGGGCCTTCCTCGGCGGCAGCTCCACGGCCGCCTCCACCGCGGCCCTCGCGTCGCTCTTTGCCAGAGACGGCCGTGCGTCGCCAATGCCGGTGCTTCCGCGCGGCGCAGTGCTGCCCGCGCTCCATTTCGCGCCCAAGGCCAAGCGGGTGATTTACCTGTTTCAGTCGGGCGGCCCATCGCAGATCGAGCTTTTGGATCCGAAGCCCGATCTCGTGTCGCGGCACGGCACCGAGCTTCCCGACTCGATCCGGATGGGGCAGCGGCTCACCGGCATGACGAGCGGCCAGAAGAGCTTTCCGGTGATCGCGTCGAAGTACGGCTTCAAACCCTGCGGCGATGCCGGCACGCTCGTGAGCGAACTGCTTCCCCATACCGGCCGGATCGTCGACAAGCTTTGCGTCGTTCGGTCGATGCACACCGAGGCGATCAACCACGATCCCGCGATCACCTTTCTGCAGACCGGCTCGCAGCAGCCGGGGCGGGCGTCGTTTGGCGCCTGGCTCAGCTACGGCCTCGGCTCGGAGGCCGACGACCTGCCGAGCTTCGTCGTGATGCTCTCACAAGGCAGCGGCGACGACTCCAACCAGGGTCTGCTGGAGCGGCTCTGGGGGGCGGGCTTTCTGCCGTCGAGCCATCAGGGCGTGAAGCTCCGCTCCGGCGGCGACCCCGTGCTCTATCTCAACGACCCTCCGGGCGTGACGCGGCAGCTGCGCCGCGCGATGCTCGACGGGCTCTCTCGGCTGCACGACATCCAGCGGGTTCGCGATGGCGATCCCGAGATCGCCTCCCGCGTCGCCCAATACGAGATGGCCTTCCGCATGCAGGCCTCGGTGCCGGAGCTTACCGACCTCTCCGGCGAATCGGCGGCCACGTTCGACCGCTACGGGCCCGAGTGCAGAAAACCCGGCACGTTCGCGGCCAACTGCCTGCTCGCGCGGCGGCTCGTCGAGCGGGGCGTCCGGTTCGTGCAGCTCTACCACCGCGGCTGGGACGAGCACAACAAGCTCATGAGCAACATCCCGAAGCAATGCCGCGACGTCGACCAGCCGCAGGCGGCGCTCGTCGAGGATCTGGCGGCCCGTGGCCTGCTCGATGAGACACTCGTGGTCTGGGCGGGCGAGTTTGGCCGCACCGTCTACGGCCAGGGCGGACTGATCGAGGATTACGGTCGCGACCACCACGGCCGCTGCTTCTCGATCTGGCTGGCCGGCGGCGGCGTGAAACAGGGGTTCGTTTACGGCCGCACCGACGACTACAGCTACAACGTCGTGGAAAACCCCGTGCATGTGCACGACCTTAACGCGACGCTCCTCCATCTTCTGGGCGTCGACCACGAGCGGCTCACCTACCGCTTCCAGGGCCGCGACTATCGGCTCACCGACGTCCACGGCCACGTCGTCCACGATCTTCTGGCGTGACGCCGGCGACAAGAGCGACGATCCCCGCCTGTCCGGCACATTCTGTCGCAGTCCTTGTCATGCCGTGAATCCTCGGCGCCGCGATCGCGTTGTGTTCAGGGTACGATCGCGATGCAGGCCGGCGACGTCACGGCCACCGGAGCGCCGACGCTCGTGAGCCGGCCGGTGTCGCGGTCGATCCGAAACACGGCGACGCAGTGGCCCGGCATGTTGGCACACAGCAGCAGCGTGCCGTCGGGTGTGATGGCGAGATTCTGCGGGCCCTTCCCGAGGCTGGGCACGATCTCGACGAGGGCAAGCGAGCCGTCGGCCGCCACCGCATACACGGCGATGCTGTCGTGGCCGCGGTTGGTGCCGTAGAGAAACCGGCCGTCTGGGGTGAGCCTGAGATCAGCCGTGAATGTGGCTGGCTTCACGCCCTCTGGCAGCGTCGAGATCGTCTGCCGCTCGGTGAGCCGGCCTGTCACGGGCTCGCAGCCATACACACTGACCGTGTTGTCGAGCTCGTTGATCGCATACAGCATCCGTCCGTCGCGAGAAAACCGCAGGTGACGTGGCCCGGCCCCCGGACGAGTCGCCGTGGCCCGGGGATCGGCTGCGAGCGTGCCCGCGGCGGCATCGAGTTCGTAACGGAGAATCTTGTCGGCGCCGAGGTCGGCCGCGTAGGCGAAACGGCTCGTGCCGTCGGGGCCCGCGGGGCCGGGAATGAACGCGTGTGGGTGGGGTGCCTCCTGGCGGCCGGTGTCCACGCTGGACCCTGAATGGGCGACGAGTGAAGCGATCGGCCGCAGCGAGCCGTCTGCTGCGATCGGCAGCGATGCCACGTCACCACTCGAGTAGTTGGCCACGAGCAGCGTGCGGCCGGTGGGGTCGGTTTCGAGATAACACGACGCCGTGCCGCGGGTTGATTGCCGGCCGAGCGGCGCGAGTCGGCCGGTGCGATCGACGATTCGCCAGGCAGCCACCTCGCCCGGCTGCGGCCCGCCGAATGATTCTGACCAGATCGAATAGAGCGTGGTGCGATCAGCCGCGACGGCGAGGAAGAATGGATGAGGAACGGCGCGGGTTTCGGCGGCGGGCGTAAGCCTGCCCGCCTGGGGGTCGAGATGAAAGGCCCGAATGCCCCCCGCCTCCGCCGGAGCGAACATCGAGACGAAGACCAGCAGCGGAACGGAGTTCATGAGAGGGGCATTCTTTTGGATTCAAATGTGGTCCAGCGGCCAGCAGTCTCGATCGATGCTGGCATCACCGCGTCGCTGTGGGAAGTCGCGCGAGTCGGGCCACTGATTGACGACGTGCATGACCGGGCGCTAGTCTAGCGAGATGCGTTTCCTCGCCCTCATATCGCTCTGCGGCTTGGCTGTCAGCGTTTCCGCCGCGGAGCCCCCGGCCTCGCGCACGCTTGCTGCCGAGCACGGCGTCGTCTGCCGGCTGCCCGGCGAGCGGTTCGGCTATTTCGGCTGGCCCACCGTGGCCCGCACCGACGAGGGCCGGCTCCTTGTCGCCAGCTCCAGCCTGCGGGCGGAGCACGTCTGCCCGTTCGGCAAGACCGTGCTCCACGAGAGCACGGACGACGGTCGCACCTGGTCGGAGTCGCGGGTAATCCAGGATTCGCCGATCGACGACCGCGATGCGGGGATTGTGAACCTCGGCGGCGATTCCGTGCTCGTGTCGTGGTTTCGCAGTGACACGCGAACCTACCTCAATGACAAATGGATTGCCGAAAAGGAACGGGCGACGTGGCCCGAGGTGTTCAAGGACTGGACCGACGACCAGGTCGCCGGACTCATCGGCTCGTGGGCGATGCGGTCGGACGATGGCGGCGCGACCTGGGGCAAGCCTGTCCGCGTGCCGGTCTCCACGCCGCACGGCCCGATCCGGCTCCGCGGCGGGAGGATAGCCCGGCCAATGGGACGTCCGCAAGGGTCTCCCCGGCTGATGAGCGGCTCGTGAGCCGCGTGTTTCGTGTTTTCGTCTCCCAGCCCCAAAAAACCCTGCCCAGAATGTCCGGCCACCTCCCCCAGAGTGGCATTTTTCTGCCGTCGGCGCGGAGGCTCTCCGAGTTTGGCCGCCTGGCGGCTTTGGTTTGACCTCGCGTCCGGCAGGACTCAGAGGCCGTGGATATCGATCACCGGCAGCTCGTCGGGCGACACCTGAACCGCTTCGCGGTCGTCATGCGCCTGGACGAGCTCGCCCCAGTCGGTCGGTGGGCCCCGGCACGGCGAGACTGGTGGTGGCTCGAGCGGTTCGCCGAGGTGTGTCAGAATCTTCCGGATCGGCCCTGGCTCTGTGATGAACGCAATCAGCCGGATGTCGCCGCCGCAGTTCGTGCACTCGAGCGGAAACTCCTCCCCCACCCGGGCCATGAGTTTCGCCCAAGCAATCCGGGAGGTGTCGTGCGAGCGGGGTGTTTGATGCGCGTCAGAGCAGCCTCCCGTGGCGTGACCGTCGCCCCCATGCCCGCCGGCAGCGGCGTCGCACCGCTTGCCGATGTTGCCGATCGCCAGCGCCGTGACGGCTTTTCGCAGCTTGTGATTCGGCGCGAACACCCCGTGGTAGCGATGCCGGTGCTTCCGCGGCGGCGGCACGAGATCGGCGAGCCGGTCCAAGAACTCAAACGGCGTGAGCTCGACGACGCCGTTGGCCCCTGCCCGCGTGGACTTCCGCCCACGACCCCGCCCGACCCAGTTGGCGGCTTTATGCCGCGGCAGCACGTAGCGGATGCGGGCGATCCGGCCGTCTGGGCCGCGAGTCACGGAGAGTCGTTCGAGGGCGAACGGGGGCCGGGCACAGTACCGCAGCAGATGTTCGAGACTCCGAAAATAGCTCGGCACATCGCGGTCGATAAGCGTGATCCGGACGCTCGCATCGACCGAAAACCCACTGTTCTCCCAGGCGAGCATGTCGGCAGCGGCCGCGGCGTCGAGCAACCGCTGCATGCGGAACCACCGGATCACGCGGTGGCGGACCCGCTCGGTGAGCGCAGCCAGATCGGCCTGCGTGATCGGCCGGGCCGGCAGGAATGCCGGCGGAGCGTCGCAGTCTGCTTGATCAGCAGCCGGCACGAAGACGCCGTCGGTCACGCAGGCGTGCAGGTGGACATGATGATTGAGCGCCGAACCGAAGCGGTGCAAAAAGGAGATGCCACCGAGCCGCGGGCGGGCGGCTTTCGGCATGTCGGCATCAGGGGTCCCGCCTGACGCCGCGAGCAGCAGTCGCTCGATCTCGTCAAGAAAGATCTTCGTGAGGACGGCGACGGCCGCCGGTCGGTCGGCCAGAAAGCCCCGCAGCCGCTTCGGCACGGAGATCACCCACTGCCGCACGGGCACCGGCGGGATGACGTGATCGGCGAGATGCGCCGCCGTCTGTGCCATGTGCCTGCCGTTGCAGGCCGGGCAGACGCCGCGGCCCTTGCAGGAGAAGGCCACGACGAACCCCTGGCCGCATGTTGTGCACCGGGCGCGGGCGAAGCCGAAGCAGAGGAGCCCGCACTCGAGATAGCCGCGAAGCTCGTCCTCGACGTATGCCGGCACGGGCCGCTCGGCAGCTTCCCGCCACTCGAGCCAGCTCTCGAGGTTCTCGGAGATGATTTTGTGGAGCGGTGTCTTCTCGGGGCGACGCCGCTCGTAACGGCGGGACGTCGCGGGGCCTCCGTGTGGTCGGCGTCGGCTTCGCCCGGGAAACCCTGTAGCCGCGGCGACCATGGGCAGACCGGCAGGTGGACGGCGTGAGTAAACGGCCGTACACTATCCGCGGGACGGAGGGGTTCGCCACCAGCCAGTCGCAAGGCTCTGAATACACCCCCAATGGGGCGGCCCGAGCAACTGAATCGGGGGCATGCCGAGGCGGCGGCCGGTCAGGCCCGTGCCGCCGGCGTGCGCCGAGCACCGGGGCCACCGCTCAGAACCCGGGCTTCTCACCCGTGGCGGGCGGATTCCGCGGGGCGGAGCCCGGCGGCTAGTGCGTTTGCAAGTGAATCGAACCAGCAGGGTCAAAGTCCCTGCCAGGGTGGTTCTGCACCCTGGACCCACGCAACGGCGGCTTCGGCGCCGAGGCCCAGAGGTCTCGCTTGGCGAAATCATGCTGCGGCTCGACCCGGGCGAGGGCCGGATCCGCACTGCCC
>Ga0210003_1000344_pt1 | contig 41557 bp, 42 predicted proteins | sample LantaG_FD_182804 | JGI IMG/M metagenome (GOLD analysis project Ga0210003, IMG submission 182804) | Deep subsurface microbial communities from Baltic Sea to uncover new lineages of life (NeLLi) - Landsort_02402 metaG (SPAdes) (version 2) | ecosystem: Environmental > Aquatic > Marine > Oceanic >...
CTGGGGCGTCCTCTAAATCATCTTTGGTTAGAAGTGCATTTGTAACGGGGTCCCTAGGATTGGTTTCCAACCTTTTAAGAATAATACTTCGCTCATAAACAACACGTGGATTTTCTTTTAACCGCACTGGGTCATAGAACACATCTTTAGTAATTGGACATTTCAAATCCTGCCAACTTCTATCCTCTATGCATTCTGGATCTGTATTATTTTCTATAAATACATCATAAGAAAGTATAGCTGACTTATCTTCTGGAGCCTGAGCCTGAGCTTGTTCAATCACACGGTTTAGATCTCTTATGATTTGTGCCTGTTCCTGTATGTAAGCACCTTGATTTCTGACTCTATTTTGTAAATTTCTCTTTATCTTAAGGCACCCGCCAAATATTCCGAATGCTGCACCTGCTACTGCAGCCACTTTTGTCGCTAATCCTTCCATGACATTCGAATGTTCCAAACGATCTTCTACCTCAGATGCAGCTTGAGAGAATTCTATGTTGCCTTTGTTATTTTCGAGAAGATAACAGAATAATCTATTTCCATTGCGTACACGACCGTTTGCAATCAATTTCTTTGCAGCTTGAGTTGCTTCTTCGATGCCTTGTCCTTTTTCGATGAGGGCTCTAAATAATTGAATAACACCGTCGTAGTTATCACTGTTTCCAATCAATTGCTGTGCAGCTTGAATAGCTTCTTCGATGCCTTGTCCTTTTTTGATAAGAGATTCAAATATTCTAATGCCTTTCTCATATTCAATGCTTTCAATCAATTTCTTTGCAGCTTGAGTTGCTTCTTCGATGCCTTGTCCTTTTTCGATGAGGGCTCTAAATAATATTACACCTTCTTTCTCACCACCGTTTGCAATCAATTGCTGTGCAGCTTGAATTGCTTCTTCGATGCCTTGTCCTTTTTTGATAAGAGATTCAAATATTCTAATGCCTTTCTCATATTCAATGCTTTCAATCAATTTCTTTGCAGCTTGAGTTGCTTCTTCGATGCCTTGTCCTTTTTCGATGAGGGCTCTAAATAATATTACACCTTCTTTCTCACCACCGTTTGCAATCAATTGCTGTGCAGCTTGAATTGCTTCTTCGATGCCTTGTCCTTTTTCGATGAGGGCTCTACATAATTGAATAACACCTCCGCCCTCATCACCGTTAGCAATCAATTGCTGTGCAGCTTGAATTGCTTCTTCGTAGCCGTGGCCTTCTTTTACACGCATAAATAATTTACGCATCTCATAGGAAGTGGTAGGTTTCTTAAATGCTGGGCATGATCCATTGGCGCTTGCGATAGATGCTTGTTGATGTGCTGTTAATCCCAAAGAGCAGTTATCAGGTAGTGTCTGAGAGGAAGTGTTAGGAGACGTTTCTGTAAGAGAGATAGCATGAACATTTTCCATACTTTGAGGGGTAACAACATTGCACATGGGGAGAGATTGATTGGCGAGCAGCATCAAGGGAAAGATCACAGAGCACACTTTCCCAATAGGTGATCTTTTTGGCATGGGAAGATCGGCAAAAAGCCCTGGATCTTCAGGATAGCACTTTTCTTGAGTAACTAGGGGAGCTAATTTACGGTGTGCTTTTTGAAGGCTCTTTTCTAATTCGGCAAAATGCTCAGTGTGTGCTTCTGCTTCAATCTTAGCAAAACTAGAATCGAATCTATTCAAGCGCTTTTGAAGAAGTGTATCCCATCTGGGTTTGAATTTTTTTGCATGCCTTTGAAGTTTATTGATTCTAGAAAGAAGGGTCTGTACTTTTTGCTGATTTAGCTCTGAAGGGTCCTGTTGGTATTGTTTGGCTATGATGCCAGCCAAGTCGCTATCCTGGATGTCTTGGACCAGTGCCTCTAGTTCCCAGCCGATATTGTCGATTTCCTCAGCTATTTCTGGGTGGGACTGCTCACACAAAGCTTCCAGGTCTCTAAGAGTATGGCCAAAGCCATGCAGAGCCTCTGTAGAAAGCCCTCCAAGAGGACCTTGCATAATAGCCTTTTCTAGCCTAGATGTAGAAACAAGGGAAGGAACTTCAAAGGATGGAGTAGGTAGCGCTCTTTTGATCGCATTCACACGTGCCGGCAGGCTTGGAAGCACAGCGATTGACGCGCTTGCTATTTCTGGCAGATGGTTTAGAGGAGGTGAGTTAATTATACTTACGTTTGTCATAATATATAAATATTAACAAAATCTTTATTATAAATCAATAATTTTTTTTAATATGACTGCAAATTGTTGATAGTATGGCGCTTAAGAAAATCACCCACAATTCAGCCCCAAGGCTTTGCTTCTAAATCTGGACCTGTGATACAACCAATGAGTACACGAGCACCCTATGGAAAAAGAACTCAAATTAAAAATGCACTGGAAATCCCAAGTGACAAAAGTCCACTTTGGATTAGGCTCTGTTTTTGAGACAAGACTCCCTCTTCTTTTGGAAAAAGAGGAGCGTAAATGCGTGATTCTCACCGACTCCAATCTTGAAAAGCTTTACGGAAATCAGCTGGAGAAACTCGATTGTAAGGTTTTTTCGTTTCCAGCTGGAGAATCTTCTAAAACCCGCGAGACCAAAATTCTACTCGAAGATCATATGCTCGCTCACAATTTTGGGAGAGACTCTCTTGTGATTGGAATGGGTGGAGGTGTTGTAGGTGATGTTTCGGGGTATTTAGCAGCGACTTATTGTAGAGGTGTTCCCCACATCCAAATCCCCACATCATTACTTGCAATGGTCGACGCGTCCATTGGGGGAAAAACGGCTGTCAATACGCCCTATGGCAAAAATATGGTTGGGACATTTCACCCACCAAGAGAAGTTTGGATCGATGGCGGTTTTTTAAAAACCCTCCCAAAGAATGAATGGATCAATGGGGTTGTGGAGATCCTTAAAGCTGGTTTAATCGCTTCTCCTCCCCTATTCCAAGCGATGCGTGAAGGAGTGGACAAATGGGAAGATCTTTCTTTTGTCATGGATCGTATTTATGAGAGTGTTTCGATCAAGCGCGATGTAGTTGAGGAGGACCCAGAAGAAGAAAAAGGATTCAGAAGGATCCTCAACTTAGGACATACGTTTGGGCACGCCTTAGAAACACTTGAAGATTTTAAAATTGCCCACGGCGAGGCTGTAGCTATTGGCATTTTGGTCTCTTGTTTTATTAGTAATGAGATGGGACTTATTGAAAAAGAGACCTGCAAAGAAATAGAAGATGTCTTCAAGCTTTATTCGATTCCCCTTAAACTGAAAAAATCGCACAGCATCGATGATTTTATGTCTCTGTTAGTTCGGGACAAAAAAGCGATCAAAGCCTCTCCCCGCTTTGTGTTATTGAGCGGAATTGGGGAAGTAGCCCCCTTTGGTGGAGAGTACTGCACGGAATTGGAGTTTTCTCTTATAGAAAAAGCAATGGAGTGGATGAATGAACGATTTAAATGATTGGACTATTACACCAGGAAGCACCCAGGATGGCATTCGGGGAAAAATTGCAATTCCCCCCTCAAAATCGCATTCTTTGCGCGCTATCTTATTTGCCATGCTAGGATTTGGCGTCTCTCGTATCCATAATGTCTTAGATTCCCCGGATATAAATGCGATGCTCGATGCTATTTCACTATTTGGAGCAAAAGTAGAAAGAGATGGGACCTCTCTTTCGATTGAAGGGCATTTTGATCTGGCAAAAGACACAATCGACGCAGGAAATTCGGGACAGGTTTTGCGGTTTATTGGAGCTATAGCTGCTCTACTTCCCTCTTATACGATGATCACAGGCGATGCTTCGATTCGGGGACGAAGACCGGTAAAACCCCTTCTTACAGCTCTGCGAAGCTTAGGAGCACTTGCTGAGAGTGCGCGTGGTGATGGCTTTGCACCCATCACTGTTAAAGGGCCCATCCACCCGGGAACAACAAGGCTTTGTGGAGAGGATTCTCAACCCGTTTCAGGCCTATTGATCGCCACCTCTTTTCTAGATGGCTCTTCAGAGATACTCGTAGAAAGCCCTGGAGAAACCCCCTGGATTGATCTCACTCTTGACTGGATACGCAGATTAGGAGGCACTGTCACTCATGAAAATTACTCTAAGTACCATGTAAAAGGAGGCCTTAGCTATAGCGGCTTTAGCTATACAGTACCTGGCGACTTCAGCACAGCAGCCTATCCGATCGCTGCAGCGCTGATTACTAAGTCCCACTTAGAACTTACAGGACTTAAGCCAGACGATGTGCAAGGAGATAAAGAACTCATCACCATTTTGCAGTCAATGGGCGCTCGCATACACTGGGACGAAGAAAGGCTTATCGTAGAGCCTAGCGAGCTCAAAGGACTCTTTATCGACATCAATACCTGCATCGACGCCCTTCCCATCTTAGCTGTGATCGGTTGCTTTGCCGAAGATGTCACTACACTCTACAACGGCAAAATCGCAAGAGAAAAAGAATCGGATCGCATTAGCGCCATTTGCACCGAATTAAAAAAAATGGGGGCCAATATCAAAGAAGAGCCCGATGGGCTTGTTGTTCAAACAAGTACATTAGCGGGCTCTGAGCTAGACAGCTATCGCGATCACCGCATCGCCCTATCCTTAGCTGTTGCTGCTCTTGGTGCAAAAACGCCCTCAATCATTCACGGCGTAGAGTGCGCAAACAAAACCTACCCCAGCTTCGCGAAAGATTTTACTGCTATTGGAGCAAATATTGAACTGGATCTTATTCGGCTTTAAGGCTTCTGGAAAAAGCTACTTTGCAAAGCGCCTTGGCCTCCCCTACATTGATACCGATATCCTTATTGAGGAAAGAGAACGAATGCAAGTGCGCGATATCGTGTTGCAGAAGGGAGAGAACTATTTTCGAGAAATTGAAAAAGAGATTGTCGCCTCTTTGTCGGTCACAGAAACAGTGATTGCTGTAGGGGGAAGAACGGTATTAGAGCTTGAGAACCTAAACGCTTTGCAAAAGCTTGGAACACTGGTCTACTTAAAATGTCCCAAAGAACTTTTAAAAAAACGGTTACTTGTGCCCCCTCTGCCCACCTTCCTCAAGAACACAACTTTTGAAAAGATGTACTACGAAAGAAAACCCAAATATGAAACAATTCCCGCTACATGGATTGAACTAGATGGAAAAACCAACCAAGAAGTGCTCGAGGAATTATGGCAAGTAATCAATTTGGAAAAGTCTTTAGCATCACCACATGGGGCGAGTCCCACGGCAAAGCCATAGGCGTTGTCATTGATGGGTGCCCAGCGGGCCTTCCTATCACGGTAGAAGAGATCAACCAAGAGCTGCGCTTGCGCAGGCCTGGCCATAACCCTCTCACCTCTCCTCGCAAAGAGGAGGATGTAGCTGAAATTTACTCGGGCGTTTTCGAAGGTAAGACCACGGGCGCACCTATTTCGATCATTATTCCAAACCAAAATGCAGATCCCAGCAAATATGAGCCCATTAAAGATCTTTATCGCCCAGGCCATGCCAACTACACCTACGAAGAAAAATATGGTCACTTCGATTACCGCGGGGGCGGCAGAGCCTCTGCAAGAGAAACCGCTGCCAGAGTAGCCGCTGGTGCTGTAGCCAAAAAACTGCTTATCGAATTTGGGATAGAGGTCGCCGCCTTCATTGCAGAGGTTGGCGAGATCAAAGCCTTTGAACCTCCTTTTGAAGAAATAGATTCTCTTCGCGAGGATACCATCAAAAGCTCCATTTTTTGTCCTGATAAAGAGGCAGAAAGAGAGATCATTTCCCTCATAGAAAAAGCAAAAGAAGAGGGAGATTCTCTTGGAGCCATCATTGAGCTGCGCGCCGAAGGACTGCCACCAACTTTTGGTGATCCTATGTACGAGAAACTGGAGGCGAATCTAGCTAAAGCCATGCTCTCGATTCCCGCCTGCAAAGGAGTAGAGTTTGGAGCAGGTTTTGCTGCGGCTAAAATGAAAGGTTCAGAGCACAATGACCAATTCGAGCGGAATATCGAAGGGCACGTTATCACCAAAACAAACAATGCTGGCGGAATCCTTGGCGGGATATCAAATGGTATGCCGCTATCTCTTCGATGTGTCTTTAAACCCACCTCTTCGATTCAAAAAACGCAAGAAACACTCGATAAAAATGGACACAAAGCAAATCTGACACTGCCCGTAGGCTCTAAGCACGACCCTTGCGTGGCGATCCGCGCTGTTCCGGTCGTGGAGGCGATGGCTTCGCTTGTTTTAGCCGACGCTTTTTTGATGAACCGCTCGTGCCAGTTGTTTCCCGAAAGGAAAGCGGCTTCTTTGTCGTAGGATGAACAAATGAAAGAGCAACCGCTCTTAGTTGAAACATTTTCCCCTTGTCTTCTGGGACGCCATATTTAGAGTCTCCCATAATAGGGAATCCAAAATGAGCTGCCTGGACCCTGATCTGGTGCTTGCGGCCTGATTCCAACTTCAATTTCAATTCAGAAGTTTTCTTTCTTTTTTTTATCGTCTCAAAATGTGTAATGGCCTCTTTGCCCTGTTTCGAGACATGAACGCGCATCACAGGGTCTTCATCAAGCTTGCAAGCCCAAGTACCATTACCTGGAAAACCATGAACAATCGCGCGGTACTCTCGATGCATCGTCCGTTTTTCTAGCTGCTCCTTGAGGTGATCCTTTGCCTCTATAGTATAGGCGAAGACGAGCATCCCTGAAGTGTCCTGATCAAGTCTGTGGATGGGATAAACCATTCGGTTATGAAAGCGATTTTTTAAAATCGCATGAGCCGTTCTCACTTTCTCTAAGTCAGTGGCTACAGAAAGAAGGCCTGCGGGCTTATCAATTACAACAAGATCATCATCTTCATAGATAATTCTTAAATCCTTGCGTAAAAATTTCGTTTTTCCACTAACAGTGACCTCTTGCCCTTCTAGAACTTCCTGATTGGCATGTTTGGCTTTTCTTTCATTAATATGCACACGTCCAGATTCTACCCATGTACGTAGCTTATTTTTCGAGCTGTCAGGAGAGAGTTCTTGAAGGAGCTCAATCAAAGAGATTTTTTTAGATGATTTGATTTGCATACTGACAGTATAGTGCATAAGAACATAGAAAACCACATTCATCAGGAGTTTTGCATTTATGGAAAGCAGCAAAGAAAAAGTAAGCTATTGCATCGGTCTAGAAACGGGTAGAAACCTCAAAGGTCAGTTTCAAGACATTGATAAAGAAAGACTAATCGAAGGGATTACCCACACTCTCGAAGGTACGAACCCCACTTTAGAGATTGAAGAAATCCAAAAAATTCTTACTGCACTACAAAAACAAGTTCAAGAGCAGCAAAAAGATTTTGTTGATCAAATCTCTGTAAAAAACAAAGAAGATGGTGAAAAATATCTTGAGGAAAACAAAGCAAAAGCTGGCGTTACAGCCTTGCCGAGCGGTCTTCAGTATGAAGTAGTCAACTCAGGAACTGGAGAAGTAAGCCCTACTTCACATGATGAAGTGACTGTTCACTACCGTGGAACTCTTCTTGATGGAAAGGTTTTTGATAGCACCTACGATAGAGATGAGCCACAGAAATTCCCAGTTAACCGCGTTATCCCTGGGTGGTCTGAAACACTTAAAATGATGAAAGTGGGCGATAAGTGGAAGATCGCAATCCCTTCTTACCTCGCTTATGGAGAGTCTGGATATGGCCCGCAGATCCAACCCAACTCAGCACTTCTCTTTGAAATGGAGCTTCTAAAGATCAACTAAGGGTGCATGGCGGCGCTTTTTCCAAAAAGTGTCGCCGTAATGATACCTGAGTTGCTCTCCCGCTTTTATTGGTTCTAGCACGATAAAAATGATGTGCATGATTTCGTTAACGTAAACTGAAAGAGATGCCACATTTGGAATTTCACCGTGATTGATAAAGCGGGTAAAATTCCCTTGCTCTTTTGCATCGATGATAAAAGGGTTATAGACCCAATCTCCGATCGTGTACTCAAAACAGTAATCATTTTTTCTATCATGGCGGCGGCGCCTTTTGCGAACTAGGCCCGTATACTCGCCAATATAGGTAGAGATGGCCATATCTTCTTCAGCAAAGACTCCATAACCCAAAACATCATCAATCCAACGGATGCTGATGTTTGATTGGTATCCATCAGAAATTTCCTTTTTGAAGCGCACACCCAGCCAATTCTCTCTGATACTTAGATCTTTTCTCTTCATCGCTTTTTTAGACTGCTTAAGAGTTTTACTAAGATAGTTTTCTTTCTGAAACTTAAGACTTTTGGTATAGCGCAAATTCAGCCGCTTCTCAAATTCTGAGATAGGAGCCACTACTATTTCTTTGGAATCTTTAAAAAGAATCTTGATCATAAGGATCTCATCATTATGATGCGAATTAAGATATATGAAAAGCTTACATCAAAAAGTTTACCTTATTCGGCACGGGGAAACCGAGTGGACCGAGGAGAAAAAACACACAGGCCTTACTGACATCCCTCTCACAGATGAGGGACGCCTTCAGGCTCAGTGGCTGACAGCTAAGTTCAAAGAGGTCAAACTCAAAAAGGTTCTTTGTAGTCCCCTAATCCGTGCAAGTGAAACCTGTGAAATTGCAGGTTATCGAGAAGATGCTGAAATTGATAGCGATCTAGTTGAATGGGACTATGGTGATTTCGAAGGGCTAACCACTGCTGAAATCCGAGAAAAAATCCCTAAATGGACCATTTTTGCCAAAGGCGCTCCCAATGGAGAATCCGTGGGAGATGTTTCGGCAAGAGCTGGACGGGTGATTTCGCGCATCCGCTCCATTTCGGGCGATGTCGCGATCTTTTCAAGTGGTCACTTTTTGCGGGCCTTAGGCGCTCGCTGGCTCCAATTACCAGTTTCAGAAGGAAGACTCTTCTCTCTCTCAACAGCTTCTGTATCGGTCTTAGGTTATGAAAGATCTAATCCCGTGCTAATCAGCTGGAATGAGACTTAGGAAAAGGAATTTCTGTTTCTTTGAAGTTGGACGCATCTTTCGTAGGCGTCAAGAATGATGGCTTTCACTTGTGATCTTCTCCAGTCTGCTTAAAAGAGCTTCATCAGCGCCTTTAGGACTATAAATGATCACCTCATCATAGCCTTCTTCCTCTGCTAAACGCAAGGAGGCATAAAGCGTACTTGGATTAGAAGCTTCAAAAGAAAAAGCCCCTTTTCGATCTGCAATATAGGCATCGTATTTAGATTTGTCATAAAACACTGAAACTGGAAGATCGGGTGCGTAGTGGCGGTATTTCATTCCTGGAGAGGTCTGAGGACCACTTGTATAGACACCTACATCGATTCCCAAAATGCTTTCAATCGCCTCTTTTTTTAGAGCGCCGTGACGCAAGATTGTGGGCCGGTCAAAAGAGACCAAATCGATCACTGTTGACTCCATTCCATGCAAACAGGGCCCCCCATCTAAAACAGCTGCAATTTTTCCATCAAAATCACTGAGCACATGGCTAGCTCTAGTGCTACTAGGTCTGCCCGAAATGTTTGCAGACGGGGCGACTAAAGGCTCTCCAACTTCAGAAATCAATCTGCTTGCGAGAGGATGACTTGGTTGCCTTAATGCGATGGTATCAAGCCCTGCCGATACGATGGATGGCACATTGAGATTTCTTTTGACCACCAAGGTCAAAGGCCCGGGGAAAAAGGCCTGCGTAAGTTGAAAAAATGTAGGAGGAAGCTGCCGGCTGAGTTTTTCACAATCGACTATGCTCCCCACATGGGCAATCAGAGGATTGTCCTGCGGACGCCCCTTTACAGCGTAAATTTTTTCTATAGCTTGTGGGGAAAAGACAGGTGCGCCAAGACCATAGACTGTTTCAGTGGGGAAAGCGACCAATTCACCACTTTGCAACAACTCAGCAGCCTTAGAAATAGCTTCATCTGTTAATAAAAGAGTTTCCATCTTGAAAAGTATACCTCATTATTGTATTTTTATCAGCAAAACTAACTCGAGAATGCACATGAAAACACCTGCTTGGATCACATTTATCTATGGAATAATCATTTTACTTGGCGGATTTCTGGGCTATTCTCAAGCAGCCAGCACTACTTCTCTAACTATGGGACTCATTTTTGGGATTCTACTGCTCATAGCAGCAGGTGGCATGTTAAAAAATCGCCTCCTCCCCTCCTATCTTGGAATTATATTGATTATGATCCTCGACTCCTTCTTCACATACCGCTGGCTCTTCTCTTTCCAGTTTATCCCCGCTGGCCTACTCAGTATCATCAGCACCATCACACTAGTTGCTGTTGTCCTTCTCATTCGGAAACATTTGCAAAACGAAAGAAATAAAAAGTAAATAACACTCAAAAAGTAAAGTTTTATGATTGTAAGATCCAGAGATCCCTTAATTACCCAAACTCCAATGCAAACTTATTATCAAGGCCAAATGGATCAAGATTGTGCTCGCAGATGTGCTGATGGTAGACTTTGGACAAAAAATTGTACCAATTTTTGGAAATTTGTTTTTTGGACTGGAGGTATTGTCATGACCGCTACGCAAATAACAAATGCAGCAGCAATTGAAAGCTCTGATGGAGAATGTGTAGGATCAATGAAGCTTTCATTAAGCGCTGGTATTACAGGTCTTGTCCTAAACTCAATGAATTTGGCTATTTCACTTTATCAAATGCGCCATGTGGATGCTGGAAAATCAAAAAACTGCCAAATTTATGGAGCGGCTTTTGCCACCTCTTTAATAGCTGCCTCGGTCATTTCCTTTGCCTTAATAGGTCACTGTTATCAATCCCATTCCTAGAAAGGATGATAAATTGACAAGTTTTGGGATATGCCAAACTTATCAGTTCGAAAAAATCCTCCACCCCCAATAAAAGAGTTAATTTCATGACCACCCCCCCCCATCCCTTCAGTTTCTACCCTACAACCCCCTCCCTTTGAGCAACGATTTGAAGAAAGAGTGCAAACCATTCTTGCAGCATGCACGGCCCAGGATGCACAGGCCGAAATCATGACTTTTTTTTGATCGATTAGAATACCAAAGCAATGTTTGGAAAGTGGCCTGCAATCGCTTAGGAATTGCCTGCAAGAATTGTGTTCTTGATGATAACCTGGCAGAAGCTGAGTATTATTTTGAAAAAGTCTTAGGACATGTTTTGGAACACAATACTCTTCCTGGCCAGAGCGACCTCCATATCATTTTGACAGAACTTGCTTCTTTTACCCCACAACTCCCACACGCATTTGACGATGCTGCAGACTTTGAAAGATGGTTAGCTGAAAATGTGGACAGTCTATCGAGAGTCACCAACCTAGATCTTAGCAAAAAAGGCCTTACTTCCATCCCGGAATGCGTATTTCCCTATCTCAAGAACCTGAAAACTCTTTCGCTTACAGGAAATCAGCTGATTGCTCTTCCCGACTCGATTGGAGAACTAAATGACCTAGAAGGTCTTTTCTTAGCCGGGAACCAACTGAAGGCTCTTCCTAAAACTTTTTTTGCCTTGAAAAATCTACAATACTTGAGTCTAGATAAGAATCCTATTCAAGAAGGGCTTATTTTTAGAATCGGACGAGCGTTTACGTTAAAAAACTTTTCATTTAACCAGCATTGAAAAGAAAGACCGCTGGCCTTTTGTGAAGGTTAGGAAGGGAGCGTTTTTTCCACGAGGCCACTTTATGGGTTTCTACCCCTTGATTGGGGTTTGTGAGATCCCAAGCAATGCTGAGCTGGGTTTTATCAGATAAGGTAGCAAGAAGCGTCTCGATCATCCTTTGATTGCGGTAGGGCACCTCAATAAAGAGCTGAGTGCTATTTTCTTCTCGAGAGCGGTCCTCTAGCATTTTAAGAGCTTCTTGAGGTCTGTGAGGAAGGTACCCATTAAAGGAAAAGCTCTGCGCAGGCAGCCCGCTGAGCATTAGAGCTAGTATGAGTGAGCTGGGGCCGACAAAGGCTTTGATGATGATGCCCAGCTCGCGAGCTCTATGCACCAGTTTATAGCCAGGGTCTGCGAGGATCGGCAGGCCTGCATCGGAGATAAGCCCCCAAATCTGACCTTCGCGAAGAGGAATTAAGAGCTCATCGATTTCTTGAGAGTGTTTGTTTAGCTCGTTAATGGGGGTATCGCGGAAATTGGCTCCATGCATTTTCAGATAGGCTCTCCCCTCTTTGGCGTTTTCTGCGATCAGCCCTTCTAGGGACCGGGCAGCGTCTCCGACACTTTTAGGAAAATAGTCTTCGTGATTAGTCTCTTTATCTAGAAGATTAGGAAGTAGTAAGAGCTGTCCTTTTTTAGTCATGAATTACTCCGCAAAAGCGAGTGAATAGGGTTTCTGGTTTGGATTTGCTTGTTTTGAGCCCAAACTCAAAATCAAAGAGGGCGATGAGAGCATTTTTAAAGAAAGCCTCCCCTTTTTGTTTGGTACCTGCTATGGCCTCTTGTAGCGCTTTGGGCCAAAGTCTTGGAAAAGCCTCTGAGATTTCATCGGGGCTAGCCCCTTTCTTTAGAAGAGCTGTCATTTTGAGGCCCATTTCTAGTTGAGACCGGAGTCCTCCCACTAAAGGAAGCAAGAGGGAGAGGTCGGAAATGATGGGCACCTCACTTACTTTCTTCCAAACCAGATCGCGAGCCAAATGAAATACATTCAGTTCTAGGGATGTGGAGCAAATGGTTTCAACGTCAACGCGAGTAATCTGATCTCTATCGCCTACATAGCACAGCAGTTTATCGATCTCTTGCTGCAAAAGAAGACGATCTGCTGGCAAACGTGAAAGGAGCGTTTCTACGGCATCAGGAGAAATTTTCTTTTTATTGTGATGGATGGTCTGCACAGTCCATTTTTGTAGACGTGCCTTTTCTTCCCAGGGTTTTTCTTTGGAAAGATCGAGAATCACCATCTCCTTTTTGCCCACCTTGTAGAGTTCTGTAATGGATTTTGCACTTGCAGCGCCTAGGAGGAGATAACCACTTGGATTGGGAGATTGGACATACTTGCTAATCATCTCTATTTCCGTTTTTACAAGTTGGTCCACCCCATCAAAGAGGGCGGCGACTTTTCCTGAAAAAAGAGAAGCTCCGCCCAAATGCTCGATCGCGTCCTTCAGAAGGAAACACTTTTTAAAGTCTGAATCTAAGGCGAGCATTTGAACAAGACTGCTTAAGATTTTTTTTCTTTCGCTATCTTGAGAGCAAACTACAACGTAAACTGAGGAGAGGTGCTCTGGGTAAGCTTCCTTAAAATGCTTTTCTAGAGCTTCAAGCTTTTGGAATTTCATTCTTGTAATGATAGAGTAATTAAACTTAATTTAGTAAAATTAAAAAAAATACTTGACGTGACTAAAATGCTGTTTTAGATTAGTTTATATATAGATCCTTTAGGAGGAATAAGTAAAATGGCTGCAAAAAAAAAGAAAACTACTGCACGTAAGACAGTTAAGCGAAAAACACCAGCAAAAAAGACTGCTAGAAAGACCGTGAGAAAGGTTGCTAAGAAAACAGTAGCAAGAAAAGCTGTCGCGAAAAAAACTGCACGAAAAACGACCCGCAAGAAAGTGGCAACGCGAAAAACCACTTCTAGAGCGACCACACGCAAACGTGCTGCCCCAAGACGTAAGCAGAGCGCTTTTCAAAAAATGCTTACTGCTGAAGGCTGGAAGCGACTCATGATGGGTGCAAATAATTAAGTTTTATGAGATAATGTCTCCTTACAAGCTATAATTTGGAGGAGACATGCATCTCAAAGGCAAAAGAGCATTCATTGCTGGAATTGGTGACGACAAAGGCTACGGTTGGGCCATTGCAAAAGAGCTAGCAGAAGCTGGATGCGAGATTCTCGTCGGAACCTGGACCCCCATTTTAAAAATCTTCACTACTTCCTTCACCTCTGGAAAGTTCGATGCATCGCGCAAGCTCTCCGATGGCAGTATGATGGAAATCAAAAAAATCTACGCTCTCGATGCGAGTTTTGATACTCCTGAAGATGTCCCCCAAGATATTTTAGAAAACAAGCGCTACCAAGCAGCTTCTGGATATACGATCTCTGAGGTCGCAGCTCAAGTCGAAAAGGATTTTGGCAAGATCGATATCCTCGTCCACTCTTTAGCAAACGGCCCTGAAGTGAAAAAGCCCCTCCTTGAGACATCGCGCTCAGGATACTTAGCAGCCATTAGCTCTTCTGCCTATTCACTAGTGAGTATGGTTGCCCATTTTGGCCCAGTAATGAAAGAAGGTGGCTCTATCCTATCACTTACCTATATCGCGTCCGAAAGAGCGGTTCCCGGTTACGGTGGCGGCATGAGCTCTGCCAAAGCAGCACTTGAGAGCGATACTCGTGTTCTTGCTTATGAAGCAGGCCGCAAATGGAATATCCGTATCAACACAATCTCTGCAGGTCCCTTGGGAAGTAGAGCAGCGAGAGCCATTGGCTTCATCGATAAAATGATTGAATACTCGCATCACAATGCTCCGTTGCAGAGGGAAATGACAGCAGAAGATGTAGGCAATTCAGCCTCCTTCTTGCTCTCACCTGCTGCAAGTGCCATCACGGGCGCAACCCTCTACGTAGATAATGGGATGCACGCGATGGGAGTGGCCGTCGACTCACCAGCTTTTGCTGATGAGAAAGAACCTGCACATGCTTAAATCTGTATTTTTCCTGTTTTTTGCAAGTGCATGCTTTGCTGATTCCTACTCCTGGCTCGAAGATCTCGAGTCTGATCAGACAAAAGAATGGGTAGCAGGCCAAATGGCCCTGTCGGATGGGTATTTCCAGCAAACAGCTAAAAATGCCAATATAGCTCATCTGCTAGACAAGAATACAAACTTCACAAGTTACCATGTCCCTGTTGTTAAACAGGGAAAGGCCTTTTACTGCAAACGATGCAGCTCAAGTGACGCCTACTCTTTATATGTAGACGACCGTCTTCTCATTCAGCCAGGACAAAATGAGTCCCTTTCTGGTTTTGAAGTAGATAGCTCTGGAGAAAAACTCACCTTTAGCCTTTCTAACTCGGGCTCAGATGTGAATGTTTGGCACTTTCTTAATACCGAAACTGGCGATCACTACCCAGATACCCTTGAAGGTCTCAAATTCTGCGAGCCCATTTGGGATTCTTCTGGCTCTGGAGTTTACTACACACGTTTTATCGGCAAAGAAAATAAGAGCCAAGCCATCTACTATCACAAGCTAGGAAGTACTCAAAAAGACAAGCTTCTCTTTGATACTAAAGACCTTTCTGAGTGGTACGTTCACATCCTCGACGAGGTCGAAACAGGAAAGTACTTGCTCCTTTCGGCTGGAAAGATATTAGGAAACAATGGAATTTACCTTTTCGACATCGAGTCGCAAACGCTTTCCGAAGTGTTACCTCCTAGTAACGCCCCCTTCGAATTTGCTTTTCAAAGAGACGACCGGCTCTTCTTTGTTTCGGACAATCAGCTCATTGCCGTCGGTATGAATGATTTAAAAGTAGAGCAACTCCTCCCCAAAGGTGAAGATCTGCTCCAAGAAGCTTACTGCACCCAAGATCACATTGTGTGCTCCTATCTTAAAAATGCTACTTCGACGCTCAAGGTATACGATTTTGCAGGCCAGCTCCTTTTTGAGCCGATACTACCTGGAAGGGGCTCCATCTTAGCTTCCGATAGCCAAACCAACGGGCTCTTCTTTCTATATACCGACTACTTCACACCATCTGCTATCTACAAATTGGATACGGAGACCGGCTCTACAAAATCTGCGTACGAAACTGACCAATCGTGGGATAGTAGTGATTATGTAATGGAGCAAAAGTTCTACACGAGTAAAGATGGCACTCAGGTGCCTTTGTTTCTTCTCTACAAAAAAGACACAAAGCTCGATGGAAATAGACCCACGCTTCTTTATGGATACGGAGGATTTAATATCTCCATCACCCCCTCATATTCCCCTCTCACACTCACTTGGCTCGATATGGGAGGCATCTATGCCTCTGTCAGCCTACGAGGTGGCGGTGAATACGGAGAAGAATGGCACGAAGCTGGAAAAAAAGAGAATAAACAAACGGTCTTTGATGATTTTACATCAGCGGCCTTAGCTCTGGTCGATTGGGGATACACGACACATAAGAAAATCGCAATCAATGGGCGAAGTAACGGCGGACTTCTTGTTGGAGCCTGTTTGACGCAAAGACCCGATCTTTTTGGCGCAGCGATCCCTCAAGTCGGGGTTCTAGATATGCTAAACTTCCACAAACATACCATCGGTTGGGCTTGGTGTACAGAATACGGCACTCCAGAAGATCCTAAAGACTACCAAGTCCTACATTCCTACTCTCCTTGCCACAATATCCAAAAGGAGATTAGCTATCCACCTACGCTCATCACGACCGCTGATCACGATGATCGAGTCGTCCCCTTCCATAGCTATAAGTTTGCTGCTGCCTTGCAAGACTCAAAAGAAACAGGGGCGCCGCACTTGCTTAAGATTTATCCAAACTCTGGACACAGTAGCAGTAGATCAAAAGAGCTATGGATGCGAGAGAATCTCGATATCTTGATGTTCCTGCAAAGAGAGCTGATCGACGCTAACCATTAACCGGGGAGGCTTGCCTTCTCGCACCGTCTGTATGGAAATGCGCCAGTCAAATGAGTTGAAATGATCCGCCCCTTTACAGGCATGTTGCGCTGGGCGATTCCCTCTAAGTAGATGCCCAAAATAGACTCCGTCTTCTGCGGAAAAAGCGATTTTGATCGAAAGATCTTTTGAGCGGATTTCTAATTTTTGCCCCTCTTGAAAAGTGGTGGCTTTCTCTCCATCAACAAAGATTCCATGATCTGGGTGGTAGTTGAGATAGAAATCGATACTCTCCTCCCCTTTTTTTGCCATTGTTAGGGAGTGGTCACTCCAGGCAATAAAGAGAGGATCATGATCGATGAAAGGGACTGGCTTATTTGCAAATACAACGTCTCTTGGCCGAATCAGTGCCCCTTTTAAACAAACAGGAGGCAGAGCCTCTAACCTGGTAGGGATCTTTTTTTGCCACTCACACATGAAAAGATCAAAGAGGTTCACTTCCGGATATAAACCATCTTGATGACGCTGGGAAATAGGACCGATGTAGAGGGACAAGTCTGGATGCCAAAGGCTCGTGGCCATTTCAAAAGCTTCTCTAGTATCCGCGCCTTTCTTTTCAGCTATTTGAAGAGATACGAGCCCCTCACCCCAATCAAAGACAGTTTTAGGAAAACTGCCCACTTCCCCTTCAATGGCTTTCAACCGAAAATCGGCCCAAGGGGGCAAATCGAGGGCTTTAGCCCGCTTAATAATCCGCTCCATACAAGCAGGGAGCTTTACTTTTAGATCCCCAATTACGTGTGAAAAATCATGAGCGATCCAGAATAATACGGGGAAGAGCTTCAACCCCATAAAGGGATCGGTTTGCTCTGGAAAATTGTGCAGATAGACAGGGAAATTCCCCTCATTTTCAAAAGGGAGAAGCTTTTCGATGATCGCTTTGGCCTCCATTACATTGTCGGCAAGTCTTGAGCGGAAAAGAGATAGAGCAAAAAGAGCATTCTCTAAGGTGGGGATGGTGTCATGCGTTTTGCGGTCCTCGCTCTGGTAGCAGAAATGAACAAGACCGGTCTGTCTTTTCTGCATTTTTCGGCCTACTTTGAGAGCAAAATTAGCTGCTTGCACGAGAGATCGCCTCCTCAATTGCTGCCAAAATCCCCAATTCATCCGCTGGAGCCGCATGAATGTCAGCCACAGACAATACATCTTCGGGCGCAGTTTGAATCGCAATGGCAATATCAGCCTCTTTGAGCATCTTGATATCATTACGATCATCACCAGCTGCGATCAAGACAGGGCAGTGCAAATGCTCACGCAAATAGGCTGCCACAGAGCCCTTATTCGCCTCGGGGTGGGTCACGAGGGTCAAGAAAAGAGCTGGATCAATAGGATCGCGGATCATCGATACTTCAACCAAGGGGTTTAATGCTAACGTATCATGAACCCTTCGCATGGTGGCTTCATCTCCAAAGCATTTGATGAGAGGAAACTGGAAATTCTGATCGAAAACAAAATCGGAAGGCTGCCACTTAGCGGCTCCCAAGCTTTCTAATTTCTTGAGATAAGGCTCCATTTTACTTGAAAAGCGCTCGGGGCGGTAATAGCAAAAATCGCCGTGATCGATCCCCGCATAGATAATAAAATCTTCAGTAGATCCTGCATACGCTTCTTCAATGACTGGCAATATATCAGGTTTCAGGTAGCTTCTTTTCAAATGCCTATTTCCTGGCATCGTCAAAACATCGGCCCCATTTTGGACAGATAGAAAATAAGGGAAAGAAAAATTTTGCAAGATTTTGTCTGCAAAAGAATAGATTCTTCCTGTGAGAAGTGCTACATGCCATCCCCGATCGCCCAGCTGCGCTAAAGCCTTCACCACCTTAGGATCGATCCAATCGAGCCGGTGGGTCAGCGTTCCATCAATATCAAATGTTATTACACCTTTCATAGGGTCCCAGTATAGCCCAATCTTGCAAAAAATGTCAGCTCAAAGCATTCTGTGGAAAAAGGAAAGCATCATGACAAAACTCATCTTTAGAATTTTTTCTATTCTCTTTTTCTCGCTATCGACCATTGCATTAGCACAGGAAGACAACGCTCCCAAGCAAGAGCAGACAGTTGATGATGATTTTTTTGATATTGGAGAGGCTCCAGTTTCTTATAAAGGTGCCTTTACGAAAATGATGCTCACCCTTCTAGGATTGGTCATCCTTATTGTGATATCGGTCTGGATGCTCCGCCGCATCTCACATGGGCGGATGAAGCAGATGAACTATGGCCGGTCGATCAAAGTCATAGAAAGGCGTCCTTTAAGTGCCAAATCGGTCCTCTACCTTGTAGAGATCTCTGGAAAAAAAGTGGTGATCGCCGAATCTCAAGTTGAGATCCGAAAAATCACCACAGCTGATCACCTTACAGAAGAGTAAGCTAATTATTCGTCTTTTTTATCGACACCGCCAGCTACTGCTGCGGCTGCTGCAGAGTCAGGTGAAGCTGGTCGACCTGGATTACCGACTTGTTTAAATAAATGCGCAAAAGAATAAGATCCATCTACAAGAGCGGATAGTGTTTCTCTAGCGTTCATTTGAGCCAATTGTCCGTCCTTCTTGGGCTCCTCTCGCTTTGCATTCATAAAGCTTTCGGCTTCCGCCATTCTGACTTTACATCCAAATGGGTGAAACACTGCATATGCAAAAAGAGCTGTTCTAAGTGTCCCGTATCCAAAGACTCCAAGTCCATACACTTGTGGATCTAAAAAGATCGTAGCAAGCGCGATTGACCCAAGCATGGCTGCATGCATTCCGGGCTTTTGAACCTGACTGAAATCTTTTGTCTCATGAAACGTTCTAATTCCATCGCCTATGTGCTTTATTGCTTTTACGCCAAATACCGCAGGAAGACAGGCAATCATAGCCCAATTTTTTGCGCAGATCCAATCTGGAGAGTCATTGACATAACGAGGTCCTTTACCTCCTGCTTCTTGCAGGTACTTTCCATCCACAACTTCCCAGTTTCGGCCTAAAGCATTCACTTCAAACTTCCAATGGTTAAAGCCATTTCTATCTAAAAAATTTCCCGCTGTAGTAAGTGCTTGCCTAGCTTGTGCTAACATAGAACCCTCCTAAAGGTATACACATCTCGATTCAAGACTTGGTTTTTCAATTCGCCAACTTTTCCTCAAACTTTTCATCTATTCCTCGATTCGTGTCTATAGACACTGCAACTTGTCATAGCTAAAAATTTTGAGGGCCTCCTTGTGAAATTTCCAAGTCTTGAATCGCGATATGTATAAAAAAATGGGGGGAGGTTACCCTCCCCTGTTTGTTACTCGGCTTTCTTATCGTCTTTTGTGACGAATTCGAACCTTTTTTGGTCTCCAACCATCTCAGTGGTCGTTCCCATGCAATGCATTCTAAGAATGCGAGCTAGAGAATAGCTACCATCTAAAACTGCAACAGCGCGATCTTTTCGGCTTAGAGTACTTGCCTCCGCGTCATTGAGTGCTAGAGGAAGAGCTCTTCCCTCAAGTCTTGAAACCTGCTGCTTCAATCCTCTTGGATTGAAAAGAGAGTAGGCACCAACAAGACCTGCAACTCCCATCGCAGCATATTGTAGGTAGGTAGTATTGTAGTATCCAAGAGCTGTAGGAATGCCAAGTACTACTGCATCTTTCCCAAGTTGCTTGAATCTTGTAACTGCAGGCTCCATTGCATCTCGAAAAGCAGCTTCTTTTTTCACTTTGCTTTTAATAGCACTAGCTACATCAACTAGCATCAAAGCTCCGTTTCCAGCAGCTGTGAGTGCTTTATGAGCTGGTGTTAGCCCAACATACAAGGTGCTTTGCACAAGTGATGTAAGCGCGCGCGCTTGTGGAAAAAAACTTCCTGTTGCAGTGTGTTGGTCTACACAAAATACTCGCGTTTTTTCTTGAAGATCCTTGCCTTCAGTGAAATATTGTCTTTCATCTTTTCGCTGATTTACCTCAGCAGATTTCCAAGCTTGATTACTTCCTGTCCAATGTCCAAATACTTTTGATACCAATTCCATAGTTCACCTTTCCTGTTTAAGATGTTTTTATTCTTGCTAAAAGCCAATCCAGCCGCGATGGCTGTTTCGGCTCATTTCTTTGTGCGTACTTCTCAAATATTTCAAATCGGGGCTTGCCCGCAATTTTCTCACTCAAGTTTCCTCTCTTGTACATGCAGTATCCAAGGAGAAAAATTTTTCCATTTGATATTTCGGAGACTAATTCTGAAAAAGGCAAATCCTCGAGATCTTTTTGGGATCTCCCATAACGGATATCCATATTGCATGAGAGGCCTTCGTGCCAATCTTTTTCAATTTTGCCGAGCCACTTTCGTCCTTCAAGTGGGCAGGGAAGAGCCACTAGGCTCGCTGCCATCATGCCAATGCCATAAAGAGGGCTGCGGATAATGCGCCAAATATCTTTTGCAATTTCAAGGGGAAACTCAAAGAAAGTGCGCATAGCTAAATTAGCTAGCGCTTGGACAGGGCCTTTGATCGAGATGTTTTTAATAAATTGGGGCACGGTGCGCCAGAAAATGGCGGATACGTTTATGGCAATGCGAATTAGGCTCGTTACCATCATGCCAAGTGTATAGATGGGAGCTGCTAAGAAGATACCAAAGGCTTTTGCAGAAACAACACTGGCTGTATCTATCCCCTTCTTAGGATCTTGCAAGCCATAGAGATCATCAGTAGAATTTTCTCTGTGGTAATGAAAGCGCGTAGGTTCTCCGCGACTTGAAATGACATTGCCCATGTCATTTCGCTTGACAAGCGTTACTCTAGACCAATCGGCTGGAAGACCGATTTCTACTCGAGAAGTAGCTGCGAGCGCCATTTTTGAATCTCCATAAAATCGAGGGGAGATTCTAAACAATTCCTTAAAATAAATCTACAGGTCGTTTAAGAATTTGTTGAAGGAGCAAGATTTTTTTGAGGCTCGAGCGATCTTTGATCAGCTTTTTGAGCTTCTTCTCTTTCTTAGGATCCTTACTAATCTTAGAGACCATTCTTTCAGGAGCCACTGGTTAATCCAACTCCGCTAAGCTTTTGCGCATTTCAGTATCAGCTTCCACATTTCTAAGTTTATAGTAGTCTTTGATGCCAAGATTGCCCGCGCGAAAGGCTTCTGCCATCGCTAATGGAATCTCTGCTTCTGCTTCAACGAGTTTAGCCCGGTTTTCTTGCTCGTGGGCAACAGCCATCGCACGCCGCTCTTCAGCTCGTGCTTGTGCAATTTTTTTGTCCGATTCAGCTTGATCGGTTCTAAGACTTGCTCCGACATTCTTTTCTACATTGATATCGGCAATATCAATCGATAGGATTTCAAAGGCAGTTTGCGCATCTAGCCCTTTTTCAAGTACAAGCTTTGATATTCCTTGAGGAGACTCAAGAACATCAAGGTGTGTGTTGGAAGAGCCGATGGAGTTGATGATCCCCTCTCCAACGCGAGCAATAATGGTTTCCTCTGTGGCACCACCAACGAGCTGCTGGAGATTGGTGCGGACAGTCACTCGAGCTCTACATGCAAGTTGAATACCATCTTTAGCGACTGCACTGATATATTTATCATTTCCAGGACAATCGATCACTTTGGGGTTTACTGAAGTACGAACGGCATCTAAGATATCACGACCAGCAAGATCAATTGCAGTCGCCTGTCTCCAAGAGAGAGGGATATTGGCTTTGTCAGCTGCAATCATCGCCCCGACCACTTTTAAGATGTGGCCACCGGCCAAATAGTGAGTTTCCAGATCATCTGTTGCAACTTGTTTGATTCCAGCCTTGGTTAGGTTGATCATCGCCCCAACAATAATTTTGGGAGGAATTTTGCGCATGCTCATCCCGATGATGCTAAAGAGGGAGACGGGAGCACCAGAGACAAAAGCTTGAAACCAAATACTGATGTATCGAAAGACCATCATAAAGAGGATAGCAATGACACCAAAAATTAGGCCGCCACTCCACATAAATCCACTTTGTTCTGCTAAAAATATATTCATTTTTTCTCCTTTACGATGAGGTAAGCCCCGCGGCCTCCGGTAATAATTATTTTGCTTCCTTTAGGAATGTAAACCCCTTCTGAAATGGCTTGATGGCGATCATCACCAACGAGGATATGTCCAGAAGGTTTTAAGTCTGTTGATACTTCGGCTTCTTTGCCTTTTAGTCCTGCTTCAAAAGCACCTGCAACAAAACCTGCCTGGTCGGTATCAAGTAAAATTTTGTTGTTTTTGCGCGCTTGAATGAAATGGATCGCAGCTTTGCAAATAAGGGCTGTAAATACGAAAGTGAGAAGGAAATAGCCGATCTTGAACCCTAATGGGACAGAAAGCGATGCAAAGTAGGTCGCGCCTCCCACTACAGAAAGCCCTCCTAAAATAGCGATCAAGCCTCCCGGTATAAAGAATTCGAGATAGATAAGCAAAAAACCGATAACTGAAAGACAAGTTGCAATCCACATACCAAAAAGATTAACAAAATCACCCCTTCTTGGCCATTGCTTTTTACTTGAATAGGGTTCATTATACCCTTGATGGTCTCTTTAACCCCTGATTGCTACCATACCTCCCTCCTATGCTACCTGCGTGAGGCATCTATCCTGCTTGCCCCTTGGAGGAAGATATGGTAGCAATCAGGGGTTTAGGTGGAATGTCTGCAATTGTTTTTTTAGTGCCTGGCGCACTTTGCGCTGCTGGCATCTCGTATTCGGTCGATTTTGAGGGGCTTGATGATCCCAAAGTTCTTAAAGCTCTCCGATCTAGTTCGCAATTAGTTGCGCTCAAAAAAAAAGCCCCCGCCTCTATCAATGCTCTGCGTTTTCGCGCGGAATCTGATGTGCCCGATCTAACACGAGTTCTAAGGGGGCATGGCTATCTAGAGGCTGAAGTAGAAATGCATCTAGAGATGGAGAGGCGCGACTACAAGGTGCTCGTCTCTATCCGCCCGGGCCCTTTGTATCGGATCGAAACGTATAAGATTATTTGTAAAAATGCTCTGACTACTCCCTGCCCGCAGTGCTCTGCTGAAGATGTGGGCATAGCGATCGGAGAGCCTGCTGACACTAGAGCGATTTTGGACAGTGAGCTCTGCGCACTTCAAATTCTTTCTGAGCGTGGTTATCCCCTTGCCATCATTGAAAATCGCGAAATCATCGCCGATGGAAAAACCAACCGAGTAAAGGTCCTCATCACCATAGATACGGGTCCCCATGCCTTTTTTGGGCCAACAACGATTGAAGGAAACACGTCTGTTCAAACCTATTTGATTGGTCAACAGATCCAGTGGTGTGAAAATGAGACTTACAATAGCTGTCTGGTGGAAGGGACCCAGCAATCTTTAATAGATACAGGGCTATTTAGTTCGGTCTACATCACCCACTCTAAAACCCTTGAAGAAGATGCTCTCCTTCCGATGAAAATTGAGGTGTGCGAGACCAAACACAAATCAGTTAGCATCGGCGCTAGCTATCAAACAACTTTTGGGCCAGGAGCAACCTTTGGCTGGGAAAACCGCAATGTTGGGGGTTTGGGCAGAAGAATTCTTCTGCAAGCAGATATTGCCCAAAGAAGTCACTCGGGAATCGCTTCTTATCTCATCCCTAATTTTTACAAGGTTGGTCAAAATTATATCATCCAAGCGCAAGCCTGGCACGAGTCGATTAAACCGTATCGGATGCAGTCCTATAGCTTCTTGAATCGCTTTGATCGCCAAGTAGATCCCTATTTCTTTTTCTCTGTGGGGCCGAAAGTAGAATATATGATGGTCACAAGCAGTGTAGACAATGGAAATTTTTTACTTGTTGAGGCTCCTGTGTTTTTGCGCTGGACCAATGTGGAGGACTTTCTTAACCCCACATCCGGTGGCCGCTTTGAATATAAGGGCAGCCCCGCGATCAACATCAAAGACTCATCTGATTTCTATTATTCTCAAGTGCTCACCCTCTGCAGCTATCTCCCCTTTTGGCAGGATGAACTCTTGATTTTAGCACAAAAATTGACGATCGGAACCATTTTCAGCAATGGCATCGGCGCTGTTCCCGTTCCCAAACGGTTTTTCGGGGGCTCTGAGGACAATTTACGTGGCTATAAATACTTTACTGTCTCGCCACTGAATGATGACGACAAGCCCATTGGGGGGCGCTCAGCTATTTATTATAGCATAGAGCCGCGCATTCGCCTGTCGGAGGCTATTGGAATTGTCCCCTTTTTTGATATAGGAAATGTATACTTAGATTCGTGGCCCTCCTTTAAAGGAAAGTGGCGCAAATCAACGGGTATTGGTTTGAGATACTATTCCTTTTTGGGGCCTCTTCGCTTAGATGTGGCTTTTCCACTAAACAGGCGAGAGGGAATTGATCCCCGTTGGTGGGTTTTTGTAAGTTTAGGACAGACATTTTGAAGATATTTATTCGCATCCTCCTTTCTTCTTTTATCCTGGTTTTTGGAGCCGTTCTTCTCCTGCAGACCCCTTTTGCAAAGTACCAGATCAAAAAAGCTCTTATTACAGAGGCGAGCAAACAGGGAATCGAGCTTTCTATTGAAAAGCTCGATGGCAACCTGCCCCTCGACTGGAAGGCGAAAAATGTCACTTTGACAGCCATGGGTGAGACCATTTCTTTCCAGACTGTGAAAATGCGTCTTGCCCTTCTTCCCCTTTTTAAAAAACAGCTCGAGATCACTCATTTCAAAATGCATGGTGGCAAATTTCAGGGAGCCACTTTCGAAGGAATCGCCAAAGGACGGATTGATCTAGAAGGAGAAAAATCGCTTAAACTCTCTCAGTTTCTTCTTGAAGGAGAAGATTTATTTGTCCAACTAGAAGGAAAGATAAAGCACGATTTCACTGTCGAAGAAGGAAGTCTATCTTTTAAGCTTCCAGACACATCCCTTTTTACTCCTTATCTCTCTAGTGGCTCAGTGTCAGGAGCAGGAACGCTAACTAAATACACAGCTCACTTTGAATGCACGGCAGAGAATATCACTTGTTTAGGAACACCGCTGGAGAAATCGAATTTCCTCCTCAAGGGGGAGCGAAAACGGAAAAATTGGAAAGGGGCTTTGGCCTTCGATGGAGGAATAAAAGGGATTCCCTTAGAAGGGAGTGCTCAATATCAATTTAGTCCCTCTTGTCGTTTGATCTCGATCGAAGATTTTAAACTGGAAGGCTTAGGCCTTCACTTCTTTGGCAAAATGGATGTCGATCCCAGTTTTAAGAGTTTGGAAGGAACCATCTTCGCCAAAATTCTAGACGCCAAAATCTTTGCTTCTCTTCTTCCAGATGCCCACCTCAAAGGACGATTAGGTGCCAAATTTGATTTCCAGTCTTTTTCAGAGTTCCAAGACATCAAATGCCAAATTGAAGCGGAAGATTTAGGATATAACGACCTTACTTGCGATGCCCTTACCTTCGAAAGCAGCCTTTATGATCTATTTGGGGATCTGCGCGGAGAGTTTGATTTAGATGCCTCGGGTTTGAATATGGACGCCGCTGAGCTTGATCACTTGAAAGTAAGTTCCATCTTCGAGCCTGGCGCATCCCCGTTTAAGATTTTTGCAAAGGGAAGCTGGGAAGATCCCTTTGAACTATCTGGCGATGGATGCTGGCTGAAAAAAGGTGGGGGGATCGTGGGAACCCTCGAAAATTTCAAAGGCAACATTTTCAAAAAGGAAATCTCTTTAAATGAATCATGCTCCATCGAATGGGATCCAAGCCATTTTAAGCTCCAAAGCCTATCGCTTGACATTGGCCAAGGGTATCTAAATGGCAGAATAGACTTATCAGAAAAAACCTCTCTCATCAAACTAAAAGCAGACGATTTTCCCTTAGAATGCATTCCCATTCCCTATAGGCATTTTTCCTTAGCTGGCATCGGCTCTTTCGATATCGATCTTGTCTCTTGGGAGCAAAATCTTGAAGGAAGCTGCAATATCGCCCTCAAGCGGGCCTTTTTTCTCACAGAGGAAAGCACCGAGTCCTTAACAACCAAAGGCTCCATGCAAGTCCATCTCAGTGGCAATGTCGCACAAGTGCATGCAGAGCTCAAGGCAACAGGGGGGCAATTTGCCCATTTTTCTGGCACCATTCCCATTCTCTACAAACACCTCCCCTTTCAACTACAATTAGATGAAAAAAACCCTTTCTCCGCTTCCTTTGTCTCTGAAGGGAAACTGGAAGATCTTTTCAACTTCATCAACATTGGTCACCAGCGGATCGAAGGGTGGGTCACCACAAACCTCTACCTCTCTAAAACACTTGAAAAACCCATGCTCCAAGGAGATTTTCTCCTCTCTGATGGTCTTTACGAAAACTACTTCAGCGGCACTCTGCTTAAAGAAATTTCTGCAAAGGGATATGCCCAAAGACAAAATATGGTGATCACCGACCTCTACGCTGTAGATGGTAAAAAAGGTAGCATCAGTTGCAATGGTAATGTCCTCTTACAGCCCCTTAAAAAATATCCCTTTCATCTCTCCTGCAGGCTACATGAGTTTGAAGCAGTCACCTTCGATACCATCGCCGGCAATTTTAGTGGAAATGTCACCATCAGCGGAGATACCCAAGGAGCGATCGCTAAGGGCAAGTTAAAAGTCGAACAGGCCACCTTCCGCATCCCTGATACCCTGCCAACCTCTCTGCCCGACTTGCCCATCACATTCATTAATCCCCCTGAAACTCTTACCCGCAAAAAAAATCTCGCCCCCGCAAGCTCACCACTACAGCTTGACCTAGACCTCGAAGTTCCCGGCCAGGCCTACGTAGAAGGAAGAGGTCTGTCAGCAGAACTCAAAGGCAACCTCCATATCACTGGCAACTTCATCGACATCAAAGCCAAAGGCAATCTAACCCTTGTCAAAGGCGACTACATTTTCTCTGGAAAAGTCTTTGATCTGACCCAGGGAGAAGTGATCTTCAACGACTCGCCCACCCCCAGCTCCTATATTTCTCTCACAGGAGAGTGCGATCTTCCCGATGTGCTTGCACGCGTGATCTTGCGCGGCCCCCTCTCCTCCCCTAATCTATCCTTTCAGTCGAGTCCGCAATTGCCTACAAGCTCACTGCTTTCGCAAATCCTCTTCAACAAGGACATCTCGGAAATTACCGCCGCACAAGCATTGCAGCTCGCCCAGACAGTCATCTCTTTTTCTAGCCATTCGGGACCCGATATTTTAGAGAAAATCCGCAAAACACTCGGCATCGACAGGCTTACCCTCGTCACCTCAGAAAATGATCCTGGTAAGACCTCCATCCAAATCGGTAAATACCTCATGCGAGGAGTGCTTCTCACTCTATCCCAAGGGGCAGAGAGCCGCAATGTCTCGGTCGAGGTCGACCTCAAAAAAGGGATCCGCCTCCAAGCCGAAGTAAATGAAGACCAGGGGAAATTCTCCCTCAAGTGGCATCACCACTATTAATGATTCACCACAAAGAAAATTGAAATGAGAAGTGAAGAATTTACATTTTTTTATCCACTTACTTTAGAATAAGCAGTAGATCCTATTGACTCTGAAGCACTCTCATGTTCGCAACAAGAAGGATCGGTAAAAAAGAAAACCACCTTTCCTTTTGCCTTGGGGTTTGTCTCGAAATATTGATTAAGAAACGCCCTTAGAGACAACTCTAGAGCTTCTTTTAAAGATTTTTTTTCATCCTTCAAAATCGAGAGCATACTCCAAACTACCCCATTAAAAGGAACCCTATTTTTTGTTGTTTGTGCTGAAGTTTTGACAGATGTTTCAAACACAAACAGAGGTAATGAATGAACAGGTTTTATAGAAGCAAATAGCCACATGTTTGATAGAGCCATGGCGCTTAGTATTTCTTCAGAAGAATGCTTTAAGACCTTTACAGCTCCCCTAGATCCCAACTCTCTTTTGAACGTGGTCAAAAATAGATCATCTTCTGGAAGAGTAACAGCCAGAAATACGGCATCGAAACCTGCAAAGTCAAAGTCTTGTCCTGTTTTTGATTGTTGAAGTACCTCTCCACCAAAAGAAGGAGAAGACAACCAAGAAAATATTAATCCACAGGTGGTAAATAGTACCAATCGCCAATCTTTCTGCATTCGTTATCCCATTCCTTTAATTTTAACCATTTTGTAAAAAGAGGTTGTAGACATGCCTTCCAAATTCCACCTGAACGACAACACTGCCTCGCTTTAAATCCTGCTCCATCGAGCCCCGCAAGAATGCCTACTTTCCAGGCCGTACGAACAGGGGCGAGTGCTAAAATATCTTTGGCAAAGTCACAAGTACTATCTACCAACGAAAGGCAATCATCAATAGGTAATGTTTCAGGCCCTAGTATGGGCTTACCATTTGCAAGAATTGGGTCGCTAGCCTCTGTACATTGCAATGATGTCAGAATAGCCACAAGCTCTTCCAATTCCAATTCTGCTTCTGAGTCGCCTAGACAGGCATTTGCAAGAATAGACCCAAAGAGGATTCTGATCAGCCTCATTTCATAAGAATCTTCACTCTCCATTTGAGCCAGAGCTTCTGAAAAATAGTCCTTAGCATCTTGATACCCGCCCTTTAGGAGATGCATTTCCGCTTGATCAAGCAAGTTGTCTACGAGAATTTCCATTTCAGAAACTGGGTTGGGGTATTCAGAAATTTCTGCCCCATCCTCACAACTGAATCCACTAGCCGTAAACAAAAGAAAAAAAATAAGAAGAACCACTCTTTCCATACTCATAAATTTTTTCATAACCGCTCTATTTAAGTCAAATGACCCTGTTTAATTATAGATGGCTTGCTTTTTTTCTTTTAGATTTCTAAAATTGACGTGCGACCCCAAACGATGGAGAGACAATGGCTGATTTTGGATATGACCTAGCTGGTGAATCTGTAGCACTTTTTCAAACACACGAAACTCACGTTTATACATTAATTGAAGGAAAGAACCGCGAAGTAGATGCCCTAGTCACTGAGATGGAAGATCTCGAGCATGTTTTAACGCTGCTAGCAGATGCAACGGAGGCTTTTAAAGCAGATGACGATCATATCATTGAAATAGATGAGCAAGATGCTGAGCGGATTCAGCGCTTAGCACAAAATCCTGAACTCAAACACATCTTCCCCCCCACTAAGTTTTCTTGGATGGAGGGCGAAATTACCAATGTAGCCAAAGAGTTGCAAACAACACTGAAAGAACTCTCATCTGACGATAATTTAGAGAGGATGATCACTCAAAGAATCGAGGGACCTTTACAGCGCAATATTTCTATGAAAACCGAAGAGATCATGCAAGATCAACTTGAGCTTGGAAAAGCAGTTGAGCTCTTTAATAAAGGTATGCAACGGATGCTCTCTTTAATCGAGCGGATCCTCTCTAACATGGCAAAGCATTAATGGATTTTATTGGCGCAGTAGCACAATTCAAAGAACCGCTCGGTGTTAAGGGAGGGAAATCTTTCTCTAAGCATGAGCGCGAAACCATCTATTCGATCGCCTTTGGAAAATACGAGCTGGGAGAATACGCTAAGGCCGCTGAGCTCTTCACACATCTTCTCTTGCACGATCCTCATGACATCCGTTTCTGGAAGGGACTCGCGTCAAGTGAGCAAATGCAGAAAAACTACAAGGCTGCGCTACATGCCTGGGCCATTCATGCACTTTTAAGCGGACATAGCCCTGCTGGACACTTCCATGCTGCCGAATGTTACCTCTCCATGGGGGAAAAGGAAGAGGCCAAAAAAGCCCTTACTCTTGCAGAAAAATTCCTCGATGATGCCGATAGTCTCGCCCCGCGCATCAAACACTTGAAGGAGCATATTGATGGTTGATGCTACAGAAAGGATTACAAGTATTCCGGCAGTTGCTCCAACTACGTTGGGTAATAATCCACTGTCAATTCCCGATCATGCTGATTCCTCTGTCGCCCCTGCAGAGCTCAAAGAGGTTTACACCCCTTCTAAGCCCACTTTAACTAGTCCGATGTACAATATTCTCCAAGGCTATGTGGCTAGATTAGAGCCAACCGTGGACAGATGGAGCCGATTTAAAGAGGGATCTATTGATGCTAAATGCAGGGAAGTGGAAGAGCTGAATTTGCAAGAAATTGCAAAAATCAAAGAAGCCCAAGAAGCGGCAAACGATGTCTCCTTTTGGGGTATCCTAGAAGATATTGGCGGCTCAGTAATGAGCGCAGTATCTTTTACTCTAGGGCTCTCTGCAGTTTCTGCAGGTTCCACGTTAATTGGTGGAGCACTTATTGTTTCAGGCGCACTGTCTGTTGGGAACCTCGCATTTAAACACATGCAGGTCTGGGACTATCTCGGTGATCAGATTGGGGGCAAAGACGAAGACCTCAAATATGCGATCAAGAACTACGCCCCCGCAGCTGTTGGAATATCTGCTGCTGCAATGGGTATATATGGCAGTTATTCTGCCTGGAACTACGCTGCTCAAACAGGCATGGCCAGAGCCACTTCACTCCTTCAAGGGACAACAAATATCGCAATGGCTTTAGCTACTTATTCAAGTGGAATGGCAAATTCTGCAATAAAAAATGTGCAAGCAGATCTTTCATTTTTGCAATCTAATCTATCTTTAAGTAAACTCTCTATGGAAGTATGCACTGATGATCTTAAAAACTTCCATGAAAGGCAGATGCATCTTCATACGAATATTGGAAAACTACTAGAAGAAACCGACCAGGCCATACAGGTCATTCAACAACCCGTTTAGGAGAAAATCATGAGCTCAGGAATTGATGTCATCACTCCCCTTACTCCCCATAATGTTGCGCCATCTGGGCAAGCTGAGCAAGATATGCTCCAGCAGATGGAAGTGATCCAAGAAGCTGTGAATCCTTACCTCGCAGAAATGGGCATACCGCAAGATCCTCCCAATGTTATTGATCCAAGCGCTGGACAGCTAGCATTAGATACTCTAAATGTAATCAGAGTCGAATGCGGCGAGCAGCCGATCACCAATGCATCCATGACGCGTCGCTTACTTGCTCTGTTAAACCGCGTTGCCGCTGTTGTTGAAAAACACCTTCTTGGTCAACGAGAAATTGCTTTTAATGAAGAGGGCAAAATCCGCGACGATACACTTCCTGAATTACAAAGCTGGACAAGATGGCAAGGGGGAGCTCATGCACTGGCAGGTTTTGGAGCACCAGCTCTCATGATCGCTTCTTTCCTACTCCCCTCTCAGGCTGGTGATGCTTTTAGACAAATTGCAACGAGCATGGCACAACCGGCTGCATCTACTGCAGACAAAATGATTGAAAGCTGGAAAATGCCAGGTGAACATGGGAGAACGCTCTATTTCACAACGCGGCAAGAACGAAAGCAGGCTGAAGACGTTTTCAATCAGCTGCCCGATAAAGTGCAACAGCTGCTCTCCAAATTGGTTGATCAACTGATGGCCATGTATCGCGCTACAGGTCAAAGAGCTTAAAACTGTTTTGACCGCAAACTCCCCATCGGGTAGATTGAGGAAATGGAAACTAACGAAGAAGTCCTACCGAAAGATGTGGTCATCGAAGATAAGATCCAAAAATTTCGGCTCACTTTTCTTGTCACCATTGGCGAATATGTACAACTTCTAATCGACACCTTTAAAGCCACTCTTTGGCGCCCCCCTAGTTTCCGTCTTGTCTTGAAGCAGATGTACAACATAGGCGTAGGCTCGCTTGGCGTAGTCGCCGTAACCGGTCTTTTTACAGGCCTTGTCCTCGCTGCCCAATCATTTTACCAGCTCAACAGCCGGGGCTTGAGTGGCATAACTGGACTAATGGTCAGTAAGGCGATGATCACCGAGCTTGGACCCATCCTAACTGCATTTATGGTAACAGGACGCGTTGGCGCTGCCATGTGCGCGGAACTGGGCACGATGCGCGTTACCGAACAGATCGATGCGCTAAGGAGCATGGCGGTCAATCCCAATCGCTTTCTAGTAGCACCACGCCTCATTTCCGGAATGTTGATGATGCCCTTACTTACCCTCTTCAGTATGGTCATGGGAGTTTTTGGAGGGTATCTGATCTCTGTCTACTTTTTTCAGATGTCTCCTATTGCATACCTAAATCCCATTCCCAAACACATCACCTATTTTGATCTATTCAACGGCTGTACCAAAGCGTTTATTTTTGGAATTTTGATCATGACCATCTCCTGCTTTAAAGGGATGAACACCTCAGGCGGGGCAGAAGGAGTTGGTAAAACAACAACGAGTAGTGTTGTGATCTGTTACATAGCCATCCTCTTTAGCAACTTCTTTCTGACTATGGCCCTCAACTCCCTGTACAAAGAAATCATGAGGATCCTATCGTGATTTCTATTAGGAATGTCTATAAGAGCTTTAAAAAGGCTAAAGTCCTGCAAGGCCTAAGTCTCGATATTGAAGACGAAGAAACGCTTGTGATCTTGGGCCCCTCTGGAGTGGGCAAAAGCGTACTGCTCAAACACATCATCGGTCTGACAAAACCCGATCAAGGATCGATTGAAGTCGCAGGAATGCCCATAACAGAACTCTCTGGCCCCAATCTTTTGCGCGCAGTGAAGCAAATGGGGATGCTTTTCCAAGGAGCAGCACTTTTTGATTCGATGACGATTGCAGAGAACACCGGTTTCTACCTTACCCAACACGCCGATCCAGAATCAGATACAAAAGCCTCTAAAGAAGAAATTCGAGATCGCGTGGATGAAGCCCTCAAAATGGTGGGCCTTGAAGGATCGCAAAAAAAAATGCCGAGCGAACTCTCTGGTGGTATGCGCAAAAGAGCAGGACTTGCCAGGCTCATTGTCTATCGTCCCAAAGTACTGCTCTATGATGAGCCTACAACCGGGCTTGATCCGATCACTTCGATGCAAATCAACGAGTTGATCGTAAAAACACAAGAAGAACTAAAAGCCACAAGTGTTGTCGTTACCCATGATATAGCCTCTGCCCTGCACGTGGGAGATCGCCTGGCTCTTTTGAGAGAAGGAAAAATTGCTCATGTGGGCGATGCAGAAAGCTTTATTAAAATTGATGATCCAATTATTGAGTATTTAAGGAAACATATAGCCAAATGAGTACATCTATCAAAAACATGCTTGTGGGGATTTTTGTCCTCAGCTCTATTGTCCTTTTAGTGGGCATTATTATGTTCATTAAACCCACGATCGGCGATGGGAAGCAGACGCTCAATGTCCGTTTTTCCAATGTCAATAGCCTCAGTGTCGGCACTAGAGTCCTCTTTGCAGGGAGACCTGTCGGTGAAGTAGTGACCATGGAAGAAATTAAAGACGCTAGAGAACAGCCCACAGATGAACTCGGTAGAGTCTATTTTTATCAGCTCACTCTCCACATCGACTCTTCTGTGAAGGTTTACAACACAGATGAGATTTCAATCCAAACATCAGGACTCATGGGCGAAAGGTCCATTGGAATCACTCCAAAATCTCCCCCTAAAGGAGTGGAGCCCAAAAGAATAAGTAGCCAGCCTATTTATGCAGATTCGGTCGATACATTCCAAAACGCTCTGCTCGATTTTTCCGATCTTTCCTCCCAAATGGAAGACACATTCAAAGAGGCGGGCAACTGGATCAAAGACTACGGCGAAGAGGTAGCTTCCACTATTCGCGTTGCAGGGAGCGCCATCCAGCAGATGGAGGATGAGCATGCGTTTCAAAACATAGCCGCTGTTATTGACAATATCAAAACCGCTACCGCTGATGTTGCTGCAGGCAAAGGAACTCTTGGCAAAATTGTGGCCGGCGATGATCTCTACCTCCAGCTAAATGCCGTCATGACCAAAGCCAACACCCTAATGAACGACCTCAATAGCTACGGTATCCTCTTCCACCTCAATAAACAATGGCAGAGAACCAGATTGCAAAAAGTTAGCGAACTCAATGCGCTCGATAATCCAATCGCTTTCCGCAACTATTTCCAAGGTGAAGTGGGAGAAATTAACTCCTCTATGACACGCATCTCGATGCTCATTGAAAAGGCGGATACATCTCCTCAAAAAGAGCAAATTCTCCACTCAGAAGGGTTTAAAAGTGATTTTGCAGAACTCATGAGAAGAGCAGACGAGCTCTCTGACAACCTAAGACTATATAACGAACAATTTAACAAAGCAGCGGGGAATTAATGGATAAGCGCCCTCCATTTGCAGAACTCTCTAAAGGAAGCTTTCTGATCGCCAGTCCCGAGATAGATGCTGGTATCTACTTCCGCAGCGTCATCCTTATCTGCGAACATACATCCAGCGGATCATTCGGTCTCATCATCAATAAATCTGTTGATATCGAACTACCCAAAGACCTGATCGATCTGAATAATACTCAAAATCCTAACATCGGCATAAGAGCCGGCGGCCCCATCCAGCCAAACCAAATGATGCTTCTCCATTCTGCCGAGAGTCTAAAAGAACAAGCCCTTAAAGTTTGTGAAGGTGTTTATCTTGGCGGAGACATGCAGTTTCTCCAGGAAGCGCTATCTAGCGTAACAGGCCCGCACCTGCGCCTCTGCTTTGGCTATACCGGCTGGGAGTCAGGTCAACTCGAGCGAGAATTCTTAAGCGGCAACTGGTTCTTAGCGCCAGGCTCTGCCCAACACGTTTTTGAAACGCCGCCCGAAAAAGTATGGCAATCCATTCTCCGAGAAATGGGCGGAAAATACGCCACCCTATCCATGATCCCAGAAGACTTAAGTCTTAATTAGATTCGTGCTATCCTTTCTCTGATGGAAACAACAGCAAATCAAAGGACCCTCTCTGGGGTCTTTATTCCCAATTTCTTGCAGATGGCAGGAGTCATCGTATTCTTAAGGATGGGGTGGATTTTGGGCCATGTGGGAATCTTCTCCATGTCGCTCATCATCGCTTGTGCCTCTAGCCTCTTACTTGTGACAAGCCTTTCTTTATCCTCCATTCTCTCCAACATGAAAATGGGTAGCGGCGGAGCCTACTTCCTCTTCTCTCGTATTCTAGGGATCGAACTCGGCAGCGCCTTAGGGATTCTGCTAAGTTTGATGCAAGTAGCCACTATTTCATTGTGCATCTCTGGATTTGCTGTCTCTTTCGTAGAATTTTTTCCAACCCTTTCTATCGAGCTGATCGAAATTATTGCTCTCTCCAGTCTCGTATTGCTCTCTACAACAAGATTTGCCCTCAAAACTCAAATGCTTGTATTTCTGGCTCTCTTAGCTGGGTTGATCTCTATCTTTTTAGGAACCTCTGATAGCATCTCCCATCTGCCAGCTGGTGAAAATGCCACGCTACCTGCTTTCTCATTTTGGATGGGATTTGCTCTGTTTTTTCCAGCGACAACAGGCATTGAAGCTGGCATGTCGCTCTCTGGGGATTTGAAAAATCCCAGCTACTCCATCCCGAGAGGAACCCTGCTTTCTGTTCTGGTAGCCTTTGCTCTTTACATCTCTTTGACAGGTTTTCTTTCCTTAGTCGCTTCTCCCTCTCTATTGAAGGCCCACCCCACTCTAGTTTTGCATCTGGCCAAGAGTAAACCTCTTGTATATGCAGGTGTTTGGGGAGCGATCCTATCGAGCGCTCTTAGCAATATTTTGGGAGCTCCTAGAATACTCGCTTCCATTGCGAAGGACGCCGTTCTCCCCTCTTTTTTTTCAAAAGAAAAGCGGGCTACTCTATTTGTTTTTGCTCTATCTCTATTTCTCACCCTTATTACAGACCTCAATCATCTAATCCCCGTTCTTAGCATGATCTGCTTAGGCTCGTATGCTGTTATCAACTTTGTGGCTTTCTTCGAAGAGTTCTTACATAAACCGAGTTGGCGCCCCAGTTTCCAACTCCCCTGGCTCCTCCCCCTCATGGGCTCTTTAGCCTGTTTCTTTTCGATGTTTATGATCAATGCAGGTGCAGCATTTCTCGTGATTGCCCTTACCGTTGGCCTTTGTTTGTGGACCAGCACGCGCAAGGTAGAAGGCAACTGGGATGATATCCGCCATAGCCTTTTTTCTTTCCTCATTCAAAAAGCAACCACTAAACTGAGTCATCTACAACCCAATCCCAAGAGTTGGCGCCCCCATATCCTTACACTGCTGGCAACGCCTCGCTTAGAACACAATCTAGCCTATTTCGCTTATGCTCTTGATCAGGACAAGGGATTTTTGACTTTTGCCACTTCCTCTGAGCAAAAAGATGGATACAAGAACCTGCTTGAGCAAATTCAAGCATTAAGCATCCACGCACATGTCCACATCAATCCTTCAGAAAATACGGAGGAGTCCTGCGAGCAAATCATCAAAAACTACGGATTTGGTCCCTTGCGTCCCAACACAATCCTTCTTTCTCTAGCTTCTTTCCCTCTCAAGCACCTTTACCTCCTCCTAGAGCACGCTGCCATATTTGAAAAAAACATCCTAATTTTGAAAGACGATCCCAAAAATGGTGCCCTATATGCCAAAAGTGGAGATACCCCAAAAACTATCCATCTCTGGTGGAGGGGTCTGAACCAAAGAAATTTTCAGCTCTGCTTAGCCCTTTCTTATATTTTGCAATGCAGCCCCCAGTGGTCCGGAGCCAATATCATAATCAAGTCTCTTGTCAAAGACCAAATTGCCCAAGACAAACTTATCTCAATTTTTTCAAAAGCAAAGCAGCACTTGCGAATCAAACACATTGATTTTGCTCCCATTCTAGCCCCTGCTCAGGACTTTTTTTTGCAGCTGAGAGAAGATGCAAAAGAAGCTGATTTCACATTCTTAGGACTGCGCATGCCAGATGAAAAAAAGGGTTACGAAGACTATCTCTCTAAAGTCTTTCTAGAAACAGAGAATCTACACAATATCGCTTTTGTCCTGTCTGGGGAAGACCTCAAGTTTGAAGAGATATTCAATTAATTAATATTTCAAATCAACTGGAAAGGACACCTTGTCGTAAAGGGCATTGATTCCCTTTATAACGGCAGAGTGGTTGCTTATACAAGCTCTGTGAATGGTCTCTAGAGCAAGAAGTGCCCTTTTCCATCTAGCCTGATGAATCGCCCGATCGCGAACTAAGAGAGCAGGTCCATACACCATCCAAAGAAGGTGATCTATATCTTCTTTGCTCCAAGGCTTCTTGGAAGAGAGCATCAACATCAGCCCATAGTAAAGTGCAGTCTGGGCCGCTCCAACATCAAGAGCATCCTTACACGAAAAGCTTAACGAATCGATCTGCATGAGATCGAGGATTTTTGTGATGTAAAGAGCGTAGAAAATTTCGATGAAGTGGAGTCTTTCCATTCGAGTTAGAGTGGTTTTTTTTTCAAAAAAGAGCTGATGGATAGTTTTGAAAGCCGCATCAATGAATTTCTCAAGGTCTTTTTGTTTGATTTGTTCGGGAAGATAGAAGCCACACTCTATTCCACCAAGAATCTGCTCTTTAAAGCTCTCCATAAATACAGGCGCGCCGCCCATTTGAGCATAGTCTTCTTCTTGAAGATAGAATGGCGAGTCTTTGGGAAGTCCTAGAATATGAAAGGTATCATGATGTTCGGCTCTAGCTGAAGTTTCTTCAATAGCTCTGCATCTGGCAAATTCTTCCCAAGAGGTTCTATTCTGCAAATTGACCATAAGGTGTTTATCAGGCTTGAGCTCTGATTTATAAAACCGTAAAAATCCCGTGAAATCTGGAGTTACTTGCGATCGATGAATCTCGGTCTGTTGAACAGGACAGGCTATGCGCAAAACACTGATATGGAGCGATCCTGTAGAAAATGTGAATTGTTGAGCTGGAAAATTATAATGGGTTAGAGGATCCCACCCCTCAAACTCCTCTTCCTCTCGGAAAGCATCCAAAGTACGTAAAATCGGTCCATTGGGATAGTGATTGAGCAGATAACGGATACTTTCATCTGTGTCTTGTAAATCAACCCAGATTTGGAGCCCTTTTACATCTGCTTTTTCTGTGGGCCTGGCTCCCCGCATCTCATTGCCACGATCGATGATTTTATGGACTAGTTTTAGAGCTTCTTTTAAGGGCTCTGTCCGCATGTAGAAATAACAACAAAGGGCGTGGGTTAGATTAAGGAGGCAATGAGAGAACTCATCTTCCTCCATCTCACCTGAAATCCGCTTTCGATAGCCTGGAGCTTTCATCGCATCTCGTAGAAATCGATGAAAATCGGCATAGTATTCCAAGCAGCTCTTAAAACTTTGATTCTCAATTAGATTCACAGAATTGGCCGCCATGCGAAGAGCCATCACCGCTTTATTGAGATTGCCCACAAAGGGAAGATCTTTATGTTTCATCCCTTCTTTGTAAAAGAGATCGATGTAGGGAGCTGAAAGTATTAAGGCCTCTTTGGCCCCTTCGAGGATTTCACTGTCAAATAGCTCACGTACAGCTAATAGAGGATCTTCTCCTTCGACTTTACTCACTAGCTCATCAAAATTGCCAACTAAGCGGATATGTCTTAAGAGTCCCCTACTGAAAAAGGGCTTCCCATTTTCTCCTTTAATGAAGAATAGCTCGTAGTTTAGATCTTTGCGGACCCCTTCTAAATCTTGAAGACCTTTTTTCTCCGCTTCGAGTCCTTCAATTTCCTCATAGGCAGCTTCTTCCCACTCTTCTGGTTCTTCTTTGGGTTTGGGCATCTGTCTGAGGATATGCTGGCGGTAGTACTTCTGCAGATCAGTGTACTCTTTTAACTTGGAGATCCCTTTTCCCTTAGAATGAAGTGAGCAATACTTATCCATTTTGGTAACAGCTTCAGACGCTAGGAGCATAATGGCTTGCACTCCCCTTTGCGTCTGAGGATCTTTGAGCGAGTTTTGGTCGCGTCTCACCATGTTCTGTAGATAGCGATGTAGAACGCGGAAGGTTTCTTGCACAAGTTCTTCATTTTGAAGGGCCTGTTTAGGATCGCGCCAATCAATTTCATCTGAAATAATCGCTTCTCCGCCCTCTTCGATAGGGGCCTTGAGATCAATTTCGGACATGTTGGAGAGGTTGTTGACCGCCTCCATTACCGAAAGTTCTTCTTTGTCTCTACCTAACGCCATAATTCAACAATCCTCATGCCTTTAATACAATTAATATCTGAAACGTAATTATTCTTCAAAAGAATTATCCATGCTAGACAAATATATCAATGTAGGGTAAATCTGGAATTATGAAGCGAATTATCTGTGTTATACTTTGCCTAGCATCTGTAGGCTTTGCTGCGGAATTTAAGCCCCGCAAGGCTAACCCAACTGAGGTGCGCATTGTTCCTGTACGCCCCACACCCGAATCCAATAATGTTGAACTGACCATCACCTTCCCAAAGAAAGATCAAGTTGTTAGCGGTTACGGACTTAAAGTCCAAGCTCAGCTGGAGGGTTTTAACGTGGGAACCAATAGCGATTTTGATCGAGCTAAAGAAATTTACAACGACCCTATGGGGCAAAGCTTACTTATTTTCGTTGATGACCACGAACCGATCGAGATCTATAAGTCCTTTGTCGACTCCCTTGATACCAACAATCTATACTATAACTGGACGCTTACTACCCAGATTCCCTACCGCTTAAGCGAGGGATTTCATGTTATCCGAGCCTTCCCTGCCCGTTCTTTTGGTGAAGGGCTTAAAGGCTCTGGCTGCTTTGCTGTGAGACGTTTTTATATAGGAGAGCGCAAAGACAACCTCGATGTCGATCTGTGCGGCCCTTATCTAACCTATAATGAGCCCTTAGCAAGTCTTAGGTATTGCTCTTGCAAGCCTATTTTGCTCGATTTTTACCTCTCAAACATTCAGCTTTCTCAAGATGGTTACAAGGTAAGAGTAACCATTGACGGAGATATCACAAGAGTCTTGACCCAGTGGGTTCCCTACTACATCTATGGGATCCCTAGCGGCTCTCATACAGTACAGCTTGAGCTCATCAATGAGAAAAATGAAGTGGCACCAGGCATTTTCAACAAAGTCACGCGCACTATCCAAGTTGACTGATCATTTCCTGATATTTTGGCCAGTCTAACTCCATAAGGATGCCATCTTCGGCAGGTTCCTTATCAAAGTAGTTTGGAAGCTCTTTCACCACGTGGAATTTCCATCCCAGCATGCGATGATTGAAGGGATTCTCTTTTCGCAGGACCATTTGAATAGGGGTACCTGGGCGCTGCGCTTTGATAAGGTCATGGAGAATTGATGATCCAATATTGAGCCTGGCAGATTCTGGCCTGCGCGCAATCTCTGCGATGCGAACAACCCCGCCTTCAGTGTAATACCAACCATATCCAAGGATATGTCCATTTGCCTGGTTTCTCACTATCCGCATTTGACTTGGTTTGTACTTCGCCATCGCAGCCTTAATTTTCCCCGCAGAAAAGGCGCTTTCTTTGCCAAAGGATTCCATTCCAATTTTGGCCACTTCATCGAGATCTTCAGAACTTGGCCACCAAGCACTTAGCCAACTTGATGTCACCTCCAATCTATTACCGGAAAGGCGATGAAGTAGGGATGCCGCATTAAAAATATGGGTTTGCCCATCGGGAGTTTTGAAAGTTTTGACATTGAGATGATTTAAAAACTCTTTCCAGACTCCTTGCACATCTTCGCGGCTAGGATCGAGTGCATCTCCTACTGTCGCTAGATTTCTATACAAGGTATGAAGATCATAATTATGGGAAATCAAAGTGAGTGGGTAATAGAAAAATTCTTTAAGAGACTCAAGAGCTTCCATTGCTTTTGGATTACTCGTAACCCCGCGTATTTGCTCTAAAGTATCGACTCGATAGCTCTCAATATTTGTGGGCAACTTCATCAATAAAGCCATCGTGATCCCTGCAAGCAAACCTAACACGCCTCCAGAAACTGTTCCTGTCCAGATGCTAATTCCAATACCTGTCAGCCCAAGTGTTGCGCCAGCGCAAATATTGAGAAAGGCAACAGAGGCCACAAGCGCGACTCTGCGAATGAGTCCCATCAAGACTGGATAAAACTCTTTCGCTTGCGGAAGAGGTTGTATTTCTGTGTATGAATGTTGAATTGATACCTGCATGACCCGTATACTTTAACACGATGTGGCTTTTAAAAAAACCGATTCTATTCTGCCTTTGCTTCCTTTCGATTTACAAATTTTGTTTACATGAA
>Ga0210003_1000345_pt1 | contig 41549 bp, 66 predicted proteins | sample LantaG_FD_182804 | JGI IMG/M metagenome (GOLD analysis project Ga0210003, IMG submission 182804) | Deep subsurface microbial communities from Baltic Sea to uncover new lineages of life (NeLLi) - Landsort_02402 metaG (SPAdes) (version 2) | ecosystem: Environmental > Aquatic > Marine > Oceanic >...
GTGCTGCCAAGTTGCAGGACGTCAAACGAGAAGTCGAAGTTGGTATTCTTGCTTAGGTCTACGGTGTCTACTCGGTAGGCTATAGGGGGGTCCTTCACCTCCGCGAGTTTTAGATTGGCCCAGGCCAACAGTGTGTCAGGGTCGGTAATCGACTTGTCTACCATAACGCCGATATAGATACCACCCCAGCCTCCAGGCGGAGCGCCTTGAGATGTAGCATCCTCCACGTAGTCCACTGCATGGCCATCTGCGTCGGAGAGTTTAATACGAGCCGTGTCCTCGCCAGCGCCATAGCAGTAGAGCCGATTCACTAGGGTACTATAATCGATGGTGCGCTCGATCCCCGTTAGGTTCTTGCGATACCTGATCTGTTGGCCCGTGTCCTCGCCGATCGAGGCCGCCCATTGCAGTTTCCTGTCGTTATCAACATACAGGTAGCCCCCCACCGTGTCGCGGAGCCGGAACAAAGCCCTCAGTATTGTGTCACCATCTACCTTGATCGACCGCGTTAGTGCGGTGTAAGCCGCCGCTATCGTGCCGACAGTGATAGCCGGTGTTAGCTCCTGGAAGGCGATCAGGGCTGCCACGATGACGGCCACGGTAGCGCCATCCGCCTCGTACTCTATGACTAGCTCGTGACCCAGTTGCTCCATCAGGTCCAGAGCTTCAACCTCCACGAGTGTTTTGCTCATCGTCGAACGTCCCTCCTCTGGCTCAGTCGGAACTTCTTCACGACGGTTCCAGAGTTGTAGTCTCTCAGCCAGATTTCGTTGGATAATAAAATATCGTCTGCTTTGGCATCGTCAGCCGGCAGAACAAACGATAACATACACGGGCTGTTGATTATCTGCGTGTATGATATATCGTAGGCGTTTTGCAACATCTCCACCAAGTCACCATCGCTGTTGTGTAGTTCGAGGATATAATCAAGTACCATGTATTCCCCTACACGTAGGTGTCCCTGTACGCTATATTCAAGGTCCCTGTGGTGCTGAATCCCGTGACCTTGACGTGGCACGCTGCATGCGCAACAACTCCGCCTCCAGGTATCAACCGAGGGAATTGCCCGGTCACAGTCGCCATCGAAGCAGCTCCTTCCTTGGTGACTAGCCATGTGGTCGAGTCTACGACTAACACATCTGTATTGGCTAGACTACCCACCCATTGCAGCTCCTCGGCTGTCTCCACACACTCTAGTTTGATGGTAACATCAGTCAGGGCTTCTCCAGCAGTAAGGGTGTATACGGGCGTCGAATAGCCAGACCCGTGCGTGGTTTCCGTCACCGTCTTGGGGTCGGCGTCTATGTTGTGGTTACTGGAAACCAGGTCGTTGTCATACGCTAACGGGTCCGGACAAACAAACTCTAGGTCGCCGGCGAATGAAATAGGCGACTGATACCTGCCAGTCAGCGAGACGAACTGAGCGTTGAAGTATCGGTCGGACAGAACATCGAGAATGAGCGTCTGAGTGTCTCGCACGTTCAAGAAGTATTTGACCTCATTCAAGTTGATCTCTAGGTTGGCGCGGCTAGTACCGGTGACGACGACGCCTAGCAATATCGTCTTAGCCGGCCGATGAGCCCCGAAAGTATACGCTTTATCTAGCAACTGAACATAGTCGGGCGATTGCCCGAAGTCTGTGGCAGTGTGGCTCACGACTACTAGCTTATACGTAGCCAGGTCGGTTCCACCTATCACTATGCTATTGCTCATGCGCCCACCATCCTCGCTTTAGACTGTTGCATCCGGTATAACTCCCTGGCTATCCTGGCAATATCGGCCTCCTCTCGCACAGCCAGTTCCCCGATGTTGAAGTTGTTCACAACTCCAGCCCCGGAAGGACTAACGACCTCTGGCCCCTTCTCGCCCGCTATCGCATATGGCCGCATGGACTTCAACCCATACAGTAACGTAGGCTCCGGTATGATACCGCCCTTGGCGAACTTGGGCAAGCTAATCTCCGGAATGTTGAAGCCGATAGTCTTACCACCTAGCCATCCAGGCATCGTCACATGAATCTTGTTGATTTGCCGTATCAACCAGTTAATGGCCCTCTGGATACCGTCGATCGCAAATCTGAACGGCGCAAGCATGATGTCCTTTAGCGTCGAGAACGCCTGCTTGATTTTGCTTGGGATAGCCTGGAAGAATCCCACGATGCCCTCCCAGATGTTTCTGATCCCCTCGCCCAAGGCTGACATATCCAGCCCCATCTTGTCCTTGATCGACGTGAAGAAGCTACCGATAGCCCCCCAAATTTGCAGGAACTTATCTTTCACCCAATCCCAGTTTTTCACCAGCAGGATTATACCGGCGATAAGCGCCGCCACCGCTATGATAATCAGCCCGATGGGGTTAGCGCTCATGGCTATATTCATTAACCATTGCGCCGCAGCAGCAACCTTCGTAGCGACTGCAATGAGCTTGAGGGCATTCAGCAGCGGGCCTGCAATAACCATTATCCCGCCTATGGCACCAACCGTGGCTAGTATACCAGCCGTTAGCTTGGGATGCTTCTCGACCCAGGCAGATATCTTCTCGATGATTGGCGTTACCATCTCCAGCAGCTTGATTAGTGCCGGCATCAGGGTATTGCCTAATATCATGGCTGTGTCCTTTACTTGAGCTTCCAGTTTCGCAAACTGGCGAGCAGTCGTCTTCTCCATCTCGACTAAAGCATCTGCAGTAGAACCAGCCGAATCTCCAACAGCGTCTATATCGGCCACTGCTCCTTTGGCATTATCACCAGTGATTCCATAGACAAGACCGAGAGCTTCTATACTACTAAATGCTTTACCTATTACTTCTTTATCACCTTTAGCGGCTTTTGTTAGAGTATCTAGAGTGCCAGCAAAACCCAGAGCTTGCAGCATCGCCTCGCCACTTTCATATTCAGAGGCTTTGATTAACTCTGTCATCTCTGCCGTCGGTGTCATCAGAGATGACATAGAGGCTCTTATTTGACTAAATGCTTGGGCAGTTGGAACGCCCTGTTTTGTAAGAGTAGCAAGAACGCCTAGAACTTCCTTATATCCTACTCCTAAGGCAGCAGCGAAAGGCATCGCAGTTGACATATTTGCTGAAAGTTCTGGAAAGGTTGTCACGCCTTTGGCTATAGTGGTGAACATTGCATCAGATACTTCCTGAGCCTCACTCATGGGTAACTTATAAGCATTGAGGACTGTAGTTAAACCTTCCACAGATGATTTGGTATCGGTCATCCCCGCTATCCCTGCCTTTGTTGCTAGTCTGAGAAAGTCAACAGCATTTTCTTTCGGCACTCCTGCGGATATAACCTGGTAGAGAGCGTTGGCGGATTCCACGGCGTCCACGCCCATGTCCTTCGCCAAGCCTCGAACATCCTTGGAGAGTGCCTTAAACTCATCCTCATCGAGAAGCATCATGGTGTTGACTGCGCGCATAGCCGAATCAAAATCAGCGGCCATCTTCAACGATGCCCCACCAATGGCAGTGCTGGCCCCCAGCATGACACCGCCAGCGATCTTCAGCTTCTTGCCCCACTGACTGGAGGCTTTGTCCAGTTTGCCGGTGACACCATCGATCCCACGATCGAAGTTTCCGGTGTCCAAACCTAGCTCGACTACTGCATCGCCCGCGCTAATCGCCATTTACTACCACCTTGATCTTATTTCCGGCGCGACTAAACAATTCCTTGTCGCTCACGGTAACACTCCGCTCTGTCGAGCCGCCCTTCATGGCCTCGCATTCTCTCTGTTTCCGCGCTGCTAATTTCTCTACCATTAGCGAGAACTCCTCATTAGTCCAGTTGTCCAGTATCCACTCCGGTGTCAGACGCCACTCTGACAACAGAAACTCAAATGCTTCCCCTACGGAGACAGTCTCATCATCGCCTCCGTGAGCGCCTGCGATAAAGGGAACGTCAGCGTCACCAGGCGCTTGAAGCCCTCAGCTATCTCTGCGCTGGTGGCCTCTTCCTCAATCGCCGCCCTGTCGAGGTCCTTTGCGTAGGCGAAAAACAAGTCGACTATCTGATCTGGCATACCTATCATCAACGTGTCGATGGCACCGGTAAAGGCTTCAGGGTCGTCTGTTGTGACCTTGGCCAACTTGGGCAACGCCCCCATAAGGTTGCTTAGCTGTTGCCGCCATTCCCTCTCAGCCCTGAGTTTGAGGGGTCGGACCTCATATTCTACACCTCCCAGAGTTACCTTGATTCCGTCCTGGTATAGTTTCTGCTCCTCACTCCTTTCGATCACAAAGCCTCCTTATGCAGCCGCGTCAGTTATGGTGCAAACGTCTACCGCGATGTCGCCCTTGTAAGCAACGAAGCTCATGGGCACGATGGTCTTCTCGCCCTTCTTGTAACTCATCCCTACTGTCCCGGTGGGGTGAGCATACGCAATCACGACGGTGCGGGCGAAGCCCGCAGGGTTCGTTCCCACCAGTTTCAGCGAACAGGTCCGGAGTACGCCACCACCAGCAACCTTCCCGATTATGACCGGAGTCACGGCTCCATCAGCACCAGCTATCGCATAGCCGATGTTCGCGATGGATGACTCGGCGCAGTTGCAGGTGACCGTAAGCGTTTCCTTCGTGATGACCCTGTTGATCGGGAAGGTCTCTTCCTCGACCTCAATGTCGGCGACATCAACCCCGTATTCGAGCGTTACGCCGTCCTCCGTGTAGCCTATATCTGTAGCCGCAGCCGCACCTGCCACGCCTATGAATATATCAGCTACCCCCACTAGCACGTTTCCGATTGTGTTTGCCATATCATACCTCCTATACTACTGTGTCTGTTACAGTGCAGACATCTGTTGCCGCCTTCCGGATCGCCTGGAAGGTCACGGGAACTATCGTTACCGCACCCTTCTTGTACGGCATTCCTACCGTGCCCGTTGCCGTAGCCTCTGGGACTGCAATGCATCTAGTGTAACTGTCAACGCCTATGGGTGGGGCCGTGCCATCTATTTGGAGCTGGACTATATTGCCGGAGGTGCTGTAGCGATAGTCGATGTCGAAAACTGTGGTATTAGCCATAGTGCCTGTTGACAACACCGTGATATTGCCGTCCCTGTAGTCCATCGTGTAATCGGTCCCCTTGGTATAAGCTACGCCACCGCCGTCAGGCTCTACGTTCTCGGAATCAGTAGTAATCATTGAGTGAGCCAGGTTGACGGGGGTATCGTGGACCGATGTAAACTCCTCATCTGCTATAGACCCGCCGCCCAGTGTCAATATAGTCGGCGTGCCTTCATCGTCGAGTTTAGCCCCTGCCACTCCCCGGGCTATATTTATCAGGGACGACTCGGCAAAATTGCAGGTTATCGAGACGGTCTCTTTGGTGATGACTCGCTTAATGGGAAACGTCTCTTCCTCTACTTCCACATCGACGGCGTCAACGCTATACTCGATAGTCACCCCATCCTCAGTGTAACCCACTTCCACCAGGGCGGCGTCCACATCGGGCTCACCCGCCGGCCTAATCTTCCGGTACGATAGAACCGCCACGCCGGTTAATACATTAGCTATTACATTCGCCATCTCACCTCCTTATAATTCTGCCCTTATCATAATGCTGAACGACGTTAATACCCGGTAGTAGGTGGGTATGTCTAAATCTTGCAAATCGAGACCGTGCATATCCTCTATGGCGCTAAGGATGCTATAAGTGTCGCCATCTACCACGACATCCTGATTCTGGACGCCCTGGAGCACGTCGTACAGTGCCCTATAAACTTCCCTGGCAGCTGACGGGCTGTCGGCCCAACAGTCAAACTGCACGCTAGGGCTAACCATTCCAGGAATATAGGGAGTGGAAGTGCCACCTCTAACGAAGTATCCTAGAGCCGGTAGCGTTGCATTCTCCGGTAGACGAGGGCAGTATATCCGCTCGTCTATAATATCAGTGAGCGTAGTCTGGAGAACCAGGAAAGCCCTCACAATCGCATTCGTGTCTTCGTTCATTCCAACCTCGCCTCCACAGCACCGGGCAGTTTCCCTATATGATGATCTAATGCGGGCTTAAAATACGGTCTAGCTGCCATCTTGTATGTGCCCGTTTCAAGATAGCCCCCATACCCGGAGGTACTGTAAACAGCCGCTTGGCCCTTTTTCGTAGACAGGTCCTTGCCGGTCCCCTTGCCCTCCGCCTCGTACGCTATCGAGCGCATGTTTGTTCCCCATCGCTTCGGGCTCTCATGGATGGCTTCTTGAGCTATTAACGTCACTACCTCCACAAGGGCCCCGCTAACTGCCTTCCCCATGGTGTCCTGAGCTTCCTTGCTCTTGATGTTCAGCCTAGTGTTGACTTTTATGTTCATCTCACCACTCGCAACAGGCATTCGTTGTGATGGTTCACCGAGCCGTTTTGCACACGGGATACCATCAGCACTTCATAATCTACATCGTCGATCCTGACCCTGTTCTGTTCTGTGACCTCAATGTCTTCCAGGAATAGCTTATAGTTCGCTATCACAACCTCAGCTCCTATCATCACTTCACGTCCCATGCCTCCGGCCCCCGTGTTTGCCGTCAACCGGCACGGAATATCAACTAGCGCAGCAGTCCAGCTAGGCGTCACAGTGCCATAAGCGTCAACGACTGCGCCACTGTCCTCTAGGATGATTGCAGTGTTTATCAGTAGATCCGCAAACATCAATCCTCCTCCGCTGTGATACCGCTACCCTCCGCGAGGTCCATCTCTGCCCATTCCAGCACAGGAACGTTGTCAGCCGCCTCCACCTCCGCGCGGTACTTGTCCGCCAGGGCCAGCTTATTAGCTGCCAATTTGCGAGTATAAGAATAATCCCCGATCTTTTCTGAGTCGGTCTGGTCTGATAACGCAGCCGCCCAACTCTCCAGGGCATAGACAGCCGCCAACTTTACCACGTCGGAGGCCATAGTCAAGAACGCCGTTAGTTCCGCGTCCGTGAACTGAGCATTAGAAGTTGGGCTATTAACCTTATCGCTAATCAGCAGCCGGGCCTTCCCGATGTCTGTCGTCAAATCGTACGTGAACGCCATATATCCTCCTAGCCGCTCTCGGTGACGTGAATCACATGGGTTCTAAAACTCTCTACCGCACCTGCCTTAGTCAATTCTATCTCGCCCACGAAAACGCCCTCAGTATCAAAATCGCCGCTAGCTATAGTATAGTATACTTTCCCATTCGCCGCATCTGTTATGCCTCCCACCCCTGTCAGTAGTAACGTCGAGGGGACGTCATACGTCCAGACTTTCAATGCCACGGCGTATCCCGTAGGGTTGAAAACGTCACCACTCGCATCGTATAGAGTGAACGCTATATTGTAGCCGTAGTCACCTTTGGGGATATATACATTCTCAGTATGAGCCATTAGAACTCCCTCCTCGACTTGGCGTTAATTGACCTTTGGAACAGATAGGTGTTGATTGCCCTTTGCAGCAGATAGGCAGCCACAGGTATCCCTGGCCTTGCGTAGGAGCCTGTGATAACAATAGAGTCAACTATTGCTATGGCATCCGCTAATGCCTTCCCGATGTCCTTCTTGTCCAGGGTGTCGGAAATGGCCAAGGTATCCGACTGCCCAAGCCCGACCTCTTTCACTAGGGCATCGGCAATCGCCATAGTCTCCACCTCAATGATTCCTATGGCTTTGGAAAGGGCGTCTGCTATCGCTAGAGTGTCCGCTTCTGGCTTGCCTATCGATTTGGCCAGGGCATCAGCGATTGCCATGGTGTCTGCATAAGCACGGACCCAGTCAACGGTCCTGGAGAACGTATCAGCGATCCCAAGGGTGTCGGATTCTCCTAGACCTGGCTCCTTGGAAATGGCATCGGTTATAGCCAAAGTATCAGCCAGTATCTTTCCTGGCTCCTTGGAAATGGCGTCGGCTATCGCCAAGGTATCCGCCTCGGCAACCCCCACATCCTTGCTATCTAGGGTGTCAGCTAGGGCGAAGGTGTCGGCTTTGGCAATGCCAAGGTCCTTTTTATCTAGGGTGTCGGAGATGGCCAGGGTGTCAGCATAGGCACGCACAAAGCCAACAACGACGGCATGAGCATCAGATATAGTCAAGGTGTCGGCCTCGGCTATACCGATGTCCTTTTTGTCTAAGGTGTCGGCAAGCGCTAATGTATCAGCCTTGTTAACCCCGACGTTCTTGGCCGCGCCTAGCAACTCCTCAGAGCCGAACGTAACCAGGTTGTCCCAGAGGCTCTCCTTGGTTGCCTTGGCGTGGGCTGGGGGGCGGACTATGGAGGAGATGCGGAATCCGCCTATGGGGCCATCAAAGGCACTAACCCCACCGAGTGTATTGCCGAGAATCGCTATCGTTTGCGATGAATCTGCTAGAGTTCTTAGCCCTTGGGATGCTCCATTTACCAATAAGTCAAGATTGTCAACATTTGTTCCATCGCAAATAATTGCCAGGTGGTGATATATTGTTGGATAAGAAAAAGCCCAGTCAACAGTGTCGTTAGCATCATTACGAACTTGCAGGTCAGGAGCGTAATGGTAGAACGATCTTGTGTAAAGTCCTGGAGCATTACCATTCCCATACAGACCTAAACCTGCACCCTGTGCATTGGGATTGCATAAGATTTCAACTGTCCACTCAGTATCGTCTGCTAATACAATGGGGGATGTAAGTGTGATTTTATCATCACCTGAATCGAAGTCCTGCGCATACCCAACCATTCCTGCTACCTGGTTAGGCTCGTTCGCCCCCTTCTTCGTGCCGTCGTTGTTGTTACTGGTCGAGTCGTAGATATGGGCGTTATCTACCCCGTCTGCCATGTGGTAGACCGCCTTGTAGTGCTCATCCCACACATTCTCCGCAGGCGTGCTGTTAGTGTCCCCCACGTAGGTATCGTTATCCGCGTGGCTCCTGTCATAAAATAAGGTTAACACTGTGTCCACCGACGAACTAGCCGACGGCACCTTTACGTGCAACCATGCCTTTTCGTTGGCGTCGTCCCACTGCTTTATCTCGACATAGCACTCGGCCCCATTGACTTTAACTGCGATCTTCTTGCGGTTCGCGTCAGACTGTAATTCGTCAAACACGCAGGATACGTCTGCACTGGTCCGCCCCGATGACGCGCTCAGGTATATCATCGCAGCAAAGTCGGTCAGGGTGTCGTCTACCTCGGTGTGGTCAATCGTGATAGTCAAAGATTTAGCCCAACCACCCACAGATTCCCGCATAGCTAGCGTGTCTGCTAAAATCTTGTCGAAGGTCAGTGCCGGAGCGTCTGCGATTGCCAGAGTGTCGGCCTCAGCACGCACAAACTCCACAACGCTGGCGTGGGAATCGGCAATAGCCAGAGTATCAGCCTCTCCTAATCCGATGTCCTTCTTGTCCAGGGTATCGGCAATAGCCAAGGCAGCCTCGGCGAGTATCTTACCTGGTTCCTTCGAAATAGCATCAGCGATAGCGACGGTGTCCCCATGCGCCCGAATCCAGTCTACCGCACTAACATGAGCATCGGTGACTGCTACGGTGTCCCTGAATGATAGGTATAGGGCCACCGCAGAATCGTCAAAGTACGTTTCGTCGAAATACGGGTTATCGAACAATCATCACTCCTATTAAGCCCCTATGCTGCTGGCTTCCAGGGCATCCGTCCTGGCTTTGAGATCGTCTATCTCATCCGCCAGGGTCTTGCCACCGTCCCTTTTAAGCCCCAGGAACTTGGCATCCAGTTTCTTGATATTGTCATCGCTAGGTGGACTGTCAAACTCGATGCGGATTCCCTTCTTGATTATAGGTAGTTCGGTGATACCGCCATCGGGGTCAATGTACTCGTACGTCTCCTCTGTCTCAATGCCCCCCTTGGTTAACGATTTAATCTTTTTCCCTGTGAGTGATTCTATTAACTGAGGTGTGACTTCACTTTCTAACCATGTGTAAAACATAATATCTCCTATCAGTTTATGTGATTGTAGAGGGTGTAGACGTAGAGGGCTTTGGCTACTGCCTCCTGGTTGGTAATCTCAAACACGGCGCGGTATGAATATCCAGTAGGTAGGTTAGTGTCATGGGTTGCTGCCAATACGCTGTGAAGATAGAACTGAATACTTGTGCCAGTGCCTCGCATTTCCAGCACTCGGTTAGCCGCATGCGCCGACATATCATAACTAAGGTCGGTGGCAACTTCGGCGTTCGTGCCGTCGCAATGCGAGGAGTATATAGCGCCGTTAATTATCTTAAACCCTCCATGAGCATCGGTATCAACAAGAGGCGCGACAGCCTCACCAGCAGCTACTAGGTACATCCGAATCTCACTTACCAACAGACTACCACTTGCCTGCACGGGCCACACAACCCTGAGACCATTGTAATTCGGGTAGTAAAATACTAGTGCCGAGGTGGTATAGATAGTTCCCCGTTTATTGATAACAGCAGAACTTGAAAGGATAGACCGTCCCATAGCAGGCGTAAAAGTGCCTCCATCATGTGATTCCGTCCAGCCATCGATACTCTTCCAAGGTTCTAGCCAGTACATCTTCTTAATCGAGACAGCATCGAGCGGATAGCCTGCAAGCCCAGTCAAGCTAATCTCATCCGCTCCGCCGTCCTCATGGCGGGTTTTATGAGCAGCGAGGTCCAGGTCCGCAGTTGATGTCTCCGCAACGTGGCGTGCACCTACCCCATGCACACCAGTGGTCAACGCCTCATGGTCTTGACACTGAGATATAATCTCCGCTGTGATATTAAGCGACACCCTCTTACCATCAGCGTGCGCGGCAGCAGTCGTGCCCTCTGCCTCCCTCGTCACCGTGAGGACGTCTGCGACCCTGTTGGTGCAGCTAAGTATCTCGTCCTCTATCGTGACATGGAAAGGATAGGTCGAAGGGAATAGCGCCCCTTCTCCTACTGCTACGGTTAACGACAAATCAGCATCGCTGATGCCGCCATTTAGTGATGAGAAGGCCCTGTTTGCTACTTTCAGAAACGTCGTCATAATCCATGACTCCTCTTTCAATACTGGGGAACCAGGCTAGTGAATTCGCCTGGCCCCCCGAAAGTATCTATTAGCTCGCGCCGACGCAATCATCCATACGCCCTCCCAAAGGTCATTGTCCTAGTGATTAGGAACTCCCAAAAGTTACGGTCCACGTAATCACCGCTGAGTCCGCCGCCCCCTTGTTTATCACGGCGAAGTCCGCGTAGGTCATCAAGCTGGCATCGTCGTCAAGCCTCATAATTCCGGCCTCAGTGATTGCGCCAGTACCGTCCCCTGCCGCCCAGGTGCAGACATAGACCACATCGTTGTCGGCCCCTGCCGCTCCCTGGGTGGTAGAGTCCAACGCGTTTCTGTCGAGGGTGGTTGCCATACCCGTGCTAGCCGATGTCTGGCCCGAACCAGTGCCCACAGCCATATACCCAATGGCAGCATCGGTCGCGTCAGACATCTGGTCGGCGACCTGGGCGTCCATCAGTTCGGTGATGGTGTTCTCGATTATCCGTTCCTCTTTGAGTAGCCCATCGGGGCCGAATAGTTGGACGTGAGCGACGCCCTTCAACCCTTGTCGGTTCCTGAATCCCATGTTAGTCCTTGCTTTGCTCATTGTCTGTTACCTCCTGTATATTCCTTTCGTCCTTTATCTGGCCGTCCGGCCCGCGCAGGACGATGTGCGCCTTGTCTCTGAATCCCATTTCGTCATGCTTCTCTGCCATGCTCCTCCTTATGCCCACGGCCACGTCGCGAGCGGCACGATTGGATTAGTTATCTCACTATGCCGTATTATGACGACGCTAATATCTACCTCATCAGCATTGCCCGTGGACGACTTAACCCGCCCCCAGAGCTTCGCGTTAGCCGGAGCATCAAAACTCCAGTAGTTCAGTTTCTCGTGCGTAGTCTTGATAGGTGTACCAATCAACCTTGTACGCCGTTCGCCCATAATCTGCGCCACGGTCGGGTCTGAGCCGTCTAATATGCTGTACCCCAACTGGATGCAGTAGGTCGCTCCTGCCGTGGTCTCCTCTATCATAATGCCCACCGGCGCATAACAGAACGCGATAGTATTGATTGGCACGATTTCGGTCCATACCCCCCATGTGTCCGGGGCCGCGTTGCTACAGACCAAGGTTATAGTATTCTGTGTATCCTGTGGGTAGACTCGGCTCCGCGCGTGTTCATGATGGGCTACTGCTGCGAGGTTAGCCAGCAAGTCGTCTACGTCGCTTGGGATATTCGCCGCTGCTAACTCATCAAGATAAACCGCTCGGGCTGCCGTGTAGTTAGCTAGCGCCGTGGCCATCGCATCAGTCCAGGTCGCCTGTAGGGTGGCGTCGTCCGTCCCCCTCATTGCATCACCGTCCAGACCAGCCACATCAACGGCTATTGTGGTGGTATCAGCCGCTACCCCCAGGACACTAGCTGTCAACCGCCTAAGAGTGCCAATTAAATCAATCATAACCCGAACCAACCCCTTTCAAGCTCCCATAATATCCGGTGCTCACTGGCAGTCACCGCGCGGGACCATGCCCTCGGCCTGTGGAAGCGGGCCTTGAACCAATTCTGGTTTCCTGTGAATCGCCTACCGATAATCAGGTCGCTCGCGGCACTGGACGCTGGGTCCTGTAACGCCCCTATCGTTGTGATAGGCTGCCCGTTCCGGTAGTGCTGCGCTGTGGCTCCTGTTCTGCTGTACCCGAATAGCTGCCATTGGGACTGATTCCAGCCTGCGGAATAGGTCCCCGATCTCGTTCCGCCGTGGTGATGCCGCACGGTCATCAAATCCCCCAATACTACCCTTGTAATATAGGCTTCCCACCCTCGTATATCCACGGCGTATTTACCCATCAATATCTGAGAGTAGCTGGTGTCAATCCAATTGAACCACATAGCGAGGCTATAATCGCCATTGGTAAAGTCCAGCGCCCCTGTTGCAGCCGCCGGAGCGTCAAGGTATTGGCGCATATCTGATATGGGATATGCCGGATTTAGCGACAGGCCATAATTCCCCGATGCTAATGCCTGCCAGACAGGTGTTCCCACCGTCGCGTGAATCGTTGCCATGATGTGATTCCGAGACTCGTCATGGGTGATCATTCCAGTAGCCTCCAACATGGACAAGTCTAGCTCTATGTCCTCGTTGTAGCTCAGGCTATCGTAAAATGCGTGTGTCATTAGATTTCGTAGAACGCCTCCCAGGGGTAAGCCCGGGCAACTCCAGCAGTCCTCTCTATTGTCACCCACACCCCAAACCTGTTAGGTCCCAGGTCAATGTTGATTAGTTCAGGGGATATTAGCCCTACGAACGTCAGTGTGTCCTGTAGGATAGGCGCAGGCACTCCTGCCGCTATTTGGTAGTATGTCCTGATAACGATGGTCTCCCCTGCTGTCTGGTTGCTACAGTCGATCTTCACGCACCGGGGCTCAAATACTCCCAACGGTACGTTATTAACATAGACGTTTTGTTCAGTGCCATCCGTTGTGACCGTTCCGCCAGTCTCCGCCAGTGTGGGCAATGCGTTGACAATGGCGCTGATTGTCTCCATGTCCTCCGCTATCTCAGTGATAGCATCCGCCAGGGTCGTGGCGAAATCGCCCAGTATGTCCAGCACAGGCTGGAGGTCTGCGGGATTCCTAACGCCTTCGCCGCCGCTCATGGTTTGACACCCTCCGATATTGTCAGGTTCGTATCGTCTTCCGCTATGCCGTAGATCGCCCCCAGATACAGGTTGTTTGTCCCGATCCGATAGCTCCCACCTCTGGCGTTCAGCCTCATCCCAGACCCGATAACCGCCGGAATCCCACGGGATAGGTAGATAGTGTTGTCTCCGTCATTCACCAGTTCAGCGTCCACCCTGTTAGCGTCAGCAGCCAACACCAGTGTTGACACAGCAGCCACCACCACAAAGCCGTTGACTGCGGTGGGTATCGGCCAAATCCTCGGATCAGGCAATCTATATCCTCCTCAATTATCGGTCAGAAACCCGTGCATGTGACTGCTTATGCTCGCGGCTCCACCTACAGTAGCGTTCATTTTGATGTCACACTTCTCTGGATATCGCGAAGGTACTTGCATAGGCGAGTTGTGCCCAACCGAACCACCAAAGTAGGTGTATCGTTTCGCTACCACCAGCCAAGCTCCACCGTAAGGACGCTTCATAACCTGGAATGTCTGAGACACAAGCGCGTTCGAGCTGAAGTCAAAATCAACCGCCCAGAATGTCTTCCCCGCCGGCACCGTTATTAGTGAATGCTGGTTCAAGCCTTCATCGGCAACTATCCTGTCCCAAACCTGCCCAGCACCTACGGCCTGACAATCGATATTGCCAACATTAGTCTCGTGAGTGCCAGCAGTCATCACTCTGAGTTCCAGTGTTCTCAGGAATAGCTGAGTGCCCACTACGGCAGCCACTCCAGTCATGGTAAGCGTCTCGTATACCGGGTTATAATCTCCGTCAAGGCCCCACACCTGGACTGTTAGGGCGCCGGTGCCGCCGACATCATCCTCAGCACTATCGGAAATCAACTCGATGGCTGCTGCCGCTACCTGAATCGGCATAATTGGCACGGCCGCACCGTTATAGTAGATGTCTCCATCATCGGCACCGGCGAAGGTCACGGATCCGTTTTGGCCCAGTCTATCAATGCCCTTGCCAGTTTGTCCGAACAGGTTGCCCATTATACTAGGGTCGTTCGAGTGCATATTAACCTCCGTATCTAGCCAGGGTGGGGGTAAAGGAGAAAACCCCCACCCTGCAACTAGCGTTAACTAACCAGGCCCCCGGCATAGGTCGCGCGCCAGTCGAGTTCGGTAATTCCGAAGCAATGGCGAACTCGGTAGAAAACGTTATCAGTAGCAAAGTCTCCAGAGAACGGAGTGATCGGAGCGCCCCCGATTGCAACCTTGTCGCTGGCCTTCATGCAGATCTCAGGCCTTTCATGGCCCGCTAAGTATCCAGCCTCCAGAGCCGCAATGTCGTTGGGGTCGGCGAACAGATACCAGGCCGTTAGGCCGTTAGTGGCGTCGCACACCGGAAGCCACGGCTCCACGATTAGCTCTAGCCCCATCTGTGCCACAACGTTGTTGGTGGGGTAGGGGAGAGGCCCGCCAGCACCACCCAACTCCACCCACATCTTATTGGCGGAGGTCAGGATTTGCCGAGCCGTCATCTCCAGACTAGGCGGCACTACCAGGTAGCGTGCCCTGTTGAAGATCGGGCTGCCACCGGCGTCTAGCCAGCCAGCCATAGCTTCAAGAGCGGCCTCCAGGTTAGCGATAGTTAGCAAGGCTACTGAGCCGTTGATCTCGCCGGCTGTGGCCTTGTCATAGAGCTCCCCTGTCGCGTGGGTTCCGTCGTCGTCCGCATATTGGTTGACAACGGTGTATTGCTCGGTTCTTAGAGCGGCCTTGGCAAACCGCATCGGGGTGTCCTTCAAGGCACCGAGATCGTCGTTGACCATCGTCTCCCACGATATGTCGAACTGACGCCCGTACTTATAGACGTATAGGGTATATTTAGCTTCGTCGCGGTCACTTGCCAGGTATTCGCCCTTTTCTCCCACCAGAGATAACCGCTGGTCGCCTCCGGTAATGGCGAACCTGTAACCCCCGATCTGGGGGAACAGCCTCGGCACCGTGGACGTCTTCACGTACTTTTTCCATGTGGATTCGGTGGCCTTGTACTGGGCCAGCACTTGCCGATCCAGCACGTCACCGAATAGATACGGGAAGTCCGAGGTCGTGAGCGCCTCACGGATCAGGAACTCCCTCTTATATGGCGGTAGGCCCTTGGCGTTCGAGAGCAGGTCCACAGCCTCCTGTAACTGCCTCTCGTATCCCTCTGGCCTTGCCATATCGTGCAGGGTGGTGTATCCCTGCCAGTCTTCCATCAGTTTCATCATTTCCATCTTAGGTTAGCCCTCCTGTGTTTATTTGGGTTTCTCCGCATCAGATGATGCCGTCTCCAGCGCAACATCTAACTCTATCAGACGATCCAAAACTTCCAGCGCACCGTTGTATGCGTTTAAGTCAGCTTCGGCTTTCTTGAACGCTTCCACCGCTTGCTTTCTGCCCGTCGTATAGTAGGTATGTTGTGCTATTAGTGTATCCCTCGGTATCATTTGTTTCCTCCTTTAACTACCACCAACATACAATCGTATCCACTGAACGGCACCGCCCACAGTAGCGAATGGTATACCGCCTGTCTTAGCATCGTCCTCCGTGGCATCGGCTACCCATCCAAGGGAACCTGCATTAGCAGCCAGGAAAATCGCATCAATCGTCTGCGTGGTGTTGAACCGCCAAGCGTGTAAAGCGCCGGGAGCCCCGTTTAGCTGAGCCTGGGCCTGTCCAGCGAAATACATATTAGCAGCGGCCTGGGCTGCCCCTGTGTAGATGCCGACGTCATGCGGGGTTACTACGTTAGCCCCCAACACAGCGGTATCATCTACGGCTACCCATGAGCCAAAGCCATAGGTTGCACCAGTGGGGGTGCCTAGAATAGTGCCGTCCACATAGCCGTTCAGTCCTTCAGACTGGCCATCGGTTAGCCGGCCAAAGAACGACCATCCCATGCCACCGCTTACTACTGCCCGGTTACACATTGAGCGACGAAGGTCAAAGGACCCTTGGTTGTGAACCTTGACTGCTATGACGCCTTCGCCTGCATCCACAACCGAGCCGAGTGCAAACCCAAACGGGACCTGCGTGGCACGGTTGCGCCTCTTGCTGATGCCGCAAGCACCAACGCCTGCTGCGATTGCGCCTGCGGTAACACTGTCGATGAATAGGGGGTCACCGGCTGCTATTGCGCCTTCGCCAGCTAGCTTGTCCCACAGGTCGTCAGTGTCCGCATAGACTGTCAGGTTCCATATTCCCTCGGTGTCTATGGCAATTAGGTCAGTATCGGCCGAGGCACTTGCGAACGCTACGCCTACTATGTAGCCGGTTGCAGTCTTTACGACTACGGGATCGCCCTTATCCACCAACCCATCGGCATGGTAAGGGTGGGACAGTTCACTCTCCACCATAGTGATATGTCTACCTTCATAAGTAGACGAGACTTCCGTTCCGGCATCCAAAGAGCCGGTGTAAACTCCTGCTGTTACTCCTGGCATTTTACTTTACCTCCTAGTTAATACTTTGGTTGCTATCGCCCTCTTGCGGCGGTCTCCGCCTGCTCGTCCGTCAGCCCCATCCCCTTGAACGACTCTTTCAGGGCTTCCCTGTCCTTATCAGGATTCGGAGCCGTGCCCCCCAGGTTCTTGACCTTGCCGCTCTCGGCTAATTGAGCGATGTAGTCCCTCTCAGACTGGATCGCCTCCTCTATGCCCTCTGCGGTCTCGGCATCAGTGAACCTCTCCAGTAGTTTCGCCTTGGCAGCCTCGGGTAGCTCGGCCCCGGCCACAGCCTCCTTGATGGTGGCTTGTGCCTCGGCCTTTGCCTGCGCCTTTTCTGCCTCGACGATCTTCGCCCGGAGTTCGTCGTTCGCCGTGGTCAGTGTTCCCACCTGATCTTGCAATTCCTTCACTTGCGTTTCCAGTTCCATTTTATGAAGTACCTCCTGTTTTATTTCGGCCCGCACCGCGGCTTCTAACGCCTTTACTAAGTCGGGCCGTCGTTCCCTCAAGGTTCCTATCTCGACCAGGTCTATATCGTGCCTGTCGCTCTCGTAGAATGTGACGATGCCGCCAGCGCCAGGCTCGGTGACAAAATCAACCGAACGGGCCGCGACCAGCTTCTCGATGACCAGTGTTTCTGTTCCGTCTATAGTGGACTTGGAGGCCGATCCCACAGCGTTGATGGATATGCCCATATCTGACAGCATCCCCTTCTGACGCAGTGACGCCAGCTTCGTCATCAACCACGGCTCAATGATCTCAGCAACACCAGTCACGACACCCTGTTCGTCACACGTTACCTCCGACAATGTGGCCACCCAGTCTTTGATCGACCTCTCGGGCCGGGCTTTGTCCTCTTCCTCGGTTGGGTGGTCGGCGTACATCTTCTGCCCTTCAAATATGCCGTAGTCCCGTTGTAATACCTCCGCAGGATAGTAGCGGTCCTTAGTCGCATTGAACCCCGGTCTAATAACCGTGACGGTAGCACGGCCCTTGTCTATTTTGGCCTCCGTCAGAGGGATATAGTTCTGGATGACCTCGCGAGTCTCCGTCTCTTTCACCCATCGTGGTATATCATCCTCATCCACGTTCAGCTTGCGGTACTCGGTGCGGACCTTGCGCTTGACTACTGCCACTTCGCTCACCGGGATGATAACCTTCTGCCCCCGGAACCCGCCCGGCGATAGAGCAGCCGCAGCACGCCCTAATTGTGCCTTCGTCACATTCTGGTCGGGGCTCTCCCACAATCGGAGCTTCCATGTGCTCGGCTTGTGGGCATCGGCGACGTAAGCATAAGCCTCCGCAGGGTAGCTCTTGCCCTCCTCGGTCTTGGTGGCCGCCTGTTCCCGTAACCATGCCAACACGGAGGTTGTTTCTGTGACGGCCTTTTTGACTTTGCTAACGTCTACATCCTCAGACGATAGGAGTTCCTGACATAATTCCATGATCTTCTTGACCCGGGACGCATCCGAACTGGCGTTTCGCTTGCCCGCCTCTTGGATTAGGTCAGCATAGGCCGTCTGGAGTGCCTCCATCGGCTTGTATACCGTCTGCCGGGCAACCTTTCGCGGCTCCCCGAATATCGGCCCGTCCTCGCTTATCTCGTATGTTGCTTGATAGGTCTGGCCGTCTACGCTGTAGATAATCTCCGACTCCCAGACATCCTCGACGGTGATAGTCCCCGGAATAGGCGATGACTGTTGTACCTGGTATTCAGTCACTAGGGCCGCCTGTAATATCCCTCGTTTCTCCTGGTCGCTCATAACATCCATATTGGCCTCCTTGCTGTCACGCCGTTCGCCGATCTCCTCGGCTCTCATGCGCGTTCCGCACTCGGGGCAGTCCTGGGTATTGCACTTAACATTCGCTGCTACCTCGGTGATCGCCCCACACTTGGGGCACACACAGGTGTGAGCGCCATGAGGATGCACCGCTTCCTTCGCCACCCATCTATCGCCGACCTTGTGGTAGTCTCGCTTGACGGCGGCCCAAGCTATCGCGTGGGCGCGTGGCTCATCCTTGGCTGAGTCGTAGGACGCATTGAAAGCGCTCTTGTAAATCTCCTGGGCGTGCTTCGGTAGCTTCTGCACCGACGGTGGCAACTGAGTTATCGTGCTATATGGCATATCTATCTCCTCATAACATAATACTTCCACTCATCCGCCCTTGTTTCCCACCATTCTCGCAACGTCCATTGCCCCCCTGGTGCGCGTAGACATAGCAAATCGTAAACTGAGTCAATCACGAATTGCCCTAATCTCTTGAGCATCATAACAACAAAAAACCGCAAACTCTCCAGCCTGCGGTTCCTCCGATTGGCAAGGTTGTAGTTTCTAGCTCATCATGCCTTCACGTCCAGCCTCACCGTCCTCTCAATCGTTATCAATGTCGCTTTTCCATCTCGTATCTGTATTTTAACAGAACCATAATCCAAACGCCAGTCTATCCGCTCCAACTCCCTCCGGAGTTCCTCTGATAGCATTATAGCACTATTTGGTATTATGTAGCCTCCCGGCGCTTCTTCTCTTTCGCTTCCTTGGCAGATCTCTCATATTCAGCCTTCAATTCCTCGTGGTCCTTGTCCACTAGGATATATCCGCCGTCCTTTGTTTCTGGCATTAGACTGCTCTCCTCCGATAAGTATAACGCATTTCCTTGGCTAATGTCTGTATCATCTCGTGAGTGTGCATAATGCTAGTTAGTTTTGCGTCTTTGTTTATCGCATATACCGCATCGTATTTGTCGAATAGGCCATTCCTGATAGTGGTAGCCCTGCTTGCCACTTCATCAGCATCCCCCCAGCCCCATTTCCCTGGACGGAGCGTAAAACGGTATTGGGGGCTCACCACTTCCATCTGTTCGGGATTTATCTGGCAGGCGAATCTCAAATCATCCGCAGAGAACGAGTTACTGGATGGGTGGTTATGCACAAATGTCTTGATGTTCGCTTGTTTCATCTGTATGAACTCGTCCGGTGTAAAGGGAATGTGATTAGATTCTCCAGCCTTTGCAAGTATTGTATTACCGTTCTTATCTAAAGCTATACAATGCTCTAGGTCGGCCTTTCTGTATTGCGTCTGGAACTCTGATACCTGTGCTTCTACCCCAGGCTTTGCCGTCAACAGCGCTGGCGCAATGGCGCAAGTGCAGCCTGGGTGTATGTCCCCCTCAGGCGTCATGAATTCCTGATTCACAGGAATCACCCCCTGCGCGGCATTAGCGAGGCAGTCCTCACAGTTGCCGGTAGACCCACCGGAGCCTAACACCCATTCCTTACCCTCTATGCCCATATCGACCATAGCATCATGCGACGCCTGGAACAGCGCCTTCCGTGTCTCGGTTCGCGCTATCAACTGGCTCCGATAGCGGCTCATGTCGAGAAATGTCTTGCGAAGGTCTCTGGATAGCCCAGGCACGCCCCGCTTGTTCTTGATGCCGTCGCTGACAACCTTGGCTAGTCTGCGCTTCGTTTCCTCGTCCATCTGGGTGACGAGCTTCGCCCCTTCCTTCTCTGCCCAATCAACCGCCTGCTGGATCGGTGGCCCTTCATAGGCTATCGGGATGCCAGTCATTGTCTTGCCCCATGTCACCATCTCCGCAGAGCCTGAAACATGAATCGCCCCTAGTTGGGAACTGACACGAGAAGTGATGCCACTGTTGAAAGTCGCTAATATCGCATCAATCATATCGCTCGTATCACCCCCGATGCTCTCCTTGACATATTGATAGTAGATAGCGTCCAGTCTCTCCCATGGGAACGCCTGCTCCAAGGCTCGGAAGTATTTAGCCAACTCTCTTTCGAGGCTTCTTGCGAGCCTTTGGTTTTTGGGCGACTCGGGGTTTGCTGGAATCTCGGCCCTCAGCATCGCCTCGATAAGCATTAGGGTCTCGTATAGCTCTGTCCTCCATTGTGGATCGAGCCTCTCGGCAGGTGCGGCAATAGGCGACACATCCGTGGTCGAGTTCCTCAACGTCTGTACCTCCGCAAATCGGGCATCTCATAATACCTCCCTCAATGTAATCGTTTCATGAATCAGCAAAATCCCGCATTATTTCTCCCGCCGGGCCATCAGCGGTAAGCTCCAGGCAGACGGAATCTGCATCATTGAGCCAAGGATGTCGTCCGGCAGAACTGTTTTCATCTCCTGCGTTATTATCGGCTATACACCGTGCTTCTAGTTCAGTCTCTGCCCTGACTACAAATCCAAAAGCCTTAGTGAACCACAGCTCCCAAGGATCATTGTCTACGGCATTTCCAAACTTTCTGCCGTGTCCATATGGCTCCTTGGGTCGCAGCAAATATAATTCCATCGAACCTCCCGCAATCCGTGTTCCCTGGAATGGCACCGGCCACACAGCCAAGTGATGTTATCTCGGCCATCACCACCTCCCTGCGACCTCTTGATGATATGGTGCTTCATTAGCCCCCGCCAGTCCGGGTGTCTGTGGCAGTGCTCGCAACATCCGTCTTCTGGTACAGGGATGCGCTCTAATCGTGCCTGTCTAGCCCGTTGGCTCGGCGACATTCTGATGGTTCTCACAATCCCCCCGCAATAGCTTCCCTCAAATCCCGCACCGCCTTAAGTATATCACCCCTCTTGCTTTCCGGCATCTCCTCATTCATAGCGTCCAGCACGTCAGCCGTGTTGTTGATTCCCAGGGCCATCAGCGCCATCTGCTGCACGTCTCTCGAATCCGCCAACCCTGGCATCACCAACGCCAACTTACTGATAGCGTCCGCCACCGCTATCGCATCCGTGGGCGTGATCGGCGGGAAGTCCCTGTCTATAACCCACTTGTCGGGGGCTATCCCCGCGTGCTCTAGAATCACCTCGTCGATGTCCTGGTATACGTCGCTCCAGACTTTCTGATAACTCTGGAACATCTTCATCATCGGCAATTCCACGGTTTTAGCCGTGGCCAGGCTCCCTACGGACACATCCCCGAAATATTGTTCAGATATTCCCACGGCTGAACAGACCTGGAGCTTCAACATCCGCCCGTCCTGATAGGCGTTAGACGCCCCCGTGTCGGTCTTGATCGGCTGAGTGTCTACCCCCATGTTCTCCACTAGTACCGAGCCAGCGTTGGGGTTGACCTCGTTTAGCTTGCCCTTGATACTGTCAACAGTGGTCTGCCCTCCCTTGACCTTGCTACGCCAGGCGAACTTAGCCAGGGCCAGCATTATGGCTATCCTGGAAGCGAGGAACCTCCGGTACTGCTTAATCCAGTCTAGGGCCGGTAGCAATAGGGGATTCCCCCTCTGCTCTATCGTGTTGTAAGCGAAATGATACACTAGGGCGTCCTCAGTCTGAGTCACGCTGTGGCCCATAGCATCAACGGCCGGTTCGCCCTTGATGTTGGATATACTCCGGTAGATTGACACCTTCCCCTGCCCCTGGGCGTTCGCCCACTCCCTCTTGTAGAAACGCACGTCCTCGATGTCGTCCTCGCCGGTGATGATTTCCGTTATTTGAGCCGGATCGATTCGACGGATTGTCGCGGCTCCGGCCCCCAGGAATATCGCAAAGAATACCTCGCCGTCTATCAGGAGCTTGTTGGATGATAGTCGCTGCCCCCGGGCCGACAGTACAGATTGGTTGACCTTGGACCCCCAGAATCCCTCCAGTACCTTACTGACAGCCTCATCCTCCGTCTGCCATGTCATGCCGCCCCCGAAGGTGTAGTCGGTCCACAATCGGATTGCCTGCTTGCCCATTGGGTCCTTGGCCGCATAGAGCCGCGACAGGTAGAGATTCGATAACCGTTCCGTCGATGATATGGTTTGCCCAGTAGTGCTAAAGTTTATCCAGCCGGCGTCTTCTAGGCTGAACGCATCCTCGACAGACCGCGTTGCCTCCGTTATGATCTTGTCGACTTCCATAAATTCTATAGTCATAAGTCTAAATTCACTCCTGCCATAGCGTCGTAGATTTGTATGGTCTCTTCCTCTACCGGCTCGAATGCGCCCATAATAGCATATCTCCTGGCGTCCATACCATGAGAGAAATTATGGGTAGTCTTATCTGTCAATTTGCCGTTCCTGTCAGGTATATATCTGTAGTTCCGTTGCTCTTTAATGCAGTTGGTCGAGTCCTTGGTCCAGAACTGGCGAAAATCCATTACCCGCTTGTGTCCAGTCCGAACACTACCCGGCCCCTTGGGTGTTCCCTTGATGTTGAAATGAGGCTTGCCTTCATCCGCCTTGTGGCTATACACTTCTTCTATGGATTTGGGCTCTGCGCTGTCTGCCCATATCTCATCATGGTTGCGTATAACTCCCAACTCATCTAGCCTATTGCCGATGTCCTGGTTAGTTAATTCCTTTTCATATATCAATTCCTGGCTGTATAGGTTATCTCCGACAATGACATGCTTAGTTAATGCCGTAGGGTCGCCAGAGAAACCCCAGTCTAGCCCATAGAAGTAATCGCCGTATGGTAACACGTCCACCTGCCCAAAGAGCGGATACACAAGCCCTGTTACCTTTCCCATCTTCCCAAGCCCATATATGTTCCACCAGTTGGGATCTTTGTCTCTGTTAGATTCTATATTAGCTACTATTTCAGCGGGAATAACATCTATGGCATCCAAATACGTTGAATGAATATAGGCACTTGTGGTCTCATGTAACCAGCCTTTCACTATTTCGTTTCCTGATTCATATTGATGTGCCCAAAACTCACTAACGGGATTCCAGTCCACTATCGTTAGAAGCCGTGTCCTGATGTCTAGACCACGCGCGGTCTCCCACGATACGTTGTTACCCTCATTTATAAACAGTATGTCCCTTCTCGGTCCTCTAACCTTATCAGCCTCGTCTGCGCCAAAGAACTCTATGACACCATTGCCAAAATTATAAGTATGCTCAGACATATTGTATCTGGGGTCATCTTTCGGTGTGCTTCCCAGGATGTTAAAGAAATCCCTAATCGCACCCTTTCGCAGATGGGGCAGCGACTCACTCACTATCGATATTAAGAGCTTATGCTTAGTGTGCTGTGCTATTAAGATGAGCAACTGAATAATTGACCAGGTCTTGGAGCTTGCCGTGCCGCCTTCATTGAGGCATCTACGCTTACCGCCTAACCAGGCCGAATTATTCTGACCGAATATGCGGGTGTATCTCAACTTCCTTTCCAATATCTTATCTCACATGACTAAATTGATTCAATAATTCTGAATTTTGAAATCGCATTAGCTTAATCTCTTTTTTTAATTCCTCTATTTGTACATTGACTCCGTCTTGATAACCCCTACGATAACCGTCTCTGTATCCCTTGTGATGCATTGCAATATGAGCACCAGCGAGGCTCAACTCGATATTCTCAATTCGGTTATCGTCTTTAATGCCGTTTTTATGATGAACTGATTCCCAAGATTGGAGACACCGCCCAAGAGATTTCGCCATTACAAGACGGTGTTCAAGAACATAACCCTTAGAATCTGCCATTAAATAAAAGAAATCACTCTTGTCAAGAAGAATCAAAATATAACCCTTGACAGTTCTTTTCCAACCTTTTCTATGAAGCTGCCCAGTAGCCTTATTGCTACAAGAACGGCAACGTTTGCTAATAGGTTTCATTGCATATGCTTGAACCCAGCGTTCTTTACCACAAATATCACAACTGGCCCAAATATATGAACTTTTTGTTTTGAAACCCAACATTTTACCTTTTATGAACTCACCTATTATCGGCATTTCAATATCCCGTTTTTAAGTTCTCTCGCCATTCATCACCCGCTCCACGTTCTTCTTGTCCTCTGCGCTGGCCACGGTTATCCTTGTATCCACTGGGCCGCCTCCGGCGCCGGTGATCTCCTGCTTGTCAGATTGCCCCAGGTATTGCTTGCCCAGGAAGATCAACATGACGATATTGCCTGCCAGGGCAACATCGATTTGCTTCTTACGTAGCCGTAGTTTTAAGTTCTCCCGCCCTTTGTGGTAGTCCTTAGCGAATCGTTTAGACAGCGTTACCACATGGCAACCCAGGACGGTAGCGATCTCCTGCTCAGTGCAGCCGATAGCGGCCATTGCCTCTACCTTGGAGCCGTCTATATCTGCCAGTGGTCTAGACATTACAACTCCAACCCCATCAGTATATCGGATTCCTCTTCCTTCCCCATACCACAAGCGGCCATCAATTTCTGAATATCTCTAATTATAACAGTTGTCTCCGGGAATACGATATTCCGCTCCTTCTCGATCCGGACAGCCGTTTCCAGCCGAACCCACTCTATAGCCAGTAACCTTTCTAACAGTTCCCTGGGCTTGGTTAGGTCTGGCGGCTCAGCATTTGCCCTCGGTCTTTCCTCGCTTGGCCCCATTCGCTTATATTCCTCACTAACGGGTGCATGAGAGCGTGACACTCATCGCACAGTAGCATGATATTGGCTGGTTCATAGACCAACTCACTGTGGATGCTCGTCTCACCCACGCTGATGATATGGTGGCCGTGTATCGCAGGTATCCCGCAACACTCACAGTATTCGCCTCTCTCATTCCTGATCTGGCGCAGGACATTTAGATAGCGTTTTAACCTACCCATAGAGCTCGGCACCAAACTCGTCTTGATTCATGGTTTCAATCGTAACCCGAAATGCCTGGCCTTTCAGCATGACAAGCTTGATAGTCTCCGGCAATTCCGATTCGGGCATATCCAACTTAACGCGGGTGGCTCCATCGCCGCCGAATGATTGCTGGTGGCGGGGGTGGGATTTGAACCCACGACCTCCAAGTTATGAGCCTGGCGGGCTACCACTGCCCTACCCCGCGACGCTCCAGAATAGCAAAATAACATCACCACAATGGTCACAGTTTCCATGCTACCACTAGTCTTTGCAATTTGTCAACCCCCTCTAATGCCTCTGGTAATGGCCGGTGGCTAAATCAACCAAGCCCTGCTCGACCAGACGCCAGAACAATATACTCTGAGCCATGTCCCGCGCTAAGCCACTAGGGGGAGCTGGCCCTTCTACCGCCGTGCTCTCTACCAGCTGGGCCGCCGACACTAGCCCTGCTGCGCTATCCTCATTATCTATCACCAGCACGCCCTCACGAGTGCGGCTATGCCGAGGAGCGAGAACACCAGGATCGCAGCGCCGATCACCCTGCCCATCAGGTAATAGTGATATTCGGTTTGGATGTAGCCTAGTTGCGCTGTGCAGACGGCTATGCGTGGCCGCCAGGGACACATCACCTCAAAGCAGCCCACCCATAGCGCGTGCCACTCCTCTGGGGTGTTCAGAAATTCCCTGCCTGGTATCGGAATCAATCGTTTATTGAACATTCTTGCCCTCCTCCGGCATTTCCTGCCTCAGCGGTCCTGGCCAGATGGCTTTCAGGTTGTTTTCCAGGAAGACTGCTACTCCAGCCTTATCCGCCGCTTTCATGGCCTCCCGCAGCCATTCAACCCTCGGTGCTTTGTATGGGTTTGTTTGCGCCCCAATTATGGCCCACCTAATGTCACATTGTTTCAATGAGTCCAGTAGAGGCCATGCAGCATCATTTGGCATAGCACCTAGTAAGGGTTCAAAGGAAATGAAGCATATACTTGCTTGTATTTCTTTCAGGCATCTCATGGCATGCCATAGTGCTGCTTCATTAGTAGCCGTCACGCCGACCCAGCAGTTGGCAGGAAACGGCGAGAATTGCACCAGATTCTGAGGCTGCTTGGTCAAGAGATAGAATCGGTGTTGCGGGCAAGCCCGAATAACCTCGAATACTTGTTCTTGCCACTCTCTCGGTACCCAGTATCCGAATAACTCCCCCATGTCGCACATCAAGATGCCGGATGGCCTCTTGATGCTTTCAGGCTGGTGTAATCTCTCTGGCCAGAAGCGGGGATAGAAGGGGTCGTGGAGGTCCTCGTAAAGGTTGTACGACCCGTCCTCCTCGTTATTTCGTGGGGCCAACTTAGGGTTCTCTAGATGCATCTGCTTCAGTCGCCCGTTGGCCAGCCGGTAGGCATAGCACGGGAAGTTGCCTCCTTTGCACAGCCCATTGACGTGATTTAGACAGCCGGTGATGGGATTCCACGTATACCCAGGACTTCCGTCTGGATTTTGCACCCACTCAATACTCGATTTATTCATACTTCCTTGCCCTCCTTAATTCGCTTAACTGCTCGCTCGCCTACCCACTCGGTGATTATGGGGATAGCCACCGCCAGGAACTCCCGCGGTATGGTCGCCGCGCCAACGGCCTGAGCTATCGCCAGGATACACAGCGTTAGGGTTAGCAATATGACAATAATCGGGCGGGCTGGGCTAGATAACATCGACTCTGTCATGCTCCCTCCACTGCCACGGTGATCGACACTGGCCCCATTTTCACCTGATAGGCCCGTAGCCATTCGGCCTGAACCTCTGGCACCCAAGCTTCGTTCCAGCCTGGCAGGGTCGGAGTGGTCGGGCTAGTTGCGAGTGGCTCCTGTGCCTCTGGTTCCACGGGCTCACGCTCTAACTCGCGTTGGAGCGACTGCACATAGGTCGGGATCAGTGCCCGCTCCTGGTCGCTAAGCCAAGAGTTGATCAGCCGATATATGGTCCCGGAGCCTATCCCCCACTTCGCCCGCGTCCGCTTCAAGCCTAGCCTCAGAAGGTCCGCCCGTATCTCCTCATAGTGTGCCTCTATCTCCCGATGCCGCCACGATGGGGTGCGCCTGGCTTTGTTGGTTGTCTCACTCATATTCACCTCCTCGGGCTCTCGCCCTGGCTGAATTGTGGTCCGTTTCCGGCTGGTGATGTCGCTCTGCCCGATGCCACGATATGGCACGTAGTCATAGCGGTCCACCTGGCCGCACTTGCGGCACGTCGCCACCTCACACGGCACGCCGTCTATTTTTGACTTCACTACGTCAAAGAAGTGAGTGCAGATCACGCCCCCTCCTGCCTCGGACTATGTTGCTGATAAGGGTGCGGCTGCATCCGTAACTCGCCGCGATGGATTTGTATTTTTCATGTTCTGCACGCGCCCTGATGGTAGCGTACTCCTCTAGCGGCACGTTACGTTTTGAACGCCCCCCTTCGATACATCTTCGCCTCCACCAGTTATACCACTTAGGGTCTTCGCGTAGTACACGGCACGCTGTAGTAGCAGCTCCGCCTGCCTTTACATAGGTTTCCGGCGGTATAAGTTCCCGCATCTTCGCCATTCTCTCAGCTACTATTTTAGGGCCCACCTTAGCCCGCCATGCCGCACCAACAGCACGAATCCGCTTGGTTTGTGCCTCCCTAATTACAGCCGAACGATGGCGGTTAGAGTATGCTGCTTTAGCCTTAGACTTATCAGATAGCAACGTCCTGTTTGTCACAGCCACACCCTCGGGGCTTTTCTTTGTACGACTATGGCGCAACCTACTCAGTGCACGTTGGTGTACCCTTTTCCCTCCATAACTATGTGCTAATTGCTCTCGTAACTCCTGTGGGTCACGGAGCCGCACGCAATCAGCGCACTCACGAGCATAATCTGGGTCACAAATACTCGTACTCCGAGCTAATCCCATCTTCTCCCGCAAGTCCACGGCATAAATACCATGTGCCTGCACAATATGTGATGCGATAGACCTGAACCCGCCTTTCTTACAGATAGGGCATCGCCCTTCACGCATTGACTGAAGCATCTGTTCCATCTCACATAAGTTATCTGCCATCACTTCGCCATGCCCTCCAGTTTCGCTATTGCCCTTAATATGGGATAAATCTTAGAGTTCATTGAGATAGGCATACTCCCCGTGTAGTACCTTAGCCACCTCGTTGTAAGCTCTCGCAGCCTCTAATGCTGTATCAAACCGCCCTAGATTATGTTGGCACTTATTCAGAGAAATGCTTGCCATATACTTGCCTCGGCTCTTATCAAAACAGACACCTTTGTAGCCTGTCTTGTTACTAGATAACATTTTCCGATTGATATAGTTTTTCTCAGGCTTGACTATCCTTAAATTCTGTTCTTGATTGTCAGCCTTATCTTGGTTCTTATGGTCTATCTCCCATCCAGTAGGAGCCATCATAATATATCGGTGCATCAAGATGTGCTCTTTGCCCTTACGACCCCCTATGTCCCTTACAGCATAGCCCTTGGTAGAACAATACCATTTCCATTTACTTAAGATAGGATACCAATAGTCATCAACCAGTGCCTCTTTGCCCTTACTCAGACATATGGTTTTCATCAACTTTTCCCTCCTCAATCAGTGCTATTGCCTTGAGTATATTATAGCACTGTTGGGGCACAACCGCATTCCCTAACGCTCTCAGTTTGTTCACTCTATCCTTCACTCCTGCCGCAACTCTGGGGATCCCATCTTCCCAGCTTCCGGCTGCCCATCGCTCTCTATGTCCAACCAGCCAGGAGGAAAGCCCATCATGGCAGTCACCCAATCGGGGTTCAACTGCCCAGTGGTCGGGATTCCAGCCCTTTCGCAGACCTTTGTCTTGAAGTCTCCGGACATCGCATTGTGAGCTGCCGGGTTGTTTGCCCCTGCCTGTGGTGTCGGCCAGAGCTTCGCTTCCTTCGCTATCTTGCTTCCCAGGTCGTCCCCTCCACTCTTGGGCCGATTTTGCCTGTTCATATCCGGGTGACTCATCTGCTCTGTCGGTGTGGGCCACATCTTCACATCTGTTCTCAGGCTTCTGCCTTGCCCTCCACCCGTTGAACCCTTGCAATCCGCTACTGCTGGCGTGGCCCACATCTTGACCTGATTCCGCAATCTGCATTGCGATGTCTGCTTGTTCTCCTGGTACTTCTGCCACCCCTCTGCTGACCCACATCGACCTGCATCTTCTACTGTGGGCGTTTGCCACAATAAACACTCGGTCTCGTCTATGCGGGGCGTTAACGGCACAAGCCGGTATAACAAACGCCTGTGTTTCATAACCCGCACCTTCCAGGTCAGATAGCACACCGTCGAGCGGAAGCCCCCCTTGTACACTAAGTATTCCAGTAGGGTTTTCAAAAATGGCGTAAGTTGGTTGCATTTCTCTAAGGATTCTAATAGCTTCACTCCAGAGCCAACGGTCATCTTTTGTGCCTCTACGCTTCCCTGCAACACTCGCTGGTTGACAGGGTACCCCTGCCGTGAGAAGAGTAAGCCTATTTGCTTTTCTTGTGCATTTCGTTGTGGCATATTTCGCATAGAGTAACTCCATTAGATAAGTCAAATCGTTCTTCGGGATATTCTGCCCAGGAGCGGATATGGTGCGCTCGTAAATAGTTGTGCCGTCTTGGTTTAAGTCCGCATTGCTGGCAAGTGTAATCATCTCGGGCAAATACCCTTCTTCTCCATTGGGATACTTCTGCTTCTTTATATCGCTGGTGCCGTTCGTATCCACTCCCATCTTTCCAGTTGGGGTTTCCGTCTCCTCGCATCCAAGCCCCACCATTAGCATTTGCCCCGTTACCTCCTCGCATCGCCTTGACACGACATTCCCAAGAACAGTATTTCCAACCTCGGGCAGCAATGCTTGGAGGTAAGGACACCACTTTGCGGCAATAGAGACACTCTTTATTAACTCGCCTCTTCCTCTGGGCATCATCAGCCAATTGTAGATTTGCAATATCTGCTGCTCTTTGTTTTTCGCTTCGCATAATTTATTATAGCATATTCCGTCATTGTCACCAAGTTCCCATGCAGATAGGTCAAATATGTCTTTGTGTACTGGAACCTCTGGCCAGTGCTTCCGTAGCACCTTTTGGCAATAGGCATCATTCTCACAGAACAGGACGGTGCGAAATCCAGCCCACTCAGCGGCGAGGTCAATGCCGCCGATACCAGAGAACAGTGATACGTGCGTGAGCTCACTCACTTCGCCATGCCCTCCAGTTCTGCTAGCTTATCGTTCGGCCAGGGGTAGGGGCTTTTGCTATCCATGTCCATTAGCCTCTGCCATAGTTCGGGGAAATTATCTCGTAGCGCTTGTAATTCCCATTGTGGTTTGAGCGGGCAGCACCAGCAGGACACCCGTTTGAATATGCGATACAGACCGCCGAAGTCAAAGCCTTGTGAGTAGCAATACTTCAGGGCCTCGGTTTCCGAAACTCCCCACTCTAACAAGGGATAGCGATAGCCGTTCTCCCAGTTTGGTCTTCTGCGCCGTTCCTCGTAGGTATAGCCAATGCACTGACTGGCGCCCTCCATGTATGGATGCAATATGTCTCGCTTGTGGGCTGTGCACCAACGCCGCCTGAACCCAGGCCAACCATAGCCCTTGTCACCCTTTCGTGGCCCCTTGGCCTTCACTATCTCAAACATATAGTATTCCCAAGAGTGCTTAGGGTAGAGCCTGGTTATGCTTCGGCCTATGTGCGCCTCCAGTTTTTCAAGATGCTCTTGCATCCCTGGAAACTCCATGCCCCAATCGAAAAACGCTATATCGTCCACCTGTTCGCCTCGCTCCAGCATCATCAGTAGCATGGCGGTGCTGTCCTTTCCCCCACTGAGGTTCACTATCTGTTTCATTTCGCCATGCCCTCCAGTTTCCTCATGCCGATATGGTGGCTCGCTATCCCGATAGCGTCCGTGATGTCGTTCATTACGCCTGGTCGTAGAGCGGGATACAACAAGTGCACACATCCAGCTACATCATCCTTCGTGGCGTTGCCATTGCCTGTTACGCCCTTTTTCCACTGGCCAGGTGAGTACAGGTAGACAGGCAGTTTCCTACGCTTGCAGTAGTCCTTAACGCACCTAGCCGCTACGATCAACGCTGAGGTATCGCGGTTTGCTGCCTTAAAGGGTCGCTCCATAGCGACCTCGTTCGGGCCAAAACTCTGCATTAAGTTTGCCATAGCGGTCTCTATCGACAGAAACTTCCCGGCGTATGTGCCTAGGCTCACTACCTCTACCCCGTAGCTCAGCAATGAGTAGTATTGATCCATCACGGCGAATCCCATGTGGTTGCTCCCGGGGTCTATCGCTAGTACCCTCATCACTACTTCTTCTGCCCACCAAACCAATTGCGAGCACAGGCAATAGAACAAAACTCTTGGACGTAAATCTCTACATCGCGAGGTTCAGAGATCAGAACTGGAGAACAGATACTTATCCATTGCCTCCGTGACCCCTCTAAAATATCGCGTGTCGCCAGTGTGCCAAGCGACAGTTGTAGCCACTTAGCCGCATCCTTATGGCTTAACTCTATTGTGGCCTTGCAGTTATCACATACCACATAGGTCCTATTTTCAATCATTTCGTCCTCCTAGTTCCATCTCGATAGTCCGGGGCCGCATTGTGCGCTATCCGTGACGTCTTTTTGTCCCGAAATCGGCTCTGGATTCGCGCTGGCAAATCAGTTAGGTCCCTGTTAGTAGTCAGTACCGTGTGCTTCCCCGTTGCATAGCGCGACGTAAGAATCTCGTCCAGCTTGGCCTCCTCCCACTCCGTGCCGTACTCCACACCCCAGTCGTCGATTATCACGAACGGCTCGGCCTTAAACTGCTGTATCTGGGCCTCGATGGTATTGTCACCGATACCGGCCCGAAGTTGGCTAAACAGGTCCGCCGCCGCTATCAGTTTCACCTGCTCTCTCCGTTCAATCAGCGCATGCGCCAGGGCATTGCACAGGTGGGATTTACCACAGCCTGTTATGCCGTACACTAGCAACCAGACGAACGAGGCGGAGCCCTGCCCCATTGCCCTCGCGTGGTTGTAAGCCTCCATAGCTCCAGGGAGCTTCTGGAACGTCTCAAACGTCTGGTCGGTCCTGGTGATTCCGTGCCGTCTCATGCTCGGAACCCCTGTCTTGAAGGCCCAGATGCTATCGAGGAGACACCCCTCCGCCTTGCAGGGGACTATTCGCGTATAGTCCGGCTGGTCGGGATGCTTCCAGGGGTGAACAAAACCACAGCCATGACACTGAGGACAATGGGGATTAGGCCGGTAAGCCCTGGAGTCGGGCCGGTCAGTCCCATCCTGTGTAGTCTGGGGACGGAGTGTACTCGGTGCGGGTGGGTAGGTCCCTGTTTCTAGTTCCGGCATGTTTCGCCTCCTTTCCGGCCTTTGCCCTCTCGAGCCAGTTCAGCAACGCTGACCAGGGTCGCTGCAACTTCTTTCTGCTATTCCAATACTCGCGGAATTTCTTGAATTCCAGCAGATAGTTCAGCCCCCCATAGTCGTTGCAGGCGTCCTGGAGTTTGGCGATGTTGGCTTCGGTGGCTTTCGGCCAGCCGGTTGTTCCGGCCAGGATACCGTAGAGTTCCTCAATAAGCGGATCCGTGTCCTTCTCGTCGCCGTTGCTATGGCCTGGTGGCGATTCTGTAATGACCGGTGATGATGTTTCGATTTCTGGCGCTGCTTCTACAATACCAATACCAATACCAATACCATTCCCAACCCCACCCCCAACCCCATCCCCATATAAATGTTGTGCAGTTGTTACCCCCTCGTTATCACCTTGTGGCGGAGTTGTTAATGCGTTGTTATTAACATGACTATCCTGGGGTGGCAACGACGGTGGTGAGGGTAGCTTACTCGGTGATATTCTCGTCATGTATTGATATTTCAGGAAGGTTGGCAGCCATAGATATTCCCATCCCTCACTCTCATACCAGACAGCTAATCGCTTCTTCACTATGGCATCGCGCCATTCTTGGATTTGGTCTACCCCGTAGGTATCCGATGGGAATACAGTGACTTTGAGTGACAGCGCTGAACCTCGAAGCCTTCCTGCATCATCGGCATGGCTAATCATCCCGATAAATAATAGCCGCGCCTCTACGGGCAAGGTAATCACCTGCTCGCTAACCCAAATATCAGGATCGATTTGTCTCTTTCTAGCCATGCCGTAGCCTCTCTATTTCCGTCACTGGGATGTAGTACGTCCCCCCAAAGGACACAGGGATGATCTTCTTAGAGCGTATCCACCGGTAGACAGTGATTCGGTTGACCTTCAATTCCTTGGCTGCTAACGTCACCGAGGTTACATCATCAGCCGTTACCGTAAATGCAACAGATGCTTTTTTCATAGCCACAAGCGTATCACCTCATCAATTATTTGTCAAACATCTATCGGTTTGGTGGCCTTGTCATCTCTGTCCCTCTTCAAGATTTGGTATACCCTCACATGAGAGATATTGAACGCCTTGGCTATTTCCCTAAGACTCAATCCTGGGTTGTCTCTGGTATATGCAACCAGTTGCTCATTCCGTGCCAGTTTCCGTAAACTATCGTATCTCATATAATCTCCCTCCTATGATTCAGTCATACCAGCGCCCTCTGCTGGTTCCAGGAAATCTGAGTCAACGGTAAAGATAGGCACGGTGTCTTCGGCCCGCCGATAGCCAGCCTCCAGGATCGCCTGTGCTGCCCGTTCCGGGAAGACATCGAGGGTGGCCTCGTACCTATCAGCGGTATACCAGGCCTCCCGTATGATTACCATTAGTTCCTGTTCCTGTGTCTGCTCCATCTCACTCTCCTTTGACTTCATCAAGGTCAAGGAACCAAACAGGGCTTCGGCCTGGGCCTGGTTCATCGTCATATTCCCACCAATCACCGTCCACATCGTCGTGCCACTCGCAAACGGACACCCTGTGAATCATATAGCCAGAGTGTATATGCGGGAGAACAGCGTCTCTCATCTCACTCTCAGGCATATGTTCAGGGAATTCGTCTGTGATGACCTGTTCCCCTATGGCTGCTGCAACGAAGGCTTCGGCCGTAGGATAGGCTACTTTACTACCGCAATACTCGTTGCAGTCCCATACCTGTATGATTCCCATTTCTGCTAATTTGCCCATCTCACTCTCCTGCTCCTTCAACTTCATCGAAGTCAAGCGACCACACAGGGCTTCTACCTCTCCCTGGTTCAGCGAAAAATTCCCACCAGTCACAATCCCAACCTGACTCCCTATGGCAAAGTGTCACGCGATGTATTAGGTATACAAATGTACTCATCTTGTTAGTCTCCTGCTATCCTGTCCCACAGGCTCCATGCGACCAGGCACAGCCCTAGCATTATCCAGAGCACCGTGCCGGCGGCTATAACCACCGGCCACGCATACCAGTGGCGCTGCTGTGGGGTTGTGTAGTAGGTGTCAGTCATGCACACCCCCTATTGGCACCAGGTGTATTTCCACCTCTAGTCCCAGGGCAGCAAACAGTCTGCCAACAGTGCGAAGAGACGGGTCAGCGGTCCCATCTTCTATAGCCTTGATATACCATGCAGTCTGTCCCGCATCTTCGGCTAACCTCGTTTGGGTCATACATAATTGCCTCCGTGTCCTACGCAGGGTAAGCGCAAAATTGTCTATAGCGGCCTCAGCCCCGTACTCCTGGGCAGAGTCTGGATCACGCAGTTGTTCCTCTAGGTCTTCTCTTGGTGTAGTCATAACTTCTCCTCTACCCATTGCAGAGTTAGCTTATTGATTGGCTCAAGGCCATATATGGCGAAGCTCCGAGCAGGCTTTAGCCTGTCGCACGTATACAGGAGCCATATCCTCATTTCCTTTAGGCTATCAAAGCCGTCCTGCATGGCTTCTTCTTCTGTGACTACAGGCCCATAGTAGGAGGTATCTAATGAGGATAGAGTCCTTGGGCCAACTGAGACTATTCGCGCTGTCCCTAGTATTTCTCGGTTCTTGCTCCTAGGCTTGAAGACCGCCTGGACCACTTCCCCCTCGTGCCATTCCTTATCCTCACGCGGGATTCGGAAGGTCGTGAATTCATGCTGGTCCAGTTTGGGCCATTTTCCGGCGAAACCGAGTATCCTCATGTCGCCTCCTCTGTTATTTCCTTATCCTCATCTGAGGGGGTGGTATAGTCTAGTTTTTGACAATTTCTTCCCCCACAGTGAGGACAGACGGTATAAGGTGTCCCATAAGGTGTCAGTCCCTCCCAATAGATACCAGTTATTCCGCAGTGCTTACATACCATTGTGCTCATGTCTCTTACATTCCTCTAACTATTTGTTTGCTGGCCCAGGGACTTGCACCCTGGGACGGGGTTTTGGGCCCTGCCCCAAACGAGGCCGTGTGTCTTAGTATTTCCCCTCTCTCCACGGGTGCTACACACGCTTTACCCACTTCTCAGATAGCGTCTTCATACATTCCGCCACCGGCAAACTCATTCAGTCCTTAATAGGCTCTATGACCGCTTTTAGCTTGGCCCATGCTTCCCGCAGGTCTGTTATGCCTGTTCTATCCTGTAGCCCCAGTTCAGTTAACACCATCGCCTCATCAAAGCCGAAGTTCCGTTGGCATTGATTGAAAAACTTGTCGAGGTTCTGATCGGTGATGGGGATAGGCTCTACTGGGGCTGTCGGATCCGCCACGGCCTCCACCGCTTTCGGTGTTGGCTTCTTAGCCGGCTTCGGTGTTTGTGGGGTCATAGCTGCCTGTGCATCATCATCTGCCTCAGTAGCCAGCCCTATGAGCGCCGATAGGCTGTACCGTCTAGCATATGTGATGGCGCTGCCTACCGCCTGGGGGTCCAGCTTCACTAGAGGCATCTCTAGCCTACCGCTTACCCACTCGCCTGACGTGTGCACCAACATAGTCTCCAGTGCCACTGAGCCGTTGCCAGTAGCATCGGCGGTTTGGATTACGGCCAGCCCATTCTCAGCCAGTGGTCGGCGGCAAGCCTCCCACACACTCAATAGGTCGGCGTACCGTGATTTGAAAAAGGGATTTTCGGCTGATTCCTTTGCAGGTTGTAGCTCGGCCTGCACTCTATTCAGGGCCTTGGCTAGTTCAGCAATGCTGTCTGACTTCTGCATCATCGCGCCCCCCTTGCCTGCTGGACGTATTTGGGGATAATCAATACCCCGGGAATCACCTTGACGCCCGACTTCACCCTGGCCCGTATCCTCACCATGTCCGGTACACATAGGTCTCGGGGCACTAGGTCTGGGTTCGTGATGGCCACATCGAAGCTCTCGATGTAGGACACGCTGCCAAGGTGGGTATGCGATGTAGTCGGCGCCAGTGGAGTCACCTGCCGCTGCTCAATCGGCGCAACTATCTCACCGTTCTCCTGCGCCTCTCTCATCTGCTCTGCCAACAGCGCCAACTTTTCATCTCGCTCGGCCTTCTCCGCCAGTCTTTGCTCACGGTGCCAGTCGCCCAGGCCCTTTGTGACGGCATTGATGCCGTTGGTGATACGGTCTGTTAAGGGCTTAAACGCAGCCTTGATGTTGTCGTGTTCTGTCTTGCTGGGCTTAAGTTGGTCTGCCTCCTCCGCCTTGATTTCCTTCAGAGCCGCTCTGCTGTGGATCAATAAGTCCTCGGCGTTCTTCTGCTGCGCCTCGTTAGTGATCTCCACGCTCTCCAGCCAGCCCAGCATTGTGCCGTGCTTCTCCTCCAGTAGCGCCAGCGATAGGCTAGCCGCGTCTGGCCTTGGGCTAACAGTCGAAAACACATCTATTGACATTGCCTTTTCTCCTTTCCTGCAAATTCCTGGGCGACGAGCTTATTCATCACCCGTCTATTCTCCAGTTTGGTTTCCAGTTTATCCATCAGGAAGTCCTCCCAATTACGGGGACTTTTTAGGTTGCTGCTCCCGAGATACCAGTCTTCCAACTCCTCCGCCGTCACCTCCACCGATTGCTCGGCTATGGCGCCCTTGGCTGCCCGATAGCCCTCGTCCCACGCCCACGCCCACTTGGGATCATCGATATCGCTACTCGGGTCGTCCAGGTCCTTCCACTCGCACAACACGATTCTCACAGAGCCATCCCCTTCACGATCTGGTCTACATAGAGAACAGTCGATATTTCTTCCCCAGGAATCGTTACCTCATACTGGCGCCATATTGGGTCCCACACTGCTCTTGCCCTAGTCCCGAACACGGAACCCACCAATCGGCGGTTCGCTAGTAAGAAATACCACCGTGGCCGATTCATGCGCCCGTACAGTTCGAGAACGCGATCACCGTTACTCTTCACTTGCCACCCCCTCTCATTCCCGTTCCTGGATAGTTTGACCGATCATCTATCACCATCTCCACCGCCTCCAGGTCAATCCCTAGCTTGCCCGCGATGATCTCCGGCATACAGCCCTCGTGCCATAGCCGGATGATGCCCTGGCGATAGCAGTTGCTTCTCCCCAGAACTCCACACACCGCCTTCAGGTCCAGTCCTAGCTTCGTGGCTATCTCCCCCGGGGTGCACTGCTCGTCGGATAGCTGTGTGACTGCCTTGACCATTCCCATGTCCCTCTCTCCTTTCGCCTAGATTTGCTCTACCGGACAATTAGCCGGACTGCCCTGCAAAGCTATTGATAACCTCGGCTCATTCCCCCTTTCAGTTATAGTATCATATGGTAATAGGGTTGTCAAGTGGCAGGATTGTCCTTTTGTAATGCCCTCGCGCTGATGACTTTCTCCACCTCCGACACCGGTATCTCCCAGATGTCGAACCTGTTTTTCCAGGCTTTCATGCGCCCCCAGGCGAGCTTCCCATAGACGCCTTGGCGGGTAATTCCTAGCACCTTCGCCGCCTCGGTGATGGTATATGTTGCCGTTGCCTGTGCCGCCGGCTGTGGCTCTGGTGTTACCTTGTGATCTTCCATTATTCTCCCTCCGTGTGATTATTAGCGGCTGCCCTGATCTCAGTGATTGTTGCCGTCAACTGGCTCCACCGCGCTACTAGTTTTCCCCCATAACACAGCTCCACCACATCATCATCCGGCTCGAAGAGCCAGTATCCCCTGGCCCTTTGCCACCCCGTCAAGGCGGCCTGCAATACATTGGGTTTCGTTCTGGTCTTCATTGTCCTTTGCCTCCTTCGCTTAACTCATGGTATTAGATACCTGGTTGCATATCCCTTACATATTGCTCTATTACTCCAGGGTATAGATACATCCCGATATTCTGTAGCTCACTCTGGCGCGTTTCGTATTGGCACAGTAGTTGCAGCACCCTATCTGCGGAAACCTCACCCTCGTCTTTCATCCGCCAGTGTTCCTCGTATAAAGCCTCATCCACATCTGCAATGCCGTGTTGCCGGAGCTCGTTGGCTAACTGTGTAATTGCGCGCTGTGTCTCCTCGTATGCGTCTCGTGTGTTCCTGATTGTCATTTCCTTCCCTCCCTTTATCCTTATGGTTATAGTATGCGCCTATCAACCGAGTTTGTCAAGGGGTTTAGCAAGAAAATGGAAGGAAATCGCACAAAAAAACCCGGCTTTCACCGGGGTGTGAGATGGACACTTTGTCCGCCCTGTCCGTTTACATTGTCCGGACAACTTGATACCGTTTCATTGCCCCATAGCACCTCGGGGCTTCTATCTAAATAACCTGAGACGCATTGAGAGACACCAGAGAGGCCCTCTCGCTTCGCGGTAGTACAATCCCTCAGCCTACCCTAGTTTATCCATAGTTATGGTAGCCCCTGGGTCTCAATGGGCGGTGGTTTATCATCCTCCTGGTCTACTTTCTTGGTGGCCTCCGCTAGACAGTCCCGGCATAGCCTCATCTGGAGCCCATGCCGCCCCTGAAAAAAAGCCACGGGCACTCCCTCCACATTGCACCTATCGCACAGCCCCCGCCTCCTGGCCCAGATATCGCGCTTCATGGCCGGTTGCGAGCTCCTCCTCGACCACCACCGGCTCCTCGACCTGGCCCGCTGCCGGGGCATGGCCTAGTATTCCTGTTGGCGCCACGGCCCCCGGGCTGTCCTACCCCACGGCCTGAGCCGTTTTGTCTACCTGGTAAACCTCGTTGATTGTTAGCCATTGTCTTCACTCTCCCTTGCGCGAACGATCACCTGCTCCTGCAATTTTGCGACATTGAGATTACAGGCCACTACCGAGGCGGTCAGCCCGTTATTGATGCAGTTCTCCAACGCCAGCACCCTATTGCCTACTACCGCCAGCGTCTTGTCAATCTCTTTGCAGTCTACTTGGAGTGCGGCGATTACCTTGGTCTGCTCGGCTACCCTCTCGTCGCCGGACCTGGCCTTGCCAGCCGACTTGCCCAGCGTGAAGGCCCAGCCGATCACGTTGACTGCCAACATCGCTATTATGACTCCGATGTTCCAATCCCAGGTCATGGCGTCACCTCCTGCTCGGACTTGATTCTACCCTCGTTTTGAGCAGCAACGACCAGCGCCTCAGTCATCATGCGCATTGCGTCAACCAGGCTAACATTTCCAGCTATCTGATACTCGGTCTTGCTGTCCTTGCCCTCCCCTGTGGTGTGTTGGGCAATAGTGAATAGCTTCATAAGTTACCCCCTCAATCGTGTAGAGCATCGACCTTAGTCGACAACTCCTGAATAGAGCTAATGATCAGGCCGAACAGGTCATTGGAATTTACCGCCACGGTAGGAAATGCTTCTACGGGTCGTTTCAGATGGTTAGCACGCTCGGGCATCTTATGCCGCAAACTCTCAAACCTAGAGTTGTAAGATTTGAGATCACGAAGGTGTTGAGCCGCAGCTTTATCGTAGCTCTGTTGGTCTGGTATCCTCAGAATTTCCATAGGCATGGTGCTCTTATCCATTATCTCTACGCCGTCAACAACCTTAGTCCGTATCCCCTGAACTTTTTCTAACGCGTTCACTGCCATCTTCATCGGGCTGTGGTAGGCTATATCTACGATCTCAAGGTGTCTAAAATAGTAAGTATCAGTACCCAAGTCTACGTCGTCAGCCGCCAAAGGTCTCAAATCGTGGCCTGTGGGGTCGACCACGACATCCCCATCGGAGGATATGGTTGTGCCTTCGCTGCCACTATCCAAGTACAATTGATCGATTCCTAAAATTCCAAATTGGTCATATGCAGTAGCCAGTTGACCCTTAACATCTCCACCATACTCCATGTTGAGGTAGGGTCCGTATGCTCCGCTAGGTTGATTGATAGTTATACCGTCACTATCTAACACCACGTTGCCGGTTGCTGCTTTGAATATACCGTCACTATCTAGATATGCCTGAAGATCATCATCATTGATGCCAGCCACCCTGTATGTTGCGCCGTCCTTGTAAATCCGAATGCCTGTAAAATCTACGCCTACAGTACCGCTTCCTAGACGAATATCACCAGCCGTTATTGTTCCCAGATCGGCCTTGATTGCTGCAATGTTATCAACGTCGATTTTAGTGGCCGTGATTGTTCCCGTCTCGATATTATCCCCGTCGATGGTGGTCGCGTCCCCTGTTGCCCAATCCTGAACCGTGAACACGCCCTTTACTATAACCTGGCCAGCCCCGATAGTGGTAGCTACGTGCTGCTCGAATTGCTGGGTGTCGTATACCTCCAGCAGGCTGTCGGATATGTCCTTGGTCCTGGTTGACAGTTCTAGGGTCATACGCTCAGGGTGCAACAAGTCCGGATGGTCGATTCTGACCACGACCACGGAAACATCGATCCCCAGGTCCTCATCTATGACAGTGACGGTGCTGCCAAGTTGCAGGACGTCGAATGAGAAGTCGTAGTTAACATTCTTGCTTAGGTCTACGGTGTCTACTCGGTAGGCTATAGGGGGGTCCTTCACCTCCGCGAGTTTTAGATTGGCCCAGGCCAACAGTGTGTCAGGGTCGGTAATCGACTTGTCTACCATAACGCC